>Ga0207416_1000560_pt1 | contig 61934 bp, 60 predicted proteins | sample PaiPotPPM11metaG_FD_184107 | JGI IMG/M metagenome (GOLD analysis project Ga0207416, IMG submission 184107) | Iron sulfur acid spring bacterial and archeal communities from Banff, Canada, to study Microbial Dark Matter (Phase II) - Paint Pots PPM... ... | reverse complement strand
GCGCGCGGGGAGAGGTGAAATAAAAATTCGTTCTCGCGATGCACATGCATCCGAGTTTTGCAAACGAACGGCACGAATCTTTTGCCTCCAAACAAAAAGGGAGGCGGAGCGCCGACAGGCGCAACCATCCATTGTCCGCGCCACACGTCCAAGCGTTGCCACCTGAACGTGCTGCGGGCGCGGAAGCGCGCCACAGACGATCCGCTTGCGCGAACCGCCCGCTTCGGGCGCGCTCGCCTCTCGGCGCTCCACCGCGGCTCTTGTCTAGCGACCGAATGCTTGGACTCAGCCCAGGCCGCCCGGGAGCGGGGTTACGAGCCCCGCCCGCAGGAACCGCTCCCGCTCCGCTTCAGGGATCGTCTCGAGAAGCGTCCCTCGATGATTCGATGAGCGGGATGGCCGATATGTAGCTGAAATGGGGATTAATGTCAAGAAAAATGTCGCGCCCGTTGCGACGCGCAGTAGGGTGGGCAAAGCGAAGCGTGCCCACGTGACTGGATGCGAGGCTTCGCCGCTGGCGCAAGCCGTAGCCCGGATTTCGCGAAAGCGAAATCCGGGCTACGCGTGCTTCCGCCCGGCATGCCATCCCACCGACGCATCCGCCACGGAATCGGTCGATGCGAAATAGGGCTTGATGTCGAGGAGCGGCGTGTTGTCGAGGCAATCGAGGCCGACGACCGAGAGCGTGTTGCCTTCGATGCGCAGAAGCCGCGCCACGGCGAGCGCAATCGGATTGGGCCGTACCGGCGAGCGCAACGCGAACGTGCCGCGTTGCTCGGCATAGTGGCGTGGCGCCTGCAGCACGAGATCGCGCCGCGCCTTGTCCATCCAGTAAAGCACGATGACGTGGCTCGCGGTTTCCAGGCCCTTGAGGCCTTCGGCCCAGCGCGGATCGAGCACGATCGTGCAGACCGCGTCCGATTCACGCGCGTTCTTCGGGCACTCCTCGCGCCGCTTCCAGGGCGTATGGATGCGGCCGATGAAATAAAGCGAGGCATCGAACCGCGCCGGCAGCGCGGCGGCGACCTCGCCCTCGCGCAGCCCATACGGGTCCTCTCCCGCAACATCCTTGCCCGATGGTTCCTTGCTTTTGGCGACCTCGATCATGACGCAGGTTGGCACGCGCAGACGCCCGCCGCCAAGGGCACATGAAGTGGGGCGACCCCGCGGGACCAATCCCACTGCGTGTTGGGATTTGTCCCAACGGCCTCTTGCCAATGACTAGTTAATCGTATAAAGATATCTTTATGTCTAACATGACCCCCGACCGCCCTCTCACCTTCCCGGCCCTTACCGCGACGCTCAAGGCGGCGGGCGAAGCGACCCGGTTGCGCATCCTGACGCTCATCGCCGAGACCGAACTGACGGTCTCCGATCTTACCGAGATTTTGCGCCAGTCGCAGCCGCGGCTATCGCGTCATTTGCGGCTCTTGGCCGAGGCCGGGCTGGTCGAGCGCTTCCGCGAAGGCTCCTGGGCCTTTTTTCGCCTAGGCGAGCGCGGCAGCGCGGCCGACATTGCGCGCGCGCTCATTGCCCGACTCGATTCCAACGATCCGATCGTCGCGCGCGACCGCGAACGGCTCGCCGCGGTGCGGGCCACGCGCGCCGCCGCCGCGCAGAATTATTTCCGCCGCCACGCCGCGGAGTGGGACCGTATCCGCAAGCTGCACGTGGCCGACGCCGCGGTGGAAGAAGCGGTCCGCGCCGCGCTCGCCGACAAGCCGATCCGTTCGCTGCTCGATCTCGGCACCGGCACCGGGCGCATGCTGGAACTCTTCGCCGGCGAGATCGAGCGCGGCATCGGTCTCGATCTATCGCTCGACATGCTGTCGCTGGCGCGCGCCAGGCTCGACCGCTCAGGCCTCAAGCATTGCAACGTGCGCCACGGCGACATTTACGACCTGGCGCTGGCGCGCGACTCGTTCGACGTCGTCATCATCCATCAGGTCCTGCACTTCCTCGACGACAGCGGCCGCGCCATCCGCGAGGCGGCGCGCGTGCTGCGGCCGGGCGGCCGCCTCCTGGTCGTCGATTTCGCCCCGCACGATCTCGAGTTCCTGCGCGAGCAGCACGCCCATCGCCGCCTCGGCTTCGCCGCCGAAACCGTGACGCAATGGCTGCAAGCCGCCGGCCTCGACGTCATGCGGCAAGAGACCCTGCCGCCGGGCCCGCAAGGAAAGATCGCGGTCTCGCTCTGGCTCGCGCGCGACCCGCGCATCGTGCTCGCCGCGCCGGCGCGCGAGGTGGCCTGATGAGTGCGCCCCGTGCAAGCCGCCCCCACCCTTACCCTCCCCCGCTCGCGGGGGAGGGAAGGCAGGGCGCAGCCCCGCGCGGCATTCGCGTCTCGTTCGAATTCTTTCCGCCCAAAACCGCTGAAATGGAGCAGGCGCTGTGGGAAGCGATCGCGCGGCTTGCTCCGCTTGCGCCGAATTTCGTCTCGGTCACCTACGGCGCCGGCGGCTCGACGCGCGAGCGCACCCACGCCACCGTCAAGCGCATTTTGGCCGAAACCCTGCTGACGCCGGCGGCGCATCTGACTTGCGTCGGCGCGACCCGCGCGGAAATCGATGCTGTGATCGCCGCCTATGTCGAAGCGGGCGTGCGCCACATCGTGGCGCTGCGCGGCGATCCGCCCGGCGGCGCGGGCGAGCGCTACGTTCCGCATTCCGGCGGCTACCGCAACGCCGCCGATCTCGTGGCCGGCATCAAGCGGCTTGGCGGTCGTTTTGGCGACCTTGAAGTATCGGTCGCCGCCTATCCGGAAAAGCACCCTGACAGCGCTTCGGTCGCCGCCGACATAGACATGCTCAAGGCCAAGGTCGATGCCGGCGCGACGCGCGCGATCACCCAATTCTTTTTCGAGAACAGCCTGTACTTCCGTTATCTCGACCGCGTGCGCGGCAGCGGCATCGATATCCCGATCGTGCCCGGCATTTTGCCGGTGCAGAACTTCAAGGCGGCAACGAATTTCGCCGCGCGCTGCGGCGCCTCGGTGCCGGCCTGGCTCGCCGAGCGGTTCGACGGTCTCGACACCGATCCCGCAACCCGCAAGCTGATCGCCGCCGCCGTCGCCGCCGAGCAAGCGCTCGACCTCCTCGACCGCGGCGTCACCGACTTTCACTTCTACACCATGAACCGCGCCGACCTCGTTTACGCGATCTGCCATTTGCTGGGGCTGCGGCCAAGCCAAGAGCACGGCGCCCTTCTGCAATCTCAAATGGATAAGGAGCGCGCGTGATCCGATGAGCATGGCTGCGCCCGCATCGAAAACCGAAGCGAGGCTGCGCCGCATGGCGGCCGAGCGCATTCTCGTGCTCGATGGCGCCATGGGGACGATGATCCAGGCGCTCGGGCTCGACGAGGAAGGCTTTCGCGGCGCGCGCTTCGATGCCTGGAACCGCGAAGTGCGCGGCAATAACGACTTGCTCAATCTCAGCCGGCCGGATTCCGTGCGCTCCATCCACCTCGCCTATTTCCGCGCCGGCGCCGACATCGTGTCGACCAATACATTCTCCTCGACCCGCATTGCCCAGGCCGATTACGGCATGGCCGAGATCGCCTACGAATTGAACGCCGAAGGCGCGCGGCTTGCGCGCGAGGCCGCTCGCATCGCGCAGGACGAGGACGGCCGCGAACGCTTCGTTGCCGGCGCGATCGGTCCGACCAACCGGACTGCCTCGATCTCGCCCGACGTGTCCAATCCAGGCTTCCGCGCGATCGCCTTCGACGAGCTGCGCGCCGCCTATGGCGAACAGGTGCGCGGCCTGATCGATGGCGGCGTCGATGTGCTGCTCATCGAAACCATTTTCGACACGCTGAACGCCAAGGCGGCGATTTTTGCCATCGCCGAAGCGATCGAGGAACGCGGCATCGCCTTGCCGGCGATGATCTCGGGCACGATCGCCGACCGCTCCGGCCGTCTGCTCTCCGGGCAGACTCCCGAAGCGTTCTGGAATTCGGTCGCGCATGCCTCTCCGCTTTCGATCGGGCTCAATTGCGCGCTCGGCGCCAGGCAAATGCGCGCGCACGTCGCCGAGCTTTCCCGCGTCGCCGACACGCTCATCTGTGCCTATCCCAACGCCGGCCTGCCCAATGAATTCGGCCACTACGACGAAGGACCCGAGGCGATGGCGGCGCTGATCGGCGAATTCGCCGCTTCCGGTCTGGTCAACATCGTCGGCGGCTGCTGCGGCACCACGCCCGAACATATCCGCGCCATCGCCAAGGCGGTCGCCGGCAAGACGCCGCGCGCGGTTCCGCAAATCGCGCCGATGCTGCGGCTCTCCGGCCTCGAAGCCTTCACGCTGACGCCGCAGATTCCCTTCGTGAACGTGGGCGAGCGCACCAACGTCACCGGCTCGGCGCGTTTCCGCAAACTGATCACGGCCGGCGACTATCCGGCCGCGCTCGCGGTCGCGCGCGACCAGGTCGACAATGGCGCCCAGATCATCGACGTCAACATGGACGAGGGCCTGCTCGATTCGGAAAACGCCATGACCACGTTCCTCAATCTGGTCGCCGCGGAGCCCGACATCGCGCGCGTGCCGACGATGATCGATTCGTCGAAATTCTCGGTGATCGAGGCCGGGCTGAAATGCGTGCAGGGCAAGGCGGTGGTGAATTCGATCTCGCTCAAGGAGGGCGAGGACGCGTTCATCCGGCACGCCCAAATCGTGCGCCGTTACGGCGCCGCTGTCGTGGTCATGACGTTCGACGAAACCGGACAGGCCGATACTTTGGAGCGCAAGACGGCGATCGCCGCGCGCGCCTATGACATTCTGGTCAATCGCGTCGGTTTTCCGCCGCAGGACATCGTCATCGATCCCAACATCTTCGCGGTGGCGACCGGCATGGAGGAGCACAACGGTTACGGTGTCGCCTTCATCGAAGCCGCGCGCTGGATCAGGCGGAACTTGCCCCACGCTCACGTTTCGGGCGGCGTCTCCAATCTCTCGTTCTCGTTCCGCGGCAACGAGCCGGTACGCGAGGCGATGCATTCGGTCTTTCTCTATCACGCCATCGCCGCCGGAATGGACTTAGGCATCGTCAATGCCGGCCAGATCGCGGTTTACGACGATCTGGACCGCGAGCTGCGCGAGGCCTGCGAGGACGTGGTGCTCAACCGCCGCGCCGATGCGGCCGAGCGGCTGCTTGCGCTTGCCCAACGTCATCGCGGGCACGGCAAGGAGAAAAAGGAAGCCGATCTTGCCTGGCGCGAGTGGCCGGTGGAAAAACGCCTGGCGCACGCGCTCGTCCACGGCATCACCGAATTCATCGCCGCCGACGTCGAGGAAGCGCGAAAAAACGCGCCGCGCCCGCTTGCCGTCATCGAGGGCCCGCTGATGGACGGCATGAACGTGGTCGGCGACTTGTTCGGCTCCGGCCGCATGTTTCTGCCGCAGGTGGTGAAGTCGGCGCGGGTGATGAAGCAGGCCGTCGCCCATCTGATGCCGTTCATGGAGCAGGAGCGCGACGGGCGCTCGCACAGCTCGTCGAACGGCAAGATCGTCCTCGCCACCGTCAAGGGCGACGTGCACGACATCGGAAAAAACATCGTCGGCGTCGTGCTTCAGTGCAACAATTACGACGTGGTCGACCTCGGCGTCATGGTCCCGGCCGAAAAAATTTTGCAGGCCGCCATTGCGGAGCAGGCCGATATCGTCGGGCTCTCCGGTCTCATCACGCCGTCGCTCGACGAGATGTGCCATGTCGCCGCCGAAATGGAGCGGCAGGGATTTGAGGTGCCGCTCTTGATCGGCGGGGCGACCACGAGCCGCACGCACACCGCGGTGAAAATCCATCCGCATTACCGGCGCGGGCAGACGGTCTATGTCAATGATGCGAGCCGCGCCGTCGGCGTGGTCTCATCGCTGCTGTCGCGCGAAGCGCGCGCGCGCACGATCGGCGACATCCGCAGCGAATACGCGCGCATTGCCGTGGCGCATGCGCGCGGCGAAGAGAACAAGCGGCGGCTTTCGCTTGCCGACGCGCGCGCCAACGCGCTCAAGCTCAATTGGTCCGGCGCTTACGTTCCGCCGGCGCCGCGCCTGATCGGCACGAAAAGCCTCGGCGACATCCCGCTCTCCGAACTCATCGACACCATCGATTGGTCGCCTTTCTTTGCGACCTGGGAGCTTACCGGCAAATACCCTGCGATCCTCGACGATGAAGCGGTCGGCGAAGCGGCGCGCAGCCTGTTTGCCGACGCGCAGGACATGCTGCACCGCATGGCGGCGGAGCACTGGTTCTGCGCCCGCGCTGTGATCGGCTTCTTTCCCGCCAACAGCGAAGGCGACGATATTCTCGTCTTTGCCGACGAGGCGCGACGCGAGCCGCTCGCCGTGCTGCATACGCTGCGCCAGCAACTGGCGCGCCGCGAAGGCCGCGCCAACCTCGCGCTCGCCGATTTCGTCGCGCCGCGGGCGAGCGGGCTTCGCGACTATATCGGCGCATTCGCAGTGACCGCCGGAATCGGCGAGGAGGCCGTGGCCGCGCGCTTCAAGCGCGCCAACGACGATTATTCGGCGATCATGGCCAAGGCGCTTGCCGACCGCCTCGCCGAGGCGCTCGCCGAGCGCCTGCATCAGCGCGTGCGTCGGGAATTTTGGGCCTATGCGCCCGACGAGGCTTTGGCCACGAGCGAGCTGATCGGCGAAAAATATCGCGGCATCCGGCCGGCGCCCGGCTATCCGGCGCAACCCGACCATACCGAGAAGGCGACGCTCTTCACGCTGCTCGACGGCGAGCGGCAGACCGGCGTCAAGCTCACCGAGAGTTTTGCCATGTGGCCCGGCGCATCGGTGTGCGGTCTCTATTTCAGCCATCCCGAGTCTTATTATTTCGGCGTCGGCCGCATCGAGCGCGATCAGGTCGAGGACTACGCCAAGCGTAAAGATTGGACGATCGAACAAGCCGAGAAATGGCTGGCGCCGATCCTCAATTACGATCCGGTGGCGGCGCGCAGCGCGGCGGAGTAATGGTGACTGGCGGCGAAACGTGATAGCGCTCGGCCGGGGCTCGGCGAGCGATGACAAGGAGTATTGCGATGGCTCGGCTCGTAGTGATGTACAAAAACCCGCAGGATACAGCCGCGTTCGATAAACATTATTTTGATAAGCACGTCCCGCTCGCCAAAAAAATCCCAGGCGTCCGCAAATACGAAGTCAGCCAAGGTCCCGTCGTGAATCCCATGGGCGCCTCGAACTATCGCCTGGTCGCGATCCTGCAGTTCGACGATGTCGCCGCCATCCAAAACGCTTTCGCGAGCGCCGAAGGGCAAGCCGCAGTCGCCGACGTGCAGATTTTCGCCACCGGCGGCGTCGACATTTTCATGTTCGACAGCCGCGAAGTGTAGCCGGCAATCACGCGCCGCATTTTCTGCGCGCGCTTTTTTGCAGCCCCCGATGTCAAACAGCGACGCTATTTTTCTTACCTCCCCCTGGAGGGGGAAGGTCGATCACGTTCGCTACGCAGAGCGAACGTGATCGGGACGGGGTGAACGACGCAAACGCCGCGGATGCGTTGCGGCGTTTTTCACCCCACCCAGCGCGCCTTTGGCGCGCGACCCTCCGCCTCAACCGAAGTCGGATGTTTCCGACTTCGGCCGTTTGATTGCCGAACTCGGGAACACCCGAGTTCGGTGGGAGGGTGATGTCAAAGCGATCCCGTTCTCGCGATGCGTCTCACTTCATCCTCCCCCACGCAAGTGGGGGAGGGGGACCATCCGTAGCGCGCAGCGCGAAGGATGGTGGAAGGGGCGTGGGCCGCGCCGGTACTCTTTTGGCGAAAGTGAAACGTCCCGTGCGACGCCCCCTCCACCATCCTGCTTCGCAGGACGGTCCCCCTCCCCCGCTATCGCGGGGGCGGAAGCAACACTGCATCGTTCTCGCGATGCGTTTTTTTGATTCGCATCCGAGCTATGAGCAAGCCCGTCCCAAAAACCTCGCCGCAAGTTCCGACCGTCGTCAAATCGATCCGGCAGTGGAGGGTCGGATCCATCACGATCGGCGCGGCGTAGGGTGGGTTAGCGCCGACAGGCGCGTCACCCACCGATCGTCTTGGTGGGTTACGACGCTTGCGGCGGCTAACCCACCCGAAAAAAGAAAGAAAAGGAAGCAGAACGCCGAAAGGCGCAATTTCACCAACCTCCGCGCTTGCACGCGGCGCGCGTCCAGCGGGACGCGCACGCCTTCCGGCGTTCCACTGCGGCTCTCGTCCAAGGGACTCACGCATCCCAAGGACTCAGCTCCGGACCAGGCTTCGCGGAGCGCAGCGCCAAGGATGGCAGGGGTCTCCCGCCGGCGCCGGCCCCGGTTGCAGCGAGCACCTCGCGTCCCGGTCATGGTGCCGGCAGGCATGATGTCCGAGCCGCCCGGGAGCCAAGGTGACGAGCCCCTGCCCGCGGGCGCCGCATCGCGCTCCCGCCGGCCGCTGTCAGGCGGCCGGCGTCCTTCACGGGGAGCGAGACGGCGCGGCATCTACTCGCCGCGCCGCGCTTGTCAACGGTCGTCGCCGCGACGGTGACTATGGTCCTGATTCCGCGGCACTTTTCGCGTCGAGCCTTGCGGCGCGCGCGGTCGCATCGGCGGCGAAAGCGAACGAATCAAAGTGAGGCACTCGCGCGGCGGAAAGAGCCGGCGTCCGCCGCCCGATCAAGACACCGCATCGGTTCAGGCACCCACGCGCAAGGATTTCCGCGGCAGGTCGGTTGATCCCTCAATCTCCGACATCAAGTCCGGCACTGGGCACGGTAGGCAAGGGCCAATCGCGACTCCTGCACTGCAATAAAACTCGGCTACACAGGCGCGCCCTAAGCGCGAGCCGCGCGACCACCACTTATAAGATCAGTCCAAGTCCGCATAGAAACTTGTACCAATATAAACGGGCTTCCTCAAAAACGTCGATCGCCGGATACGACTTGTCCCCGTCGATTATCACGAGTCCCCATTTGGGCCACTGATACGCAGCAGTGCGATCGAAGTCCATCCTCGTTGAGACGCTGTCATCATAATGCACCCTTACCACGCGATGTTTGGAGGCGGTCGCGATCTGGCGACAAAGATGTAATGCACGACACTGCTCACAAGCCAATTTTTTCAAGCCAGCCAGGTTTGATATCCTAAATTGCCGTCGTTGTTCATCGCTCATATCTTCAAAAATCCAGTCAGTGAGTTGCCACGCAGTGACGGCTGCATTAAAGGCGAAACACTTCATGTCGATAATGTCATGGGGTGTTGCATGATTGAGGCGGACAATTTCCCAATATAATTTCCAGATGACATCGACAGACGTTTCAAAGGAGAATTTTTGAGGTTCGCCCTGTTGCATTTTCTCCTCTCTCGGTTCAGTCAGCTCCGCCTTCAGTTCGAAGCGGATTATCAACCAGGACGGTGTTCACGCTGATACTTGTCGAGCAACGCATGCCACTTGCGTCCGAGTGCGTGTAGTTCATTGCTGATTGCTCTAGCGAATGCAGTGTTATTGCTCGCTTGTGCTTCTTTCAGACTATTCTCTAGGTCATACATCTCCATCATAATCCCAGCCATCTCATCGCCGAAAGCGTAAGCCGGATCGTTTTTCAAACGCTCCGTGTGGCCAACATTTACAACCCGATATTCTCCATCGACCATAATGCCCGTTGGGCCTGTCCCCTCCGGAAAACCAAGGCTCTTGTTTAGCTCTTTGAGAACCCTATTCGCTTCTTGAATGGTTTGTCGTCGGGTCTGGCGGGTGGCCTGCTGCGCCGCCCTGCCTTTCTTCACGAGCATATAAATGGCAAATAGAATTAGGCCGATGACAATTAAGGCGACTATGTCGAGCCACATTTTTCCCTCCAACTGATTTATCCTTCTAAAGAATTATTCGCCAGCCTCGTTCGATGCCAACGCCAGCCTGTGGACGTTCGGCGGAAAATCGTGGCTCATATAATTCGATGGTCCAGCGGAATTTCTGGCGCTTCAAAATCGCGGGTCACTATAGTTGGGTCCAATCCATGAACCCGACAGAGGTGCGCAAACGAGCATACATGGTTAGCACCGCACAGGAACAACACAGGATATATATATCAGAAGACACCAATCGGCGCAGCCACTCATCCTCACGCTTCGCGATGTCACACGGCGTGTTGTCTTTGGAGATTCTGAGGGCTTGCCGCTCCAAACAGGTTGGATCGCATAAAATATGAGAGAGGTTCTTTTCTTTAGCTACTTCATAGCCTACGGTGCGGCAGCCCCCTGGGGCTTCGGTAGACATTTCTTCCGCAATCGCTTTGCACGCGTGTTCTTGCGCCTTTTGGAGGATGTGCCGCTTAAATGCATCGGCACCATCTTGTGGGCCATACCTTGGCCGCGTCTGGTAGGCTTGGTGGCCCGTTCCAACGATGAATATAGCTTTCATCGGAATCACCTGGAACAGCCGGTCAGGAATGCTTCAACAAACCGCATCATAGCCGGCCCCAGGTGGGCCTACAACGCGCCCCGACTTAGGACCGACGCAGCCAAGCGGAAACCGCCATGCAGGCTGTAGCAAACCCGCTCAGGAGTGCTGCGTACGAATTCCAGCGAGCGGAGGCCTGCAATGCTGTGAAGAAGGGATCAGTCGGGGGTGCTCCGTCCCAGTACGTAACCATCTTCGGAAATGGTTGCGCAGAAATGAACCAGCAAACCGCTGCGCATGCAGCGAATATGATAACAGCCCAGTTGAACAAATTAGAAACAGGAGTGGTCTGCTTAAATGGCTTATGGTCCGGCTCGCCTTCAACGGTCATGTTCATGGCGTTTTATTTTCCTTGCGCACCAAGCGTCATTGCGTGGCCCACCATGTTGGTCTGTGCTTGCCTTCCTCAAGTGCGTGGTTTAGTCTTTTCGCCATATCGTCGGCGACTTGAACTAGTTCTGGCGCAAGTCCCGCAACACGATCCGGGTGGCATTGCTTCAGTCGTTCGGTGTAGGCCTTGGGGACCGTGTCATCGGGGGAGTCAGGGGCTACGCCTAATATTTCCCACCACGCATTGCCATTCGGCTCTGGCGCATTGAGCCGCGCCTCAGTTTCTACGGTCTCTCGGTACTTCCGCTCTTTGGCACCACAATCATGCCACGCCGCCAGCACGCTCGCCTTATCGCCATGAAAAGCGTCGGAGTTGATGATCTTAGTTATCTCGTCGTGGAACGCTTCGATCACAGCCGCACAAGCATCAACATCGCGTCAATAGCCGGTAGCGTGTGCGACCTTGGCCGCGTGTTCCCATCCCTCCATTAGATGGGCGCGGATGTCAACCAAGTCTGCGATTCGGATCGAAGTCGTGTGGGCCTCCCTCTCGGGTGTATTATAGGAAAGAAATTGGTGAGCAGCAATTGCATTTGGTGCAGTGCTCCGAACTGCTGGCCACTGAGGATCGTTTCGGGTCATTTACGTCATTGTCGGCATGTCCGCTGTCATGTCGGCGCTCGCCACTTTCGGACATGAGATGGCCGGCGCCAAGCGCCTTTCTCCGGCTGTGCTGCACGGGGCCGAGGCAGGCCGCTTCAGGCGCCCATCTTCCCCGCTATCGCGCGCTCCACAAACAACGCCGCCTCCAACGCGGCTTTGTCGCGGCCGAAGCGGCCGACGATTTGAATGCCGAGCGGCAGCTCGTTGTCGTAAAAACCCGGCACGTTGAGGCACGGCGCGCCCATCAGCGTCCATAGCCGATTGAACGCGGGATCGCCGGTCGAGCTTAAGCCCGCCGGCGCGGCGCCGGGCGCCGAGGGGGTGAGGATCGCGTCGTGCCCGGCCATGGTGTCGGCAAGCACCTGGCGGGCGCGGCTCCCGATACGCCGCGCCGCGTCGTACTCGTCGGCGGAAACCGCCGCGGCGCGATCGAGCTGGACGCGCAATTGCTGGCCGATGGCGTCGCGATGGCGATCGTATTCGAAAGCGAGCGCGCGAAAAACTTCGTAATCCTGGATGGTGAATTGCGCCTCATAGGCGTCTTCCAGAAGCGGCGGCAGCGTCACGTCGGCGACTTTCGCGCCGGCTGCCTCGGCGATGCGCGCGGCGCTTTCGACCGCGTTCCGCATCGCCGCGCTTGCCTGCGGCCACAGATGCGAGCGCACCAGCGCGATGCGCGGCGCCGCGGGCGCGGTGCGGTCCACGCGCAGGTCGCGGTCCAAGATGGCGGCCGCCGCGAAAGCGACATCGGCAATGCCGGCGCCGAACAGGCCGGCGGTGTCGAGATGCCAGGCGACGTCCTTCACGCCGACCAGCGGAATGAGCCGATAGGACGGCTTGAAGCCGGCGACGCCGCAAAACGCCGCCGGCCGGATCACCGAGCCCGCGGTCTGCGTGCCGAAGGCAATCGGCACCATCGCGGCGGCGATTGCGGCGGCCGAGCCCGACGACGAGCCTCCCGGCGTGTGCGCGAGATTGTGCGGATTGCGCGTCGCCGACGGCACCAGCGAGGCCATTTCGGTGGTCACCGTCTTGCCGATGACGATGCCGCCGGCGCGGCGCGTCAGCGCCACCGCCGTGGCGTCGGCGCGCGGCCGATGGCCGGTGTAAATCGGCGAGCCGTACTGCGTCGGAAAATCCGCGGTGTCGAATATATCCTTGAACGCAACCGGCAGACCATGGAGCGGCGCGGAAGCAAGCCGAGGCTCTTCGGCCGCGTGCCGTGCCGCATCGAGATCGAGTGCGACGAATGCGCCGATCTCTTGCTCGCGCGCCGCGATCGCCTCCGCGCAAAGCTCAACGACGGCGCGCGGCTTAAGCTCACCCCCCTCGATCCGCCGGGCGAGATCGAGCGCCGAAAGCATCGGGCGCCCGCGAACAGGCCGATTTTCCAAAAGCGCCCTCCTCTGCTTCGCTGTGCATAAGCGCTACCACAAGCCGTGTTTCCCGGATGCGGTGCAGCGTGAAACGGTGCACCGCTGTTCCGGGATCGTACCAAACTCGGCATCTGTTACGATCCCGGGTCTGCAGCGCACCACTTCGTGCTGCGCTGCGCCCGGGAAACGAGTTCGTCCGCATAGTTAACGCGATCGACGGCGCGGAGCGAGCGAAGCGTTGAAGAGTCCTTAACGGAATTCCCGGCATCCTCCGCTTATGACGCCTGGAATCCGCAGGTCTCTCGTCAGCTTCGCCGTCCTCATCGCCCTGATCGCCGTCGCCGGCTGCAGTCATTATCTGCTCGCCCAGCGCGATCCGTGGCGGCATGAGGCCGAGCTTGCCTGCATCAATTCCGGCGTTCCGCAGGAGACGCCGGGACGGGTGCGCATCTCGGCAATCGACGGGCCGGGCGCTTGCGGCATCGATTATCCGCTCAAGGTTTCGGAGTTGGGCGAAAGCGGCCCGCTCGGCTACGACGACGAGCCGTTGCGTCCGCCAAGCTCGATCCCCCAAGGGTCGGGGCCACAGCACTGGCCGGTGATTCAGTCGGAGCCGCTGCCTCCGCCGCAAGATGCTCCGCCGCAACAGGCTCTTGCGCCATATGGCCAACCGCGATACCGCGAGCCTCAATCCGGACCGCCGCCATCCGGCGCGCCGCCGCAATACAATTCGGCGCCGTATGGGCAGCCGCAATACGCGCCGCCGCCATACAGCCCGCCTCGATACGGCGCTCCGGAGGGCGTTGCGCCGCAAGCCGGTTCGCCGATGTCGCTTTCGCCGCCGGGAATTTCGCCGCCCGCGGCGGGCGATCCGGATAGTCCAGGCGCGCCGCATCCTTATTACAACGCGCCGAATGCCACGCCCGTCGACGTGCCCGCCTCGTTGTATTCCCCGCGTCCGATGATGGCGCTGCCCCGACCGGAGCAAGCCGCGCCGGCGAGCAATGAATCCATACCGCCGCTCGGTCCTCCGCCTCCTCCCTTCCCTCCCCCGCAAGCCGGGGAGGGTGGGGTGGGGGTGACGGCCGGCCCGGTGGAAGTGAAACCGGCGGCGACGCTCGCCTGCCCGATCGTGTCCCAACTCGACAAATGGATCGGCGAGGCGGTGCAGCCCGCGGCGTTAAAATGGTTCCACCAGCCGGTCGTCGAGATCAAACAAATCTCGGCCTATTCGTGCCGCGGCATGAACGGCAATCCCAACGCCCACATTTCCGAGCACGCCTTCGGCAACGCGCTCGACATCGCCGAATTCGATCTCGCCGACGGCCATAAAATCAGCGTGCAACATGGCTGGCACGGCACGCCCGAGGAGCAGGGCTTTCTGCACGACGTGCAAGGCGCGGCGTGCCAGGATTTCACCACCGTGCTGGCGCCCGGCGCCAACGTCTATCACTACAACCACATTCACGTCGACCTGATGCGGCGCGCCAGCCGCCGCTATATCTGCGAGCCGACCGCCATTGCCGGCGATGTTGCCGCCGCGCGTGCGCGGGAACGCTACGCCGCGCAGCATTACGGCGTCACCGGCTCGATCAAGTCAAAAAAATCGTCCCCGAATCCGCTGGGCTATTCGGGCGACGGCGACGATCGCCTGCCGCTTGCCGTTCCCGGGGAGGACTGAGTTTCCTCCTTCTCCCCGCGTGCGGGGAGAAGCTCGGGATGAGGGGGCGCTTCCGCTAGGCTGAGATTTATTTGCTCGGCTCAGACTCGCGGCAGCGCCCCCTCACCCGCCGCCCTTCGGGCGACGACCTCTCCCCGCACGCGGGGAGAGGTGTCAATGCGCCTCCAGATGCGCGAGCACGGCCGCACCCGGCCAGCAGTCGACCTTGAGCCCGTTGCGTTTCTGATATTCGCCGAGCGCTGAGCTGGTGAGCATCCCGGCTTTGCCGTCGATCTTGTCATGGTAATAGCCGCGCGCGGCGAGGATGCGCTGCATGCGATCGAGATCGCTCGTCGGAAGCTGCGCGAGCTTGGCCCACGGCGTCTGGAACGGCCGCGGATCGAGGATGCTGTCGGCAAGGTGGCCCACGAACAACACGTAGAGGTCGGAGAAATTATATTCCTTGATGGCGAAATAGTTTTTCGTCGCCAAAAACGAAGGACCGTAGAGCCCGGCCGGCTGCAGCAACGAAGCAGGCACGGCGCCTTCCGCGGCGGAAAGTTTTCGGCCGTAGGCCGGCACAAAACCGCGCCTGAGCCATTCGCCGATAGGCCGCGTGTATTGCGGAACGCCGATCGTGCAGTCGACGTTTGCCGGCGGATGCACCTCGTAGGCCCAACGCACGCCGGGCTGCCAGCCTTCGCCGACGAGCTGCTTGGCGGCCGAGGCGAGCGCGTCGGGCACCGAATTCCAAATGTCGGCGCGGCCGGTGCCGTCGAAATCGACCGCGTATTTGAGATAGTCGGACGGCAGGAATTGGGTGAGACCCATGGCGCCGGCCCAGGAGCTCTTCATGTCGGCGAGCTTGACCTTGCCCTCATCGAGGATTTTCAGGGCGAGGAGAAATTCTTCGCGAAACTTGTCCTTGCGCTCGCCCAGATAGGCTTGCGTCGCCAGGACGCGGATCGCGTTGTGCGTGTCGCGAGCGCGGCCGTAATCGGTTTCGCGGCCGAAGATCGCGAGCACGATGGTGGGATCGACGCCGAACCGGCGTTGGATGGCCAACAGCGTCGGGCGATATTGTCCGTAAAGTTTGCGGCCCTGCGCGGCAAGCCGTTCGATCGCCGGTTCCTTCAAATAGGCCGCCGGCGTCTCGACGAATTCCGGTTGACCCGGCGGCGGCCTTTGCGGCCGGCCGGGCAGGACGAGATCGGGCAGCGACGGATCGGGCTTAAGCCCGCGCGTTGCTTCATCGAATGTCGCCCGCGAAACGCCGAGCGCTTGCGCCTGCGGCCACAGCGATTGCAGCCAAGCCTGGAACGCCGCATCGGCGAACGCGGCCTGAACGCCGAGAGCGCAGCTCAACGTTAACGCACAAAGCAAAGGCCGCAGCACTCTCATCGCACCGCCACGATGAACAGGCGCGGGAATTTGAGCAGCACCTTGCCGTCGACGCGCGGCTTGTAGGCGCCGGCGATCTTTTCCGTGTAAGCGGCGAGAAATTTTTCGCGCGCGGCGGCGTCGAGCGGCGACAGAAACGGCTGCAGCGACGAGCCCTTGAACCATTCGACAATCGCCTGCGGCGACGCCATCGTGTGATTGTAGACGCCGTGCCATATGTCGATGTGGGACGCGACCGGCTTGAGGAGATCGTAATAATTTTCGACACTCGGCAGATCGTCGCGCGACGCGGCTTTGATCTCCGGATGGTCCGCCCACGGTCCGCTTCTTCCGACCTCGCCCTGGAACACCAGCGCGGGCTCGCGCGTGTTGTCCGGCATCTGCACCGCCAGCACGCCGCCCGGCGCCAGCGCTTCCGTGAGCCGGCGCAAAACCGCGGTATGGTTGGGCAGCCATTGCATGACCGCGTTCGAGAACAGCAAATCGGTGTGCGGCGCCGGCGACCAGGTCGCGATATCGGCCTCGATAAACCTGTGTTTCGGCAGCCGTTCGCGCGCCTGGCGCAGCATATCGGGCGAAGAATCGAGGCCGACAACTTCGGATTGCGGATACCGTTCGATGAGAAGTTCGGTCGAATTGCCGGGCCCGCAGCCGAGATCGACGGCGAGCAGCGGCCGCGCAAGCGGCACCTGGGCCAAGAGATCGCGCGGCGGCCGCGTGCGCTCGTCTTCGAATTTGAGATATTGCCGGGCGCTCCAGTCATCCATCGACGCGTTCTTTCGGGATTCGATTCGGGCGGCCGATTCTTATCCTAGACGCGATGAATTGGCACTCGACTCCGACGATATTTGATGATTTCTTTGGCGAATGAGACGGTCGAATGGCCGGCAGCGAGGGGGATTATCATGATCAGCACTAAGCGACTGCTGTTGTTGGGTGTCGCACTCGGCGTTTCACTCGGCAGCGCCCACGCCGCAAGCCGGCAAGTCGAGCGCGGCAAGTATCTCCTCAACATCATTCCATGTACCGACTGCCATACGCCCGGAGCCCTTCTCGGTCACCCGGACATGAAACGCTATCTCGGCGGCTCGGATGTGGGTTTCGAGGTCCCGGGTCTCGGCGTGTTCTACGGGCCCAATCTGACCCCAGACAAAGACACCGGGTTGGGCAAATGGACAACCCAGCAGATTGCGACGGCGATCACGACAGGGAAAAGGCCGGACGGCCGCATGTTGGCTCCGCCGATGCCAGCGGAATGGTTCCACCACATGACGAAGGCGGACGCATTGGCGATCGCCGCCTATCTAAAAACCTTGCCGCCGGTCAAGAACAAGGTACCCGGCCCGTTCGGACCGACGCAAAAGCCGACCTCCTTCGTCATGCAGGTCGTTCCCCCGGACAAGTTCGTGCCGACACCGCCCCACGGATCGGCGCCGCCCCCGCCGGCCGCGCCTCCTGCAGCAGCGGCGCCGTCGTCGGCGCCCGCCGCGCCTGCGCCCGGGAAGTGATCGGGGCACAGACATAAGACAGCGAGAGCGCGCAGACGATATGGCGCGCTCCGCTTGCCATCGCCGTTATTAAACAGCCCGGAATTGGACGTCGCGCTCACCCAGGCGCGTGCGGCTCTGCCGCGCTCGACCCGCTCGCAACTGCGGCCGCGGCATGATGGTCCGCCGCGAAAACGAGATAGACGGCGGGCACCACGAACAGGGTGAACAGCGTGCCGATCGAAAGCCCCGAGGCGATGACGATGCCCATCTGAAAGCGCGACACGGCGCCGGCGCCGCTCGCGGTGATCAGCGGCACCACGCCGAGCACCATCGCGGCAGTGGTCATCAGGATCGGACGCAGCCTTATGCCGGCAGCCTGCTCGATGGCCTCGCGCTTCGACCGGCCCGCCTGCTGCAGATGATTGGCGAATTGCACGATCAGGATGCCGTGTTTGCTGATCAGCCCCATCAGCGTGACCAGCCCCACTTCGGTGTAGATGTTGAGCGACATGCCGCCAAACCCGAGACTGACGAAGATCAGCGCGCCGGCGATCGACATCGGCACCGACACCAGAATGATCACCGGATCGCGGAAGCTTTCGAACAGGGCGGCAAGCGACAGGAAAATGACGATCAGCGCGAAGCCGAAAGTGGCGACGAAGCCGCTGGTCTCCTGAATGTATTGGCGGCTCAGGCCGCCGTAATCGATCGAATAGCCTTGCGGCAGGATACGCTTGGACAAATTCTGCAGAAATGAAAGCGCATCGCCCTGGGCCACGCCGGGCATGGCGACGCCCTGGATGGTGGCGCTGTTGAGCTGCTGGAAATGATTGAGCGATTCCGGCACCGTCGTCGTCTTGATCGTGGCGATCGTGGACAGCGGGACCAGCGATCCGTCGGCGGTGCGGATATAATAGTCGAGCAATTGCTGGGCGTTCAGCCGATAGCGCTGCTGCACCTGCGGGATCACCTTGTAGGAACGCCCGCTGATGCTGAAATAGTTGACATAGCCGCCGCCGAGCATGGCGGCGAGCGAGCCGCCGACGTCGCTCATCTTCAAGCCGAGCTGGGCGGTCTTGTCGCGGTCGATGATGATGTCGGATTGCGGATTATCGAATTTCAGGTCGCAGTCGAGGAAGATGAACATGCCGCTCGCCAGCGCCTGCTGCAGAAACTGTTGTGCAACGTCGTTCAAGCGCGCGAACGGATCGGTCGTGACGATCACGAACTGAATGGGCAGGCCGAAACTGCCCGGCAGCGCCGGCGGCTGAAACGCGGCGACGCGTACGCCGGCGACCTTGTCAAGCTCCTGTTGCAGCACGGGCTGCAGCTCGTTGGTGGTCTTCGCGCGCTGGTCCCACGGCTTGAACACCATGCCGGCAATCGACCGGCCGGGCACGTCGAGCTGGAAGACATGCTCGGTCTCCGGATGCCCGGCGAAGATCTTGTACACTTGCCGCGAATAGAGCTGACGCTGCTGCAGCGTCGAGTCGGGCGCGGCGATGGATTGCGTGATGATGACGCCTTGATCTTCGGTCGGCGCAAGCTCGGTCTTGGCGCCGGTGAACAGAAAATAGATGCTCGACAGCACGATCAAGGCAAACACCAAAGTGACCGGCAAGGCGTTCAGGCTGCCATGCAGGCTCCGTTCGTAGGCGCCGCGCAGCCGGGCAAAGTTCCGATCGATGAAATAGGTGAGCTTCGCCTCGAAGCCGCGGCGCTCGGGATCGGGCGCCTTGAGGAGGCGCGAGCACAGCATCGGCGACAAGGTCAGCGCGACGATGCCCGACACGGTGACGGCGCCGACCAGCGCGAAGGCAAATTCGGCAAACAGCGCGCCGGTCAGACCGCTTTGGAAGCCGATGGGCACATAGACCGCAGCCAGCACCACGGTCATCGCGACGATCGGACCGCCGAGTTCGCGGGCGGCGGCCAGCGCCGCATCGACCCGCGACATTCCTTCCTCGAGATGGCGATTGACGTTTTCCACCACGATGATGGCGTCGTCGACGACGAGACCGATCGCCAGGACCAGCGCGAGCAAGGTGAGCAGGTTGATCGAATAGCCGAGCGCCAAGAGGATCGTGAACGTGCCGATGAGCGACAGCGGAATGGCGACGGTCGGAATCACCGACGATCGCAGCGAGCCCAGGAACAGGAAGACGACCAGCGTCACGATCACCAGCGCCTCGACCAGGCTGCGGATGACCTCGTGGATCGAGCTGTTCACGAATTCGGTGGAGTCGTAGATGATCTGGCCGTTGAGCCCGTGCGGCAGCAGCGCCTGAATGTCGGGAAAGACCTTGTGCACGCCCTGGATCACGTCGAGCAGATTGGCCGTGGGGGCGACCTCGATGCCGATATAGACCGCCTGCTTGCCGTCGAAGCCGACCTCCGATTCGTAATCCTCGGCGCCGAGCGTCACATTGGCGACGTCCTTCAATCGCACTGCGGCGCCGCCGCTTTGCTTGAGCACGAGGTTGCGGAACTGTTCGGCCGAATGCAGGCTGGTCGAGGCGGTCAAATTGACCTGCACCATCTGGCCCTTGGTGTTGCCGATGCCGGATATGTAGTCGTTGGCGGTCAGCGCCTGGCTGACGTCGGTGGCCGTGAGCCCGAACGCCGCGAGCTTTTTCGGATCGAGCCAGGCGCGTAACGCGAAGACCTTTTGGCCGAGCAGCTCCGCGGTTTGCACGCCGGGCACCGCCTGCAGCTTCGGCTGTACCACGCGCACGAGGTAGTCGGTGATCTGGTTCGCCGCCAAGGTGTCGCTGTTGAAGCCGATATACATGGCGTCGATGGATTGGCCGATCTTGACGGTCAGCGTCGGCTGCAGCGTGCCCGGGGGCAGCTGATTGAGTATGGAATTGACCTTGGTGTTGATCTCGGTGAGCGCCTTGTCGGCATCGTAATTGAGCCGCAGATAGACGGTGATGGTGCTGACGCCGCTCTGGCTCACCGACGTCATGTAGTCGATGCCGTTGGCCTGGGCGATGGCATTTTCCAAAGGCGTCGTGATGAAGCCGGCGACCACATCGGGGTCGGCGCCGTAGTAGATCGTGGTGACGTTGACGACCGCGTTTTCGGTGCGCGGATATTGCAGGATCGGCAGCACGGAATAGGCGCGCAGACCCAGCACCAGGATCAAAAGGCTGACGACCGAGGCGAGCACCGGCCGGCGAATGAAGATGTCGGTAAAGCGGCTCACCGCGTCCGCCTAACGATCGAGCGGAACGGCCGGCGCCGCGTCCGCCGTTGGCGTAATCGAATTGTCGATCAATACCGGCGATCCGTTGTGCAGCTTGATCTGGCCGGCGGTCACGATCATGTCGCCTTCATTGACGCCTTTCAGCACGGCGACCTGATCGCCCCGCGTCGCGCCGGTCGTCACGAAAGTCTGGCGCGCGATCAGTTGCGGCGCGCCGCCTGACTGGGCGCTCTTGCTGTCGACGACATAGACCGTGTTGCCATAAGGATTATAGGTAATCGCGGTTTGCGGCAGCGTGATGTAGTTTTGCGGCGCCCCGGTCGCGATATCGACCGTCGCGTACATGCCGGGCAACAGCTTGTGGTCGGGGTTCTTCAACGTCGCGCGGATCTGAACATTGCGGCTGTTGGAATCGACCTTGGAGTTGATCGCGGAAATTTCGCCGGGGAAAGTCCGGTCCTTGAACGCGTCGACTTTCACCGTCACCGCCTGGCCAATCTTGACCCGATCGACCGATTGCTGCGGCACGAAGAAATCCAAAAAGATCGGATCGAGCGCCTGCAGCGTGACGATCGTGGTTCCGGCGCCGAGATACTGGCCGAGATCGACGGCGCGGATGCCGAGGTGACCGGCAAACGGCGCGCGCAGCGACTTTTTGTCGAGCACCGCCTGCTGCTCGGCCACCTGCGCCTTGGCGTTTTTCAGGTTGGCCGCGTCGGTGTCCAACGTGGCCTGGCTGACGGCCTGGATCTTGAACTGCTTCAGATCGCGCCGATAGGTCAGCTCGTTCAACTCGGCGGTCGCCTGCAGCGATACCAGCTTGGCCGCATCGTCGTCGGCGCGCAGCTTCAGCAGCAGTGCGCCCTGTTTGACATCGTCGCCGGAATTGAACGAGATCGAAGCGACCACGCCTGAGACTTCGAGCGAGAGGTCGGCGCCTTTCACCGCGCGCAGGCTGCCGACCGCCTCGATGTTCGGCTGCCATTTGCCGTACTCCGCCTTGGCGGCCGAGACGGTCTGCGGCGGCGCGCTCATCGAGCCCATGAATTTCTTGATCATTGCCGCCTTGAACGCCTGGAATCCGAAAATTCCGCCGAACACGATGGCGACCGCGACCAGCATGATGACCATGCGTTTGGTCATTGCTTGAGCTCCTTGGGTATTCCGCGCGCGCCGGCGACCAGATCGGTCGTCGTTGCGGCGCCGCGCGCCTCGGGGCTCAGCGGATCGGTGAGCACATCGATCCGGTTCCACCAGCCGCCGCCGAGCGCCTGGAACAGAGCGGCGGTATCGGCGAAGCGCGCCGCCTGCGCCTGCACCAGGGAAAGCCGCGCCTGCGCGTAGCTGCGCTCTGAATTGAGCAGCGTCACGTAGGCGATGGCACCCAGGCGATACTGGCCGCGGGCGAGATCGAGCGCAGCGGATGCGGCGCGCAGCGCGGCGTATTGGGCTTTGAGCGTGGCGGCGTCCAATTGCAGCGCGCGCAGCGAGTCGGCGACGTTCTGAAACGCCGCGAGCACTGTGTTGCGATATTGCGCGTCGGCCAGATCATAGGCGGCTTTGGCGGCGCGTTCCTGATGCAAGAGCATAAAGCCGTGGAAGAGAGGTTGCGTGCCGCTCGCCGCGGCGCTCCAGATGATCGTGCCCGGGGTAAACAGCGAAGCCGTGGTCAAAGCGGCGCTGCCATAGTCGCCGGTGAGATTGAATTGCGGCAGCCTGGCGGCGATGGCGACGCCGATCAGCGCGCTCGCTTGATGCAGCTGCGCCTCGGCCGCGCGCACGTCGGGCCGCTGCTCGACGAACTGCGAAGGCAGGCTCAGCGGCAGATCCCTGGGCAGCCGCAGCGAAGCCAGCATGAGGCGATCGTGCCGCCGCTCGTCCGGGAAACGGCCGATCAGCGCCAACAGGACGTGGCGCTGCTGCTCCAATTGCTTCTGCAGCGGCGGCAAGGTGGCCTGCGTCGTCGCCAGTTCCGATTCCTGCGTCAGCACGTCGGTCCGGGTGGCGGCGCCGACGTTGAATTGCTGGCGCACCACGTCGAGTTGATCGGTCTCGGCCTTGATGATGTCGAGCGTCGCCGCGATCTGGCCGCGCAGCGAGGCTTCCGCGATGGCCGACGTCACCACGTTCGACGTGAGCGTCAAATAAGTCGCTTCAAGCTCGAAGCGCTGATATTCGGCCATGGCCGCGCTGGCTTCGACCTGCCGGCGCTGGCCGCCGAACACGTCGGGCGCATAGGAAACGTTCACTGTGGCCTGAAACAGATTGAAAATGTTCGGCGATCCGCTCCCGCCGAATGCCGCCGGCGAAAATTGTTGGCGCGTTGCCGACCCGTTGGCCGCCAGACTCGGCCAGAGCTTTCCGTTCTGCGCGTACAGATTTTCTTTCGCCTGCCACAACGCGGCCTGTGCCGCCTGCAGGCTCGGATTGGCTTGCAGCGCTTCGGCGATCAAACCGTCGAGCTCCTTCGAATGAAAAAGTGTCCACCACTCGCCCGGAATGTCGCGTCCGGCATCGAACCTTTGCGAGGCGCCGCCGGCGACATCGACCGCCGCCGTCGACGCGGGGTGAGCCTCGGGCGTATAGCCGCTGACCGGCGGCGCCGGAGGCGGTTTGAAGTCCGGTCCCACTGCGCACGCCGACACCAGCAAAAGCGCAAGCGTGGTGCCCATGGCCCGCGCCCGGTGAAGGCCGAAACCACGCAAGAGACCGCGTACTTGCGCGCCCGCCGACCGGCTGTGGCGCCTTTTGAACCGACTGGACCCAAACACCTACGCACCTTCAAGTGCGTCAGCCTAGTTATTTACTATCCGGTTAGTCAATAACTTGACTTTTCGCGCGCGCGGCGCCTAGGCTGACCCGATGACTGACGTGCTCGAAACGCGACCGGAAACGCGGCGCCGCCGCAAAGCGGAGCGCCCGCAGGAAATCCTCGAAGCCGCATTCGACGAGTTCTCGCGCCACGGCTACGCCACGACCACGCTCGATCGGATCGCCGTACGCGCCGGCGTGACCAAAGGCACGATCTACGTTTATTTCGAGAACAAAGAGCACCTGTTCATCTCCATGGTGCGCGAGTTCACCAAGGCGGCGCACGAAACCGTGCAGGAGATGTTCGAAACCCACGAAGGCTCGACCGCCGATCTCCTTCGCGCGCAGTTCAGCTTCATCTACCGGCACATCGTCGAGGACCGGCGCCGGCGCGAAGTGGTGCGCATGCTGATCGCCGAAGCATCGCGCTTCCCCGAGCTTGCCGACCGCTACTACGACGAAATCCTCCGCCCGTGCCTCGATTTGCTCAAGCAAGCGCTTGGGCGCGGCATGGATCGCGGCGAAATCCGCAAATCCTCGATCGTCGACACGCCGCAGGTCGTGATCGCACCGATCGCGCTGGTGGATCTGTGGATGATGATGTTCGACGACCGCCAGCCGCTCGATCTGAAAGCCTATTTCGACGCCCACCTCGATCTGGTGCTCAACGGGCTGTTGGCGAAATCGTAGGGCGCAATAGCGAAGCGTATTGCGCCGCCTTGAGCGCTCAACGGTTTGTTGGCGAGGGCGACAATGGCGGCTTGCCCATTGACCTAATGCGGCAACGGTATTACGTTTGCAGAAACGGTAATACCGAGGGCCGCCATGATCACCACCGTTACTTCCAAGGGACAAGTGACAATCCCAAAGAGCGTGCGCGAGGCCGCCGGGATCAAGCCCGGCGACAAAGTTGTTGTTCGCGCCACGGCATCGGGCGGCGTCTACGTGGGCCATCCGGATAAAGCTTCCGAATATGAAGAAAGACTCCGCGCATTGGCCAAGCGCCGACTCATACGCGGGATCACCACCGATGAGTACATGAAAATGATCAGGGGGGATCCGGATGAGGATGGCGACAAGTGACACTGGTCGATACCAATGTGCTCATCGACGTTCTTTCCAATGACCCCGTTTGGCAGCCATGGTCGATTGCCATGCTCGCCCGCCGGTCTGCCCTCGGCGCTTTGGCAATCACAGATGTAACCTATTCGGAGTTGTCGCCTCCGTTCGCAAGCACGCAATCTCTTGACGCAGCAATAGCTGTTTTGGGCGTCGTGTTTCAGCGGGTCCCTAAACAAGCTCTGTATATCGCCGGGCGTGCTTTCGAACGATATCGGCGCCGCGGCGGCGTACGCCCGAACGTCCTTGCGGATTTTTTTATCGGCGCACACGCGCAGGTGCTCGGCTGCCCCGTACTCACTCGCGATGTGCGGCGCTACCGGACGTATTTTCCGGGTGTGGAATTGATTACGCCGGACAATTGACCGCGCACACGGCAACCCGTGGATGATGATGTTCGAGCACCGCCAGCCGCTCGATCTGAAGGCCTATTTCGACGCCCACCTCGATCTGGTGCTCAACGGCTTGCTGGCGATATAAGCCACGCGATCATCCGACATAGGCCACCACGACATAAGCGGCATCGCCATAGGTGAATTCGGCGACCTCCGCATGCCCATCTTGGTGTGGACCGTCAGCGATACCGCGTTGTCGACCTCGGGCAGGATACCGCAATTACGCGCATTTTCCCGATCTGCACTTACTACAGTTCAGTCATATCAAACGTAGCAAGGCCGTTGCATTGCCCTTGACCAGGATGCATCATCAGCACGACGCAAGCCAGGAGCGGCTCCCATGCACGACATCGTCATTCGCGGCGGCACGATTATCGACGGCACCGGCAAGGCGCCCTTTGCCGGGGATGTGGCGATTGCGGGCGGACGCATCGCCGGCGTGGGCGGCAAGCAAGGCCCCGGCAAGCGCGAGATCGACGCCGCGGGCCTTCTCGTCACGCCGGGCTGGGTCGATGTGCACACCCATTACGACGGCCAAGCGATGTGGGACCCGCTGATCTCGCCTTCGTGCTGGCATGGCGTCACCACGGTGATGTTCGGCAATTGCGGCGTCGGCTTTGCGCCGGTGAAAAAAGAGCATCGCGGCGCGCTGATGGATTTGATGGAGGGCGTCGAGGAAATTCCCAATCCGGTGCTGGCCGCCGGCCTGAACTGGGAATGGGAGACGTTCCCGCAGTTCATGGATGAATTGGAGCGCCGGCCGCGCGCGATCGATATCTGCGCGCAAGCCGCGCACCTGCCTACTCGCGTCTATGTCATGGGCGACCGCGCCATCCGCCGCGAGCCGGCGACCCCCGACGACATAGCCGAAATGCGCCGGCTAACCATCGAAGCGCTGCGTTGCGGCGCTTTCGGCTTCACCACCTCGCGCACCGATTCGCACAAGACCCCGGACGGCGACTTGGTTCCGTCGCGCGACGCCGACGATCACGAGTTGCTCGGCATCGGCCAGGCGCTCGGCGTGACCGGCACCGGCGCGTTCGGCATGAACAGCGATTTCGACGACGAGGAGTTCGAACTGCGCTGGATCCGCAAGCAAGCGCGCGAAACTGGCCGCCCGGTATGGTTCCTGCTCACCGACCGCTACAACGACCCGCAGCGCTGGCGCCGCATCATCGAAGCAGTCCACGAGATGCGCGCAGAAGGCCTGCCGGTCACGGCGCAGATGGCGGGCCGGCCGATCGGCGTGATGATGGGCATCGGCACCGCGCTCAACCCGTTCACGGTGCGGCCGAGCTATCGACAGCTACTCGGCCTGCCGATCGAGGAACAGCGCCGTCGGCTGCGCGATCCGCAGATGCGCCGCCGGATCCTCGCGGAGACGCCCTCGCAAACCGAGATCGAAAAGCTCGCGCAGTTCCGCCAGGTGGTGGCCACGGCGTTCGACAGGTTTTTCGTCATGGGCAATCCGCCCGACTACGAGCCGGGTCCGGAAAAGTCCGTGGCGGCGATCGCCAGACGCGAAGGCCGTAGCCCTGAGGAGGTGGCCTACGACTACATTCTCGAAGACGGTCAGTATCTGTATTTCCCGGTGGTCAACTACGTTACCGGCGACCACGAGCCGATCCGCGAAATGCTCAATGACCCGGCGTTCCTGTTGGGCCTCAGCGACGGCGGCGCGCACTGCACCTCGATCGTCGATTCCGGCGTGCCGACCTACATGCTCACCCATTGGAGCCGCGACAGGAGCCGCGGCCCGAAACTGCCGGTGGAAAAGCTGATCAAGCGGCAGACCAGCGAGACCGCGGACTTTTTCGGGCTTGGCGACCGTGGCCGCCTCCAACCGGGGCTGCGCGCCGACGTCAACATCATCGACTACGAAAGGCTGCAGGTACAGAAGCCGATTCTCATCCACGACATGCCGGCCGGCGGCCGGCGCTTCGTGCAAAAGGTCGACGGCTACGAGGCGACCATCGTCACCGGCACGCCGATCTTCGAGCGCGGCGAACACACCGGGGCGCTACCCGGCCGGTTGGTGCGCGCCGGCCGCAACGAGCAGGTTCTGCACGCGGCCGAATAGCGCGCGATCGTTACGCTCCGAACGGTGCGCGGCTGGACGAAGAACGTGAACGACTGCGAAAGATAGCGGGGATCATTGCCGCGGGACGATTGAATTCATCGTCCGGCGGCTCCATGGTCGCAATTCGACTTCCGGTGATCGTTCGACTTCCGGTGATCGTATGTCCATGCCAACGGTTGATTCTTTCGAGGCCGGCCTCCCCGGTGCGACGCAGACGGTGCGGATAACGACCCTGCACGATGCCCAGGTCTTTGCCCGCAGATGGGTGATTAGAGACAAGGATCCGGTCCTCAAGGCGCTGCTTCGGCACATGGAAAAGGCCAACAGTTCCGCAGCCGCGGACGTTGCGATCCGAGAATTGAAGCAAACGCTGGAACGTCGGGGAATGCTGGTCTCGGCAAGTCCGCAACCCAACGACCCTTTACGGACTTGATACTCGCAGCGCCGGCTCGCGGCCGGCACGCAAAAACCGCCCCGCAATGGGGCGGTTTCTCGTCCTCGCTCTGCACGAGCCACCTACCTGACGCTTACGCCGCCTGGATGGTACCGACCGCGATCTTGCCGGTGCGCCGGTCTTCCTGCGTATCGAAGGAGACCTTTTGGCCTTGCACCAGCCCACGCATTCCGGCGCGCTCGAGCGCGCTGGCGTGAACGAACACATCCTTGCCGCCGTCGTCCGGCTGGATGAATCCGAAACCTTTCTGGTCGTTGTAGAATTTCACGGTGCCCGTATTCATAAGATATCCTTTCGTTGACCTCGGTGCACTTAATCCCAAGACGCGCGTCCACGCGGCTTGAGGCTCGACTTCTCGATGTTTGGAGGGTCTGAACGTGCGCCTGGCATTGCGCTAAGGCGAAACGGCCCGATTGTCCGGCCAAATCTCGATTGACGTACTTAGGAGCAAACCGCGGCCTTTGCAAGGCAGCGGGCAAACTCGATCTCGACTGAGCCACGCCGCGGATTTGCGATCTGCAGGACCGGCAGAATAATTCTACCGTCCACTCTTGAGTCAGGGCGTGCCGCTACACGCCTGCGGCAAAAGTCCGGAACGCAGCGAAGCGCGCAGTTCTCGAAAGCTGATAAGCCGGCGTGCCGCTTCATCCCAAAGCACCAGGCGCACGCACGAAACGCTCTGAGCCAGCGTCAGCCGGCCGACTTTCGCGAGCTGCGGATGCTGGCGCAGCACCCGCGGCAACCGATAATACGGAATCCGGCTGCAGAGATGGTGCACGTGGTGAATGCCGATATTTGCCGTGAACCAGCGCAAGACCAGCGGAAGGTCGTAATGCGAACTGCCATGGAGGCCTGCCGTCTGCACATTCCAGGCCATGTCGCGCGCCCAAAACGTGTCCTCGAACTGGTGCTGCACGTAAAAGAGCCAGACCCCGATCGAAGCGCCGATGAGCATAATGGGCAGATGCACGAGCAGGAACGGCACAATACCGACGGCCCAAATGGCGACGGCCGCGAGCAGACCGATGACGAGATTCGTCGCCATGGTGCTCAGCCAAGGCCGCCAACCGCCGCGCATCAGGCCGACCGGCAGACGGTGCTGTACGAAAAAAAGATAGGCGGGACCGACACCGAACATCACCAAGGGGTGCCGGTAGAGCCGATAGCGAAGCCGGCCCCAGCGCGACCGCGACAGGTATTCTTCGACGGTCAGGGTATCGACATCGCCGATGCCCCGGCGATCGAGGTTGCCCGAGGTCGCGTGGTGCATGGCATGGGTCCGCCGCCAGAAATCGTACGGCGTCAATGTCAGCACGCCGATCGCGCGGCCCACCCAGTCGTTCGCGAGCCGGTGCCGGAAGAACGCGCCGTGGCCGCAATCGTGCTGGATCATGAATAGACGGACAAGAAAACCCGCCGCGGGAACGGCCAGCAGCAAATAAAGCCCATATCCGATGTCGAGGGCAAACCACATCGACAGCCACAAGACAACGAGCGGCACGGCCGTGATCAGAATTTCGACCACGCTGCGCCCATGATTCGGTTCGCGATAGCGGGCGAGCGCCAGTGTTAAGCGCCGTATTTCGACGACGGCGGAGTCGCCATCCTCGTCCGGTCTGTCGTCCAAAATTCGCTCCGTAGTTGGGTATGGATTATGACGCACAAATGCGTCGATCTTAAGATGACCGCCTCCGCGGAAACCCCAAGGAGGCGGCCGGCACCATCGATTTCATGCACCGTTACCGGGACTCGACGGCGATTCGAGCGGGGGCGAACCTCTTTTGCGCCTATAAAGCCGAATCAGCCCGTCACCGGCGCACGCACCCTATATGCTGCGGCGCCGAGCGTCCATGCTGCAAAAGCCGCTCGTTTTGACGGCTGCACGAATATTTTGCGCGGCTGCATTGGTTTTGCTGCTTTTTGCGCTTATATTTGTGCAACTGCTTGAATGGACGCGCATTCGGGCGACTTTTGATCTGCTTTTAGAAAGCACCCGTCCGATGGTCGAATTTGATTACAATGCCTCGGCAGAGCTGTTCGGCACGCGGAAGCGGGCCCCGCGACGTCAACCGCTGGGATACAAGCGTTTCACGCATGCCGCCCAAGCTATCCGTTTCGCCATAGAAGACCTTCCGGCGGACCTTCTTGTCGGCGCCTTTCTCGAAGTCGACGAGCAGCGGTACAACGGCGATGGAATCCGCCAATTGTACGAAAGCGCCAACTATCCCTTGGCTCGGCGCAGTGCCCAACCATGACGGACAAGACCATCGACCTCGACCAACATCGCGGGATGGCTGCGCAGAAGGCGACGGACATTCGTCGGATGCTGGCCGAAGTGGAAGCCAACGAACAGGCCCTGCACCGGCGGCAAGATGAATTGGAGACGCAACTGGTCGCGGCGCCGTCGGGAACTTGGCATGAAGCCGCCGAGAAGGCGCGCTACCTCCTCAATCTCTTTGCGGCGACGCCAACTGCGCAGGATCCGCGCAGGCAAAAGCTCATTGCGGGCGTGCTTGCCGACTTCAAACGGCTTGCCGGCGAAAGCTAGCGAACGCCGACCGTAAATCGATGTTGCGTTCACCCACCCCGGCAGCGAGGATGAAATGGCAAAAGGCCAATTGAGAAGCAACCGCGAAAAGAAGAAACCGAAAGCGGACAAGAACAAGAAAAAAAGCGCTCCGGCGACATCGTCGTTTACATCGGTTCGGCCTGCCGGAAAGGACGCCGGCGGCAGGAAGTTTTCCTAAGAGTGTCGGCTGCCTTGGAAAAGCGGCATCAGCAATGGAATACGCTTATGAGGAAGGCTCTGCCGCACACGATGTTCAACGATCCCGAACGAAGCCGCCTCAGCATGTTGCGAAGCTGGGTGCTCGACAACGAGGTCACCGAAATCGAGATGAACGAGCGGCAATTCTGGAACTTTGCGCATCTCCAGCCGATCGCGGAGAAGCCCTGGGCGACATTCATGGGCCGCATCATCTGTGTGCCCGACCTGCCCGTTGACGCGCAGAAGCGTCTGGGAATTATCGATAACCGCAATCCCGGCGCCATATGAACCGGCCGGAGTACACTTGGCGCGACCTTAGAAATCCGTTGCCCCAAGTTCGTAGGAGCCTTTACGCTCCCGCCTAAACGCCTTCATTGCCGCCGCGTAGATCGCGTTCCGATTTGCATCGAACGCCAGAAGCAAGCCCGCCTCGTCGCGCTGCGCGTTCGGCTGCAGGCGCTTGAGCGCCTCTTCGGTGACGAAGAAAGACCACTCCATCGCGCTGTCATGTCCCCAGAAATGAACGGCACGCCGGGTTGAATCAAAAACTCGACTTTGATTTGGGAAATTGAGCATGATCCCCGCCGCTCATTCGGTCGGCGCCGGAAATCCGGCATTTTCGCAGGCGGTCGGAACCCCGCACCCGGGACCGCACCCGATCAATCGAATTTCAGGTTCGCCGTGAGAACTAAGTCGCTTTCCGAGACCACGCGCTCGTGGGCTTCACTCCTGCTCTTGATTCGATACTGCGTACTTCCGTCCTCCGCCGGCCGCAGGCCGACGATCTGGTAGCTTCCTCTGGCTGCAGACCGAAAGGTCGACGGGATAAGATCGACGGTCTGCCCGACCTTGAATTTATGGATGGCATCTGACATCGCAGATACTCCTACTGCCGAGCGGAATGCGCCGCCCGCCGCCGACCACGATCGCCTCAGTCTTTGTCCGCGGCTTTCTTGCTCAGCCGCCAAAGCTGAAAGCCTTTGTCCCTTATCGCACATTCGATCGCGTCGCGGGAGAAATTGTGCGGCGGGTCATGGCTTGGCGCGATGGCGCCCACCGCGCGCCAGGGCTTGAACTGTTTCGGCAGCCGGCTGCCGATCAGATCGCCGCCGAAGGCACGCAGATCGGGACTTGCCTCGGACTTGAAGATGAAGATTCGCATCGTCCCGTCGCTGCCATCGGCGACAACATCGGAGTTTGTGGAATCGTCTGCGGGCATTGGAAATTACCTCCGGCGGAATTGCTGGCGCTGCGGCGGGCGGTTCACCGGGCCGGCTCTTTCGTCTTTGTGGCGAAAGATCAAGCGCCCTTTCTCCAGGTCATACGGCGATACTTCGACCGTCACCCGATCGCCGGCGAGTGTTTTGATGCGGTTCTTTTTCATCCTGCCGGCGGTATAGGCTACGACCGCATGCCCATTATCGAGCTGAACGCGATAGCGGGCGTCGGGCAGGATTTCGGTGACGAGACCGTCGAATTGCAAGAGCTCTTCCTTCGGCACGTTATGATCCTTTTGCATGACCGATCCGCCGCGCGGCGCGTGGAGCGGTGTCGCGAGCCAACCGGACATTGCGATGCAGGAAGCCGACGGAAGCGATCCCGGCCTCCTTCGGCCGATCGTGTCTTGGCTGATCCTGTCTTGGCTGATCCTGTCTTGGCTGATCCTGTCTTGGCTGATCGTGTCTTGGCTGATCGTGTCTTGGCTGATCGTGTCTTGGCTGATCGTGTCTTGGCTGATTCTGCCTTGGCTGATTCTGCCTTGGCTGGTCGTGTCTTGGCTGGTCGTGTCTTGGCTGGTCGTGTCTTGGCTGGTCGTGGCGCTGCATCCCGCGCGCCTCTTTGTGGCCGTGCCAATGCCGCTGCTTGCCGGGCGCTGCGGCTGCGGATCGAGTGGGGACGGTCTTCGTGACCGGCAGCTCGGTCCGCCGGGGATGGGTGCGTCTGTCGCTCGCCGCAATGGTCATGCGGATGAGCTTCTCGATATCGCGCAGGAATGCCGCCTCCTCCGCGTCGCATAGCGAGATCGCCACGCCTGCCGCGCCGGCGCGTGCGGTGCGGCCGATGCGATGCACGTAGGTTTCCGGCACGTTCGGCAGATCGAAATTCACCACATGGCTGATGCCGTCGACGTCGATGCCGCGCGCCGCAATATCGGTGGCGACCAGCGTCCTGACCTCGCCTTTGCGAAAGGCCGCAAGCACGCGCTCGCGCTGACCTTGCGATTTGTTGCCGTGGATCGCTTCGGCCGTCACGCCGGCGCGGACGAGCCCGCGCACGACCTTATCGGCGCCGTGCTTGGTCCGGGTGAAGATCAGGGCACGGTCGATGGCTTCGCGCCTCAATACGTCGATGAGAATTGCCGGCTTCGCGCCGCGATCGACGTGGATAACGCGCTGCTCGACGCGTTCGACCGTCGAGGCTTCCGGCCCCACCGCAACCTTGACCGGGTCGCGCAGCATCTGCGCGGCCAGCTCGGCGATGGCGCGCGGCATCGTCGCCGAAAACATAAGCGTCTGCCGCTTCGCCGGAAGCTTCGCCACGATTTTACGGATGTCGTGGATGAAGCCCATGTCGAGCATGCGGTCGGCCTCGTCGAGGACGAGACATTCGACCTCGCCAAGCCGGAGTGCATTGCCTTTGACCAGATCGAGCAGCCGGCCCGGCGTGGCGACAAGAACATCCACACCGTTGAGCAGCGAACGGACCTGACCTCCCATCGGCACGCCCCCGATCACCAGGGCGCCCCCGATGCGCAGATGACGGCCGTAAGCGCGGAAGCTGTCGAGGATTTGGCCGGACAACTCGCGTGTCGGGCTGAGCACCAGGACGCGGCAAGACTTGCGGTCCGGCTGCCGCGGGTCCGCGGCGAGACGATGCAGGATCGGCAGCGCGAATGCGGCGGTTTTGCCGGTTCCGGTCTGGGCAATTCCGATCAGGTCGCGGCCCGACATCACGGTCGGGATCGTCTGCGTTTGGATCGGGGTCGGGGTGAGGTATTGCTCTTCTGCGAGTGCACGCGTGATGGCGTCGTTAAGTCCGAAGTCGTGAAAGTCGGTCAAAGAATAAGCTTTCTGTTGTGCGCGCCGGCGCGGCCGCTGCGCCATGCGCCACGGCCTCTGCCTTGCGGGTGAAACGAGACACCCCGCGCGATCTGGGCTGTCGATGGACAAAAAGTGCGAGCCAGAAGCCGTTTGACGGTGTCCGTACACGCGGCTCGCCAGCGAACCTAGAAGGCCGCTGCCACCATATAGACCAGCGATGCGTTCGATTCAAGGCGGCGCGTAGCGAATCCGGGGGCCGCAGCGCCAATCGCATGCGGCTCAGCGCTTGCCTTGCTTCGCCTTACCGGCAAGTTCCAGCTCTTTGTCGGCCGCCGCTTTGGCCAATCGAAGCGCCTTCAATCGCGCCATTTTCTCGCGAACGACCCGGCCGTTGGCCTGATATTCCATCATGGCCTTGGCGCCGTCCTTGGCGCGCTCTTCCTTCCTGAAACTTGCTTCGGCGCGGGCGTGGGCTTCGCTCGACCGGGCCTCGGTAGCTTTGGTCGCCAATGTCGTCTCCTTTGCAGCGAATCTAGGTTGACGGAGATGCTCGATATATGCATCGATCTTAAGGGAAGCAAACCCAAGTTTTAGGAACTCAAGTTTTAGGAACACCTTCTCAGCGCGACGCCGCACTCAGGCATGGCGCGAGCGCCGCCGCCGTCGCGCGGCCTTAACCCACTCACCAAAGGGCGTAATGCTGCAAAAGCAGCATTGCAGATATTGCCTAACAAACGATTGCGGCGAAAGGGGCCTCGCGCAACAGCCGCGCCGGCGAAAGTCAACGCGAAAACTTTTTGTATTTGATCCGATGCGGAATGACCGTGTCGGTGCCGAGGCGCCGCATCTTGTCTTTCTCGTAATCCTGGAAATTGCCCTCGAACCATTCGACGCGGCTGTCGCCTTCGAAGGCGAGGATGTGGGTGGCGATGCGGTCGAGGAACCAGCGGTCGTGGCTGATGATCACGGCGCAGCCGGCGAAATCCTCCAGGGCTTCCTCCAGCGCGCGTAAGGTGTCGACGTCGAGATCGTTGGTCGGCTCGTCGAGCAAGAGCACGTTGGCGCCGGATTTGAGCATCTTGGCCAGATGCACGCGATTGCGCTCGCCGCCGGAAAGCGAGCCGACTTTCTTCTGCTGATCCGCGCCCTTGAAATTGAAAGCCGAGCAATAGGCGCGCGAATTGACCTCGCGCTTGCCGAGCAGCAGCTGATCGAGACCGCCGGAAATTTCCTCCCAAACGCTCTTCTTGCCGTCGAGCGAATCGCGCGACTGATCGACGTAGCCGAGATGCACCGATTCGCCGATCTTGATGGTGCCACTGTCCGGCGTTTCCTGCTTGGTGATCATGCGAAACAGCGTCGTCTTGCCGGCGCCGTTCGCCCCGATGATGCCGACGATGCCGCCCGGCGGCAGCTTGAAGGTGAGATCGTCGATCAGAAGGTTGTCGCCGAAGCCTTTGCGCAGATGATCGAAGTCGACGACGTTCTGGCCGAGCCGTTCGGCGACCGGGATGACGATCTGCGCGGTTTGCGTCTGCTTCTCGCCGGCCTTCTGCAACAGCTCCTCGTAGCGCTCGTAGCGCGCCTTGGACTTGGCCTGCCGGGCGCGCGGCGAAGCGGCGATCCATTCCGCCTCGCGGGCGAGCGTACGCTGGCGCGCCTCCTCCTCGCGGCCTTCCTGCTGGAGCCGCTTCTGTTTTTGCACCAGCCATGACGAATAATTTCCCTCGTAGGGAATGCCGTGGCCGCGGTCGAGTTCGAGGATCCAGCCGGTGACGTTGTCGAGGAAGTAGCGGTCGTGGGTGACGATCAAAATGGCGCCTGGATAATTGCGCAGGTGGCCCTCGAGCCACATCACCGATTCGGCGTCGAGGTGGTTGGTCGGCTCGTCGAGCAGGAGCAGCTCGGGCTGTTCCAGCAGCAGCCGGCACAGCGCGACGCGCCGCCGCTCGCCGCCGGATAATTTGGCCACCTCGGCATCGTCGGCCGGGCAGCGCAGCGCGTCCATCGCCTGATCGACCTTGGAATCGAGATCCCACAGCCCCTTGGCCTCGATCTCGTCCTGCAGCTTGGTCATCTCGTCGGCGGTCTCGTCGGAGTAATTGGCCGCCAGTTCGTTGTAGCGGTCGAGGACCGCCTTTTGCGCCGCCACGCCGTCCATGACATTGTCGCGCGCCGATTTTTGCGCATCGAGCTGCGGCTCCTGCGGCAGATAGCCGACGCGGGCACCCTCGGCCGCCCAGGCTTCCCCGGTAAACTCGGTGTCGAGGCCGGCCATGATGCGCAGCAAGGTCGATTTGCCGGCGCCGTTGACGCCGAGCACGCCGATCTTGGCGTCCGGATAGAACGACAGATTGATATTCTCCAAAACCTTGCGGTTGCCCGGATAGGTCTTGGATAGACCCTGCATGTGATAGACGAATTGACGGGCCATTCGGCGCCCTGACCTCTCGCTTGGCGCCGCCTGGGCCTACGCGCCCGGCGTGGGCGTGACCGCAATGGCGCACTTTGGGGAAAAAATCTGGCGCTGATGTAGCGACGCCGCGTGCGGACGGCAAGGAGCCACTGCAATTGCCAGCCTGCGATTTGCCGGAAACGCCTTGCTTTTCGGCAAGGCCCCGCCGCGCGGGATCGCGGTAAGAGTTCCTCAACCCTGATCACATTTGGATCGCCGGCGCGCCCAAATCGCACCAAATTTTAATGATTTCTCACCGACAATTGTCGTCAAACGAGCGTTTGAAAATAGAACGCACGTATTTAGGGGGCAAACGTCCCAACAGGGGCCTAACCGGCAACAAGGCCAACGGGAGCGTTTCATGTGGCGTAACCTTGCGAAAGCCGTTCGCGGCCTGCAGCGGAGCTTCGGCGAGGGCGGGACTTCGTACCGGCCCGACCTGCACTACATGCGCGGCCCCGGGCCGAAATGGCACGCCAAGTACGGAACCCTCGCTCCCAAGACGTCGCCAGACGCCGCGCCGAGGAGCCCGGCACTGCGCGCGGCTGCCGAACACCGCGCCTAAAACCACGATCCGTCATCCTTAAGGTGCCCGCGCGCAGCGTGGGCACCTTAAGGGTGACGGACTGCTTCTTTTCCACGCCGTCATGCTCTAGAAGCACCCATGGGCTTGAAACCTGGGTGGAAGCATCATGGCGGTACGCTGCGCAATTCTCGACGATTATCAGAATGTCGCCCTCAAAAGCGCCGATTGGTCGAAAGTCAAAGACGACGTCGACATAAAAGTATTCAACGAGCATCTCGGCGGGCCGGCTCACGTCATCGCGGCGCTCAAGGAGTTTGCGGTCGTCGTCGCCATGCGCGAGCGCACCGGCTTCCCGCGGGCGGTGATCGAGGCGCTGCCCAATCTGAAACTGCTGATCACCACCGGCATGCGCAACGCCTCGATCGATTCCGAGGCGGCGAAGGCGCGCGGCGTCACGGTCTGCGGCACCGGCACGTTCGGCAGCCCCACCTCCGGCATCGCCATAGGCCTGATGCTGGAACTGACGCGGCACATCGGCTACGAGAACGCCCGGCTGCACGCCGGCGCCACCTGGCAGACCACCATCGGCCCGGACCTCGAAGGCATGACGCTCGGCATCCTCGGCCTCGGCAAGCTCGGCACGCGCACCGCCAATATCGCCAAGGCGTTCGGCATGAAGGTGATCGCCTGGAGCCAGAATCTCACGGCTGAAAAGTGCGAGGCGGCGGGCGTCGGCTACGTCGGCAAAGACGACTTGTTCCGCCAATCCGATTTCGTGTGCATTCATGTCGTGCTATCGGCCCGCACGCGCGGCCTCGTCGGGCCCAACGAGCTCGGCCTGATGAATCCGAGCGCCTACCTCATCAACACGTCGCGCGGCCCGATCGTCGAGGAGGCGGCGCTGCTTGCGGCCTTGCGCGAGCGAAAAATCGCCGGCGCCGGCCTCGACGTTTTCGACATCGAGCCGCTGCCGCTCGATCATCCGCTGCGCAAGATGGACAACGTCGCGATCACGCCGCATCTCGGCTACGTTTCCGAGCAGAATTACCGGGCTTATTTCGCCGGCGTGGTCGAGGACATCCGCGGCTTCCTCGACGGCAAGCCGGTGCGGGTTATGACGTAGCTTCTCGTACTGCCCGCACGCGGGGAGACGGCCGGAATGAGGGGGCCTCTCCGCTGGGCTCAGAATTGCGGCAACGCCCCCTCACCCGCCGCGCTTCGCGCGACGACCTTTCCCCGCGCGCGGGGAGAGGTAGAAAATGCCAGGAGGAAACAAATGAGCGACGAAACGCTCATCGATCTTTATTGCCACATCTCTCCTGAACGCTTTTTCCGAGAGATGGAAAAAACCGCGCCGAAGCTCGGCAATATCGCCGCGCGGCTGCGCGGGGTGCGCAAGATTCACGACCTCGACGCACGCTTTCGCGAGATGGACGAGTTCGGCGATTACCGCCAGGTGGTTTCCCTGCCGAACCCGCCGATCGAGGATTTTGCCACGCCCGGACAAGGGCTCGCCTTGGCGCGCGTCGCCAACGATTCGATGGCCGAACTGTGCGCCAAATATCCCGAGCGTTTCGCCGGTTTCGTCGCCGCTTTGTGTTTGACCGACGTCATGGGCTCGGTCGAGGAGGCCAAGCGCGCGGTCAATCAGCTCGCCGCCGCCGGCGTGCAGATATTCTCGCCGCTTAACGGCCGGCCGCTCGACGAGCCCGCATTCGAGCCGCTGTTCGCCGCCATGGCGGAGCTCGACCGGCCGATCTGGCTGCATCCGGCGCGCACCGCTTCGATGCCGGACTACGCGGCCGAGCAAAAGTCCCGCTTCGAAATGTGGTGGTGTTTCGGCTGGCCCTACGACACCTCGGTCGCCATGGCGCGTCTCGTTTTCTGCGGGCTGTTCGACCGCTACCCGAACCTGCAAATCATCACCCACCACCTCGGCGGCATGATTCCCTTCTACGACGGCCGCATCGGCCCCGGCCTCGACGTGCTCGGCAGCCGCACCTCGGACGAAGATTATTCAAGAATACTCCCCTCGCTCAATCGCCCGCACCTCGAATATTTTCGCAATTTCTACGCCGACACCGCCATGTTCGGCGGCGGCGTGCACGCGCTGCGCTGCGGCTTCGAGTTCTTCGGCGCCGACAAGGTCGTGTTCGCCACCGACACGCCGCTCGGTCCCATCAAGCCGGCGATCGAGGCGCTCAACGCGCTCGACATATCGGCTGCGGACCGGCGCAAACTGTTCGCCGGCAATGCCGAAAAGTTGCTGAAGAAGAAATTGAGCTGAGCCGCGGCACCGCATCCACACCGTCATCCTGAGGTGGCCGCGACCCGCCTTCGCTCGCTACGCGAGCTACGGCGGGTTCAAGTCCACCGAAGCGCGGAGCGCGTAGGTGGAAGCGCGGAGCGCGTAGGCGGAAGCGGCTCTCGAAGGATGCCGGCCGAGGTGTCCGGGCCGTCGCCCTTCGAGGCTCGCTTCGCTCGCGCATCAGGGTGACGGAAATGACACTACGCACCCCCTGCGAGCCACGGCGCCGCAAACGCGCGCACCGGCGGCAGCGGTCCCCTCCAGCGCTCGATCTCGACCATGTTGGTGCCGGTCGACGGGCCCTGGCTGAGCTTCGACGTCCCGCGGTCGTGGGTAAGCATATTGGCGTTGCCATGCGCGCAGATTGCGCCGTCCTCGCCGCCGGACGGATCGTACCAGGCCCCGCACGATAGCTTGGCGACGCCCGGCGACATCGTATCGGTAATCTCTGCGCCGGCCAGACACGCGCCGCGTCCGTTATGAATGCGCACCACGTCGCCATCCTTGATGCCGCGTTGTCGCGCATCGTCGGGATGCATCGCCACCGCCTCGCGGCCGGCGATTTTTCCGCGCGCGCTGATCGGGCCGCAATCCATCTGGCTGTGCAGCTTATGGCGCGGCTGGCTGGAGACGAGATGCAGCGGATAGTGTTGCGCACCGCGCCATTCGGACGGCTCGATCCAGGTTACATGCGGCGGACAATTGTCATAGCCGAAGCCGGCGATTTTTTCCGAAAACAACTCGATGCGGCCGGACGGGGTCGCCAGCTTGTTGTTCTGCGGATCGGCGCGGAAGCTCGACAACATCACGTATTCGTCGGCGCCGCGCGGGATTTCCAAAAATCCGTCCGCCCAAAAGCGATCGAAATCGGGAATCGCCGCCAAGTTCGTGCGCAGGCTGTCGCGCCAGCGATCGTACAGGTGGCGCAGCCAGCCCATCTCGTCGCGGCCTTGGCTGAATTCGCTTTCGCAGCCGAGCCGGCGCGAAAGCTCGGCGAAGATCGCGTAATCGCTTCTTGCCTCGCCCACCGGCTCGATCGCCTTCTGCATGGCGATGACGAAGCGATCACGCGGCGCGCAGCCGATATCGTTGCGTTCTAGCGTGGTCGTCGCCGGCAGCACGATGTCGGAAAAACGCGCGGTCGCCGTCCACCACGGCTCGTGCACGACAATGGTCTGCGGCCGCCGCCAGGCGGCGCGCAGCCGATTGATGTCCTGGTGATGGTGGAACGGATTGCCGCCCGCCCAGTAGACCAGCTTGATATCCGGGTAGCTGTTTTTGCGGCCGTTGAAATCATAAATTTCGCCGGGTCGCAGCAGGCACTCGGCAATCCTCGCCGCCGGAATGGCGCGATTGAGCGGATTGGCCGTGACCTCCATGGTCGGTGCGCGGAAGGCGAGCGGCGGCTCGGCAATGCCGTTGGTGGAACCGTAGCCGAAGCCAAAGCCACCGCCCGGCAGTCCGATCTGGCCGAGACACGAAGCGAGCAATAACACGCCCCAATAGGGCTGTTCGCCGTGATCGGCCCGTTGCAGCGACCATGAAGCGCCGATCATGGTACGGCTTGCCGCCATGCGGCGGGCGAGGGCGCGGATCGTGTCGGCCGCAATGCCGGTGATCGGCGCCGCCCAATCGGCGTCCTTCGGCCGGCCGTCGCTCTCGCCCATCACATAGCCGCGCACGCGCTCGAAACCCGTGCAATAGCGGCTGAGAAAATCGGTATCGTGCAGACCGTTGGCGATCAGCGTGTGAACCAGCGCCAGCAGCATCGCCGTGTCGGTCCCCGGCCTGATCGGGATCCATTGCGGCGCCACCGCGGCCGGACCGTCCTCGCGGATCGGGCTGACATTGACGACCGTCACGCCGGCGCCGGCGAGGTCGGCGAGCAAGTTGGCGGTGACATGCGCGCCGCAGCCGCCCTTGGTCACGTGCAGGTTCTTCGGATTGGCGCCGCCGAACAGCACCAGGAGCTTGGCGTGCCGAGCGATCGAAGACCATGAGGTCAGCGGGCCGGTCACCGCCTGCGCGCTGCCGAGAACATGGGGCAGAAAGACGAGCGCCGTGCCGAAACTGTAATTCGAGGTCTGGTCGATGAAGCCGCCGAACGTCGCCATGAAGCGGCGCAATTGCCCGCGTGCCTCGTGGAAGATTCCCGCGGAAGCCCAGCCTTGCGAGCCGGCCATGATGGCGTCGTGGCCGCGATCGCGCTTGACGCGCGCGAGTTCACCGGCAACGAGATCGAGCGCGCGCTCCCACGACACCGGCACGAACGGTTCGCGGCCGCGCCCTTCACCGCCGCCTGGACCATTCCTGAGCCAGCCGTCGCGCACAAAAGGCTGCGCGATCCGCGTCTGTGAGTGCACCGCCGCAGGCACTGCCTCGATCAACGGCGAGGGGTCGGGATCGTGCTCGAAGGGCCGCACGCCGACGACGCGGCCATCCTCCACCTCGGCGAGAAAGGCGCCCCAATGCGAGTGGTTGCGAACGAGCTTGGTCATAATGCCGGCCCTCATGCGATCAGCGGCAGTTTATCGCACCGCTGCATCTGCGGAACAAATAGTATAATGTGCACGCTATGACGACGCGCGAACTGAACGATTTTCTCACCTTGACCGGTCCGGGCACGCCGATGGGCGCGCTGATGCGGCGCTATTGGATCCCGGCGCTGCTGTCGGCGGAAATCCCCGAGCCCGATTGCCCGCCGGTGCGGCTAAAGCTACTCGGCGAGCGGCTCATCGCCTTCCGCGACACGGCCGGCCGCGTCGGCGCGATCGACGAGTTCTGCGCCCATCGCGGCGTTTCGCTGTGGTTCGGCCGCAACGAGGAGAACGGACTGCGCTGCCCCTATCACGGCTGGAAATACGACGTCGCCGGCGCCTGCGTCGACGTGCCGTCGGAGCCGGTTGAGAGCGGCTTTTGCAAGAAGATCAAGCTCACATCGTACCCGTGCATCGAGCTCGGCGACGCGATCTGGCTCTATATGGGTAAGCCCGAGCAAAAACCGCCGCCGCCGAATTTCGAATGGGCCAATGTCGGCACCGCGCACCGCTTCGTCACCAAGCGCACGCAGGAATGCAACTGGCTGCAGGCCCTGGAGGGCGGCATCGATTCCGTGCATGTCTCGTTCCTGCACCGCCACGACCTGCGCAGCGATCCGCTGCACGTCAGCCAGGGCGCCGAATTTACCCGCGAAACCGACGCGCGCTTCGAAGCGATCGAGACCGAAGGCGGCATGGTGATCGGCGTGCGGCGGCCGGCGAATCCGGGCCAGCTCTACTGGCGCATCACCCAATGGATCATGCCGTTCCACACCATGATCCCGCCTTACGGCGACAACGCTCTCAACGGCCACGCCTTCGTGCCGGTCGACGACGAGAACTGCTTGGTGTGGTGCTTTACCCACCATCCGACGCGGCCGCTGTCGGCGCACGAGCTGGAAACGATGCGCAACGGCGGCGGCATCCATGTCAATCTCATTCCCGGCTCATTCCGCCCGGTCATCAACAAAGACAACGACTACATGATCGACCGCGTGGCGCAGAAGCATCACAAGTCCTATTCCGGCGTCAAAGGCATCGCCATGCAGGATGCCGCGATCCAGGAGAGCACCGGACCGATTCAGGACCGCAGCAAAGAAAATCTGGTTTCGACCGACAACGGCGTGATCATGGCGCGGGCACGGCTGCGCAAGGCGGCGCTCGCCGTCGCGCAGGGCGGCGAGCCCGACGGCATCGATCCGGCGACCCATGCCGTGCGCTCGGCCGCGATCGTGCTGCCGGAAGGCGCGAGCTTTTATGAAGCGGCCGGCGACGCGCTAAAGGCGACAACAGGCGTGGCGCACGCTTCGGTGTAACTTCTTCATCCTGCCCCGCGAAAGCGGGGAAGGGGGACCGCGCGAAGCGCGGTGGAAGGGGCCTCGGCCGCGAAGCGCCTCCTCACTTTCAGATTGATCTACGAGTCAGACGCCCCCTCCACCGCCCTTCGGGCGGTCCCCCTCCCCCGCTCCGCTTCGCTACGCGGGGGCGGATGAAGAAGGTGCATCAATGCGCGCCGCAGCTAGCCGTTCCAAAGGTGACTGAACTGGGAGGCCACCAGCCGGTCGTAGGGGACCGGCTCGGAGATCAGTCCGACGGCCTTGGCGAACTTATTCAAGCCGTCGATCGCTTCCGGCGAAATCGTCGCGTCGTAGAACGGCGTATCCCGCTCGATCAATCCGGCAATGAGCGGCGCTTCGTCCGCCGGGAATAGGGGCTGTGCGATCGCACTGGCGAGCGACGGATTGGCCCTGAGCGCCGCTTGAGCTTTCACGATTGCGCGGACCGCACCCGCCGCGATTTGCGGCTGTTCCTCGATCAATCGCTCCGTCGTGGTCAGGGCCGCAAAGTTGTAAAACCGCGCGCCCGGCGGACCGTCGCCACGGCGAAGATCGAGGTGGAGCTTGGCCACACCGAGTTTCTCACCGATCGCGACCCGCATGCCATTGCCCCAATAGGCGTCGGCAAGGCCCTGCTTGATGGCGTCGATGCCCACATGCCCCATCCAATGTCCGGCTTCGCTTCGCGACGGGGCCGGCACAATCCGAACGTTGTCACGCGCAAGGTCGATACCCGCCTCGGCCAGCAAGTGCCTCAGACCAAGCACGGGCGATTCCATGGACGACGATATCCGCAAACCTTTGAGAGCGCCAAGATCGCCCCGTTCGACATCAAGGTCGGCGCGAACGGCCAGGAACCAGTAAGAGTACTGCGATAATCCGCAGAGGAGTTTGGCGCCTTTCCAGCCCGGGAAGGCTCGGCTCGCGGCGTAGGCCGGACCGCCAAAAAAATGCAACGTTCCGTCACGCAGGCGTTCCGGCCCGTTCCGGGCCCCGAATGTGCGCTCGAGCTCGATTTGGATCCCCTCTTCCTTGAAAAATCCAAGCTCGGCGGCAGCCGTGGCGACGAAATATGAGGGCGAATCCAAGTCGGCAACCGAGAGCCGAAACATCCGAAACACTCCTGCTGAACGAGAGGCGATAACGCGGCGCCGATAACCGATCGCAATCTTTCGCTACGAGACTAGCTCCCAGTCGGCAAGTGCTTCGGCAAAAACTCGGCGACAAGGCGGCCGTAAATGTCATACCCGCCCCCAGGCCCGTAGCGGATCGGCATGCGCGGCGTCTTGCCGGTGTAGAAATCCGCGATCGGATCGGCGCTGGCACCGGGCACGACAGACCGCAATGCAATCGAAATTGGGACGACTTTCATTATCGTCGAAGGGATTCCAAGAACGGGCGAAGAACGACCGTAACAACTTTCGAGGCCGCTCGGAAGTGTGGCATAAGCCGTCGTCCCGCAAACGAGAAATTCCTTCGATGAATAACGCCGATCTGATCGTCGCCACGCTCAAGTCAGCCGGCATCGCGCGCGGCTTCGGCGTTCCGAGCGGCAACGTGCTGCCGCTGATGGAGGCCATGCGCCAGGGCGGCCTCGATTTCGTGCTCACCGCGCACGAGGGCTCCGCCGGCTTTGCCGCCGACGTGACCGGACGGCTCGCCGGCGCGCCCGGATTGTGCATCGCCACGCTCGGGCCCGGCGCCACCAACCTCGCAACCGGCATCGGCGACGCCTGGCTCGACCGCTGGCCGCTCATTGCCATCACCTGCAATCTCAACAGCGATCAGCTCGGCCGCCGCATTCAGATGTGGATCGATCATCACGCGCTGTTCAAGCCGATCACCAAGGCAACGTTGCCGCTGCGCCACGGCGAGATCGGCGCGACGCTCGCGCAAGCGATCCGGCTTGCGCTGAGCGAGCCGCAAGGTCCGGTGCATCTCGATTTGCCGGAGGACGTGGCGCTCGCGGTGACAAACGAGCCGGTGCCGGCGCTCGCCGCGCCTGCCGAGCTCGCGCCCGCCGGCGATGATGCGATCGAACGCGCCGGCGAGCTGATCGCCGCCGCACGGCGGCCGATCGCCGTCATCGGCGCCTCGGCCATGCGCCTGAGCGAGCCAACGCGACTGCGGCAGCTCGTCGAACGTTTCAATTTGCCGTTCGCCACCACGACGATGGCTAAGGGATTGATCGACGAAGAGCATCCGCTCTCGCTCGGCTGTATCGAACGCGCCTGCCGGCAAGTGCAGCGCCGGTTGTTGCGCTCGGCCGATCTGGCGGTCGGTCTCGGCTACGACACCGTCGAAGTGGAATACGAAGCCTGGATCGACGATGTGCCGCTTCTGCAAATCGACATCGAGCCGGTCGACATCGCGCCGTCGGTCGAACTTGTGCATCAGGTGACCGGCAATCTCGATTCTTCGCTCGCGCGCCTTTCTGCGCATCGCGGCGGGCAAAATACCTGGACGCGGGACGAAATTGCCGCGCATCGCTGCGCCTTCCAGGCGGCGCTGCGGCCGGCAAACGGCGCGTTTACCGCGCACGCGGCGATCGATGCGGTGCGACGCGCGTTGCCGAGAGAGGGCGTGCTGGCGTTCGATGTCGGCGCGCACACGCATCAGATTGCCAGCCAATGGACGGCGCATTCGCCGAGGACATTCCTTATCACCAACGGCTGGTCGTCGATGGGCTTCGGTCTTCCCGCCGCCATCGCGGCAAAGCTGACTAGGCCCGACCTGCCAATGGTCTGCCTGATCGGCGACGGCTGCTTCCAGATGACGTGCGGAGAAGTGGCGACCGCAAAGCGCCTCGGGATTACGCTGCCCATCGTGGTGCTCGACGACAAGTGGCTCGCGCTCATCAAGGTGAAGCAAATCCGCCGCCAGTATCCCCTCTACGGCACGGCTCTGCAGCACGAAGACTACGGCGATCCGCCCGCGCATTATTTCGGAGTGCCCGCGCGAGGCGTGCGCACCGCCGCGGCGTTGGAGGAAGCCGTAACGGCTGCGCTCAGCGCCAGCGGACCGACGGTGATCGAAGCCGTGGTCGATTCCGAGCACTATCTCGATACGGTCTACGACTGAACCGTAACCCGCATGCGCGCAGCGAAATGCGGGAAAGCGCTGTCGGTTATTCAGACCCCGGCTGTCGCGTCGCTCATCCGGCTACTCAGCCGTTAACGTCTCGTTAGGGTTAACGGATTACTGCTGATCGACCCCTGCGGCCGCGGCGTTGACAGCTCAAATTGCCGCGGTTTTCGCAGCGTTCTTGGCAACACTATTGCAGCGATCGAGATGCGTTCGACCCGATCCCGCCCTGCACGCCTGTTTGCCTCGGCCGCGCTGGTCATTGTCGCCGCCGCGGTGGCGGCGGGATGCCAGACGACGCAAAGCACCGCGACGACCGGATCGCTGGGGCTGGCGCCGCCGGACAATCGGCCCGATGCCGACTGGCGCGGCGATCTCGCGGTCTACGGCCAGCAATATCGCGCCGACCCGTCGAACCTCGATGTCGCCTTGCACTATGCACAAGCGCTGCGCGCCACCGGCCAGCACGCCCAGGCGCTCGCCGTGCTGGAACGCGCATCGATCAACAGCCCGCACAACAAGGCCGTGCTCGGCGAATACGGCCGCGCACTGGCGGAGAACGGCGATTATCAACAGGCGTTCGACGTGCTCAGCCACGCTCACACGCCCGACCAGCCCGACTGGCGCATCCTTTCCGCGCAAGGCGCCGTGCTCGACCAGATGGGGCGCCATGGCGAAGCGCAGCGCTATTACCTCACCGCGCTCAAGATAGTTCCCAACGAGCCGTCGGTACTCTCCAACCTCGGGCTCTCCTATGCGCTCTCGCACGATCTGCCGGACGCCGAGAAGGTGCTGCGCAGCGCGGCCGCGGAACACCCGGTCGATCCGCGCGTGCGGCAGAACTTGGCGCTGGTCGTCGGACTGCAGGGCCGCTTTGCGGAGGCCGAAACCATCGCGCGCGCCGATCTGCCGCCGGATCAGGCCGCCGCCAACGTCGCCTATTTGCGGCAGATGCTGGCGCGACCGGGCAATCTGCGGCAACTAAATCCGAGCATTCGCGCGCCCAGCGGCCATAGCTGAAAGCTCACCGCCGCAAGTCTACTGCAGCGCCATCACCCGGATCGCCGCCGGACCGAGAATGACGACGAACAGCACCGGCAGAAAGAACACGATCATCGGCACGGTGAGCTTCGGCGGCAGGCCGGCGGCCTTCTTCTCGGCTTCCGACATACGCATGTCGCGATTCTCCTGCGCCAATACACGCATCGTGGTGCCGAGCGGCGTGCCGTAGCGTTCCGCCTGCTGCAAGGCGAGGCATACCGCTCGCACGCCCTCGAGTCCGGTGCGTTGCGCCAGATTCTCGTAAGCCTGGCGGCGATCCGGCAGATAGGACAATTCGGCGGTGGTCAGCGTCAGCTCCTCGGCGAGCGCGACCGACTGCGATCCAATCTCCTCGCTCACCCTGCGAAACGCCGTCTCGATCGACATGCCGGATTCGACGCAGATCAGCAACAGATCGAGCGCATCGGGGAACGCACGCTTGAGCGAAAGCTGCCGCCGCTGAATCTTGTTCTTGAGAAACAGGTTGGGGCTGTACATGCCGAAATAGGCGCAGCCGATCGCCATCGCGACCTTCATCATTGCCGGGTAGTCGAGATGCAGCACGACGAAGATATAGAACAACGACACAACCAGCATGACGATCGGCATCGCCATGCGGAAGAAGAGATAGGTGACGTACGGCGCCTGTCCGCGATAACCCGCTTGCCTGAGCATGGTGCGGGCCTGCTCCTGGCCGAGCCATTTGTTGAGATCGAGATTGTCGACAATCGTCTTCATGTACATGCGCGGCGATTGCCGCAACGTAACCTTGCTGCCCTGGGCCAACCGCTCGCGCTCGCGCTGACGGATTTTCTCGCGCTCCAGCGCGACCGCCCTCATGCGCTTTTCCAGCGTGTCGGACGCAAGCAGCGGCATTGCCAGCGTGATCACCGTGGCGCCCGCGGCGATGGCGGCGAACACCATGGTGAGAACCTGGGGATCGAGAAGCTGCTGGATGATAAGGCGCATCGGTCCGCCTCTCAGAAGTCGAAGTTGATCATCTTGCGCATCACGAAGATGCCCGTACTCATCCAGATCGCGGAGCAGCCCAGCATGATCCGGCCGAGCTGGTCGGTCCATAACAGCTCGATGTAGGACGGGCTGGTGAAGTAGACGAGGCTCAGGACGAGGATGGGCAGCGAACCGATAATCGCCGCCGAGGCCTTAGCCTCCTGTGACATGGCCTTGATCTTCCCTTTCATTTTCTTGCGATCGCGCAGCACGCGGGAAAGATTGCCGAGCGCCTCGGAGAGATTGCCGCCGGCGCGCTGCTGAATGGAAACGACGATGCCAAAAAAATTCGCTTCGGGAAGCGGTATGCGCTCGTAAAGCTTGAGGCAGGCCTCCCCGAGCGGGATGCCGACGGTCTGCGTTTCGATGATCGAGCGAAATTCGCTGCGGACCGGCTCAGGCGACTCGGCGGCGATCAATTTGAGACTGTCGAGCAGCGGCAGGCCCGCCTTGATGCCGCGAACAATCACGTCGACGGCGTCCGGCAAGGCATCGAGAAAACGCGACTCCCGGCGCTTCTTGAGAAACTTCAAAAGCCAGACCGGCAGACCGAATCCGGCCGCAAAGGCAAACGCCAGCGCGGACAACAGGCCGACCCCCATCGGCACCGCGATCAGAAATGCGAGGATTCCGAGTGCGACCGAGGTCAAGATGAACCGGCGTTTCGACCAGTTCAGTCCGGCTTGCGCGATGCGCACCGACAGCGGCGCGCGCCTGGCTTTTTTTTGCCGTTCTTCCAGTTCCTTGAGCGTGCCTTCGATCTGTTCGCGTCGCGGCTTCTGCGCCATCCGTGTCGGCCGCGCCATCGGCTCCGAACGTGCGACGCTGGCCATGCGCCGTTCCGTCTTCCGCTCGCCGGAAAGGATGGGATAAAGGAAGACCCACGCGACCCCGCCGATCGCGACCGCCACCAGGAAGAAAAGCCCGTAAGTCTGCATCGAAACCTCGCCTACGAGGCGCGGACCGGCTCGGCCGCGGGTTCCGCCGCGTCGAGAGCGGCCGCAAGCCGCGTCTCCTCTCCGTAATAGCGCGCGCGGTCCCAGAATTTCGGGCGGCCGATCCCGGTCGACTTGTGCCGCCCGATGATGTTGCCGTTCGCGTCCTCGCCGATAATGTCGTAGACGAACAGGTCCTGGGTGGTGATGACGTCGCCTTCCATGCCCACTACCTCGGTGATGTGCGTGATGCGGCGCGAACCGTCGCGCAGCCGCGATCCATGAACGACGACGTCGACCGAGCCGCAGATCATCTCGCGGATCGTGCGCGACGGCAGCGAGTAACCGCCCATCGTAATCATTGATTCGACGCGCGAGAGCGCCTCGCGCGGGCTGTTGGCGTGCAGCGTGCCCATGGAGCCGTCGTGGCCGGTATTCATCGCCTGCAACAGGTCGAAGGCCTCCGGACCGCGCACCTCGCCGACGATGATGCGTTCCGGCCGCATGCGCAGGCAGTTGCGGACGAGATCGCGCATCGTGATCTGACCCTCGCCTTCGAGGTTCGGCGGCCGCGTTTCCAGCCGCACCACGTGCGGTTGCTGCAACTGCAGTTCGGCGGCGTCCTCGCAGGTGACGATGCGCTCGGTGTCGTCGATGTAGCGTGTGAGGCAGTTGAGCAGTGTGGTCTTGCCCGAGCCGGTTCCACCGGAGATCAACGTGTTGACCCGGCATCGGCCGATCACCTTGAGTATTTCCGCGCCTTCGGGCGAGATAGAACCCATCTTGACGAGTTGTTCGAGCGTCAACTTGTCCTTCTTGAACTTGCGGATGGTCAGCGCCGGGCCGTCGAGCGCCAGCGGCGGCACGATAGCGTTGACGCGCGAACCGTCCGGCAGGCGCGCGTCGCAGATCGGCGAGGATTCATCGACGCGGCGGCCGACCTGACTGACGATGCGCTGGCAGATATTGAGCAGCTGCTGGTTGTCGCGAAAGCGGATGCCGGTCTTCTGAATTTTTCCCGCGACTTCGATATAGACCGTGCCCGAGCCGTTCACCATGATGTCGGCGATCTCGTCGCGCGCGAGCAGCGGCTCCAACGGCCCGTAGCCGAGCACGTCGTTGCAGATGTCGTCGAGCAGATCCTCCTGCTCGGCGATCGACATCACGATGTTCTTGATCGCGATGATTTCGTTGAGGATGTCGCGAATTTCCTCGCGCGCGGAATCGGCGTCGAGCTTGGCCAGTTGCGCGAGATCGATCGCCTCGATCAGCGCGCCGAAAATCGTGCTCTTGACCCCGTAATAGGACTCCGAGCGGCGCGCGTCGATCGCGCTGGGAATTTGCTCCGGCGCCGATTTCGGTCCCGCATTGGGCTTGCCCGATGGAGTTCCGACGATAGGCGCGCCAAGGCCTGCCGATGGAAACGGCGTGCGTCCGGCCTCGGCGGCAGCGGGTGCCGTCGGCGGCTTGACACTCGGCGGCGCCGCCGGCCGCGCGCCAGGCGGCTGCCGCTGTTCGATGCCGTCGGTAGAAGTTCCGTTAGTGGGACGCTTGCCAAACACGGCGCTACTCCAACAATCGCTACGCTTGACGCTGCAGCAGTTTATCAATCAGCGGCGACAGCAGGCCCGCGCGCTGCTTCTTCGGCTCCGCGCGTCCGGTCAACAGCCGGGCAAGATCGCGGAATATTTCGGCAGTGCGGTGGCTTGCGGAAATCTCGGCGATCATCTGCCCGTTATTGGCCGCCGCGCCGAACACCTGCGGGTCGAATGGAATGATCGCCACCGGCTCGTCCTCGAGCGCCTTGGCAAAGTCGGCGGCCTTGATTTCCGGCCGCTTGGGAACGCCGACCTGGTTGAGGCAGTAGAGCGGGCGGTGATCGTTCGGCCGCGACGTTTTCAGAAAATCGTAAATATTCTTGACGTTGCGCAGGTTGGCGAGATCGGGCGCGGCGACGATCAAAATCTCGTCGGCGCCGACCAGCGTCTGCTTGGTCCAGCCGGTCCATTGATGCGGCACGTCGAGGACGACGCAGGGCACGGTGGCGCGCAGCGAATCGAAGATCGACTCGAACGCGTCGGCGCCGAAATCGTAGACGCGATCCAGCGTCGCCGGCGCCGCGAGCAAGCTCAAGTGGTCGGTGCACTTCGTCAGCAGCCGATCGACGAACGCATTGTCGATGCGATCGGGCGAGAACACCGCCTCGGCGATGCCCTGCGGCGGGTCCTGGTTGAAGTCGAGCCCCGCGGTGCCGAAGGCGAGATCGAGGTCGGTGACGACCGAGTCGAGCGCCAAGTCGCGGGCAATGGTAAACGCGATATTGTGGGCGACGGTGGAGGCGCCGACGCCTCCCTTGGCGCCGACCACGGCGACGATGCGGCCGACCGGCTTGGCGTCGGGCGCCGAGAACAGCCCGCACACCGAGCGCACGACCTGCAACGTGCCGATAGGCGAGATCAGGTAGTCGCTTATGCCTCGGCGCACGAGTTCGCGGTAGAGCGTGACGTCGTTGGTGCGGCCGATGACGATCACGCGCGTGCCGGCGTCGCAAACCTCGGCAAGCTGATCGAGGCCGGCGATAATATCGTCGCCGCGGCTTTCCGATTCCAACATGATGACGTTCGGCGTCGGGGAGGTCTGATAAGCCTCGACGGCCGCCGCAACGCCGCCCATCTGGATGCGCAAGTGCGCTTTGGCCATGCGCCGATCCTCGCCGGCCGCCTGGATGGCGGCGGCGGTTTCCACGGTTTCGCAGAACGCCTGCACCGAGACGCGCGGCGCCGGCGCGATCTGCTCCTCGCGGCCGACAATGTCGGCGGCAGCGATCTCCTCGTCTTTTGCTTGACTAGCTTGTCGCATCATATGCCAGTATCATTGCCCGACGCTGCTGATCTTGCCTGTGTTACCCGACGCGGCTTGGGTCGCGGTGCTCTGGCCCACCCGATATTTCTCCAAGACCGTCGTGCGCCGCATGGTGTAGCTCGGCGTCTGGGCGCGCGGCTGCACCAGGTCGGCGGGATCGGCGACCATCGCCGCGAGATTGCGCTGGGTGGCGCAGCCGAAGTTCCAGTCCGGTTGATTTTCGAAATAGTCGCGGTTGAAGCTCGGCCCGATATCCTTCGGCCACAGGCCGCACGGTCCGGCCTGCGCGGCGATCCGCGGATAGGTGACGCGCACCGTCGCCAGAGTGCGCCCCGAGACCCGATAATTGCGCACGGCCATGTTCTGCGGCGGCACGCCCGTCGCCGCCAGGATCGATTCGATCTCGCGCAATGCGTCCGCCGACGAGCGCTCATTCACGCCGCCGACCGGCAGATCGACGATCACGCCGCCGGTGGCTTCGTTTTTCCAGGTTTGCCCGAACGCGAGCAGCTGCGCGCGCTGCGCCGGCGTCAACGAGCCGCGATTGGCGCCGATGAAGAGTTGCAGAGTGTGATCCTTTTCCGTTATCGAGATCGGATGGCGCATGCGGTAATCGGTCGGAACGTCGGGAACGCCGGTAATCTGCTGGTCGGTATTGCAGGCGGAGACGAGCACGGTGGATCCGACGGCAAGCGCGGCGCGCAGCACCAGACGCGCGGCAATGGGACGGCCGGCGATCGTGGTTCGGAGATTGTGCATCGATCGTCTCCCGGTGCGCGGCATCAATCGAGGATGAACCCGTATTTGCCGTAATAGCTATCCGGCGGCGGATCGACCTTTCCGCCGACGCCGTAGATGCGGTTGAGATGGCCCAGCAGCACGGCCGAGGGATCGCTCGGGTCGGCGAAGCCGTCATCGGGCCGGGAGAGGTCTTTTTCGGCGACCGCGCGCACGATGTATGGCGTCACCAAAACCATAAGCTCGGTCCGATTGTTGCGGAAGTCGCGGCTCTTGAACAGCGGCCCGAGAACAGGCAACTGCATCAGTCCGGGAAAACCGGTGATCTCCTGTTTGGTCTGCTCTTGGAGCATGCCGGCCACGGCCAGCGTACCACCTGAGGGAATCTCGACCGTCGTGTCCGCACGTCGCACGTCCAAGCCGGGTACTGTGGTTCCCGAAACTGTCACGGAGTTCTGGGGGTCGAGTTGCGAGACCTCCGTCAGCATGCTCAGACTGATGCGACCTTCCGACAGCACCACAGGGGTGAAGGTCAGGCTTACGCCAAAGTTCTGGAATTGAATCGTCGGCGGACAAGGCGGCGTCTGGCAGCTGTTCACACTTGGGTACGGGAACATGCCGCCGGCCAGAAAATGTGCCGATTCGCCGGAGATCGCGGTAAGGCTCGGCTCGGCCAGCGTGCGGACCACGCCGGCTTGATCCATCGCCTGCAATGTGGCCTTCAGACCTTGGAAAGAACCGGCAATGGCATTGCTCGGCGTTCCATTGATCGGAAAGACCGGGGACGGACTGGCGTTGACGGCGGCGTTGTTGAAATTGACGATCGCCGTGCCGTAGCCGACGCTGCCCGAAAGATTGATACCGAGCTGCTTGATGATATCACGATCGACCTCGGCGACGGTGACCTTGAGCATGACCTGATCGCGGCCGCGCACGACGATGGCGTTGACGACCTTGTTGCCCTGACCGACGGTGATCGCGGTGCCGTCGTTGAGGAGCCGCACCGCGATGTCGTAGGCCTGCTGCGATTCGGCATCGCTCGCCGCGGTGCCGGCGAGAATGACTCCTTGGCCGATGCCCTCGACGGTAATGTCGGCGTCGGGGATCACCTCCTTGATCGCGGCGCGGATGCCGTTGAGATCGCGCGTCACCGCGATATCGAAGCCGGCAATTTGCTTGCCGTTGGCGTCGAAGAAGAAGACGTTGGTCTGGCCGACCGCGATGCCGATGATGTAGGCGCGGCGCGACGAGCGCACCACGGCGTTGGCGATTTTCGGATCGGCGACCAGGACGTCCTTGACGTCGCGCGGCAGATCGATCACCACCGACTTGCTGACGCCGAGCGTCACCGCACGCGATTCGATGTCGCTCGCGGCGACGCGAATGGTCTGCGTCGGCGGCGCGCCGATCGCCAGATCGCCGGCGGCGGCTGTCGTATGCGCGACGATCCAGGGCGCGATCAGGCCCGCGAGAGCTGCCGCGCGGATCGCTTTCCTTGCCGCCATGTGAAATCCCTCCGTGCGCATCAGCGGGCTACCGTCGTCACGGTGCTGACGCCGTAACGCACCGTGTTGATCGATGTCGCTTCGTCCTTGTGCTCGCCACCGCCCTCCGGTGTCGACGATTGCGAGTCGATGAGGCTGCGCAGCGCCAGCGAAAGCACGCCCTGCTGTCGCGCAAGCGCCAGAGTTTCAGCCTGCGGCGAGGTGACTTCGAGCGTCACGGTCTTGGCCACGGCCACCTTCGTGCCGCCCTTTTCCTCGACCGCCTGGTCCACCGCGAGCACGCGCACGTTTCGCAAAATGGTATCGCTGACGATTTTTTCGACGCCGGCGTTCGCCTTTTCCGCCGCCTTGTCGTGGCGCGTCAGCACGACGTCGACGTGATCCTCGGGCAGGATGAAGCCGCCGGCGGCGCTGTCCGGCGACACGTCCATCGCCACCGCGCGCATGCCCTTCGGCAGGATCGCGGCCAGAAAGCCCGAGCCCTTGGCAAAGACGACCATCGGGTCGTAAATCGGCTGGCCGGATGCGACCGGCACGCGTATGATCGCGCCGACGAATTGTTTTATGGCGTCCGGCCGCGCGGTCTTTTGGATGAAGTTTCCGTTCGCCGCGGCCTTCGGCCAGATCTGCCATCCGATATCGGAGGCCTCGATCAGCTGACCCCGTTGGAGATCGGTTTTAGCGGTCAGCACGTCGACGGTCTCCAGCGAAGCGACCGTCGCCTTGGGCGGTTCGGGCCGGTGACTTCTCCCCGCCAGCAAGGCGGCTAACCCGCCAGCGGCAACGGCGACACCGAGGACGACGAGACGCGCGGCTTTCATTACGCTTCACTTCCCAAATGACGCTGCGGCGCGGGGCGCCGTGATCGCCGGATTTCACCAGCTAAACGTCAAGGCATGGTTAATGAGGCGTATCTAAATCGCGTTAATCTTGCGTTACTCTCGCGCCCCGCAGCGACGGCGAATTTTCAGAGACCGAGCGCGGTCATCCATTCGGTATGCGGGTAAACGAGGAGCGCCGCGGCCGCGAGTGCAATGCCGTAGGGAACGCCGCCGCCGCGCCGATGCAGCCGCTCGATCCATTCGCGGCCGGCGAGCACGGCTGGCAGCGGCAGCATGCGAAACTGGATCAGAGCCAATGTCAGCGCGCCGCCGAGGATCGAGGAATAAATCAGATAATCGAACAGATGGGCGAAGCCGAACCAAAGTGCCGTGGCCGCCGCCAGTTTGGCATCGCCGCCGCCGATCCAGCCGCAGCCGAACAGGACGAAGGCAACGACCAGCACCGCGGCGCCGGCGCCAAGGTGCCAGGCCATGTCGGTCGCGCTCATTCCGGTCATCGCCGCGAGCAGGACAAAGCCGCCGACCAGGATGAGCGAAATGCGGTTCGCGATCGTCATGGTAAACAGATCGCTCGAGGCGGCAAACGCCATCGTGGCCGGGAACAGCGTCAATCTAATCGCTTCAGTCAACATGGCACGGTCAACCGCTGTAGCTTGCAAACGACTTAGCCGGCGTAAGTTGCTCGCCGGTTAGCGTCCTGCGCATAGCGAAAAGGCTCCGGTGAAAGACCGGAGCCCTCTCGTAGCAGAGTCAATACGCCGCTTACTTGAGGGCGCTGGAAACGCTGCCGAAGGTGGTGTTCAGCTTCGAGCCGAGGCCCTGGACGACGGCGATGATCGCAACCGAGATGCCGGCAGCGATGAGGCCGTATTCAATGGCCGTGGCGCCAGACTGATCCTTCACGAAACGCGACACAAGGGTCTTCATGAGTTGGCTCCTTAGGTCCACACGTGGCTGTCTGAGCGCGACCCAACGGCCTATTCCCGACCATTTGGATCGAGTGGGGACGCTAACAACAAACAATTTCGAGGCGGTTAAGCCGACCGCCTAAACCCGCGACGAAACGGCTGTTGCATCATGTAGTTAACAGCCTGTTTCGATGCCCGGGGCGATTGCCCGGGATCGCTATCGGTATTGCGACGTATCCCGCGCGCTCAATCCGGTCATGACCGCGAACAGGACGAAGCCGCCGACCAGGACGAGCGAAATGCGATTGGCGATCGTCATGGCAAACAGATCGCTCGATGCGGCAACGCCATCATGGCCGGAAACAGCGTCAATCTGATCGCTTCGGTCAGCATGGAATGCCGTTTGCTGATGACTTTCAAAAGGCGCTTATCGGGCGCAAGTTGATAAGCGATTAGCGCGCACCGCATAGCGAAAAGGCTCCGGTGAACGACCAGAGCCCTCTCGTAGCAGAGTAGAAACGCCGCTTACTTGAGGGCGCTGGAAACGCTGCTGAAGGTGGCGTTCAGTTGGGAGCCGAGGCCCTGGACGACGGCGATGATCGCAACCGAGATGCCGGCGGCGATGAGGCCATATTCAATGGCCGTGGCGCCAGACTGATCCTTCACGAAACGCGACACAAGGGTCTTCATGAGCTGGCTCCTTAGGTCCACACGCGGCGGTCTGAGCGTGACCCAACGGCCTTTTGCTTACCATTTGGATCGAGTGGGGACACTAACAACAAACAATTTCGAGGCGGTTAAGCCGATCGCCTAAACCCGCGACGAAACGGCTGTTGCATCATGTAGTTAACAGCCTGTTTCGATGCCCGGGGCGACGGCCCGGGGTCGCTATCGGTATTGCGACGTATCCCTCGCGCGATCTGCCACAAGGCCGCGACGGGCAGCTATGGAGAACGACCGATTGCATGACACGCCAATGTTTCTTTCTCGTTAGTTCGTGGCGCCAAATGCGCTGAGCGATCGCGCCGGCGTTTGCGACGAACGCATGGCCGCATTGCGCCCGGTGACATCGTTCACGGCCCATTAGGGCTTCCCCGATATTCCGAGGCCATTGCCGTTCCGCTTGCGGGTTGGGCCGCGGGCGTTGCCGAACACATGCTCCGGCACGATGCCCAATAGACAACTCAGAACTTGGCGTCCGATATGAACCAGGACCTGCTCGCTTTCGTCGTCATTGTCGGCGAAACGTTGATGAAGAACGTGCCGATCTCGATCGGTCTCGCGGCCGTGTTCACCATCCTCACCTGGTTCTGGGCCTGCAATCCGGGCAAGCCGTGGTGGCACAAGCGCGATCTGGCGACCGATCTGTGCTATTGGCTGTTCATTCCGGTCATCACCCGCTTTCTGCGCATCGGGCTTCTCGTCGCCGCGGCGGCGATCGTTTTCGGCATCGCCACGGGCGATGGCCTGGTGGCATTTTACGAAAACGGCCATGGCCCGCTCGCCGCGCTGCCGCTCGTCGCCCAGGGCGTCATCTTCCTGATCGGCGAAGATATCATCCTGTACTGGACGCATCGCTGGTTCCACGGCAGGAGATTTTGGAAGTATCACGCCGTGCATCATTCCTCCGAGGAGCTGGAATGGATTTCGGCGGCGCGCTTCCATCCGATCAATCTTTTTCTGGGCAGCGTAGCGGCCGACGTCGTCATGCTGTTTGCCGGCATCTCGCCGAACGTGTTCATCGTGCTGGGCCCTCTGACCATCGCCCATTCGGCCTTTGTGCACGCCAATCTCGACTGGACGCTGGGTCCGTTCAAATACGTCATCGCCAGTCCGGTGTTTCATCGCTGGCATCACACCGCCGCGGAACGCGGCGGGGAGAAGAATTTTGCCGCCACGTTCCCGATCGTCGACGTCATATTCGGCACGTTCTACATGCCGGCGGGCGAACTGCCGGACCGATACGGCATCGCCGATCGCGCCTTTCCTTCGAGCTTCGGCGCCCAACTCGTGCATCCGTTTACGCAGTGAAGGCGTCCGGGAATTCCGGCAGCTCGCCGTCATCGTTAAGCAAGCGTCACCGCCGCCGCGGCGAACGGCCGCCGGCTCCCCCGCGGATTTGCAGTTCGTTCACCAATTTGCAGTCAATTGGCCTCGTTGGCGTGCGGGCGCTTTTAGTTGTCGAATCCGCTTAGCGTATCGGAGAGTACTCGATGTCGGATGTGCGCGTGCGAGGCCGGGCCGGCCCGAGCTCGATGGTCTGGCTCGCGGCGACCCTTTTCATCGCTGCCGTCGCGGCGCCGGCTTTTGCCGCCGAACCGATCGCCGTGCAGCTCGATCGCGCCAGAATCATCAAACTTCCGGAGCGGGCGGCTACGGTCGTGATCGGCGACCCGCTGATCGCCGACCTGTCGCTGCAGCCCGACCGCCTCGCCGTGATCACCGGCAAGGGTTACGGCGCGACCAACGTCATCGTCCTCGACAAGGACGGCGCCGTGTTGGCCGAGCATACCATCGAGGTGAAAGGCCCGGCCGATCCCACCGTCGTCGTCTATCGCGGCGTCGCGCGCCAAACCTATAGCTGCACCCCGGAATGCTTGCCACGGATCACGCTGGGCGATGACGCCGACTACTTCGGCAAGACGCTCGATCAGAGCAGCACGCGCAACACCCAGGCGATGGCGGCAGGATCCAAATCTGGACCCGGCGGCGGCGACGGCAATAACAACAACGGTGCGGTCAACGCGCCTGCAACCTCGTCGTCGCAAAACGGCGTCACGATCACGGTTCACGGCAACAATGGCCCGCAGAATCCCGCCGACCGGCATTGAGAGCAGAGCGAGCGTTCCGGCCGGTTTTCTTCGCGCGCCGTCCAACCGGGCGATGCTTTACGGAATCGGCAGCGCCGTGGTCGACTTGATCTTCTCCATGGCGAAGCGCGAGGTGACGTTCTTCAGCGGCACGGCGGCGATGAGCCGCTTGTAGAACCCGTCGTAGCCGGCGATGTCGGGCACCGCGACGCGCAGCATGTAATCGACGTCGCCGGCCATGCGATAAAACTCCATCACCTCGGGCATGGCGCCGACGACCTTGGCGAAGCGATCGAGCCATTCCTGCGAATGGTCGCCGGTCTCGATGGAGACGAAAACGGACACGCCGAGGCCGATGCGATCCTGGTCGACCAGCACGACGCGCTTTTGAATGACGCCGTCCGCCTCCAGGCGCTGAATCCGCTTCCAGCACGGCGTCGAGGACAGGCCGACGCGGGAGCCGATCTCGGCTACCGAGAGCGCCGCATTATCCTGCAGTACCACAAGGATTTTTCGATCTATGGCGTCCATGAGACATTTTCTTTCAACCCAGAGGTCGATCAAACAATAACAGAGAAAAATATTCTAAATCAAGTCGGCATTCCGGGCTATCCGGCCGTAAAGCTGCAAGGCGTCATTGCGAGCGACCCTCCTTCGCTCACTAAGCGAGCTACGGAGGGCCGCTCCTCGCAATGACGCAGGTCATAATTTTTGCGCGGCCATGCGCGTGCTGTTTTGAGTCAAGAACGCCTCGACCTCGGCGCGGGTCGGCATGCCGGCGCAGCCGCCCATCCGGCTGCACTTGAGGCCGGCGACGGCCGAACCGAAGCGCATGGCTTCGGTCTCGCTCTTACCCTCCGCCAGCGCCAGCACGAAACCGCCGTGAAACGCGTCGCCGGCGGCAAGCGTGTCGACCGCGCGAACCTTGAAAACCGGCAATCGGCAAGGTTTTCGTCCCTGCAGAAAGACGATGTCGTCGGGTCCGTTGCTCGCCGCGAGGAAGGCGTCGGTTTTTTCCGCGATGCGCGCCAGCCCTTCGGCGAGATCGGCCATTGCGGTCGTCTCGCGCAGGCACTCGGCGGAAAAAATCAGGTGCGAGGCCAAGCGAAGCAGCGGGTCGTCCTCGAATGTCGGCCGGTCGCCGTCGAGCACGACCGGAATGCCGCGCCGGCGCGCGGCCGCGCAGATCGGCTCCACGAAGGCCGGATAGCGGTTGTCGGCGAGCACGATGTCGGCTTTTGCCAGCAGACTTTCCGCATCGGCCGGCGCCGCGGCGGCGAGACGTTCGTCGCGATAAGTCACGATCATCCGGTCGCCGCGCCGGTTGATGAAGATCGCCGACAACGCCGTGGCGAGACCGGCGACGCGCTGGCAGCCGCTGCAATCGACTTTTTCGCGGTTGAGCGCGGCCAGCACACGGTCGCCGTTATCGTCCGTACCGGCCGGACCGCCCATGGGGCCCGCAAGCGCGGCGCGGCCGCCCAGCCGCGCGATGGCGACCGCCGCGTTCGCCGCGCAACCGCCGTTGACCGCAAAAAACCCCTGCGCCTGCACCTTGCCGTCGGGCTGCGGAAATTCTTCGACGCGAAACACCTCGTCGAGCACGATGATGCCGGCGCAAAGCACGCGCGGCGTTTTTCCGCGCGGCGGATCTCGGCGCGAAGGGTCAACGAAGGACATCGGCGCCATCCTCGACGTAGCGGCGGATGATGTGGTGCGCGATGGCGATCGGCGGTGTGGCAGTGAGCCCTTGCGGATGCTTTCGCATCAGCATCAGCGCCAGCTCCTCGCGATCGAACCAGCGCGCGTCCTCCAGCTCGCCGCGGTCGACGACGATGTTTGCGCTCACCGCCTCGGCATGGCAGCCGATCATGAGCGAAGTAGGGAACGGCCAGGGCTGCGAAGCGAAATAATTGACCCGGCCGCAGACGATGCCGACTTCCTCGCGCACCTCGCGCCGTACCGCTTCCTCGATCGTTTCGCCCGGTTCGGCAAAACCGGCAAGGCACGACCACATGCTCGGCGCAAAGCGCGGCGAGCGGCCGAGCACGCAGCGTTCGCCGGCGATCGGCAGCATGATGACGACCGGGTCGGTGCGCGGAAAATGCTGCACGTTGCAGTTTGCGCAATCGCGCCGCCAGCCGCCTTCCACCACGCGCGTCGGCGTCCCGCAATTGGGACAGAAGCGATGGCGGGCATGCCAGCCGAGCAAGGCCTTCGCCTCGGCGAGCGGCGGCAGGTGATCGGCGGCGACGAGGCCTTGCACCGCGATCGTTCGCAGATCGGCGATTTTCAGATCGCCGCGCGCCTTTAACGGCTCGACGGCCGCCGGAGCGAGGCCGATGCCGAAACGCGGCGCTTCGCCGAGCAGGCCGAGGAACACGGTCTCTCGCGCGTTGCCGAGCGTGCGCGCCTCAGCGGACGAAAATAGCGGATCGAACGCTTCGCCCGCCTTCTTCATCGGCACCAGTTCGCCGCCGATCGAGTAAAACCGGGCGTGCGGGTGTTCGGCGAATTTCGCCAGCGCGGCCTCGTCGCCGCGACACAACGCGGCGCGATCGATGCGGCTCGCCGTATAGCCGAGGCGCGGCGGCAGGCCGAGATCGGGGCGGGTCGCCACGCCTCACTCGGCCGCTTCGCGCAGCGATCGCGGATAGAACGAATCGTAAAGCTCCGGCCGCTGCCATTGCGGCCCGAGCACGCCCTGCTTGGCGGCGCAGGCGGCGGCGGAGCCGACTTCGTCGCGCGTCGAACGCAGGTAGCGCACGCGCTCGAGAGCCACGTCGACGATGCTTAATCCCGCGGCCGTGCTCTCGAACAAAATCTGTTCCGGGGCCGCCACCATGGCGAGCCCGCGCTCGCCGTGATCGAACAGATTCTGCGTGGTCACCACCAAAGCCAGGTTTTCGATGGCGCGCGCCCAGATAAGCGTGCGCCAGGTCGCCCACAGAAGGCGCTTGTCGGTGCCGGCCGGCATGAAAATCAGCTCGGCGCCGCGCAGCGCGAGCGAGCGCGCCACTTCCGGCATGTAGACCTCGCTGCACATGGCAAGCCCGACCTTGCCGTGCGCCGTGTCGAACACCGGAAAGTCGTTGCCGGCGACGTACTGGAATTCCCAGGTCTTGCCGCCGGTATAAATCCACGGGCCGTTCGGGTGCGTGCGCCGGTAGCGCGCCGGCGCGCGGCCGTCGGGGTACGCCATGACGATGAGGTTATGGGCGGTTGCCGCCTTACGGTCGATCGGCTCGATGGTGCCGAAGACGACGTGCACGCCTTGCGTCGCCGCCGCCTCGGCGAGCGCCGGAATCGGATCGAACGTCGCCGGCATGCGCCACGGGCCCGGATAGGTTTCCGGAAAGCAGACGAAATCGGCGCCCTCGTGGGCGGCATGCTCGACCGCGCGCACGGCGTCGGCGACATTGCGCTCGTCCTCGCCCGGAGGGTGCGAAATCGGCTGCACGATGGCGATGCGGAAGGTCATTTTGCTGTGCTCCTGTCTCGCCTCTTTGCGCCGGATTGAAGCCGCGCCCGGCATTTAGGTCAAGTTGAGCGGGAAACCCCCGCGCCGGCGCTTTCCTTAACGTTACAGGCCGCGGCCACCGCGGTTGCTGCTCCCTCTCCGCGGGTACGGGGAGAAGCGAAAAACAAGTCCGGTCTCGCGGCGCCCTTCTTCATCCTTCCCCGCGAAAGCGGGGAAGGGGGACCACCCTGCGCAGCAGGGTGGTGGAAGGGGCGCGGGCCTCAACGCTTGCTGCTCCTTCTCCCCGCGCGCGGGGAGAAGGTCGGGATGAGGGGGCCTCGCCGCT
>Ga0207416_1000559_pt1 | contig 62059 bp, 45 predicted proteins | sample PaiPotPPM11metaG_FD_184107 | JGI IMG/M metagenome (GOLD analysis project Ga0207416, IMG submission 184107) | Iron sulfur acid spring bacterial and archeal communities from Banff, Canada, to study Microbial Dark Matter (Phase II) - Paint Pots PPM... ... | reverse complement strand
GGGGAGGGTGGGGTGAGGTTGACTCGCGCCCGTTGCCGCCGCAGGATCGCCGCCTGCACCAGGGAACCGACTGCCTTGCTATGCACCGGCATGCGCTGGCGCTCGGCCTCTCGACGCCGGTCGCGCCGTTCCTGGCGAGTGAGCGCGTCGGTCGGCTCCCGCTCTGGTCTACTTCGCCGGGTCATTGGCGTTCTCCCCAACAAAACGCACCTATTCCGCCCGCCCCGGCGCTCCCGAGCGGGCAAGCGACAATTCGACCTGCTCGCCGCCGAGGTCGCCACTCCAGACGAAGCCGCCTGGTACCGGCTCCGGCTGGATCGCCTCGGCAAGGGTCTCCTGACGGACGTAGTCGCCCCATTCATCGAAAACGTCGGCCAGCGCTTCCGATCCTTGCCAACCTAAGATGATACGATCTTGTAACTCCAGGCCGGCTTCCTTGCGGATCACCTGGATGCGCCTGACGAGGTCGCGCGCTCGGCCTTCCAGCTCCAGGTCTGGGGTGACGGTCGTGTCTAACGCTATGACGCAGCCATCGCCCTCGACCACGGCCAGACCTTCGCGCGGTCGCGCCAGCAGGTTAACTTCGGCGGGGCTCAGCTCGAATGCCCCGGCCAGAACCGAGCCATCCGGCCGGATCTCCACCGGACCGGCCTTGAGCGCCGCGGTCAGCTCGCGCACGCGGGGACCGTACTTCGGACCCACCACGCGCAGGTTCGGCTGAACGGTGACGTCGTGAATCTCACCGGCGGCCTCCACCAGGCGCACCTCCTGCACATTGAGCTCCTCGCGCACGTGCTGGACGAGTGAGGCGAAGCCGGCCGCGGATCGCCCCGGCGGCAACGCAACCAGCGCGCGCGGCAACGTCTGTCTGACCTTGAGCGCAGCCCGGCTCCGCGCGGCCCGGCCAAGCTCGACCACCGTGCGGGCGAGCGCCATCGCCTCCAGCAGGCCGGCGTCGAGGAGCTCCGGCTGAACCAGGGCCCAGTCGGCCAGGTGGACGCTCTCGGGCGCCGAAGCGTCCATGCGCCGCACCAGGTTCTGGTAGACCTCCTCCGCCAGGTGCGGCATAAACGGGGCCAACAACGTCGACAGCGTCGCCAGCGTGTGGTGCAGCGTGGCGTAGGCCGCCGCCTTGTCCGCGTCTGCGGCGCTCTTCCAATAGCGGCGCCGGCCGCGCCGGATGTACCAGGTAGAAAGATCGTCCACGAAGCGCTCGATCTCTCGCACGCACGGCGCGATGTCGAATTCGTCGAGGCGTTCGGTCACCAGTCCGACGCACTGCTGCAGACGCGCCAGAAGCCAGCGGTCCAGCGGCGGCCGATCCGCCGCGACGGGGGCCGGCTGCCGCGGATCGAACCGGTCGAGGTTGGCGTAGGTCACGAAGAAGCTGTAGGAGTTCCAGAGCGTCAACAGCTTGCGCGTGACTTCGGCAAACATGCCCCAGCCCATGTTGACATTGTTGGCCGGATTCCAGCCGGCGAACAGCCAGCGGATGGCATCCGCTCCCACTCGCTCGGCGGCATCGTCGAAGTCGATGGCGTTGCCCCAGCTCTTGTGCATCTCGCGGCCCTGCTCGTCGCGCACCAGGGCATGGCCTAGCACCGTTTGCATCGGCGCCCGGTCTTCCAGCACGGTCGCCATCGTCAAGAGTGAATAGAACCAGTTGCGGAACTGGCCCGGAAACGACTCCGTGATGAACGCCGCCGGGAACCACTGCTGCCAGTAGTCGCGGTTGGTGCGGTACTGCAGGGTGGAGAACGGCACGATGCCGGCATCCAACCAGACGTTGCCGACGTCGAGGATACGTGCCACGGTCTCGCTGCATTGTGGACAGCGGATGCGCACGGCGTCGATCCACGGCCGATGCGGCGATGGCATCGCCGGCAGCGGCCCGATGGACAGCTCCGCGAGCTCCTCGCGACTGCCGACGACCGTCAACCGCCCGCAATGGCCACAGGGGAAGAACGGCAGCGCCAGCCCCCAGTAGCGCTTCTTGGAGATCATCCAATCGTCCATATTGCGCAGCCAGTCCAGCTCCCGCTCCAGCCCGAAGGCCGGCATCCAGCGGATCTTTTCCGCTACCGCCATGATGTTCGGCCGCACTTCGTCCAGCGCGATGAACCACTCATCCACCAGTCGGAACACCAGCTCACTCTCGCAGCGCCAGCAGACGGGATAGCGGTGTGTGTACGGCTGCACCCGATACATCAGGCCACGCTGCTCCAACGCCGCGAAGATTGGCTCCGCGACTTCGCCCACCGGCATGCCCGTCAGCTGCCCGAAGCCCTGGACGAAGTGGCCCGATTCGTCCAGCGGCGAGGGGATAGGCACGGCGCGGCTATCCCCGTCCTCCGTTAGCGCTGCCTGATGGTCGCGCCAGAGGGCCAGATCCTCCTTGCCGCAGCTTGGTGCGATGTGGACGATGCCGGTACCCTCGGCTTCGCCGACCTCTTTCCAAGCCAGCACCTCGTGCCGCACTGCCCGCGCCGCCGGCAGGTCGTCAAACGGCCCTTCGTATTTGAGCCCGACCAGCGCCGACCCCGGCAGCTCTTCGAGCACCCGAAACGGACCGTGCAAGGCGGTCTTTACCGCCCCTTTGGAGAGATAGGAGACGGCGTTGCCCTGTTGCACCTTGACGTAGGTGAGCTCCGGGTTGACCGCGGCCGCCACGTTGGCGGTGAGCGTCCAGGGCGTCGTGGTCCAGACCAGGAGACTCTCACCCGGACGATCGACCAAAGGCAAGCGCAAGTAGACGCTGCGGTGGGTGATCTCGCGGTAGCCCTCCGTGGCAATCTCGTGTTCGGAGAGGGCCGTACCGCAGCGCACGCACCAGGGCAGCACGTCGTGGCCCTGGTAGATCCAGCCCCGCTCGTGGCAACGCTTCAAGAAAGTCCAGATCATAAAATTGTTCTCGTCGGACATCGTGTAGTAGGAGTGATCCCAGTCCATGAAATAGCCCAGGCGGATGGACTGCTCCGTCTGGCGGTGTGAGAAGTGGAGTACTCGCTCCTTGCAACGCTCGACGAACTTGTCGATGCCAAACGCCTCGATGTCGCGCTTGCTCTGGAAGCCGAGGGACTTCTCGACCTCGACTTCGATCCAGAGGCCCTGGCAGTCGAAGCCGTTCTGGTAACGTTGCTGGTACCCCTGCATCGTCTTGTAGCGTTGAACGAGATCCTTGTAGGTGCGTCCCCAGGCGTGGTGGAGCGCCATCGGATTATTTGCCGTGATGGGTCCGTCGATGAAGCTGAAGCGCCGCGCGCCGTCCTGGTTGCGTCGGAGATACTTCTCCAGAATTCCTCGTTCCCGCCACCACTCCTGCCGCAGTCGCTCCATTTCAGGGAGATTCATCGTCGCCGGTACCGGTTCGAACATCGCCTTGCCCCTCTCGTCAAGCACAAAAAAACTCGCCCCCCCGAAAGGGGACGAGATGCTGCCATCCCGCGGTACCACCGCGCTTGGCCGGACAGGACGCCGAGGAACTACCCGCCCTCGCCGGCGCCGACCCACTCATCAGGCACGTGTGCATGCCCGGCCGCGCTAACGTGCGGCCATCCCGGCCACGCCTACTGGAGCGCCCCGGCCAGAAACTCGCCGGGCGAACCCGTTCGGGTGGCAGCTCAGGAGTGATTCTCGGCATCGCCCGCCGCCACCCGCCTCGCACCAGCCGCGGACTCTCTGTCAGGGCAAGCGAAGCCGACGCTCTCCATCGTCGCCTCTGTGCTAAGTATGCCGGGAGGTCACTAACGCTGTCAACGTCGTGGCGCAATCGCGAGGATCTTCCTGGGGCGTACCACCGAACCATGAATGGTCCGGCTCACAGGACGAAGCCCCTGCGGGGCTCATCGTCTGATGGGCCGTGCCATAATTGGCACTGACAGCGCGTCGGAGCAGCCCCGCAGGGGCCTCGTCCTGTGAGCCGGACGCTTCAGCGTCCGGTTTCCTGGTATACTGGCGCGTAGCGATACGATGCGGTATCGAGGGTAGCGAAGCCCTGGCTCGCGCGCAGGTTTCGGGCGCGCGGCGGAGGGCTTTTTTCATGCCCAAATGCGTGGCGCGCCCGCGGTGATCGGCGCGCATAGGTTAGGAGGAGATGCCCTCTTGGACGCGAAGGACGTGCTGGCGCTGGGCAAAGAGCGAGGCGCCAAGATGGTCGATTTTCGCATCGTCGACCTGCCGGGGACCTGGCAGCACTTTACCGTTCCATTTACCGAGCTCGATGAGGCCGTATTCGAGGAAGGACAGGGCTTCGACGGCTCCAGCATTCGCGGTTTCCAGGCCATCCACGAGAGCGACATGCTGCTCATGCCCGATCCCAACAGCGCCATCATGGATCCCTTTACCGAGCATCCCACGCTCAACCTGGTCTGCAACGTGGTCGAGCCGGGCAGTTTTCGCGAGTATTCGCGTGATCCGCGCTACGTCGCCCAGAAGGCGGAGAAGTACTTGCGGAGCAGTGGCATTGGCGACGCCGCCTACTTCGGGCCGGAGGCCGAGTTCTTCATCTTCGACGACGTGAAGTTCCAATCTGAGCAGCACATCCAATATGCCGAGGTTGACTCCGTCGAGGCCGGCTGGAACAGCGGCCGCGACGAGGGTCCCAACCTGGCCTACAAGATTCGCAACAAAGAGGGCTATTTCCCCGTACCGCCGCACGACACGCTGCAGGATATTCGCACCGAAATGACCTTACTGCTCATGGACGCGGGACTTCGACTGGAACGCCACCACCACGAGGTGGCCACCGCCGGTCAAAACGAGATCAACTTCCGCTTCGATACGTTGGTCAAGACGGCCGACAACATGATGCTCTACAAGTACATTGTCAAGAACGTGGCGCGCAAGCATGGCAAGACGGCGACGTTCATGCCGAAGCCTATCTTTGGCGACAACGGATCCGGCATGCACACGCATCAGAGCATCTGGAGGGAAGGCAGGCCGCTGTTCGCCAGCGAAGGTGGCTACGCCGGACTGTCCGAGTCGGCGCTCTATTACATTGGCGGTTTGCTTACTCACGCACCAGCCGTCCTGGCGTTCGCGGCCTCCACGGTGAACAGTTACAAGCGGCTGGTACCCGGCTACGAAGCGCCGGTCAACTTGGTCTACTCACAACGTAACCGTTCGGCGGCGATCCGCATCCCCACCTACTCGAAGAGTCCAAAGACCATTCGCGTCGAGTTCCGGCCTCCGGACGCCGCCTCGAACCCGTACCTGGCCTTCGCGGCCATGCTCATGGCCGGCCTCGACGGCATCAAGAACAAGATCGATCCTCGCGGCAAGTTCGGCCCCATCGACCAGAACATCTACCATCTCGCCCCCGACGATGCCGCCAAGGTGCTGTCCGTGCCCGGATCGCTGTCCGAGTCGTTGTCGGCGCTGAACGAGGACCGCGGCTTCTTGACCGCCGGTGGCGTCTTCACCCAAGACTTGATCGATACCTATATCACCTACAAAACGACCGTCGAGATCGACGAGTTCCGCTTGCGACCGACACCGTACGAGTTCTTCCTGTACTACGACGTGTAGGGCGCCGTTGCGCCGTCTGTGGCGGGCGATCCCTCGCCCGTCACCTCCTCATCCAGGAAAAGTCACGCCCCTATTGACGCTGCCATTGCCGCGTGGTAGCGTGCAGTTCCGGCGCCTACTGCCGGAAGGATATTGTGACCCAGCCGCCACATTCGCTGCTGTCGACCGCTGACCTCAGCCGCCCACAGGTGGAGCGGATACTTCAATTGGCCGGTCACTTTCGCAGCAACGTGCGTGACCAGCGTTCGGTGCTCGCCAGCGCCATCGTGGCGTCGCTGTTCTTTGAGCCATCGACTCGAACGCGGCTCAGCTTTGAGGCTGCCGCCCAACGTCTCGGTGCTCACGTTGTCAGCATGAGCGACCCCGCTTCCTCGTCGACCAGCAAGGGTGAGACCCTGGCCGATACGGCGCGGATCGTGGCCCAGTACGCCGACGCCATCGTGCTGCGCCATCCCCAGGTTGGCGCGGCCCGCCAGACCGCGTCGCTCGTGACCGTGCCGGTTGTGAACGCCGGCGACGGTACCGGCGAGCACCCGACCCAGGCGCTGCTCGACCTCTTCACTATCCACCAGGAGCGCCAGCGGATCGAGGGGCAGACCGTCGCGCTCATCGGCGACTTGCGTAATGGCCGCACGGTCCATTCCCTGGCACGGCTGCTCACCCTGTTCTCCTGCCGGATCCTGTTGGTGGCGCCGCCTGGCCTGGAGTTTCCGCCGCAGCTCCTGGCCGAGTTGAACCACTCACCCGGCGCGGCAAAGACCGCGACATTTGACGCCGCGCTGTCGGCCTCCGACGTGCTGTATTTGACACGGATTCAAAAGGAGCGATTCGCGGATCTGGCCCAATACGAGGCGGTGCGAGGCAGCTACCGACTGGACTCGGGCCTTATCTTGAGGCAGGCGCCCCACGCCACCGTGATGCATCCGCTGCCGCGAGTGGACGAGCTTGCCGACGATGTGGACGCGCTGCCCAACGCGGCCTATTTCCGCCAGGCCGGCAATGGCGTGCCAGTTCGGATGGCCTTGCTCGCGCTCCTGTTAGGCGCGGCGCCTTGGTAACTATCGAAGGGGGGCCAGCCTGACAACGTTCGACGACAAACTGGTGGCCCGTCGCGCCACCACGCGCAGTATACTCTGCGTCGGGCTGGACCCCGAGCTCGATCGACTTCCTGAAGGCATTTCCCGCGATGTCGCCGGTGTAACCCAGTTTGTTTCCAGCATCATCGAGGCAACGGCTGATCAGGCTGGCGCATTCAAGCCGAATCTTGCCTTTTATGAGGCCCTCGGCCCGGAGGGGATTCCTGCCCTCCAATATCTCCTCCGCCAGATCCCCGGCGGGATCCCGATCATTGCCGACGCCAAACGATCCGACATCGGCAATTCTGCTCGCCTATACGCCGCGGCGGTCTTCGATGTCCTGCACTGTGACGCGATCATCGTGAACCCCTACCAGGGCAGCGACAGCGTGGAAGCCTACATGACTCGCCCTGACCGCGGCGTCTACGTGCTGGCGAGAACCTCGAATCCCGGCTCCGCCGACTTTCAAGAGCTCCTTGTAGAGGGTGAGCCGCTCTACCGTCATATCGTGCGCCGCGCCCTGCGCTGGAAGCGCTCCGGTACGCTGGGCTTCGTGGTCGGCGCAACGGCCCCGGATCAGATCAAGGCCGTGCGCGAGGACGCGCCCGACGCGCCGCTCTTGATACCCGGCATCGGCGTTCAGGGGGGAGACGTGCAGGCGAGCATCCGGTTTGGCCGGCGGAGCGATGGTGGCGGTCTGCTGCTGAGCGCCTCGCGGTCCATTCTCTATGCCTCGAGTCGGGCTGACTTCGCCGACGCCGCCCGCGCCGAAGCGCAGCGGCTGGTCGACCGGATGCGCTCGGCAGCCGCGGAGGTCGCGGCGTGAGCGCGATGGCAGGCGCCGATCGGGCCGCGGACGTGGCGGCGATCCTGTTAGGTATCGGGGCGGTTGCTTTTCGGGTGTCGCCACCATTTCGATTTCGCTCGGGGATGATGAGCCCGATCTACACCGACAACCGGCTGCTGTGCTCCTACCCGCGTGAGCGACGGCGAGTCATCGACCACATGGCCGGTATTCTGGAGGAAAAGCAGATCAGGCCCGACGTGCTTGCCGGGGTATCCACCGCCGGCATACCCCACGCCGCCTGGCTGGCCGATCTCCTCGCGCTGCCAATGGTCTACGTTCGCGGCGAAGCCAAGGACCACGGTAAGGGCAAGAGAGTCGAAGGGACACTCTTCCCGGCGCGGTCCGAGTCACCATCTGCCCGCCGGCCGTTGGCCGTCGGGGAACCGGCGCCACCGCCAACCCACGCCGTCCCCGCCCCCAACGTGATTGTCGTCGAGGACCTGGTCACGACGGGCGGCGGCGCGCTCGAGGCCGTGAACGGCGTACGCGCTGAGGGCGGTCAGGTGCGGCACTGCCTGGCAATCTGCACCTACGGCTTTCCGCAGGCCGCAATGGCGTTCGCCGCCGCGGCCGTCACCTTGCTGCCACTGTGCGACTTTGACGAGTTGGTCCGGGCGGCGGAGCGACGTGGTCTGCTGCGCGACGACGAACGCGCCATCGCGCTGGACTGGAGGTCGGACCCCAGCGGATGGGCCGCGCGCCACGGCCTGAACGCCAATGCCTGATCGTTCCCGCACGCTCATTTCCGGTGGAACGGTCGTCGCTGCCGATGGAAGCCGGCGCCTGGACGTGTTGGTGGAGGGAGAACGTATCGCGGCGGTCGGACCGCGCTTGGATGCGGTCGGCGCGCCCCGCTGGGACGCGAGCGGCCTCGTCATCTTGCCCGGTCTCATCGACGCCCATGTCCACGTGCGAGAGCCGGGCGCGACCGCCAAAGAGGATTGGGAGAGCGCTAGCCGCGCCGCCCTGGCCGGCGGCGTCACGACCATCCTGGATATGCCAAACAACGATCCGCCCACCATTGACGCCGGCCGCGTGCGCGAGAAGCTGGACCTGGCGAAGCGATCGTCGGTGTGCGATTTCGGCGTGTATCTGGGCGCGACGGCGTCCAACGTCGGCCTGGCTGCACGCCTATCGAAAGAGATAGTCGGGCTGAAGATCTACCTCGGTTCCACGACCGGCTCGCTCCTCCTGGACGATTGGCGCCTGCTCTACGAGCACCTCAGGGCGACCCCCGCCACCATGCCCGTCGTTGTCCACGCGGAAGATGAAGAGTGTCTGAAGGTGTTCGCTGGGTCGAGCGTCGACGATCATGACCGCAACCGACCCGGACTGTGCGCCGAGTTGGCGGTGGCCCACATCATCGCCGCCGCCCGCGCGGCCGGGCGGGGCGCCCACGTCGCCCACGTCAGCACGCCCGCCGAGCTGCGCGCCATCGCGGCGGCACGGGCGGTCGTCCCAGACCTCACCTGCGAGGTCTGCCCGCACCACCTGTTTCTCACCGCGGACGACGCGGCGCGGCTCGGCGGTTGGGGCAAGGTAAATCCGCCACTGCGGCCCGCGGCCGACGTCCTCGACCTCTGGACCGAGTTGGGAACCGTGGATCTGGTCGCGACCGATCACGCCCCCCACACCCTCCAGGAGAAAGGCCAGTCCTTTGCCGATGCGCCATCCGGTTTTCCAGGCCTGGAGACGATGCTTTCGTTGCTCCTCCTCGGCGTGAAGCACGGCCGGGTGGGTCTCCCCCGAGTGGCGTCGCTGACGTCGGCTGGTCCGGCGCGACTGTTTCGGCTACAGGGGAAAGGTGTGCTAGCAGCCGGATACGACGCCGATATTGTCGCCGTTGATCCCGCCGCGCAGTGGCAGGTCGAGGGTCACCGCCTACAAACGAAATCCCGGTGGTCACCGTTCGACGGCTGGCGCCTGCCCGGTCGCCCAGTATCGGTGTGGCGCCGGGGGGAACACGTTGTCGATGCGGGCCAGGTTCGGGCGTCTCCAGGGAGCGGCCGCCCTGTGGCGCGCAGATCGTAGCGGGACTGGCGGTCGGGCGGCGTGCATGCCGCGTGGTAGCATGGACCAGTGGGACTAATCAATATCTCCGCACAAGGCACGGGTAGGCGCGGGCTGATGAGCGTGCTCAGCAGTGTCAGGATACCTTGGACGGCGGGATCGGGCGACCGAACCTTGCTCGTCCCTTCCCTCCGGGCTCGCATTTTCTTTGCGATGCTGGCCGGGGCCCTGATGGTTTGGGTCGCCGCGGGCTTCGCGGTGATGAAATCCATTGCCGACGACTTTGACCAGCGCGTGGCGATGGAGTCGCAGAATGCCGGGCTGCAGGCGCAGCAGCTGTATAGCCAGCAGGAGAAGCAGCTCGCAGCGTTCGCCCGCCTGGTCGCCGGCATGCCCAGTGTCGGCCTGGCCATTGGCATCGGTGACCCGAGTTCGCTCACATCGGTGCAGCAACGACTGGTCTCCATGGGGGACCTGAGTGACGCCGGCGGCGGCTACGTCGTCTTCGACCGGCGCGGCCGCGTGTTCCATGACGGTTTTGGCGGCACGCGGTTGCCCTGGACGCCGCTGACCGTGCAGGCGGTGCTTGCCGGGGGAACCGGCGCGAACCAGGGACTCGAGCTGATCAATGGCAAGCCGATGCTCATCGGCGCCGCGCCCATAATGGCCGAGGACGCCACGATCGGCGCCGTCGGCATCATCGAGCCCTTTGCCGAACACATGCTCGCGGCGACCCAGAGCACCACCGGCTATCCCTGTTCGGTTTTCGATCCCAGCGGACGGCTCATCGCGACATCGTCGCCCACCTCCGGTTGGCCAACCGCCTTTCCCGCCCAACAGTTGCGGCCGCTGACGGCTCCCGTCCCGGGCGAGAGTTCCGCGGGCGGCCAGCACGTGCCTATGCCCGACAAAGACATGTTCCTACTACCGCTATTCAATCCACGCGGCGACCTGGCCGCCATCGTTGGACTCTACCAGCCGACGTCGGCAGTGCGGAAACTGCAATGGAACGTACAGAGCATCTTCCTGGCGCTGGTACTGGCCGGCTTCTTGGTGAGCGCGACCGTTGCCTGGCTGTTTTCCCGGATGATTGTCCGGCCGATCAGGCGTCTCGCCCAGGCCGCCGACGAAATTGCCAGCGGCGAATACGATCACCCGGTGCCTCTGCGCGGCTCCGACGAGATTGGGCAGCTCACCCAGACCTTTGAACGCATGCGACAGCGCATTCGGGAAACCAGGAGCGCCCTGGTGGAAGAAAAGGGCCGCTCCGAAGCCGAGGCCACGGTGGTCAACGCCGTGCTCAACGCCACCAATGACGGCATCATGATGGTCGATGCCGGCGGTCGCTTCCGCATCGCCAACCGTCGGTGGGAGACCATGTTTGGCATCGAGTCCCCGACCCTGGTCGGGCTCCCTGAGGAGGAGCTGCGCGCGCGCTTGAGACAAGGTATTGCCGACGAAGAGGCCTTCGACGAGGCATCGGTGGCGCTGCTCCGCGATCCGGAGCGCGTCGTGTTCGATGAGCAGTTCACCCAACGCTGGCCGGAGCCGCGTCGGCTACGGCGCTTCTCCGCTCCGGTTCGCGCCCAGGACTCCACGATCATCGGGCGCGTGTTCGTTTACCAGGATATTTCCCGCGAGCGACAGGCCGATGAGCTGAAACAGGCGCTCCTGTCGACAGTGTCGCACGAGTTTCGCACGCCCTTGACCACGATCAAGGGCTATGCCAGCACGCTGCTCCTCGATGAGTGGACGCCGGAGACCCGGCGTGAGTTCCTGCGTATCATTGACGAGGAAGCGGACAAGCTGAGCGAGCTGGTCGACAACCTGCTCGATCTTTCCAAGATCGAGGCAGGTGTCTTGCAAATCCATCGCCAGCCCGTGCTCCTCTGCCACCTCATCGCGCGCGTGGTCCGTCGCCGCGGCGAAACATCGGTCAAGCACCAGTTCGTCGCGGACTGCCCCCAGGATCTGCCCCTGGTGGAAGCCGACCCGCGCCGTTTGGAGCAGGTGCTGGAGAACCTCATCGAGAACGCGCGCAAGTATTCCGACGGCGGCGTTATCAGCATTCGTGCCGCCAGTCGCCACGGTGAGGTCGAGGTGGAGGTGAGCGACGAGGGGCGCGGGATCCCTATCGAGTTGGTGGAACGCGTGTTTGAGCGCTTTTATCGCATCGACAACAGCCTGTCTCGGGGTACCGGAGGCACAGGCCTGGGTCTGTCCATCTGTCGCGGCTTGATCGAGGCGCACGGTGGCCATATCTGGGTCAAACAGACCTCCCCGGCGGGTACCACCATCGCCTTCACTTTGCCGGTTCCAGTGGATGCCCTCGGCAGCAATCAGATGGCGCTGCTCTCAGGCGCCGTGGGGGTCGCATGACCAGTCCGCGCAAGACGACGGTGCTCGTGGTGGATGATGAGCCGCGCCTGGTCCGCCTGGTCCGCGCCAACCTGGAGCGTCTGGATTACCGCGTCATCACCGCCGGCAACGGCATTCAGGCGATTGAGATGGTCGAGGCCGAAGATCCAGACCTCGTCATTCTGGACGTCATGATGCCCGGTATGGACGGGTACGAGGCGTGCCGGCGCATCCGCGAATTTTCCCAGGTTCCGATCGTCATGCTCACTGCCAAGGCCGAACAGTCCGACAAGCTCAAGGGTTTCGACCTGGGGGCGGACGACTATTTGACCAAGCCATTCGGCCCCGAGGAGCTCATGGCACGCATCAAGGCCGTGCTCCGACGAAGCCAGACCCAGCCGGAACCCAAGACCAAACCCACCTTTCAAGCGGGCGATTTGGTCATCGATTTCGCGCGACGCCGAGTAACGGCGCGCGGAGATGAGGTTCGCCTGTCGCCGACCGAATACCGATTGCTCTCCGCTCTGGCCAACAACGCCGATCGGGTGATCGTCCACGAGGAATTGCTGCAACAGGTTTGGGGACCGGAGTACCGCGACGAGACGGAGTACCTCTGGGTGTACATCCGCTATCTGCGCCAAAAGCTGGAGGCGGACCCGGCGCATCCGAAGCTTATCGTCAGCGAGCCGGGTGTCGGCTATGTGCTGCGCAAGCCCGGTCCGGACGAGGAATTGGCGGACTGAGGGGACTCCCGTTGCCAAGCCGCCCGACGAAGACGCTGGAAACCTTTCCCAACCCGCACCCGGATCGCGAGTACGTCGTGTGCCATACCTGTCCGGAGTACACGGCGGTCTGTCCGGTTACCGGGCAGCCCGACTTCGGCACGATAAGGATCACCTACGTGCCGGGGCCGCGCTGCGTCGAGCTCAAGTCCTTGAAGCTCTATCTCTGGTCATTTCGTGACGAGGGGCATTTTTTCGAGGACGTCACCAACCTAATCCTCGACGACCTTGTTCAGGCAATGGACCCCATTCGCTGCGAAGTGCTTGGCGAGTTCAACGTGCGTGGAGGTATCTCCACGACGATCACCGCTCGCTATGAGCGACCGGCGCCGCCGTGATTCGAGCCTCATCCACGTCGTCCTGGAACAGGGATTTGGCTCGGATGAAGTAGACGCCGATGGCAACGTTGCCGATGAAGACCAGCAGCTTCAAGATCGTGAGGGCGCGCCACAGCTCGAAGCCCTCATAGGGTAGAAAGAGCAGCGTGGCCAGCAGCACAAGGTACTCGGCCCAGCGGCGGCGCAGAATCAGGCCGGTGACTTCCGTTGCTTCCAACAAGGCGTATAAGAGCGACACGACGCCCAACGTCGTGGTGCTGCGCTTGCTGAGGAAACCAAACTTTACGAGCGCGTCACTGATGAACCGGTTGTCGACGTGCAGGTCGAGCTCGATGGCCAGCGTACGTATGCGCTGGCCCCACTCGTAGTCGATTATCAGCCGAAAGAGAAAGAGCGCCGTGATCAGGAGCAGCAGCGCAGTGGCGGCCTTGTAGGCGATGACGATCCTGACCACCTGGCCGGGAGCATCCGTTCGGCGGCGCAGGTCGCGCACGAAGGCGCCGATTGGATCGGGTCGCGAGGTCGCTCGGGTCACCCACGTTCTCCCGAGGGTTCGCGGAAGCGATTGCTAATGGGGAGGCGACGGTCTCGGCCGAATGCCCGCGGCGTGATCTTGATGCCGGGTGGCGCCTGGCGACGCTTGTACTCCGCGCGATCGACCAGACCCGTCACCTTGGCAACCGTCTCCTCATTGTGGCCTGCCGCGACGAGATGGGCCACGTCCCAATCGCGTTCCACATACGCCTCCAGAATCCGGTCCAGCTCATCGTACGGAGGCAGAGAATCCGTGTCCTTCTGATCTGGGCGGAGCTCGGCCGACGGCGCCTTGACGAGCACGCGGTCGGGAATCACCGGGCGGGGCCCGAGCGCGTTGCGATAGCTGGCCAGGCGATAGACCAACGTCTTCGGGACATCCTTGAGTACCGCGAACCCCCCAGCCATGTCACCGTACAAGGTAGCGTAGCCCGTCGCCATCTCGCTCTTGTTACCCGCGGTAAGCGCGATCCAGTTGAACTTGTTGGTCAGCGCCATCCACAACGAGCCACGGATGCGCGCCTGAATATTCTCTTCCGCGACGTCCGGCTGCTTGTCCCGGAAGCTCGGCTCCAGCGCTTCCAGAAACGCGGCGAAAATAGCGCGAATTGGGATGACGCGAAAGTCGATATCGAGGGACTCGGCCAACTGCCGAGCATCCTCCTCACTACTGCCGGCATTGTACTGGCTGGGCATCGCGACGGCGTGGACGTGCTCCTTCCCCAGCGCGTCAACCGCGATGGTCGCCACCAGGCTGGAGTCGATCCCCCCGGAAACGCCGACCACGACATCACGAACGCCGTTCTTCCGCACATAGTCCCGCACACCGAGGACGAGCGCGGCATACACTTCCTCTTCGAAGGCCATCTCGTCCGCGCTCGCCAGGTGATGGCGGGCGTCGGTCGCACGCTGAATCGTCTGTTGCCAGAGAGGATGCCCTTGCTCACTCCCTCCCAGCTCAATATGCTGGATCGCCGACGAGGATCGTGCCGGCTTGCCTATGAGCGACATCGGGAGCTCGATTTGCTGCACGGTGGGAATACCATCCCCAATGTGACCGAGATGCGTCACCGTCGGTCTGGTGACCAGGTCCACGTCGAGCTTACGCGGGCGCGGCTCGTGGAGACGGGCCTCCAGCACCGCGTCAAGGTCCAGGTCGACAACGAGCAACTCCTCCGTAAACGGCCGTCCTCTTGCCACGACGCGGCCCACCGGATCGATGACGAGGCTCTGTCCGTCGAACACCAATTCGTCCTGCCCGCCAACCAGATTGACGTAGGCCAGCCAGGCAGCGTAGTCGGCAGCTCGAGTCGACAGCATGCGCTCGCGCTGCTGGCCCTTCAGGGCGTGGTAGGGCGAAGCGGACAGATTGATGATCAGCTCCGCGCCGGCCGCCGCCTGCCACTGCGCCGGACCGCCAGGATACCAGATGTCCTCGCAGATGGTGACGCCGATACGCACGTCCTGGAAGCAGAACAGTGGACATTCGGAGCCGGCTCGGAAGTAGCGGTCCTCATCGAAGACGCCGTAGTTCGGCAGGTAGCGCTTGTGGTACACCGCCTGCACCTTGCCCGCGCCGACGATGGCGGCGGCGTTGAACAGATCCTCCGCAAGATCGACAAAACCAAGGACCGCCCAGGTATCTCCAAGCTCCCCAGCCAGGCCGTCGAGCGCCCGGCGGTTGGCTCGAGCGAAACTCGGCTTTAACAGGAGATCTTCAGGTGGATAGCCGCACAGGACGAGCTCAGGGAACAGCAGCAAGTCAACGCGCTCCTCACGCGCCCTGGCGGCAGCATCGACGATTCGTGACCGGTTGCCGTCCAGATCGCCGACCGTCGAATTGAGCTGGACCAGTCCCAGGCGGATGGCGCGCATACCCTCCCTCATCGTGCTTCCAATCCCCTCGTCGTTTCCAACTGCGTCATGGTACATCCAATGGGGGAGCGCGCGATGAATTGGCGCGTATCCGCCGTCGCCTTGTACGCTTGCTTTGCACTCCTGGGCGGCTCCATGGCTCTTGCCGAGTTGGTGATGCCCGCGGTCCTACCGGCTGTGAGCACGCTGCCCGCACTGCTCATGACACTTTTTGCGCCGGGCTATCTGATCCTGGGTGTGCTGTTCCCGCGGGAAGGAGACCTGGAAGATCTACCCCGGGCGTCCTTATCCGTCCTCCTCAGCGTCGCCGTCACCGCACTGGCAGCGCTCACGCTGAGCTACACCGGGCTAGGAATCACTCGCGCATCCGCCATGGTGTCTCTCCTCGTTGTGTCCGTCGCCCTGTCGGTCTCCGCGATATTCCGGCAACGACGGCTGGACGCCAAGGCGCGCCTGTACCACCAGTTGCATCTGCGACCAGGGCTGCCTGGAATCCGCGCTGCAATGGTCGCGCTGTCCCTGCTTCTGCTCGTCGCATTGGGGGCCGGGTTTGCCCTTCGTGCTCGCCCATCCCAAGGAGCAACCGAGCTCTTTGTCGAGCATGGCCCTGACGCGTTCACCACATTCAAAGGTCCGGCCGCCACTGTAGTCATTGTCAGTCGTGAGTCGGAATCCGCGCGATTCACGCTGGAGCTGGTCTACCAGGCCCGCCCGGTCGCTCGCACCGCCGAGTTCGCGCTGTCGCCCGGGCAGACGCGCAAGTGGGAGCTGCGATTCGCCCCGGTGTTTTGGCCAGATCATGTTCCAGTGAACGTCTACCTGCTCAAGCAAGGGGCTTCAACGCCATACCGGCAGCTAACCTTGTGGCTCTACGAGCCGGCTGAGAGGACGCCGGGTGATCCTTCCTAACCCTCCCCCCGGCTGCCGCGCGAACGCTGCTTAGCCGCTAGTAGCCTTGATCGCGTGCGCTCATCGTCTTGACCCTGGCTTCCCGACGATGCCGCTCGTCCGTTCCCGGGAGCGGTCGCTTGACGAGCCGTCGCGGCCTCCACGGCGCTGGGCGGACGTGGGCGGATGGGGGCCGCGACCGCGACTGGTGGGCGCGCGCCACGCTCGTCGATGCCGCCCGGCGACGCACCCTTCCCCCGCTGCTGAATCAGGCGGGCTGCAACATGGGACACGGCCACGTCTCTGGTGGAGCCTGGCGACACCAGCCCCTTGCCGTGCGCCGCCAAGCTGGACTGCGCCGCGGCGGCTTGTGGCCGCCGCACCGAAGCGCGAGTTTCGAGGACACGCCGCCGCAGGCTGCCCAGTCGCCCGTCCGCGTTTGCGGCCAGATCGGTTGGGCCCCGCGCTCGTGACCACAGCAACGCGAGGTCGCGTCGAGACAGCCTCAATCTTCGTGTCGCTACGTCCAGGAGCAAGACGAATAAGCCAAGCCCCACCAGCCAGGGCCACAAGGCCACCTGGCCTGTGGCGCCCTGAATGTCGTGTTGGAATGCCTGTGCCGGATTGTTCATCAAGCGCCCCCGGGTCAGGTCGGCGAGCTTGGAGAGCAGGGCGGTGTTCGGGGCTGCATCGCGGTACTCCGGCGAGTAATCTACGGCATAGCCGGTCGGCTGGGTCGCGACCAGTTTTCCGCTCGCGTCGGTCTGGGTGATCTGGATGAGGTATGTCCCCTCAGCAGGCGTCGGCATGTCGCCCTCGTAGCGACCTGGGCTCGTTTGGGCCAGCGTGATGGCGCTTTGGGCGCGGCTGGGATCGACCACAGTGGCCCGAGTGGTAAGGAAATTGCGATAGGTCTTGTCCGGGGCCACGGCGTCGACGGTGATGTGCGCCCCTTGATCGGTCGCGGTCACCGTCGTCTGCAAATCCTGATCGACGTTGCTGGGTAGGCTCTCCCGGATAACTTGCGACCAGAAGGTGGAAAACTGCGGCCAGTTGACCCAGCTTGTAGCCCACCGTCCGCCGGCGTCCGAAGTCCAGGCGACGACGTGGCCCAGTCCATACTCCCATTCCGCCAAGATCGGATCCTGTTGGTTGGACGCCAACACGACCGTTGCCGTCGGCTTGGCGGTGGTGGCGACGTAGCCGAGCAGCGGCGGCAACGAGGCGGGCGTGATACCGCGCAGCATCGGGCTGGCCCCGACCACGGCGGGACGAAACGCCTCCTCCACGATCGCCGGTCGCGCGACAAGCTGGGTCTCCTTCACCAACAACTGAGGAATGTCAAATGGATCATTTCCGTCGTAGTAGCGGCCCTTGCCTGCTCGGGCAATGTCCTGGAGTGTCGCAAGGTCGCTCGGTTGCACATTGGTGCCCACCACGGACACGGTTATGCCGGCGCCTCCGATGCTCTGCAAGAGCGAGTCGTAGGAATCGGACGCGTCGCCATCGCCCATGAGTACGATGTGCTTGACCTTCGCTGGGCTGCCTTGCAAAGCCTGATATGCTTGCTGCAAGGCCGGCGCATAGCTGGATGGGTCGCTAGGCGACATTGCGTCGATCTTGCCATCGATACTGGTCTTGTCGGTCACGTTCTGCAGCGGCACGGCCCAGCCGCCACTGGTGTCATTAACGGCAACCTGATCCGCGCTCGACAAGTAGCCGATGGCGGCCTTGGCCGACTCTTTGGAGATATCCACACCCAGCGGATTCTCGAGGCTCTCAATGATGAACACGACCGCGGTACTCGGTAGGTTCTTGCGCGGCGCGACCTGGGAAGAGACCGGGAGCATCTCCTCCAGCGGCGTCTGCGTGTATTGCCCACTGGCGTAGCTCCTGTCGCCACCAACGGTCACCAGACCGCCACCCAAGTCACGCACGAACAACTGGATCGACGCCATGACGCTGGACGACAAGTCGGTGGCGGGGACGTTCACCAGCACAATGCTGTCGTAGCTTCGCAACTGAGCAAGGTCAGTCGGCACTCCCTCAGGTGGGGTAGTGTCTACTTCAACACCGGATGCCGTGAGCGCCCTTTGCACATCTTGACCTGCGCCCACCAGGCTCTGGACCAACAGAACCTTCGGCTGGCCGTTCACGAAGGCGAAGGCCGAGGCGTTCTTGTTCTCCGGGGTGGCGTCGGCACTTGTCACCAGTTGCACGGCAAAGGTATGGAAGCCCTGCACGACGGGGTCGTGTGGGAAGCTAAACGGGTTCGCCCCCGGATGCAGCGTGACCGTTTGTTGGCCCGTCAGGACGCCGTCCGTGAAGAAGTAGAGGGCGCCGGTTCCGTTCACCGTTGACTGGAGATTACCGGTGAGGCTGAAGCGGTCTCCCTTACGAATGGAGGCAGGGGCGACAAGTCGATCCACGTACACACTGGGGTGCGCCGGGCGGCTGATCGGCACGGACGATAGCTCGACTCCCGACACGGCGGCGATGCGCGCCTCTTCCGCGGCGGAGCCAAGGTTCTCGTTGCCGTCGGATAGGAGGACAAGCCGCCGTCCACCATTGCCGGACAGCATCGCCATGCCGAGGCGTATGGCGCCGGATAGGTCCGTGTGGCTGCGAACAGGGGCAGAGGCCAAATCCGGCAACTGGGTCGTGTGCGTGAGGGCGGTCTCGACCAGGGCATTGGCGCCGAAGACCACGACGCCGGCACGATCGCGAGGACCGGCCTGGGTGAGCGCCTGGCGGATCCACTGCTCCGCGGCCACCTCGCCATCCGGCCCCACGCTGTCGGAGGCATCGACCAAGAAGACGACGTTGACGGTGTCTTGTGGCAAGGAGAGGCGCGGCTGCGCCAGCGCCAACGCGACCAGAGCCAGCAGGAACAGGCGAATGCCGAGCGCCAGCCGGCGACGGCTGGTGGGGAGGTAGGTTCGACTAAAGCGGTTGAGCGCCACCGTCAACGCGCCGAGAATAACGAATAGCACAAGCGCCATGGGCGCGGCAAACTCCAGGCGCATCATGCCCTCCGGTGATACCACCACCACTCTGCCATGAGCAGCAGTGCGGCAAGGAGGGCGACATATGGCCAGAGCTCGAACGGCGCAACAGTGGGCCCGCCCGTACCGGCAAGGTTGGCATCGCTTGTCGTGTTGGCGAAGCTGGGCGCCGTCGCCGGTCGAATGTCCGACTCGCGGGAGCTCAAGAGGTTCACGGCGTACGTCTGCTGGAAGAGCACGCGGCTCCCCGCCTTCTCAGTAACCACGTACAGTCCGACCTCGTCGGTGTCCGCGTACGCCACGCTCGGTCCCTGCCCCATCGGCACGGCGACCACTGAATGGTCGGGGCGCTGCACTTCGATCCGCGTCGCCTGAGGAAGCGGCTGGATCAGGAGCGGCCCACCGGACGGCGCGTTGACGATGTCGGCGGTCTGTCCCGGGGCCAGGAAGTCCATGACGTTGGCGAGAAGAATCGGAAACGCGGAGAGGAGCGGCAAATTGGACTGTTGGAGCGAAAAGGGCAGCGCGGCGATGGTGTGACCCTGCGTTTGTCCGACCAGTAACAGCGGGGCCCCGTTGTCGTCGGCCAGTACCCGGGCCCACCCAGGAGGGGTGACCTTCTCGCCCGACCGGACCACCAGACTGGTCAAATTTACATATTGCAACACCGGATCGTCGGTTCGCTCGCTCGTGACCTGCAAAGGACCTACGGCCCCGGCACTGGGCAAGAGCGGAGTGTTCGGGGGATTGACGAGCAGCAGATTCCCTTTGGGCAGTATTGGCGGCACGACACCATCGAGGACGACCACGTCGTAGGTGTCGGCATTGACCAGCCCGAGCTGGCTGGTGGTGGCCTGGAACAAGCTGATCGGCATGTACCGAAGCGCCGCTAACAAGAAGGGATTGCCATTGGTGACCAGTAATACGCGAGCGGGCGCCTGCTGGTGGAGGAGCAGAAAGGCTTGATTATCAAGCAGCAGACTGTCCTTACCACCTAGCCGCGCTTCCACAACCTGCGCGCCGGTGGGCACCTTGTCAAAGACGAAGCCTTGCGTGGCGCCCGCGGCCGCGGTTACGGGCTTGGTGTCGACGAGGCGCCCATCTGCCAACAGTGACAACACGTTGGCAGCCGCTGTCGTGGAATCGTTATCCACGCGAACGAAGACGGTGTAACGATTGGGAGCGACCGGATCGGGACGAGCGGACAGCGCAGTGATAGCCTGATTATCGCCGCGTCCCCCGATGGCGATGAAATGTATCGGAACCCCGGTACTGCCGAGGTCGCTGACGTCCCCAAACGCCCCGTCCGAGATGATGTCGATGCGGCCTCCCGGATGGGCCTTCGCCAGCGCCAGGGCTAGTTCCAGCGCATTGCGCATCTGCGTCTGACTCACGGTGGGGTGCGCCGCGTCCAAGGCCGCGTTGAGCGCGCCATGATCGGCCGTGGCGCCTACCAGTGTCCGCGGGCTATCGCCGGTCTCGATCACCGCGGCCTGGATGCCGGCGCCGAGATGGGCGACGATGCTCCGCGCGGCCGCCTTGGCCGCATCGAACCGCGATGGACTGACGTCGGCGGCCGCCATGCTGGCCGACCCATCGATGACCACGACCTCAAAGCCGGCGGCCGTGCCCGGCAACCGCAAGTAGGGGCGGATCAGCGCGGCGACCAGCGCTGTCAGCACCAGGATTTGCAACAGCAGCAGCGGATTCCAGCGCAGACGCTGCCAGGGCTCATGCGCCGTCACATCCCGCGTCAAATGTCGCCAGAGCAACGTACTGGCGACTTCGTGGTCCTGCCGGCGCACTTTGAGGAGATAAAAGACAACGAGGATCGGCGCCAGCAACAGAAAGAGGCCTGCGAACGGGACAAAGGCGCTCAAGCGAGCACCCCATGCAAGCGTAGGTCGCGGAACAGTAGCTGGGCCAGCGGACGTGACGTGTCCAGCACATGGTAGGCGATGTTGTGCCGGCGGCAAAAGCCGGCAATCTGCCGCTGCCAATCGCCCAGCCGCGCCAAATACTGATCGATAGCGCGCTGGTCGATCGTCACCTCCATCGATTCGCCGGTTTCTCGGTCGACCAGACGTAGGTCTCCCGCCTCATCCGGGCGCAGCTCCTGCGGCGACAGATGGTGCAGCACCACCACCTCGTGACCCTGACGGCGCAAACGACTCAACGGCTTCTCGTAACCCGTTGGGTCCAGTAGATCGCTGAACAGGAGCACGAGCCCCGGCGGACGCGGCCGACCGGCAAATAGCCGACAGTTGCCATCCAGATCGGTTCGACCGACGCCGCTTAGTTCGCCCAGCATCCGGAAAAGACCGGCAACACCCGACCGGCCCCGAGCTGGACCGAAGTGTCGGGGGGCCCGATCGGCCAGAGCCAAGACCTCTACCGTGTCATACCCGGTCAAGGCTACGTAGCCGAGTGCGGCGGCTACCTGGCAAGCATAGTCGAGCTTGTTCGGCGTCCCCCAATCCATGGACCGGCTCACGTCGATCAGGAAGTGAACCGACAGCACCTCCTCATCCTCGAAGAGCTTGAGAACGAGATTGTCCAGGCGACCAAAGACATTCCAATCGATCTGGCGCAAGTCGTCTCCCGGCGTGTACTGACGGTAGTCCACGAACTCCAAGGACGAGCCACGTCGCAGGCTTCGGCGTTCGCCTTTGCCGGAAGTGGCAAGACGGCGGCGATTGACCAGGGTCAGTTGTTCCAGTTGCCGGAACAGAGCGGCGTCCAGCAACGGCCGCGCGGCCGGCCGCCCCGTCAGCGGTGCAGGGCTGATCACCGGGACTCCGGCACGTGGGCAAGGAGTGACGCCAGTATTCGATCCGCGCTGACACCTTCGGCTTCCGCCTCGTAGTTCAGGATGATGCGATGTCCGAGCGCGGGAAGCGCCATACTGCGCACGTCCTCGAACGCCGCATTGAAGCGTCCATCCAGCGCCGCGCGAATTTTGGCGCCAAGGACGAGCGCCTGAGCGCCCCGAGGGCTGGCGCCAAAACGGACAAAATCGCGCACCTCCTTGGGAGCGGCATCGTCCGCCGGATGCGTAGCGTGCGTGAGACGGGCGGCATAGTCCAGAACCGGCGTCGCAATCGGCAGCGACCTGGCAAGCAGCCCCATGTGCTGCAATGTTTCGGCGTTGGCGACGCCGCGCGGAGAAGCCGTCTCTGTGGTGGTAGTGCGGTTCAAGATGTCAACCAGCTCAGCGGTGGTCGGGTAGCCCACGTCCAGCTTGAAGAAGAACCGGTCCAGTTGCGCCTCGGGTAAGGGATAGGTGCCTTCCATCTCGATCGGATTCTGCGTCGCCATGACGAAAAAGGGCAACGGCAGCCGATGCGTCGACCGCGCCACCGTTACCGTCTTCTCCTGCATCGCTTCGAGGAGAGCCGACTGCGTCTTGGGCGTCGCGCGGTTTATCTCATCGGCAAGGAGCAAATTCGTGAAGATCGGACCCGGCTGAAATTGGAAGTCGCGATGGCCCTCGCCATCCTCGACGATGACGTTGGTACCGGTGATGTCTGCCGGCATCAGATCCGGCGTAAACTGGACCCGGCTGGATTGCAGGTCGAGCGCCTGGCCCAGCGTGCGCACGAGCAGTGTTTTGCCCAGACCGGGCACGCCTTCCAGCAGCACGTGCTGACCGGCGATGAGTGCAATAACCACATAGCGCACCGTGTCTCGCTGCCCGACGATGACGCGGCCTACCTCCGCTTCGATGGTTTCGGCAGTTTCCGCGAATTGGCGGACGTCGGTATCCGTCTGGATCGTCATTTGCCGGTTGCCAGCGATGAGAAGTAGTTCTTTACCAGGTCCTTCTTGTCCAATGGCACGTACGCGCGATCCATCTGTTGAGCGGCCTCTTGTTGATAACTACCAATAACCTGATTGTAGGGAACCAGAGATTGATTGTTGTTCGGATTACCAAGCTGGTCACCGGTCGTCTGTTGGCTTGCGCCGCTGCCTTGTTGCGTGGGAAGCTGCTCCGTATGGCCAGGCGGCGTCGTCGGCGCATACACTTGGTTGTTCGGCCCGCCGCCCGGACCATGCCCGCCTGCTTGTCCCGGCCCGTTCTGGCCATCGCCCTGAGTGCCGGATTGCCCACCCTGCGCAGCCCCGCTGCCCTGCGCTTGCCCCGATTGGTCTCCCTGCCCCTGTGCCGCCGACGGTGTGCTGTCTGTCTGGCCTTGCGTGGCCTGGCCCGTTTGATCGCCGGGCTGGCCAGCCGCGCCAACCTGAGCGGGCTGTTGCGTCTGCCCTTGACCGGCTTGGGCTGCGCCCGGCGCGTTTGGCGCGCCGGAGACCTGGCCGCTTTGGCCGCTCTCCTGGCTCTGCTGGGCTGCGCTGATCGCCGATTCGCTGTCCTGAATTTGCGCCAACGCCTGCTGCGTTTGGGCGCCGGACGTGACCTGCTGTCCAGCTTGCTGTAGCGCGCTGGACGCGGCGTTGAAGGCTTGCTGTTGGGCAGCCGGGTCGGCCGGCTGGTTGGCGCTGCCCATGCTGTTGGCCGCCTGCTGCAACGCATTGCCCAGGTTGGGATCGGTCTTGGCTGCCGCCGCGCCCGCCGCGCGCAGCGTCGACTGCAACTGATCGCGCTGGCTCTGGCTGAGCTGCTGCGACTGCTGACCAAGTTGCTGGAGCTGCTGCGCCGCCTGCTGGAACTGTCCCTGGGCGATTGACTGCGCCAAACTGCGCGTGAGTGACTGGTCGCCCTGAGCGGCGGTCAAGGCGGCCGCCGCCTTATCCAGGGCATTCTTCTCCGCGGCCGCCGCCGACGTATCCTGGGATCGCAAGCGATCCTCGGCCGCGGTCAGGTTGGCCAGCGCATCTTGCGCGCTCCGCGGCTTCTGATCGAGCTGCTGCTGCAACTGCTTCAACGCCTGCACGTCGGCGGCTTGTTCGGCAGTGGGACGGGGGCCGGATGCCGACTCGATCTGTTGGGCCAGCTTTGCCACCGCCTGGGCTTGTTCCGCGATCACCCTTTGCTGAGCCGCCTGCTGCTGCACCGCGAGCTTGTGCGGATTTGGCAAGACGATGAGCGCCAGCACCGTGACAAGCAAACCGACAGCGATAGCAATTTCCAGTCGCGGGGCCGGCGGTCGAAAGGTGCGCCATGGATCGATTCGCGCCAGCCTCGACGTGGCGTCGGCGATCTGCGCCGAGGCAAGAGGAGTTGACGCACCACGCTGGCGCAGCTCCCAGGCGGTCGTGAGTCGCTCCCGCAACTGGAGACGCGCGTCCGCGCGGAGCGCGGCCGCCGAGACGGAGCGTGGGCGGGTCGATGCCACTATCAGCGCCGCGAGCACGCCCACCGCCACGAGCAAGGCCGGCGTCCAGGAAGGAACCGTTAGGACGCGCGCAAGGACAAGAGCAAGAACCGCCATGCTCAGGCCCACCGCCAGGCCGCGAACCAGCCAGATCGCCGCCTCCCAGACCCACATGGCCCGCATGAGCGCTTTCAGGCCGGTGGTAAGCGTGTCCGACTCGCGACGTATGGTCGCCACTCGCACGTCCATGTAGCATGTCCTCATCTCATCCGTCCGCGCGAGCGGCCGGGGCGTCCGGCGAGGCGCCTTCGGTGGCCTCATAATGTCATGACGGCCAGACCGGGGAATGGTTCCGGGGCGAGGCTGGTTCGGCCTCAATACCGCCGGCCATTCCTCCCTTTTTTGGAGTATACCGCCAGGGTTACCGGCCACAGTGAGCACATGTTAGGCCGGATCGATGGTGACCGTCAGCCCGTAGGTTTGCAGCCGTTCCTGATAGAACTCTGCCGCTTCTTTGGGGCAAACAATGACGATGGCCCGGCCGTTGTGGTGCGCCTCCAGCATGATGCGCGTGGCCTTGACCGCCGTGATACCAGGCACGGAGCGGCGCAGCGCCTGCACCACCTCCACCATGTCGTGGACATCGTCGTTGTGGAGAATGACGGCGTAGGGCGGAAGCAGGCGCCCCTCCCGCCGAACTCTCGTCGACGGGCTCGGACGCGTGGTCGTCTCAGGCAACTTGCGGGACCTCCAGCCAGCGCCGCTGTTCGGACGACGCCAGGGCAGTGTCGACTACCGCCTGGGTGCGTGCGCCATCGGCTAACGACGGCACGCAGTCGCGATCGTGCCTGATGGCGTCGACGAACTCAAAAATCTCGTTGTAGCGAAACGTCTGCCAGGGGTCGCCTTCTAGCGGTCCGGGCACGCCCCCCACCGGCAAGAGATACTCCTCCGGCACGGTCACCTCTTCGAGCTGACCACCCATTTGGCCGATCTGAAGGACGTGGGGCGTCTGCATGCGATACACAAGGGTGCCCCTCGTGCCGTGCAGATCCAGGTCGTCCGGACTCAGCCCCCCCTCACCCACACCCCAACAGAGCTTGCTGCTCTCATACACGCCGACGGCCCCGCTGGCAAACTCGGCCAAGCATCCCGCCCAATCGTCCACATCCTGCAACTGGACCCGGCCGTCAGCGCCGGTACGCTCGGGGAGGAAGTTCCTGACCAGCCCGCTGACCCGCGCGATCGGACCGGCCATCACCTGCGTATAGTCCAGTCGGTGGGCCATCATGTCCGCGATCTCACCGGAGCCTGCGAGATCCTTCCGTTGTCGCCATCCGATCGCCCGGTTACCCCAATCCTGGAGGCGACGACTACGCAGCGTCCGGATCTCACCGATCTCCCCGTTCCGGACCAGCGCCATCGTAAAGCGCATGGCCGGAACGAACCGGTAGGTGAACGCCGTCATATGCCGAACGTCCGCTTGCCGGCATGCCGCCACCATGTGGAGCGCCTGGTCCAACGTCAGGGCAATCGGCTTCTCACACATCACGTGCTTGCCCGCTTGCGCGGCGGCGATCACCACCGGCGCGTGGAACTTATTTGGCGTACCGACCGTCACCGCGTCTACCTCCGACAACGCCAGCAGGTCTTGGTAACGGGTGAAGCAGCGCTCCTTCGACAGACCGTGCTCTTCGGCACGCCGCGCCAACAGCGCCTCGTCGCTATCGCAAATGGCCACGAGTCGTGCCCATGGGCAGCGTTTGATACCGCCCACGTGTACGGAGTTCGCCTGGCCGCCAACACCGATTATCCCGAAGCGGACGATGTCACCGGCCACCGATCACTCCCACCTTGCTGTCTGCCGATCCTACGGTCGATCATACACTCAACACCGCCGCCTGTTCCACCGCGGACGTGCCGCATAATGGGAAGAGGCTCAAATCAACGTCGACTTGACGCCACCGCGGTCCACCCGATTCCACCCGTACATTTCCGCGTCGATCGACGACTTGCGACAGCAGTGGGAGCCTTAGGTAGCGAATGTCACGGCCCATCGTTACCAGCCTCAGGCGCGCACCGTTAATGCGTACGCCGGATGATGTGGCATTCGGCAGGCGTGAGGCGACGATCTGGAGCGGGTTCGACACATGTGTGACAGACCGTCAGTCACTTTGGCGGACAACTAGCCGTATACTGATGTTGCGTAATGTGGATCGTCGCGTTCACGGCGAAAGCAATACGTTACGTAAACTCCCGTCTTTGGCGGTTACATCGTCGCTTGAGCGCATTGTGCTAAGAAGTGAGGCTTCGCATGCAGCCCGGAATGGTGAGTACGCACTCTAAGGCCCAAGACGCCGGCAGGCTGGTGCTCGAGGCGGTCCGTAACCGTGAGGATACGGAAGTGCTTGCTCGGAGCCCACTCGTCACGCTGTCCAGCATCCAGGAGCGGGCTCGTCTGGCGTATCCCCGCCAGCCGCTGGGAGCTGGGCTGGCACTGCGGGACTTCGTCGCCGAGTGCATCGCCGCTGCCGAAGCGGATGTAGCCGGCGCCGTCCCGCCGGTGGTCGAGCGCGCTGACGACCAGCGCGCCGTGCTTGACGCGCTGCTCGAGGGTAGAACTATTGCTTCCGCGGCGAAGCTGCTCGGCATACCCACGTCCTCTCAGCGATTTCGCAACCTCTATCGCGTTCGCTACCTCCTCGTTCGCCATTTCTTGCAAGAGACGGGCGTTCTCCACCGAAATCCCGCTGCCTAATCTCGACGTGGGCTGCTGATCGCGTCAGCCGCCCGGAGCGCGGGCGTCCCGCCCGCCCCGGTGTGGCGCATCCGAAATGATCATCGCAGCAGACTATTGAGCGAGTGTCGCCGCGCGACCGGGCGGGCGGGACGCCCGCGCTCCGGGCAGGTGCAGCGTCGAACGGGTGCGCCAAACCGCCTCACTGGTACAATGACCTACGGTCGGGTTGAGGGCCAGGTGACAAGAGGCGAGCGGCAATGCGAAAACGGGTCCTGTCAGGCATCAAGCCATCGGGTGAGTTGACGCTCGGGAACTACTTAGGAGCGCTGCGCCGGTGGGTCGTTGCTCAGGACCAGTTCGAGAACTATTTCTGTATCGTCGACCTGCACGCCATCACCGAGCCGCAGGATCCTCAGGAGCTACGCAGGCGCACCCGTGACATCGCCGCGCTCTACCTTGCCGCCGGCCTCGAGCCGGAACACACGGCGATCTTCGTGCAGTCGCACGTGGCCGCGCACAGCGAGCTTGGCTGGATTCTCAACTGCTTCACTCCTATGGGCTGGCTGGAGCGCATGACCCAGTACAAGGACAAGCTGGCCAAGGGCAACGCGGAACGGATCAGCACCGGCCTGTTCGCCTATCCGGTCTTGATGGCGGCCGACATCCTGCTCTACCAGGCGCACCTGGTGCCGGTAGGCGACGACCAGCGTCAGCACGTCGAGCTCACGCGGGACGTGGCGATGCGGTTTAACCACCGCTTCGGGGAGACCTTCACGCTGCCCGAAGCGCTCATCGGCGACACGGGGGCGCGAATCATGTCGCTGACCGACCCCACGAAGAAGATGAGCAAGAGCGACGAGGATCCCACCGGCACCATCGCGCTGTTGGACGCGCCGGACTTGGTCCGCCGCAAGATCATGCGCGCGCAGACGGACTCCGGGCAGGAGGCGCGCTTCGACGAGGCTCGCCCCGGCATCACGAACTTGTTGGAGATGTATCACACTCTGGCAGGCGGCACGCGCGAGGGGGTTGAGGAGCATTTCGCCGGCCAGGGCTACGGCAATGTCAAGCGCGAGCTGGCGGACCTGGTGGTTGCGGCGTTGGAGCCGCTCCAACAAGGACATCAGCGCTACACGGACGATCCCGCCGAGCTGGACCGCGTGCTGCAGCGAGGACGCGACCGGGCGGCCAGCGTGGCCGAGCAGACGCTGCGCGACGTGCAGGAAAAGGTGGGCTTGCGATGACGACGTCCAGTCGCTACCTGGAAGAGCTGCGGCGACGCGTGCTCGTCTTCGATGGCGCGTTCGGCTCAACGGTGCTCAATATGGAGCTGTCGTCTGAAGACTACGGCGGACACGCCGGCTGCAACGACTACCTCCCCATCTCGCGGCCGGACATCGTTGAGGCCATCCACTCCGAGTTTCTGGAGGCCGGTTCCGACGTGCTGGAAACCTTTACCTTCGGGGCCTCGCGTCTCAAGCTCGGCGAATTCGACATCGCCGATCGTGTCTACGACGTCAACTTCACGGCGGCACAGGTGGCGCGCCGCTGCGCCGACCGCTTCGCCCACGACGGCCGCCCGCGCTTCGTGGCCGGCTCGATGGGCCCCACCGGCATGCTGCCTTCGACGGACGATCCTGAGCTGGGGCGTATGGGCTTCGAGGAGCTGGCGGCGGTGTTCGAGGAACAAGCCCGACCGCTGGTGGAGGGCGGCTGCGATCTGCTGATCGTGGAGACCACGCAAGATTTGCTGGAGCTGAAGTCGGCCATCGCCGGCATCCACCGCTACTTTGCCGCTTCCGGGCGCTGGGTACCGATCCAGGCGCAAGTAACCCTGGACGTGACCGGGCGCATGCTGCTCGGCACCGACATCGCGGCAGCAATGGCAACGCTGGAAGCCCTGCCGGTGCAGGTGATCGGGCTGAACTGTTCCACCGGTCCCAAGCACATGCGCGAGCCGATCCGCTACCTCTGCTCGCACAGCCGCCTGCCCATCTCCTGCATCCCCAATGCCGGCATCCCGCTCAACGAGGGCGGCCGGGCGTATTATCCCGAGCAACCGATCGAGATGGCCGACCTGCTCGAGGAGTTCGTCGTCGAGCTCGGCGTCAACGTGATCGGCGGCTGCTGCGGCACTACCCCCGACCACATCCGCGAGTTCGTCCAGCGGGTCCGTGGCCGCGCTCCGACGCCGCGCCAGATTGAGTCGGAGCCGCTGTTGGCCAGTGCCATGCACGCGGTGCCGGCGCTGCAGGAGCCGCGTCCGCTCATCGTCGGCGAGCGCGTCAACACCAATGGCAGCCGCCGGATGAAGCGACTCGTCCTGGCCGACGACTACGACGGCATGGTCGCGATCGCGCGGCAGCAGGCCGAGGATGGCGCGCACGTGCTCGACGTCTCCGTTGCCGTGACCGAGCGCGACGACGAAGCCGAGCAGATGGAGATTCTCGTCAAGCGCCTGGCCGCTTCGGTGGAGGCGCCGCTGGTCATCGACTCCACCGAGCCGGAGGTGCTGGTGCGCGCGCTCAAGAAGTACCCCGGCCGCGCGATCGTAAACTCCGTCAACATGGAGCGCGGACGCGAAAAGATCGACAAGGTGCTGCCCGCCGTGCTCGAGCAAGGGGCCGCGGTGATCGCCATGACCATCGACGAGAAGGATATGGCGCGCACCGCTGAGCACAAGCTGGCGGTTGCCCGGCGCATGTATGACCTCATCGTCACGGAGTACGGGCTACCCCCCGAGTCGCTGATCTTCGATCCTATCGTGCTGCCGGTCACCACCGGCGATTCCTCGATGGCGGACTACGGCCGTCAAACCATCGAAGGCATCCGCGCCATCAAGGCGGCGCTGCCGGGGACGCTGACCATCGTCGGCCTGAGCAACATTAGCTTCGGCCTCTCTCCTGCCGCCCGCGAAGTGCTCAATGCCGTGTTCCTCTACCATTGTGTGGAGGCCGGACTCGATGCCGCGATCATGCATCCCAAGGAGCTGCGGCCCTACGCCGAAATCCCTGAGGAGACACGCAAGCTGGCCGACGACCTGCTCTTCAATCGCCACGCCCAGGCGCTTCCGGCCTACATCGCCCACTTCGAGCGGCAGCCCCAGGACGGACGCGGAAATGAGGCCGAGACGGTGGATCCGACAGCCGGTATGACCACAGACGAGAAGATCCATTGGCAGGTCCTGCACCGCAAGAAGGCGGGAATCGAGGCACTACTTGATACGTCCTTAGGGGAGCGGAAGGAGCGGTTCGCCTCCCAGAACGATGCCGCCGTGGACGTGCTCAACAACGTCCTGTTGCCGGCGATGAAGGACGTGGGCGACCGCTTCGGCGCGGGCGAGTTGATCCTTCCCTTCGTGTTGCAGTCCGCCGAGGTGATGAAAAAGGCGGTGGCTCACCTGGAGCAATTCCTGGAGAAGCAGGAGGGCTACACCAAGGGGCGCGTCGTCCTCGCGACGGTGTTCGGGGACGTTCACGACATCGGCAAGAGCCTCGTCAACACCATCCTGAGCAACAACGGCTACACCGTCTACGATCTCGGCAAGCAGGTGCCCATCAACACCATCCTCGATAAGGCGGTGGAGGTAAAGGCCGATGCCATCGGCCTTTCGGCCTTGCTCGTCTCCACATCCAAGCAGATGCCGCTGTGCGTGCAAGAGCTGCACAAGCGGGGTCTCAGTTTCCCGGTGATCATCGGCGGCGCCGCGATCAACCGCCAGTACGGCCGGCGCATCCTGTTCGTCAAAGACGGCCAACCCTACGACCCCGGCGTGTTCTACGCCAAGGATGCCTTCGAGGGGCTGGAGATAATGGATAAGCTCATGGACCCGGCCCGGCATCGAGAGTTCGTGACGCACATCGTCGACGAGGCGCGTGAGGCAGCGGTCGCCGCGCACTCCCGCGTCGCCACGTCATCCGTATCGAAGGGCCCGGCCGTCCGCTCCAACGTCAGCCGCGATGTGCCGATTCCTCAGCCGCCGTTCTGGGGGCCGCGAGAGCTGTCGCCGATCGACCTGCGGGACGTCTTCCCGCTCATGGACCGCAACATCCTGTTCCGCTACCAGTGGGGAGGCCACAAGAAGAAGGGCGACGACTACGCCCGCCTGCTGACGGACGAGTTCGAGCCGCTGCTGGAACGCCTGCAAGATCAGGCCATCGCCGAGCAGATCATTCGCCCGCGCATCGCTTATGGCTACTACCCTGTGCAGTCGTCCGGTAACGACCTCGTCATTTACGATCCGACCGACCAGCGACGCGAGCTGACGCGGATGCGGTTCCCGCGGCAGGAAGCCGAGGAGCACCTCTGCATCACCGACTATTTCGCGCCCGTCGACTCGGGCCGGATGGACGTGATCGCCTTCCAGGTCGTCACCGCTGGCGCCTACGCCAGCGAGTACGCTGAGCAGCTCGAGCGTCAGGGCGAGTACTACCAGCAGCTCATGATGCACGGACTCTCCGTGACGGTGGCCGAGGCGCTGGCCGAGTACGCCAATCGCCACGTCCGCCAGGAGCTGGGTCTCCCGCCGAATCGCGGCAAGCGCTTCTCCTGGGGCTATCCTGCCTGTCCCAACCTGGACGACCAGCGCCAACTGTTCGTAGCCTTACCGGCCGACCACCTGATCGGCGTGCAATTGACCGAGGGCAACCAGCTCTGGCCCGACCAGTCCACGGCCGCCTTCGTCGTCCACCACCCGCAGGCCAAGTACTTTCACGCCTTCCCCACCGGCGGCGGCCGCCTCGACGCCGTCGCCTGAACGCGGCGCGGATCGGAGCGGGGAGCAGCGGATGGGGGATGCGATGCCGGGCATTGTTTACCTCGTCGGCGCCGGCCCCGGCGATCCGGGGTTGCTGACGCTCAAGGGCCGCGACTGCCTGGCCGCTGCCGACATCGTGATCTACGACTACCTGGCCAACGCCGCGCTGCTCGATTTTGCCCCCGCCGCGGCAGAGCGCATCTACGCAGGCAAGCAGGCAAATCGGCATACCCTGTCCCAAGACGAGATCAACGATCTGCTCGTGGAGAAAGCGCGGGAAGGGAAGACCGTCGTCCGGCTCAAAGGCGGCGACCCATTCCTCTTTGGTCGCGGGAGTGAAGAGGCCGCTGCGCTTCGAGACGCAGGAATCCCGTACGTCGTCGTGCCGGGTGTCACCTCGGCCATCGCGGTTCCGGCCTATGCCGGAATCCCTATCACCCATCGTGGTCTCGCCAGCACGGTCACCATCGCGACCGGACACGAAGATCCCGCCAAGCCCGAGAGCGCGCTCAACTGGGGTGCGCTGGCCGCCTCGGACACGCTCGTGCTGCTCATGGGTGTCGGCAACCTTCCGGAGATCGTGGCCAACCTCCGGTCCGGTGGGCGAGCAGCAGAAACCCCCATCGCCCTGATCCGTTGGGGCACGAAATCGGAGCAAGAGACGATAGTGGCGACGCTGGATACGATCGAGTCCGTGCTGCACGACCGGCCCACGCCGTTTCTGCCGCCGGCCATCATCGTCGTCGGCGAAGTCGTTCGCCTTCGGGATCAGCTCCGCTGGTTCGACAACGATCCGCTGTTCGGGCGGCGCGTGCTGGTGACGCGCAGCCGGGAGAGGGCGAGCGAGCTCTCCGATCGTCTGATCGCGTCGGGTGCGATACCGATCGAGCTACCCGCACTGAGCGTCGAGGCCCTGCACGCACCGGACTTGGACGCCACGTTACGTCAACTTGATCGCTACGATTGGATCTGCTTCAGCAGCGCCGTTGGGGTAAGCCTGACCGTAGCGCGATTGGCGGTGCTGGGCGTGCCCAAAGCGATACTGGCCGCCCGGCAGGTCGCCGTGATCGGCCCAGCAACGGAACGCGCAGCCACGACGGCGGGGCTGCCCGTGGCCTACCGGCCAGAGCAGTTCGTCGCGGAAGCGCTGGCCGACGGCTTGCCGGTCCGTCGCGGCGAATGTGTCTTGCTCGCGCTGGCGGAAGGCGCGCGGCCGGTACTGAAAGAACGCTTGCGGCAGCGCGGCGCGGCCGTCGATCAGGTCGCCGTCTACCGTACGGCTCCAGGAGAACGTGACGTCGCGGCACTGCAAGAGGCACTCGCTCCAGGCATCCACGCCGCCACCTTCGCCAGCAGCTCGACGGTGCAGAACTTCAGTGACCTAGCGGTGCAGTCGGGTCATAACGGGCCGGCACAAGCGTTGCAAGGCGCGGTTGTCGCCTGCATCGGACCAGTGACGGCCGCGACGGCGCGAGAGGTCGGATTGGCCGTTGATGTCGTCGCCACCGAGCACAGCGTACCCGGCCTGGTCGATGCCTTGCGCGCGCACTTTGCCACAGTTCAGGGAGCCAGCTAATGGGAACACAGTCGGAGCAGCTCTTCGCCCGGGCGCAGCAGCTCTTGCCCGGCGGCGTGAATAGCCCGGTCCGCGCTTTTAGGGCCGTCGGCGGTACGCCCTTCTTTGTGCAGCGTGGCGAAGGGCCCTACCTCTACGACGTGGACGGTCGTCGCTACATCGACTACGTCTGCGCCTACGGGCCGCTCATCCTCGGTCACGCGCCGGCGCAAGTCGCCGAGGCGATACGCAAGGCGACCAGCCATGGCTGGAGCTACGGCGCGCCCAGCCCATTGGAAGTGGAGCTGGCCGAGCTGGTCTGCGCCGCGATGCCGGCAGTCGAGCGGGTCCGTTTCGTGAACTCCGGCACGGAGGCGACGATGAGCGCGCTGCGCCTGGCCCGCGCCGCCACCGGTCGCCCGGGCGTCATCAAGTTCGACGGCTGCTACCACGGCCACGCCGACGCCTTTCTGGTCAGCGCCGGCTCCGGCGTGGCGACCCTCGGCCTGCCCGATAGCCCGGGCGTCCCCGAGACAGCCGTGCAGCACACGGTCAGCGTCCCGTTCAACGACCTGGCCGCGGTCCAAACCGCCTTGGCCGCTCGTCCCGGACAGGTTGCCGCCATCATCGTCGAGCCGGTAGTCGGCAACGCCGGCGTGCTCCTGCCGGAGCCTGGCTATCTTTCGGGCCTGCGTGACCTTGCGCATAGCAATGGCGCTCTGCTCATCTTCGATGAAGTCATGACTGGTTTCCGCGTCGCACCCGGCGGCGCCCAGGCGCGCTACGGCGTCGTGCCTGACCTTACCTGCCTTGGCAAGATCGTCGGCGGCGGCCTCCCGGTCGGCGCCTACGGCGGCAGGGCCGACCTGATGACGCTCGTCGCCCCTGCCGGCGCCGTCTACCAGGCCGGAACGCTGTCGGGCAATCCGCTGGCGATGGCGGCGGGAATCGCCACTCTGACGGCGCTCCAGGAGCCTGGCGTGTACGACCTGTTGGAACAACGCTCGGCCCGCCTGGAAGCGGGCCTGGCCGCCGCCGCGGAGCGCCATCGCGTCCCTGCCACGATCAATCGCGCCGCCAGCATGTTCAGCCTGTTCTTCATCTCCGGCCCAGTGCAGCGATTCGACCAAGCCAAGCAGGCCGACGCGGAGCGCTTTCGCCGCTTCCATCGCCGGCTGCTCGATGCCGGAGTCTTCCTGGCGCCGTCGCCGTTCGAGGCGGCGTTCGTGTCGCTGGCCCACGACGACGGGGTGATCGCCCCCACCGTTGAGGCGGTAGATAGAGCGCTGGCGGCGGAGGCGGACCTCTCCTAGCCCTTCCCGCGGCGCGGAGGGACTGGAAACTGGAGCAACGTCGCCGGTCTGGAGGAACAAGGTGAAGGCAACGGTCAGGATCGAGCCCAGCCGTGTTGTCGGGGCCGTCGATCCCAACGTCTACGGCAACTTCGCCGAGCACCTGGGGCGCTGCATCTACGGCGGGATCTTCCAGCCGGGGTCGCCGCTGAGCGACGAGCGCGGTTTCCGCAAGGATGTGGCGGACGCGGTCCGCCGTCTGCGCGTGTCCAATCTGCGCTGGCCGGGTGGAAACTTCGTTTCCGGCTATCTCTGGTTAGATGGGGTCGGGCCGCCGGAGCAGCGACCGCACCGGCACGAGCTGGCCTGGCACGCCATTGAGTCCAATCAGTTCGGCACGGACGAATTCATCGAGTACTGCCGGCTCATCGGCGCCGAGCCGTACATCTGTCTCAACCTCGGCACCGGCAGCATTGATGAGGCGGCCGCCTGGCTGGCCTATTGCAACTGCGACGACCCCACCTTCTACGCCGAGTTGCGACGCAAAAATGGCCACGCGGCGCCGTATAACGTGAGGTATTGGGGTCTGGGGAACGAGCTGTACGGCGACTGGCAGATCGGGCACAAGACGGCCGAGGAGTACGCCCGCCTGGCCGAGGAGACGGCGAAGGTGCTGCGCTGGACCGATCCATCCATCCAGCTCGTGGCCTGTGGCGCGCAACGGGTGGATTGGGACTGGGAGGTGCTCCGGCACACGGCCAAGCACGTCGACTACCTCTCGGCGCACTTCTATTTCGGACCGCGGCGGGACGAAGAGGAGATCACTTCCCTGTTCGGCGCCGTCTACGCGGCGGCCGAGTACCTCGACGTCCTTGCCGGTCTGATTGCCGGAGCTCGCCGCGAGCAGAAGATTGCCCGTCCGATCGGCATTGCTGTGGACGAGTGGAACTGCTGGTATCGCCAGCGCCGAAGTCCGCTGGAGGAACGCTACGATCTGACCGACGCCGTGTGCGTCGCCGCGTTCCTGAACGTGCTCCGTCGCCGCGCTGCTACGGTTAGGATCGCCAACCTGGCCCAACTCGTCAACGTGATCGCGCCGATCTTCACGCGCGACGACGGCCTCTTCCTGCAGACGATCTACTGGCCCCTCCTCGCCGCGTCCACCTACAGTGGACCGTTGCTGGTCTCCAGCGATACCGAGTGTGACGCGTTCAGCTCATCGCGGGTACTGGCCGGGTCGATTCCCTACGTAGACGCGCTGGCCACGATGGATGCCGAGCGCAAGACCTTGTATCTGTCGCTTGTCAACTTGCACCAGCGTGACGCGGCGGAGGTCCATCTCTTGTTGCGTGATGCTGCCGTAGTGGCGACCGTAACCGCGCACGTCGTCGCCGGCGACCGACCGGACAGCGTGAACTCGTTCGAGGAGCCCGACGCCGTGCGCCTGAACACCCAGCAGCTTGCTCCCGCCGGCGGCGATCTCGTTTGGTCAGCTCCTCCTCTCTCGGCGTCCGTGTTGGAAATTCCTCTCGGGCGGTAGGACAAGCGTGCAATCGAACGAAAACCAGCTACTGCCCCTCCCGCCGGCACTGGTGGCGCTGACGCGACAAGCCACATGGACGCCCGTCACCGTGGGCTGCTCTGGTGTGCAGATGTTTCGCCTAGCGCAAGCCGGAGAGCGCAACCGTTACCTCAAAGTGGCGCCGCGCGATCTTGGCGTGCGCCTGGCGGATGAAAAGGCGCGCCTGGACTGGCTGGCGGGAAGGATACCGGTCCCTGACGTGCTTTACTTCCGCGAAGATGGGGCGGGCGATTACCTGATGACGTCCGAGATCGCTGGCCTCATGGCCCACGACGAGGCCTTCGCCGGCAACCTCCTGCGCGTAGTCCGGCTGTTGGCGACGGGACTGCGGATGATCCACAGCCTACCTGTCGAGGACTGCCCATTCGACCAGCGGCTGGCGGCGCGTATCCCCTTGGCCCGTGGGCGCTTACTGGCCGGACAGGTGGACGAGGCGGACTTCGACGCCGTGCGGCAAGGCAGGCGCGCCGTCGACCTGTTCGACGAGCTTCTATCGTCCGTGCCCGGCAATGAGGACGTTGTGTTTACCCACGGCGACTACTGCCTGCCCAACGTCATCCTCAACTCGTCGGGAACGACGCTCAACGGCTTCATCGATTGGGACCGCGGCGGCATCGCCGACCGCTATCAGGATCTGGGTATCGCCGCTCGCAGCCTGGCCAGAAACGGGGGACGACAGTGGGCGCCCCTGCTCTTTCGCGAGTACGGACTGGAGCGAGTGGACGAGGCGAAGGTGCGGTTTTACCAACTGCTGGACGAGTTCTTCTAGGCCCGGCGAATAGTCTGTTGCCGCTGGCGATTCCGCGGGGGCGTCGAGCGCGACGGCGCCTACTGCTGAACCAGCAGGCTAACAGGACCAACCCGCCTGAAGGCGGCTAAGGCTACGGTCCGCGACTCCCTTCGTCCTCAGCCTGCTTCAGCAGGGTTGGTCCTGTTTAGCCCGACGGTTCAGCGTCGGGCGGGCCGGCGGACACGGTGATGGCGGATATTGGCTAGCTGCCTCAGATCCGCGCAACTCCGGCCTGTACCTGCTCGCCCGAACCCTTGCCCTCGGCCCGCGGCGTCGCTGGCAGGACGTGGCGACGGTGAGGCGCCGTGTGCTCGTCCCTTCGCGTCGCTACGACACCATCCGAAGCAGCTCTGCGCGGGAGGGAGCGGGGGGCTCGACGGCCTCTTGCGCGTTGGCCACATCCACGATGCGTTCGGCCAGGCCGGGCCGAGCCATGACCTCCCGCGGCAACGCGAGTAGCGATGCGATCTCCAGCGAAGCCCGGAAGAGCTCCGCGTCATGCAGCATCGCTATCTGGAGCGCCCCCGCGGGGCCTGCCGGGCAAGGCGCGACGCAGCCGTGGATGGCCGCGTTGACCTGGGCGGACCGCCCGCGATCGAGCTCCACAGTGCTGCGGTACCACGGCGTCACCCGCGCCTCGGTCATGGCGTCCTGGGCAAGTGCGAGCGCGAGCGGGTCGTCCAAGTGTCGCCCCACCACCTCCGCCGTGCCGAGGGCGTGCATGAGGCCAATGCTGATCCCACGGCCGCCGACCGGGTTCGTGCAGGCCCACGCGTCGCCCACGCTCACGATCCCCGTCGCGACGGGGGCGCGGTCCACGGCGAATCGCCGGTAGCGGTCGGTGATGCCGCCCATCGGGAGCACGCCGGTGATCGGCTCGCCGTCCAGCAAGTGGGCGTGCAGGGGGCATGCGGCGACGAGCGCGGTCCAACGCTCGGGATCGCGTAGCGCTTTCAGCGCCGGGTCCCCAGTGAGGATGAACACGGTCAGCGACCACGTATGCGAGTCGCCGGGGAGAGTCAGCAGCGAGAACGAGTGGTAGTGGGTCAGGAGCCCCGTCCGAAAGGGCGGGACCCCTCCCGTCGCGGTGCGGAAGTAGCGCGTGTAGTAGAGGAATCCAGACTCCTCGGCCTCCTCGATCGGGCGGCGAGCCCCGACGGCCGCCAGCCAGTCCGGTAACTTCGACCGTCGCCCCGTCGCGTCGACGACGAGATCCGCGGCATACACTGCGCCGTCCGTCGTGCGCACGCCGCGGATGTGCGGGATACCTTTCGCGGCCGACGAGCCCACCAGCAGGCCCGCGATCGAGACGCCGCGCACGACCGGGAGGAGCCTCCCGGCGGCGGTGGCGAACGCGTACTCGATCGTCGGGCGGCGACCGGTGACGGTCACGAAGCGCTCGTCGCCCGCGCGCGGCGCGCGATCGGCGATGGATGGCGGCATCGTCGTGCATAGGTCGAACGAGACGCAGCCGGACCGGAGCAGCGCCTCCTTCACGTCCGGCAGATGGCGATCGATGATCTGACGTGCGCTCGAGTGCAGGTAGTGCGGCTGCCGGAACTGCACGACTCCGCGGCGCCCCCAGGCCTGCCACGCCGCCTCGGGCGAGACGGGGACGGACTCGCCGTCGCGTTCGAGCACGGTGATGTCATTGCCTTGCCGCGCCAGCAGCATCGCCGTCGACAGCCCGACGACACCGCCGCCGAGCACCACGATCCTCGACATCCTGTGACCTCCTTCCTCCCCGCGCCGAACCTCTACAACACGGGGACCTGTTCCAGCTCCGATCGGCGAGAGCGGTCGCTCCCGCCGATCGGGTGGGCGCCGGACATCCCGACTTTGCTCTCGACAGGGTTATGGGTTGCAGCCGGCCGGTGTCGTGGAAGTATCAGGGTTGGTGCAGAGCGGACCGAGGTTGGTGTCGGCATCAGGCAGGCTGATCATCGCGAGCGGCCCCGCCTTGTGCTCGCCATTGAACGGCGTGGGCTTGTTGGGATCGAACCCGCATGCCGCCGCGTCGTTGGGGTTGTTGAACCAGAAGCCCACGTGGAAGGTGTTCGTGGGCGGCAGGTTGACGTCCGGATCGAAGCCGAAGATCTGGTCCAGCAAGATCGTGTTGATGGTGGCGCTGCCGCCACCGGCGCCGTTGGCCTCCAGGTCGGACTGATACCAGGCCATGCCGAAGCCGTGGAAGTTGGGGTCCTTCGTGCCATCAGACTCCAGCAGACTGCGCTGCACGGTGAAGAGGTCGAACTGGAGATTCGGCTTGATGTTGCGCAGCCGTACGTTCAACCGGTCGTTGAGCTCGCCCCTCGTCACGGTTACGTCGGCTTCGGGCTGGCGGTTTGGGTCGCCGGGATACTTGGCCAGGCAGTTGACGATCGCGGGATTGGGTTGAAGCTGGAACTGAATCTGATCCGGCGCGCTTGACGCCGCGGTAGCCTGGCCGGCCAGCATTGCCGTGGGCAGGAGCACCACCGAGGCGCTCGTGGCGATGAGCGCCGGCAAGCGCAAGCCCTGGGGAATGTTCGACTTCGTACGCGAGACCCACGAGGTCGCGCCGGCAAACGCCTGTCGGACCTGACGGATTGGGAAGAGCTGCATCTCGGACACCCTTTCTCTCTTTGGCGGGGCCCTTCCAGTGGTCCCCTGCCTTTGTTTCGTAGCTGCCACACTACGGCGCTGCGAGTGAGCATGCATCGTGCAGTTGACGTATTCTGAGGGAGAATCATGGCCGTACGAGTCGAGTGTGGAGGCTACGTAAGATGACGTACGGGTCTACATTGCTTCCGAGTCCGGTCACCAGCTTCATCGGCCGCTCACAGGAGGTCGAGGCCGTAACGCGGCTCCTGACACGCGAGTCGCCCGCCTGCCGCTTGCTTACGCTCACCGGACCCGGCGGGGTCGGGAAGACTCGCCTGGCCCTTCAGGTCGGAGGCGAGCTCGCAGAGGCGTTCGACGACGGTGTACGTTTCGTGGCGCTTGCCGACCTTGACGATCCGGCGCTCGTGCCTGGAGCGGTCGTCGATGCCCTCGACGTACCGGAAGTCGCCAGCCAGACGCCGCTCGAGAGTCTCCAGGTCGCGCTGCGCGACCGAGAACTACTGCTCATTCTCGACAATTTCGAGCAGGTGATAGCAGCGGCGGCGGTAGTCGGGAAACTACTGTTGTCCTGCCCGAGGCTAAAGCTGCTCGTCACCAGCCGGGCTGTGCTGCGCCTCAGCGGCGAACACGCCTATCCCGTGCCACCACTGTCCATCCCCGCCGGCCCGGGTCAGAGTGCCGAGGAGTTGACCGAGGCAGGCGAGGCAGCGCAGCTCTTTGTGGAGCGTGCCCACGCGGCCAGGTCAGACTTCTCTCTAAATGACACGACAGCAGGGGCGGTGGCCGCCTTGTGTCGCCGGCTCGACGGTCTGCCGCTGGCGATTGAGTTAGCAGCAGCGCAGGTGAGGCTGCTGCCCCCGCACGTGCTCCTGGCTCGTCTGGACGCACGGCTCGCCGTGCCACAGGTAGGCTCGCGTGACGCGCCACCCAGGCAACGAACCATGCAAGCGACGATCGCCTGGAGCTACGAGCTTCTCGATGCCGGCGAGCAACGGCTGTTCCGCGACCTCTCGGTCTTCGTTGGCAGTTCCACGCTCGACGCGGTAGAGTCCGTCTGCGCGCGAGGCGACAACAGCGGGCTCATGGACAACCTGGCTTCTCTGGTAGATCAAAGCATCTTGCTGCGAGACGATGCCGGTGACGACGCGCGGTTTCGCCTGCTGACGACCATCCGCGATTTCGGTTGGGAGCGCCTGACCGAGCACGGTGAGCTGACGCTGCTGCGTTCCAGACACGCCGCCTACTTTCTTCGCCTGGCTCAATCGGCGGCGACCGAGATCGCGGGACCGCGTCAAGGGGGCTGGCTGGATCGACTGGAGCGTGATCATGGCAACCTTCGCGCTGCGCTGTCCTTTTATCAGGCAAGCGATCCTCCGGCCGGCCTGACGCTCGCCACTTCATTGCAGGGATTCTGGTGGCCGCGCGGCCACCTCCACGAAGGCCGGCAATGGTTGGAGACGCTGCTTGCCGCCACGGAGGCGGACCAAGCGACCAATGAGCGTGTCGCAGCGCGGAACACTCGGGCCCAGGCATTGTTGGCCGCGGGACGCCTGGCCTGGGCACAAGGTGACTACACCGCCGCTCGCGAGTTGTGCGTGAGCAGTCTGACCATGTGGCAAGCGGCTGGCGACGATGTGGGCCGTTCCAACGCCACGCACATGCTCGGAACGCTGGCGAACTGGCAAGCGGAATTCTCGACTGCACGACCGCTCCTGGAGGAGAGCCTCGCCCTGCGTCGCGCCGCGGGCGACGCGCGCGGCGTGGCCGAATCGCTCTTCGAGCTCGGCTTGCTCCACACCTTCGAGGGGGACTACGACCTAGCGGGCCCCCTCTTTGAGGAGAGTCTCGCCCTGCGTCAGGCCACCGGTGGTGGCGTAGAGATAACGTACGCGTTGGGGCTGCAAGGGTGGACCAGTATCGCGCGCGGCGATTTTGGCGACGCCCGGCGCAGACTAAGAGAGACGCTCCCTCAACTGATGAGTCTACGTGATCGGTGGGGCCTACCCTTCTGGCTCAACTGCGCCGCCAATCTAGCGGCCGCCGAAGGCCGGCCGGAGCACGCCATCCGCCTGGCCGGCGCAGCGGCAGCGCTGCGCGAGACCATCGGAGCACCCTTGCCACCGACCTTTCGTAGGTTGTTCGATGGCGCCCTTGCTCCCGCGCAGCGCTCGCTGGGCGAAGCAGCCGGCGAGCTGTGGAATGCAGGGAAGCGTATGTCCTTGGAGGAGGCTACCACGTATGCGCTCTATGAAGAACCGGCGCCCGCTCCAGGTAGGGTAACGTCTGAGGAGCTTGAGGGACCCGACCAGCCGCCGGCGCCCCTCACTGCTCGGGAGTGGGAAGTGGCGCTCCTGGTGGCGCGTGGCCTGACCAACCGGCAGATCGCGAATGCGCTGGTCGTCTCGCATCGTACCGCGAGCACCCACGTCAGCAACATCCTGGGCAAGCTGGACCTCGTGACCCGTGCCCAGCTCGCCACCTGGGTTACCTCGAGCCAGTACCACGTGACACCGGCCGCGCGGCGGCGGTAGTAGGACTCCCCTACGTCCATCCGTATACATGGTGCGTCTACGAAGTCCTGGGAACGTCCGGTGGCGACGAGACCCTGGCGACTAAAGTCGCGGCTATTCCCTGCGAAGTTATTCGCCGGGTGACCGTCGCCACCGGAAGTCCGCCGAACTTGGTGGACGCGTCACTAAACCCGCATGGCAGACCACGAGGTGCTCACGCGATTGGAGAGCTTGTTCGCGCCAGCCACACTGCGCTCCCCCAGACCCATGGCGCATAGAGCGCAAACGACAGGATGAGCGGCACGGACGCATGGGACGGATCGACTGCGAGCAGCACTGAGGCAATCCCGGATACCGACCACTCTGCCGCGCCGAGCCACGCCAGTGTCCGTGGATAGGCACGTTTCCCAAACAGGGCCGGCAGGAGCAGCAGACCGGCGACGCTGTAAAGGCCGTAGGCAGCGACATCGGTCAAAAGGTGGCCGAGCTTGATCAGATCCACCAGGGCCGTGTCCCCGGCAAGACGGGATGCGTCGTCGATCCGTCGGTGCAACGACACCGCACGAGGCACGACTGCCGCGTTGACGGCGATCCCGGCCAGATCCACCAGGGCCGCCGCGACCGCGACGCCGACTGCGAGGTCACGCCACTGGCGAGGACCGCCGAGGTGGCGTGACAGGGCGTAGAAGCTCCAGGCAAACGACGCCGTGACGACGCACCAGAACGCCCAACCGAGCTGCCAGCGACGTACGTGTACGGCAACCCACAGCGCTCTCGCCGCGAAGTCACTCCTCGTCACCAGGGGACCCGGCCCAAAAGAGAAGCCCGCCACCGTTGGAGCGAGCAACGTATTGACTGCGCCGGCCACGACCAACGCCAGGATGTCCAGTCTCCGGCCGCTCCACGCTTCACGAAGCGCCACGGATGAGTCCGGCCATGCGGGCGTATCTCGCGCGCCAAACCGCCACGCAACCTCCCGTCGTGGTCGCGAGCGCCAGCGTCAAGTACAGCGCGACGCTCCCCTGCGCCCCAACACGGATGTCGCCGCTATGGAAAAGCGGCAGCATCGCCAACAGCAATCCCGTGGGTATCGCCTGCCAGAAGATCGGCCAGGTGCGCCTCCAGTCGCCATCCCACAGCGCCCACCCATACGCCGCCGCCAGGCTGGTGAACCACACGCCAAGCATACGACCAACCAACGGCGTCAGGTTCCACGGCCATAACATGCTCACCGCGGGAGGGCTCACAAACAGCGCCACACCGAGCAGCCCGGCAACTCCGAGCTCCAGCGCCGCCACGACGCGCGCCGTAGATGGCAATGGCGATGCGCGGGAAGGAACGAAGTCCCTCCGGCGTTGCTGCTGCCACAGCACGTAGGGACTGGTGACAAACAAGATGACGTACATGCTCAGCCAGTAGGCCAGGTGGTACCAGGGGTGCAGGAGAAACGGCCCGATGTTGAAGATCGTCACGAACGTGGCGGCGATAGAGAAGGTAGTGACCACGACGACGGTGATGCGCGCTTCTGCCCAGGTGGCGCGAGTGAAGCCCATCGCCACCAACAGTAGGGCATTGAAGTACATGACGCCGAGAAGCCGGGCGCTGATCGGCGGCTTGATGGTCCAGACGAACCAGTGCTGCGTCTGGGCCGGCGCCGTCATCAGAATGACGAAGGCCGGAACCGCATTGGCGAGCAGCACCAGGTACGTCAGTTTCACCCATGGCGACAGGCCGTGGCCCCACCAGAGCCGGATACGATGCACTCGTGGCTCCGAATCCTAGGACGGAACCTGGCGGCGGCCCCGCGGCCGTCGCTCACCTTACCGCGCTACCGAAGGGCGATCAGCATCTCGCCATGGATAGGCTGTCCATTGGCCGCGATCAGCGAACGACGCGCGGCGGTCCACGGCTGACCGGAAAAGTCGGTGACAATGCCCCCGGCCTCGCGAACGATCACGGCGCCGGCGGCGGCATCCCAGGGCGCCAGGGTCGCTTCCCAGAAGCCGTCGAAGCGACCGGCCGCGACGTAGGCGAGGTCCAGCGCCGCGGCGCCGTCGCGGCGCACCGCCTGCGTTGCCCGAACGAGCCTCCCGAATCGCTCCAGCACGTCGTCGAGCGTGCTCCGGTCGTATGGGAAGCCGGTGACCAGGAGCGAATGTGCGAGGTCGGGTGTTGGTGACACGTGTATCGACTGCCCGTTCAGGTAGGCGCCACAACCGCGAATGGCGGTGAACAGCTCATCGCGGAAGGGGTCGTACACCACGCCAACCGCCAGCTCTCCCTCCATCTCGTAAGCGACCGAAACACAGGACATTGGGTAGCCGTGGGCAAAGTTGGTCGTGCCATCGAGCGGATCGATGATCCAGCGATGCGCCGGGTCGTCGCCACCGGTCGTTCCCTCCTCGGCCAGGATGCGATGGCTCGGGAAGCGGGATCGGATGGTCTCGACGATGATCTGCTCGGACGCCCGATCGTACTCCGTCACCAGATCGACTTCGCCCTTGTAGCCGACCGTCCGAACGTCCCTGATCTTGCCAATTCCCTCACGGAGCACGGCTCCGCCCTGGCGCGCCGCGTCGATGGCCAGCGCGAGCTCCGTATCGTGCATGCGTCTCCTTTGCTGTCACGACCCGGCAGTGTACCGGCTGCCGCCGGCAAATGACCTGCCGGCGCAGGCATGATGGCGCGGCCTGCACACTGGATCCCGCCACCCCACCGGTATACTGTAGCGCTTGTCCCTCCGGGCCTCCGCGTGGTAAGCCTGTGGGACAAAAGGGAACTGGCGGGAACAGCGTATGTACGAATCCGCGCGACGCATTACGCCGCGCGAGATGCAGGCCACGCTTCGGGAACATAACGTCCGTCCATCCAAGGCTTGGGGACAGAATTTTTTACTCGACTTGGAGGTCGTGCAGGAGTCACTGTCCGCGGGCCGGGTCGGGCGCGGCGACACGATTCTGGAGATCGGCCCAGGACCAGGTGTGCTGACATTGGATCTGGTCCGCGCTGCCCTGCGTGTCGTCGCGGTCGAAGCCGACAAGGACATGATGCGGCTGCTGGCGCCGCTGCGCCGGGAACATCCGAATCTCGAGTTGGTCCAGGGTAACGTCATCGCGATGTCCCCGCGTGACCTGGTCGGCGACGGGCCGTACAAGGTCATCGCCAATATTCCCTACAACATCACGTCCACGGCGCTGCGTCACTTCCTGGAAGATGAGCACCCGCCGACGCTCATGGTGTTGCTGCTGCAGCGCGAGGTCGCCGAGCGCGTCTGCGCTGAGCCGGGCGACATGAGCCTGTTGTCGCTGAGCGTGCAGTTGTACGCCGACCCGGAGATACTCCGCTATGTGCCGGCGAGCAGTTTCTATCCGGCGCCGAAGGTGTCGTCGGCACTCGTGCGGTTTATGGTGCGCGATCGTCCGTTGCTGCCGCGGCGGCAGATTCTGAGCTTCTTTCGCCTGGCGCAGGCAGGCTTCAACGATCGCCGCAAGCAACTGCACAACGCGATGCGCATCAATCTGCGGCTGCCGCCGGACGCCGTATCGGTGCTGCTGGACTCGGCAGGTATCGACGGCCGACGCCGGGCTGAGACGCTATCGATCGAAGAATGGGGCCGGCTCACTACGGCCGCGGAAGGCATCGACGGTGTGGTTGCTCCGGCTGCTCGGCCATAGGAGGATGGCCGAGGGCGACGGCGATCGGTCGCCGCTGTACGTCGTGGCAGGGCTTGGCAATCCAGGCGCCGACTATGCCGACCACCGGCACAACGTCGGATTCATGACGGTGAATGAGTTGGCGCAACGTCATCACATTGCCGTGACGAAACGCCAAAAGCGGTCGTTCACCGGCGCCGGCGTGATCGGCGGGCGAGCCGTCTTGCTCGCCCAACCACAGACGGGCATGAACGCCAGCGGCAGGAGCGTCCAACAACTGCGCGCGGCCTTCGCCGTGCCGCCGGAGCGAACCCTGGTGATCTTTGACGACCTCGATCTTCCGCTGGGTCGGGTGCGCATGCGCGCGCGCGGCAGCGCCGGCGGCCACCACGGGCTCGAGTCCATCATCGAGGTCACGGGCGCCTCCGACTATCCAAGGATCCGCGTCGGCATTGGCCGGCCGGCCTCGCGCGACGATGTCATCGATTATGTCCTGGCGCCATTTCATCGTGATGAGCGCGAGGCCGCCGACGATGCCGTTCGCCGCGCCGCCGACGCCGTCGAGCAGTGGCTGGCCGAGGGCATTGAGGCGGCGATGAGCGCCGCCAACGCCGGTAGCGAGCAGCGGCCGCGCGCTCCTGTGCAGACCGTTCGCCAGCGAACGGATGAGGGGGACCATGGCGCCGCTGACCATACCTGATACATCGGCGGCCGCCGCGGCGATCCCCGCCGCTCTGGCGCGCTTCCTCGGCGATCGCTCCGTCGGGCAAGGCACGGTCGTTACCGGTGTGCTGGAAGCCGCGCGCTCCTTCGCCGTCGCGGTGATGGCCAGGCACGTTCAGGCTCCGCTCGTCGTCGTGCTCCCCGACACCCGCAGCGCCGGCCGCCTGGTTGAGGAGCTGCGCTCCTGGAATAGTACGGAACGTCCGGTTCTTCTTTTCCCGGAGCGCGACGCGCTCCCCTACGAGCGCCTTATCTCGGACGCTGTAGTCGCGGGACGCCGCGTCGGCTGCCTGGTTTCGCTGGCGCAAGGCGAGCACCCGTTGATCGTGACGACCGTTCGCGCGCTCAGCCAGGCGACGCTGACGCCGGAGACGCTTGCCGCGTCGGTACGCCGTTGGCGCCCCAACGACCGATTCCCGCTGCAGCAAACGTTGGCGTCATGGCTGCGGCTCGGCTACGAGCCGGCGGCGCTGGTGGAAGAGCCGGGCACATTTAGCAGGCGAGGCGGGGTGGTCGACCTCTACCCGGTGACGGCGGACAGTCCGTTTCGCATCGAGCTGTTCGGCGACGAGATCGAGACCATCCGTCGCTTCGACGCGGCGACGCAGCGCTCGCAAGACGAAGTTGAGACGCTTCTGGTTGCGCCGGCCCGCGAGGCGGTACCCGACCGAGGACCAGCCGTCGTCGCGGAGCTACGCGACCTCTCGACCCGCCACTTGCGTGAGGACATTCGGGCGCGCTGGGAGGAGGATTTGGTAGCGCTGGAACAGGGTCAATCCGTCGACGGCATCGACTTCTTCGCCGCCTACCTCGGAGAGCAGCAGGGGCTGCTCGATCATGTGCCGCCGGCGTCCCTCGTTGTCCTGGTTGAGGCGATCGAGCTGGAAGCCTCGCTGCACGTGATCATCGAGCAAGGCGAGGAGCTGCGGGAGAGCGCCATCACCAATGGCGACGTACCGGCCGGTCTGCGCCGGCCGTATCTCACCTGGCGTGAGCTGCTTTCACCGCTGCAACGCCGCCGCGCGGTGCTGCTCGAAAGCGGCGCCACCCCAAACTGGACGCCCGGCGTGGCATCGGCGGCGCGCGAGCTACTCGCCAACGTGCCCGGCTTCCACGTGAGCCGCGAGGTAAGCGAGTTTTCCTTTTCCACTCCGCCTTCTTTTGCCGGCCGGTTCAAACCCATGGTCGAGCAGTTGGAACGCTGGCTGGTGGACGGTCGGCAAGTTGCCGTCGGTACGCCACAGGCCGAGCGAGTACAGGAGCTCCTGGACGGCTTTGGCGTGCCGGTCCGGCGCGCCGCCAACCTGGCCGGCGTCTGGCCCCCGGGCTACGTCACCATCGTGCAGGCCGGCCTGCACGATGGCTGGCAATACGATGCCCGGCCTGACGACGGCTCCGCGGCGCGGCTCATCCTGCTGACCGACTACGAGCTGTTCGGTCAGCATGCCGAGCAGCGTCGCACCAGGCGTCCGGCGGTCGACCGCGCCTTCCTGGCCGAGCTGCAGCACGGCGACTTCGTGGTCCACGTCGACCACGGCGTGGGGCGCTTCGTGGGCATCGTCTCCCGCGACTACGGCGCCGGCAAGCGCGACTACGTCATGCTGGAGTACCAGGGCGCCGACCGCCTCTACGTGCCGACCGACCAGCTCGATCGCGTCTCGCGTTACATTGGCGTGGGAGAGGGCCAGCCAGCGCTCAACCGCCTGGGCACTACCGAGTGGGCGCGGGCCAAGGCGCGCGCGCGCGAAGCTGCGCACGACATCGCCGAGGAGCTGATCAAGCTCTACGCCGTGCGCGCCTCGCGCAAGGGGTACGCCTTCGCACCAGACAACGAATGGCAGCGGGAGATGGAAGCGGCGTTCCCCTACGTGGAAACGCCCGACCAGCTCCAGGCAATCAATGAGGTCAAGGCCGACATGCAGGAGCCGCGCATCATGGACCGGCTGGTCTGCGGCGATGTTGGCTACGGCAAGACTGAGGTCGCCCTCCGCGCCGCCTTCAAGGCCGCCACCGACGGCAAACAAGTCGCCCTGCTGGTACCGACCACGGTGCTGGCCGAGCAGCACTACCTGACCTTCACTCGACGCCTGGAAGCGTTCCCGGTCAAGGTCGAGCTGTTGAGCCGCTACCGCTCGGCCGCGGAGCAGAAAGAGGTCATCGCCGCCCTGGCCGAGGGGAAGGTCGACATCGTCATTGGCACCCACCGTCTCCTGCAGAAGGATGTGATCTTCAAGGATCTGGGACTGCTGATCGTGGACGAGGAGCAGCGCTTCGGCGTTTCGCACAAGGAACGGCTCAAGCAGTTGCGCCAGGAGGTGGACGTGCTGACGCTGTCGGCGACGCCGATCCCGCGCACGCTGCACATGTCCCTGACCGGCGTTCGCGACATGTCGATCATCGACACCCCGCCGGAGGAGCGCCTGCCGGTCAAGACCTACATCGCTCAAGAAGATGACCGGCTGATTCGGACCGCGGTGCTCCGTGAGTTCGAGCGGAATGGCCAGGTCTACTTCGTCCACAACCGCGTCCAGACCATTGGGGCCGTGGCTGAGCGCCTGGCCAAGCTGATCCCCGAAGCCAAGATCGCTGTTGGCCACGGCCAGATGCCCCCCGAGCGTCTGGAGCGGGTGATGGTGGATTTCGCGGACGGCAAGTCCAACTTGCTGCTCTGCACTACCATCATCGAGAGCGGGCTCGACATCTCCAACGTCAACACGATCATCATTCACCGCGCCACTCAGCTTGGGCTCGCCCAGCTCTACCAGTTGCGCGGGCGGGTCGGTCGCAGCAACCGTCGCGCCTATGCCTATTTGCTGTACGGCAAGGAGCAGCAACTGCCGCCGCTGGCGGAGAAGCGGCTGCGAGCCGTCTTCGAGGCATCGGAGCTGGGCGCCGGCTTCAAGATCGCCATGAAGGATTTGGAGATTCGGGGCGCCGGGAATCTGCTCGGCGCCGAACAGCACGGTCAGGTAGGCGCGGTGGGCTTCGATCTGTACACGCGCCTGCTCGCCGAGGAGATCGACAAGCTACGCGGCCAGCCCGAGCAGACCGTGCCGCAGGTAACCGTCGACCTGCCCATCGGCGCCATGTTGCCGGACAGCTACATTGGCGATCAGGCGGTGAAAATCGACCTCTACCGACGGCTGGCGGCCATCGTGACCGTCGACGAAGCGGCGGCGGCGAAACAGGAACTGACAGACCGCTTTGGTGAGCCGCCGGAGCCGGCCGAGCACCTGCTGATGATTGTCGAGCTGAAGGCGATTGCTATTGAACGAGGCATACCGAGCATTACCGTCATGGAAGGCGATCTGGTGGTGCGATTCCCGCCGAACCATCAGGTCGCGCGCTCCGCGCTCTACCGTGCCTACGGACAGGCCATACGGATCACCCCGAATCAGCTCCGCTTGCCTGTAGCCAAACTTGGCGATGATTGGCCGGGCAAGATCAAGGGGTTACTCGCGCTCCTGAATTGACTACGAAGAGTCCTTGGTGCTGGCCAGGTCCAGATCGAGGAGCACGTTGCCCGGGCCCATCTCTCGGACCGCGTAGTGATCCGATGAGCCCAGCCGGCGAATCACTGCAGTCAGACGCTCGGCGGCCTGGACGATCTCCCTGGCGTAGGCGCGGACATCGTCCGGATCGACGTGCTCATCGGCCAGCAGCGCAGCGTAGCCTCGGATGCAGCTCAGGGGTTGATGGACTTCGTGGGGCAGGCTGCGTCCGATAATTCGCAATGCCTCGAGCCGGGCCTGCTCGGCGGCACGCTCGGCTTCCTCGGCCCGCGCCTGCCGCTCCGATTGACGCCGGCCTACCGCCCTGCGCGCTGCCGCGGTGACTCGTTTCAGGGAACAGGGCTTACGCAGATATCCGTCCACGCCAAGGTCGGCCGCGGCGACTGCGCTGCCTGCTGTCTCCCAGCCGGTCATGACCAGCACCGGGAGTGTGGCGTCGGTCTCGCGAGCGAGCGCGATCAGCGCCAGCCCGTCCATTTCCGGCAGTCCCAGATCGGCCACCAGCAGGTCGGCCGGCGTCTCTCGCAGCGATGCCAGTACTTCTGGGGCCGTGCCAAAGGCGCGGACGTGACAACCTTCGGCCACTAACGCGCGCTGAACGACACTCCGCAGCGCCTCATCGTCGTCGACGATTACGACCGACGCGTCTTGCAACCCGCCATCCATCCAAAACGATCCCCACGGCCATTATCCTGGGTCACTATGTATTATGCCCTAAGTATTATGAATGTTTGCTAGCAACGACGCACGTCCGGCAATGTCTCAGCAGAGATGGGTGAAAATCGCATGACCACATCGATCGGTCCCTCCCGATTGCAAGTCCTGGCGCGATTGACTTGCCGACCGGAGCTCCCGTGCCCATCGTCGTCCTTGCCGGCTGATGAAGCTTCCGCACGGCATTCTGGCGTTTCCGGCGGGGTGGTGTAGGGGCTGGCCTTGTGCCTGCCCTAGTCGCCATGCCAACCTTGGCTGCCTACAGCAGGCGACGCCACCGCCGCCTGCCGGTGGGTCATACTGGCCGGGGGGGTACCAGGGCAGGCACAAGGCCAGCCCCTACACCACCGTGGCTCCAGTAAAGCACCGCATTCATTCCGGTCCGTCCAGAAGGCGCGGATCGAGGTGCGCCAGCCGTCGCGACGACCAGGTACCTCACAACACGGTCGCTCAGTGCGCTGATGTTGCCTTCCAGGAAGCAATGAGCCTCCGGATCGGGTTGTCGGCGACGTCCAGCGGCAAAGGCACGCGCGCTCGACGGTATATGGACTCGTAGCCGGCGAGTATCACCTCTGTCGCTTGGCGAGCATTGGCCCCGCTATGTCGCGGGACTCTCCCTTCCTCAATGGCCGCCACGAGCTCGGCGACCGACTGTTGAAAGTGGATGAAACCGTGGATTCCCTCGGCCATTTCGGGGACTTCCCAGCTCCCCTGCCCCTGGCCACGGACGCGCACGCTCGGCCCGCCCGTCACGCCGACCTCGATCATCCCCTCCGAACCGATGAGACGGTTCGCGGGCTGGCCTTTGATCGGGACGCCAATCTCCAGGTAGGCGCGGCAGCCATCGCGAAATTGGTAGTGCGTGATGGAATGATCCTCCACCTCCACGCCAAACAACGCTCGCTCGGTCTGTCGGTCCGCCATGGCCATGACCCATTCCACCGGCTGCTGATCCAGATAGAAGAAGAACATGTCGATCCAGTGCGTCCCCCAGTCCAGGAGATTGCCGCCGGGAACATACCCTTCCAGCCGGAGTAGCTCGCCGATCTGGCCGGATTGGAGACGCTCCTTCGCCATAGCGAATGGGCGGCCTAGCCGGCGCTGGTGATCCACCGCCAGTGTGACCCTGTTCTCCCGACAGGCGTCCAACATCGCGTCCGCTTCCGGCAGCGACAGGGCCATCGGCTTCTCGCACAAGATTCCCTTCGGTTTTGCCTGCGCCGCCGCGATCGTTGCTTCGGGATGCAGGCCGATCCAGGTACACACGCTCACAAGATCAAGATCTTCCTTGGCGAGCATCTCGCGATAGTCCAGATAGCCGGCGGGCACGGAATGGCGCTCCTGGAAGCTCTGCAGGTTTTCCGCACTTATGTCAGACGCCGCCACGATCTTGGTGCGGCCAAAGGCCTCGTAGGCTCGGGCGTGGCTCTCGGCGATTCCACCGCCGCGCATCCGCCCATCGGGACCGGGTTCCGGACGCCGGCCGCACCCGATGACGCCGACACGGTACTCCACTGCCATCGCTGTCTTGCTCCTTCAGCTTGTCGATTCTTTCCGGGAAGTGATAGGCAAGGATACACGTTAGTGGTGCATCCGATACGTCCGGGTGACATCCCCGTTGTCATCCTGAGCGCAGCGAAGGACCCCTGGCAAGTCAGGCAAGCCGCCCTGCGGACCCGCGCAGCGCCGATGGCCCTGCAAGGGGTCCTTCGCTGCGCTCAGGATGACAACTGCAGTGGCCGCGCGCGGCATTGGGTACTGCCCCGAACTTGGTGGATGCGCCAGTTAGTGATCGACATGCGCTCCCAGACCCGCGGCTACGGTCACGACGCCATTGACCTGGTGTATGCTTCAAGCGTTGCGACGATTAATACAGGAGCGGGACATGACGGGGCGGCGCATCGGGATCATCATGAACGGCGTGACCGGCCGGATGGGGACACATCAGCACCTCATTCGCTCGATTCTAGCCATTCGCAAGCAGGGCGGGGTTCGCCTCCCGGATGGCACGTCGCTCCTCCCCGACCCCATTCTGGTTGGTCGCAACGCGGACCGGCTGCGCTCCCTGGCTGAGGAGCACGGCATCCACCGTTGGAGCACCGACCTGGACGCCTGCCTTGCCAACCCTGAGGACACCGTCTACTTCGACGCGCAGACGACCTTACGCCGCAGGGCGGGTGTTATGGCAGCCATCGCGGCGGGCAAGCACATCTACTGCGAAAAGCCCATCGCGACGGACCTGGCCTCAGCGCTGGAGATGGCCCGAAAAGCGAACGCCGCCGGACTCAAGAACGGCGTCGTCCAGGACAAGCTGTTTCTGCCCGGCATGCTCAAGCTTCGGCGCCTGGTCGAGAGCGGTTTTTTCGGCCGCATCATCTCGGTGCGCGGCGAGTTCGGCTATTGGGTGTTCGAGCGCGACACCCAGCTCATCCAGCGACCATCCTGGAACTACAAGCAGGAGGAAGGCGGGGGCATCATCCTGGACATGCTCTGCCACTGGCGTTACGTCCTGGATAACATCGTGGCTCCGGTGCGCGCCGTGTCCTGCCTGGGAATCACGCACATTCCCGAGCGGGAAGACGAATCCGGCGCGACCTACCAAGCCACCGCCGAGGACGCGGCCTACGCGACATTCGAGCTGGATGGCGGAATCGTTGCCCAGATCAACTCGTCGTGGTGTGTCCGCGTCAACCGAGACGAGCTGTTCAGCTTGCAAGTTGACGGCACTGAAGGTAGCGCAGTGGCCGGATTGCGGGACTGTCGTGTCCAACCTCGCACGGCCACGCCGCGGTCTGTCTGGAACCCCGACCTGCCCAGTCCCTGGCGGTATCGCGACCACTGGCTGGAAGTGCCAACCAACGTCGAGCCGGATAACGCCTTCAAGATACAATGGGAATTGTTCCTCCGGCACGTCGCTTGCAGCACGCCGTTCCCGTGGGACCTGCTGGCGGGCGCGAAGGGGGTGCAGCTCGCCGAATTGGGCGTACGATCATGGCGGGAGCGCCGCTGGCAAGACGTGCCGGATCTGCGGTGGGACAGGTAGGGTCGGGCGCAGGCGCCGATCTCCGCGGCACGGCACTTGCTGACCGACTCATGCCAGGCTCGGCTGGCCCATTTAGGTGGAAAGTCGTACCATTGAGGGAAGCGATGGGCGATGTAGCAACGCGATCGACGCTGGCGCGAGTGTGCAGCACGAAACGAGGAGATCCATGTCCGGAGGTGCAACCAATCCCCTGCAGAAGCTGGCTACGTATGGCCAGAGTCCGTGGCTCGATAACATCAACCGGCGGCTGATCACTTCGGGTGATCTCGGCCGGCTCGTCGACGACGGCATTCGGGGCGTAACCTCAAACCCAACTATCTTCAACAAGGCTATCGCCGAGGGTCAGGACTACGACGACCAGCTCGCCGAGCTCGCAGGCACGACCAAGAGCGCCGACGCCATTTTCGAGGCGATGGCGGTGCGCGACCTGCAGACAGGCTGCGACGTGTTCCGTCCGTTGTACGAGCAGACGAATGGCGCCGACGGTTTCGTCAGTATCGAGGTGGCGCCGGAGCTCGCCTATGACACGCCGGGCACGATCGCAATGGCGCGCCATCTGCACGAGGTGATCAACCGTCCCAATCTGCTGGTCAAGATCCCGGCCACTCCGGAGGGGGTTCCGGCGATCGAGCAGATGATCGCCGAGGGTCGCAGCATCAACGTCACCCTTATCTTCGCGCTCGAAGCCTACGAGGACGTGGCTGACGCCTACATCACCGGACTGGAGCGCCTGGTGAGCGCCGGTAAACCGCTTGACCGAGTGGCCTCCGTGGCCAGCTTCTTCGTCAGCCGCGTCGACACGGCGGTGGACAAGCGCCTCGACGCCAAGCTGAAGACAGAGTCGGAGCCGAAGCGCCAGGAGGAGCTACGCGCGCTGCACGGCAAGGCCGGCATCGCGAACTCCCAGCTCGCCTACGAAATCTTCGAGCGAATCTTCAACGCTCCGCGCTTCCAGGCGCTCCGCGCCAAGGGGGCCCATCCCCAGCGAGTGCTGTGGGCCAGCACCAGCGTCAAGAATCCGGCCTATCCCGAGCTCATGTACGTGGAGGCGTTGGTCGGGCCCGATACCGTCGACACCATGCCGCCAGCGACAGTGGACGCCTACAAGCTCCGTGGCAAGCCGGTTGCCAACGCCGTACGGCAGAACCTGGCCGGAGCGCACGCGACGATCGATCGACTGGAGCAGGCAGGCATCAGCATGCGCGAGGTAACGGACGTGCTGATCAAAGACGGCGTGAAGCTCTTCGCCGACTCCTACAACGAGCTGATCGCTGGCATCGGCAAAAAGGCCGAGGCGATGCGACAAGCCAAGGCCGCCCGACAGCCGGCGGCGGCTGGGAGAGCGTAGCGAGGAGTCCACACCATGCAGCTTGGCATGATCGGGTTGGGGCGCATGGGCGCCAACATGGTGGAGCGCCTCCGCCGTAGCGGGCACGACATCGTCGCCTACGACGTCAGCCCAGAGGCCGTTCAGCGCGTCGCGGCCGGCGGCGCGACGGGGGCGTCCTCGCTCCAGGATCTGGTCGAGAAGCTTCATCCGCCTCGGCTCGTCTGGATGATGGTGCCGGCCGGAGATCCCGTGGATGGCACGATCGGCAGCGTCTTGCCGCATTTGCAGGGTGGCGACGTGCTCATCGACGGCGGCAACTCGCGTTGGACCGACAGCATCGCCCGCGCCAAACGAGTATCCGCGGAGGGCGTCCACTATCTCGACGCCGGTACCAGTGGCGGCATCTGGGGCCTGAAGGAGGGCTACTGCCTCATGGTCGGCGGCGCCAAGGCGGCGTTCGATCTTGCCGAACCGATTTTCCAGACGCTGGCGCCGAACGACGGTTATTTGTACGTCGGTCCGAGTGGCTCCGGACATTATGTGAAGATGATCCATAACGGCATCGAGTACGCGATGCTGGAGGCCTACGCCGAAGGCTTCGACATCATGCACCACTCCGACTACCAGCTCGATCTGGGGGCCATCGCCGCCCTCTGGAACCACGGCAGCGTCGTCCGCTCCTGGCTGCTGGAGCTCGCCGTCGATGTCTTTCGCCAGAATCCGACGCTGGACGGCATACGCGGCTATGTCGAAGACTCGGGAGAGGGCCGCTGGACGGTGGCGGAGGCCATCGACAAGTCCGTCCCGGCCCCAACCATTGCCTTGTCACTGCTCAACCGCTTCCGATCCCGGGAAGCCGAAGCATTTGGCGACAAGGTCATCGCGGCGCTACGGCGCGAGTTTGGCGGGCATGCGGTGAAGAGCGAGAACGGATGAGGGAGGCACAGGATGAGCGACGGGGTAGCAGTAGCGGATGTCGAGGCGGCTCCGGCAGCGAATCCGCTGCGCGAGGGCCTGCGCCTTCCGCGCACGCCTGAGCCATGCACGCTCGCCATCTTCGGCGCCACCGGTGACCTGACCCATCGCAAGCTCATGCCCGCCCTCTACAATTTGTCCCTGGCCGGGTCATTGCCCGCGGGCTTCTCCGTGGTCGGTTTCGCCCGCCGCGACAAGGAGCACGAGACGTTCCGCCAGGAAATGCGCGAGTCCGTGGGACAGTTCTCCCGCAACCGCCCGCTCGACCCTCACGTCTGGGGAACGTTCTCCAAGGCCCTGCACTACCTGCCCTCGCAGTTCGACGACATCCAGGCCTATCACCGGCTCAAGTCGGAGCTGGACCGGTTAGACCGCGAGCGCGGCGGCGGTGGCAACCGGCTCTTCTACCTTGCCACGCCACCGAGCTTCTACGGTCTGATCGTGCAGCAGCTTGGAGCGGCCGGCCTGCAGCACGGTGGGGACTGCAACGGGAGGCAAGGCTGGGCGCGAATCATCGTCGAGAAGCCCTTTGGACACGACCTGGCCAGCGCCCAGGAGCTCAACGGCCAGCTCCATCAGGTGTTCGACGAGTCCCAGGTCTATCGCATCGACCACTACCTGGGCAAGGAGACGGTCCAGAACATCCTGGTGCTGCGATTTGCCAATGGCTTCTTTGAGCCGATCTGGAACCGGCGCTACGTCGATCACGTACAAGTGACGGTGGCCGAGGCGGTGGGCGTGGAATTGCGCGGGGCCTACTACGAGGAAGCCGGTGCGCTGCGGGACATGGTGCAGAGTCACCTGATGCAGCTCACGACGCTCACTGCGATGGAGCCGCCGGTCGCCTACGACGCCGACGCCGTACGTGACGAAAAAGTGAAAGTACTGCGAGCCATCCGTCCCATCACCGGGAGCCAGGTCGCGGAGTTCACGGCCCGTGGCCAGTACGGCGCCGGCTGGGAAGCCGGCAAACCGGCCCCGGCGTACCGTGATGAGCCCCGTGTAGCGCCGTCCTCCAACACCGAGACGTTCGCCGCGATCAAGCTGTTCGTCGACAATTGGCGCTGGCAAGGCGTGCCCTTCTACCTGCGCACCGGCAAGCACCTGCCGGCGCGGGCCAGCGAGATCGTCATCCAGTTCAAGCGCCCGCCGCACACCTTGTTCACCAGCGGAGCCGAGGCGCTCGAGCCAAACTTCCTGGTCCTGCGCATCCAGCCCGATGAGGGAATCACGCTTCGGTTCGGCGTCAAGGTGCCCGGCCAGACCATGCAGATCCGCTCGGTCAACATGGACTTTCTGTACGGCGCCTCTTTCGGCGTCGACTCGCCGGACGCCTACGAGCGGCTACTGCTCGACGCCATGCTGGGCGACTCGACGCTCTTCACGCGCCGCGACGAGGTCGAGCGCTCCTGGGCCTTCATCACCGCTATCCTGCAGGGTTGGAAAGAGCAAGCTGCCCCGCCCTTCCCGAACTACGCCGCCGGCAGTTGGGGGCCACAGGCAGCGGAAGAGCTAATCGAGCGCGACGGCCGCTCCTGGCACCGGCCCTAAGGACCAGAGCATGGCCAGCTCCGAGCAGGTCACGACGGTCGGTACGTGGGCCGGCAACAATACGGACGTGTCCGCCGTCCAGGCTCAGCTCACGCGCCTTTGGCGCGACGCCGCGGAACAGGCGCAACGGCAGGGTCTGCCGGCGGCGGCGCGCACGAGTGTGCTGACGCTGGTGGCCTACGCCGAGGATCCTCGGACCATCGAGCGTGTGTCCGAGGCCATCGCCGCGCTCGTCGAACACCACCCTTCCCGCGCCGTGTTGGTGCTCGCCGAGCCGGGGGCATCACCGTCGCTGGATACGGAGATTTCCACGCGGTGCCTGGTGGCCCGCCCGCACGTATGCCACGAACAGATCCTGCTACGCGCCCACGGCACGGTGGTAGAACAGCTCTCCAGCGCCGTCTCTTCGCTCCTCCTGCGCGACTTGCCAACGTTTCTGTGGTGGCCATCGGACGTGGCCGGCAATCCCGACATCTTGCGTCGCTTGATCGCCTTGTCCGACCGCCTGATCGTGGACTCGGCGACCTCCGCCGATCCCGTCGCCTCGCTGAAGGCGCTGTCTCAGATCATTGCCCGCAGGCGAGGAATCGCGGTGACCGACATGCAGTGGGCCAGATTGACGGGTTGGCGAGAGGTCACGGCTCAGTTTTTCGACGCGGGATCGGCACGCCACTATTTGGCGGCGATCGAACAGGTGCGTATTGACGTCGACGGCGATCACCTGGCGACGGCGCCAATGGCTGGACTGCTCTTTGCGGGCTGGCTGGCGAGCCGGCTCGGCTGGCGACCGGCGACCGATCGCACGCAGTTGGAACCGCCGGGTCGGTACGCGGTCAATGCCGGGGGAAGATCGATCGCCATTGAACTCCGAGCGCGACCCAACCGGCCAGGCGGGGAGCGCCAGCTTGCCTCGGTAAGCTTGCTAGCCGGCCGCGACGGCAGAACGGTCTCCTTCAGCATCGAGCAGCAGACCTCGGACACGATGACCACGCGAGTCGAAGGCGGGGACTTTCCGACAGAGGACCGCCACATGCAGCTCGCCGACGCCAGCGATGCCAGGCTGCTCACCCACGAGCTCGGTATCTTTGGGCGAGATCGCGCCTATGAAGAGGCGCTGTCGGTCGCCGTGGGGCTGCTTCGCGTTGACGCAGGCGCCGAATGAGCCGCCGCGATCCCCAGCTCGAGGTTCTCCCCGACCCAGCTAGTCTGGCTGAGCGGGCAGTCGAGCAATTCCGCGACGACGCTGCCGCGGCAATCGGAAAGCGCGGTCGCTTCACGGTGGCGCTTTCCGGCGGCAGCACCCCGCGCGCCTTGTATGCCTTGCTGGCGTCCCAGCCGTTCTCGCACGAGATCGACTGGGCCCGGACGCACGTCTTCTGGTCCGACGAGCGTTGCGTGCCGCCGGACCATCCGGACAGCAACTATCGGATGGCAGCGGACACTCTGCTGAATCACGTTCCCGTGCCGGTCGACCAGATCCATCGAATGCGTGGCGAGTTGGCGGCGCCTCAACAAGCGGCCCGTGACTACGCCGACGAGCTGCGGACAGTGTTCGGACGGGTTGCACCGCCGTGCTTTGACCTCCTGCTGCTCGGTCTCGGCGAGGACGGCCATACCGCCTCACTGTTCCCCGGCGTGGCGGTTCCGGAGGACGATGTAACGTTGACCGCGGCCGTCTACGTGCCGACGCTGAACATGTGGCGGCTGACCCTGACGCTCACGGTCCTCAACGCCGCGGCCCGCGTGCTGTTCTTGGTCGAAGGCGCCTCGAAGGCGGACGCGCTCAAAGTCCTGATCGCCGGTCCACGCTCGCTCCACTTGCCGGCACAGAGGGTCCGACCCGTCAATGGCAGCCTGGTCGTCCTGGCAGACCAGGCTGCCGCCAGCGCGCTATCGAAGTCCTAGGCTTGCTTGGTCCGGCCGGACAGACCCCGGTAGATCAGGACGATACCCACCAGGGCGACCAAGGTTCCCACCACAATCCACAGCGTTTGCCCGGTCATCATGCTGCCGCCGATCAACCCCGCTCCTTGCAAGGCCCAAACGCCGCCCGCGAGCAGGCAGATGAGGCCTGGGACAAAGTTGGACCAGCGGATTCCCGCAGTGTTCACGCTTCCTCCGTTAGCTTGTATCTCTAGCCATCGGTGTATCAGGCCGGGCTTGACGCGCCGCGGTACCGTTATCTTGTCACCGCCCGGCGCACGGCAACAGCGAGGAAACACGCGGTTGGGCCGTGGGAATACACGCGCGACGGCGCCCGACGGTTCAGCGTCGGGCGCCCCGGCGGACGCGGCGCCACCGGATATCCGCCAGCGGTAACAAATGGGGCACACCCCAACGTCGGAACGCGATGCTCAGTGGCCGCGGCCTGTGCTAGACTCCCGGCCACGACACCTGCCATAAATGCAAGTGGTACCGAAGTGTGGGTCAGCGAGGTCAGACGTTGTGGACAAGGTACGCATCGCCATCGTGGGTCTCGGCGTCATGGGAAGAGACCACCTCAAGAATGCGCATGCGCAGACAGACCTGCTTCAGGTCGTCGGAGTCAATGACGTGGCGCCGGATGCTGCGACTGACGCCGAGGCGGCCGGCGTACCATTCTTCCGCGAGCTGGATGCGCTGTTGCGTCAATCCCCAGATGCAATAATTGTCGCCACTCCCCACCCCCTCCATGAGGAGATTGTCCTGGCCGCCGCGGAGCGACGCATCCACGTTCTCTGTGAAAAGCCGATCGCGGCGACCGCGTCGGCCGCTGACCGAATGGTTGCCGCTTGCCACCGCAACGGCGTCATCCTGGCGATGGACTTCCAGATGCGAGCCTCGCCGGTGCACCAAACCGTACACCGCCTGCTCAACGACGGCACGGTCGGCGAGCTGTCGCGCGTCGCGGTGGTCGCAACGAGCTGGTTTCGCACCCAGGCCTACTACGACTCCGGAAGCTGGCGCGGCACCTGGGAAGGCGAAGGCGGCGGTGTGCTGATGAACCAGGCGGCGCACGACCTCGACATGTATTGCTGGTTAGCCGGCGCCCCACAACGTGTCAAGGCCACCGTCCACACGCGCGTACACCGTATCGAAACGGAAAATACGGTCTCCGCGCTCCTAGAGCATGAGGCTGGCCGCGTCGATACCTTCGTCGCGTCGACGGCGGAGTACCCCGGTCGAACCGAGTGGACATTCGCCGGCGACCGTGGCACGCTGGTCTGCGACGGCAAGAGCCTGCGTCTGTTCCAACTCGACCACTCCCTGACCCAGCACATCCTCACCGATCGGCACGGTCAGCGTCCCTCCGGGGAGTGGGAGGACGTGTCGATCGATGCGGCCCCGCGGGCGGACACGGGCCACGTTGGCCTGCTGCGCCAGTTTGCCCGCGCCATCCGCGACCAGGTGCCGCCACTGGCCACCGGGGACGACGGCGTGCGCGCCCTGGACCTAGCCAACGCCATCATCCTCTCCGGCTTCCGCGACCGCCCGGTGGCGGTGCCCGTCAACCGCGCCGTGTACGACCAACTCCTGCACGAGCTGCGTCAGCGGGAGGTGTGAGCGAGACTACCTATGGTTCGCAGCCGCTACGGCTCGCGGAAGATACTATGCGTGCCGATTCGCCGCCAAACAATGTGGGGTTCGCCCGGATTGACTGCCTCACCATAGTGGAAAGTAGCGCGGCCGTCCGGCGCCCAGGTCAACTCCCATACACCGGGGCTGTCTCGCACCCGCTTCATACGCAGTTGCGGGGCAAACCGCCCATCCCGCAGCCTGCGACCAGAAGGCGAACTGCTGCGAAGAACGCAACTCGCTGAGCCTGGATTAGACGGCCAAAGTCGCGCAGGAAACGACTCTCCGGCTCGTACGTCGGCACTCGCCACTACTCGTTGGCTGGCGGTAACGGAATGTGATCAAGCGCGGCCAGGAACTCCTCGGTGCCGTGGTAAATCGGTCCTCGCTCGCCCCGACCAATGGCCTCGTCAACTTCTCGCTCGCCTTCCTGCCATTCGGGGGTCCAAAACCAGGTTTGGTCGGGATCGATTGCACGGAGAAGTATCCCTTGGTCCGTGATCTCAAGGAGAATCTGCTCGCCGACGCGGAACTGTGCGGCTGCGCGAATCTCTGGGGGGAGAGTTATACCGATCCCTCCTGATCTTGCCGTATAATTGGGGCGGATCGGGAGGGGAGTGCGATGGCAGGACGGGGGCGGCCGTTCGTGGTCGCGTGGCGCG
>Ga0207416_1000558_pt1 | contig 62085 bp, 43 predicted proteins | sample PaiPotPPM11metaG_FD_184107 | JGI IMG/M metagenome (GOLD analysis project Ga0207416, IMG submission 184107) | Iron sulfur acid spring bacterial and archeal communities from Banff, Canada, to study Microbial Dark Matter (Phase II) - Paint Pots PPM... ... | reverse complement strand
GGTTCGGCACCGCGAAGAAGCCTTCCTTATTGCTTTCGACCGTGCGCACATCGCCGGTGGCCTCGTTGGTAACCGTGACCGCCGCGCCCGCGACCAAAGCGCCCGAGGGATCCGTTACCATGCCCGACAAAATCGCCGTCACCTGCGCATGGAGTGCGGGCGCAACCACCATCATCGATGCCGCTACGGCGACGAAAGCGAGGGCGCAATGGCCGATTCGGCGTGCAATCCTGCCGATCATTGTTGTTTTGTTAGTAACTTGCATCGTGTTGCCTCCATAACTTCTCAGTTCGGATGGTTCTGTGGTTCCTGCGACGAAACATGGACCCGGTTCCGTCTCCTCTTCAAACAGCTGCCGGCTATCGCTAGCCCGGATTTGTCGGGAATCATTTCGCCCCTGCGTTTCTCCTGCTGCACCCGGGGAGTTCCGAACTCCCTCGCTGTCCTGCATCAAACTACCTCGGGAAACCCAGAATCGGGCGCAATTCTGCTGCTTCGCGAACTCAACGGCGGCGTCGCGAGTCTTGAATTAGTACGCGAATGCAACAAAAGGAGCGTGGTTTTTCTACGTGATCCCAAATAACGTTGTCAACAGTTTTTTTGAAACCGTGTGTTTTCCTAGCGCCCGGAACTTTGGTGTGACCGATAGCCCATACAGGGAAAACGTTTATTTGCTTGCATAGCAAACAAACTAAACGGTTCCTGTACCATGGCCCCGGACCGCCGATCGCCTGGATCGTTGACTTGAATTGACAAACACATGGGCGCACCAGCCTTTGGACGGGCGAACCCCCGACCGACCAAGTGTATGCAGTTCGAGGCCACCTCGAGTCTCCCAAAGGGCACGTGACGGATCCAGTCCGATCTTCAGCGAGGACGGAAAGATCATGAAGATACCCAACGTTCCATCCTGGGCGCCGGACAGCCAGCGCCTCGTCTTCGTCGCCTACGAATTCATTTCACCGACTCACTAGCGTACTTTACCGGCGGAGTTCTCCAGAACGACGTTGGACAACACCGCGGTATCCGACTTATCCGGCAGGTGCGAGCAGAAGCCGATGCCAACGTAGAAAGGCCCGTCCAAATGCAGAGTGATCGGAGGGCCGAACTGATGCATCGGCTCTCCTTCGAGACTCACAAAGAGCGCGAAGGAATCACCGCGTTTTTCGATGCCGATGCGTCGGGCATTCACTGTAACCAGGCTGTCAGGGCTGGCGCCTCCAGGAAGGCCACGGCCGCTGACGCGGTACTCCATGTCCTTGATGCGGACATCCTTATCCGGGCGCTGCGCCAGATGAATCATGCCCGCTCCATGCAGCGCGACGAGTGCTTCCCTCGAATCGTCGTCAAGATCCTGTCGAATCACGAGAACCGCCTTGCGGTCGCCGTAGCCACTCGCATCCGGATAGGCAATGTCGGCGGCGAGAGAGACATCGCCGGACAGCCTCTTCCAGAGGTAGCGAAATTCGTCGCGGGTATACCAGACGTTGTAACCCGCGGACTGGATGGTGTACTTCCCGGTGGCCGCATCGAAGTTCGCAGTCCCCGGCACCAACGCACTGCCGATGTCCGACTGGCCCTGGAATACGCCGATCGGTGTATCGAAGTTCCGGCTAGGTCGGTGGAAATCAGACGGCGGCGCAACCTGGACGTGAGTCGCCGATCCCGGATAAGCCCACGCCGGGACCTCCGGCGCCAAGGGCGCCGCTTGGCCAACGGTTTGCCCGTAGAAGAGATGTGTTGCGATCAACAACAAAACGACACCAAACGACCACCGACCAATCGACGTCATTGAATTGAGACCTCCTGCGGCCTGCATTGCGAGGTTATAACACGCCAAAGGTTCGACCGTCCGGAAGACAGCGTGACCTGCGGATGAGACCCGAGGTTACCGGCCACACCGGCCCCCATTCGCTTCCATAATTAATAATTTGCATCGCGTATCATTTCTCCCTTACTCTTTCCTTCTGCTATAACTCTCGAGTGGCGCGGAACCTCATCATCATTACGCCATCTCGTGCTGCAAGCTTGGCCGACGCAACGACACGATCACACAATCACTTTGAACCGGCAGCTGGCCCGATCGAAATCAGGAGACTGAGCATCATGAACCCAGGTTGTCTGCGCGTATCGCTGGTTGCCGTTGCCCTCTCTGCTTTGTATCCGCCGCTGGCCGCTGTCGGGCAAGCTCCGCCTCCCCCAACTACGGCTCAGGTAGCCGCCCCTGCCGGTTTCACACCGCCGGCACCTCACGTCAACGCGCCCCTGGGTGACATCAAGCGATACTCCGGCGATGGCGCCGGAGCCTTCAAGACAGGCAAATATCGCGACCTGTTCGCGGAACAGGGTCACACCCCGGCGGAGACTCAGGCAAAACTCGAGAAGGCTTTCCAGCAGCTCTTTCATGGAGACGCGGTCTCCGAACGCGTCTACTTCGAAGCCGGATCGAACGCCGCCGGCCCGCTTGCTTACATAACCGACTGGGCGAACAACGACGCGCGCACCGAGGGAATGAGCTACGGCATGATGATTGCCGTGCAGATGAACAAGAAGCATGAGTTCGATGCGCTGTGGAACTGGTCGAACACCTATATGCTCATCACCGACCCGAAGAACCCCAACGTAGGCTACTTCGCCTGGTCGATGAATACCGACGGAACACCGCGCTCCACCGGGCCGGCTCCGGATGGGGAGGAGTACTACGCCATGGCGCTGTTGTTCGCCGCGCATCGCTGGGGCAACGGTGAAGGCATCTACAACTACCAGGAGCAAGCGGAAAAAATCCTCCGCGGCATGCGGCACCATCCCGTGATCACTGAGACCGGGCCGTTCAAGATTCACCCCGATGACCCACCGTTCTCTCAAATCGGACGCAGCTTCTCGAGCCCGAATAACACAGAGCGCCAGCAGGGCCAGGCCGATCTTGCCATTGAGTTAAAGGGCGAGGGAAGGACGCCTCCCGAACCGGGCCTCCGGCGCCCGCCCGGTGGTGGCGCTGGAGGACAGTTCACTCCTCGTCCCACGACAGCCGGCCCGATGCTCGAAGAAGAGCACAACATGGTGCGATTTGTGCCCGACGTCGGCGGCGGCAACACCGACGCCTCGTATCATCTCCCCGCCTTCTATGAACTCTTCGCGCGCTGGGGCCCGGCCGAAGACCGCGACTACTGGGCAAAGGCGGCGGACGTGAGTCGCGACATGTTCTACAAAGTGGTCGGTTCCGAAACCGGACTGTCGCCGGATCGAAATAACTTCGACGAGACGCAGATCCTCAGTCGCGACGGTCAGCCTACGCCATTTGGTTATGACTCGTGGCGTACGGTCAGCAACTGGTCCGTAGACTTCAGCTGGTGGCACAAGGATCCGCACGAGACCGTGCTGAGCGATCGCATTCAGAAGTTCCTGATCGGGCAAGGCATCAGTACGTTCGCCGACCGGTACACTCTGGACGGCAAGCCGCTCTCGACGCGTCATTCCGTGGGCATGGTTGCAACGACCACCGTCGGTGGCCTCGCAGCAACTCCGGGACCGAATGAGAAAGCCTTCGTTGAAGAGCTTTGGAGAACACCCATTCCCCTCGGCGAGCAGCGCTACTTCGACGGCATGCTCTACATCATGAGCATGCTCCATTGCAGCGGCAACTTCCGCGCCTGGGGACCAAAATGATCGGCTCGCGCCGCGCCGTCCTGTATGGCGCCTTCATTCTGTGTATGGGCAGCCTGCTCGTCCGCCCCGCCTTCGCCCTTGGAGAGAAATCTCACGTTACCTCTACACCTCAGGCAGGCTCGTTCGCGCTCGTGGAACGCCGAACCCCCGCGACGATCTTCGTCGATCCAGCAGAATGGCCCGGCGTCCTGCACGCAGCAACCAACTTTGCATCCGACGTACAGCAGATTACGGGAGTCGCGCCAGAGATCATTCATGCGGCCGGCGCCAAGACTCAGGACATCGTTATTATCGGAACCATCGGTCACAGCGCAGCGATCGACAAACTCGTCGCCGGGAAGAAGCTGGACGTCTCCGCCGTGCGCGGCCACTGGGAGATGTCGGTGACCACGATGGTTGACCATCCCATGCCCGGCGTCCGCAGAGCGCTGGTGATTGCGGGCGCGGACAAACGTGGCACCATCTTTGGCATCTACGACCTCTCCGAGCAGATAGGTATTTCGCCCTGGGCCTGGTGGGCCGACGTGCCGGTAGCGCATAAGGACAACCTGTACGTCTCGCCGGGGACATACCTTCAGCCTGAGCCCAGCGTAAAGTATCGTGGCATCTTCCTCAACGATGAAGCGCCCTCGTTGACCAACTGGACGAAAGAGAAATTCGGCGGATACAACTCGAAGTTCTATACCCACGTCTTCGATCTGTTGCTCCGCCTGAAAGCGAACTTCCTATGGCCGGCGATGTGGAACAACGCATTTGCCGCGGACGATCCGCTGAATCCAAAGCTCGCCGATGAGTGGGGTATCGTGATGAGCACGTCCCACGAAGAGCCCATGATGCGCGCCGAAAAGGAATGGACGTGGGGCAATTATGGCGCATGGGATTACACAACAAACGCGAAAGCCATCGACGACTTCTGGGCAGCGGGTCTGGAGCGCAACAAAAACTACGAACAGGTAATCACCCTGGGTATGCGTGGCGCAAACGACACCGCCATGTCTGCCGGCACGAACACACAGCTGTTGGAAAAGATTGTGGCCGACCAGCGCAAGATCATCGCGCAGACCATCCATCCCGACCTGAACAAAGTTCCGCAGGTATGGTGCCTCTACAAAGAAGTGCAGACCTACTACGAGCAGGGTATGCGCGTTCCTGACGACGTAACTCTTCTCTGGAGCGATGACAACTGGGGCGACATCCGCCGGTTGCCCACCCCCGAGGAGCGCAAGCGATCCGGCGGCGCGGGCATCTACTACCACTTCGACTATGTCGGCGGACCGCGCTCCTACAAGTGGCTGAACACCAACTACCTCCCCAAAATCTGGGAGCAGATGCATCTCGCCAGGGAGTATGGCGCCGACCGCATCTGGGTCGTCAATGTCGGCGACCTGAAGCCAATGGAGTTTCCCATCGAGTTCTTCCTCAGCCTCGCGCGTACGCCGGATCGGTGGGGCAAGGACAACCTGCAGGAGTTCACCGACCTATGGGCGGCGCGCGAATTCGGCCCGGAGCATGCCTCCGAGATTGGCCGCATCCTTACCGAATACACCCGGTACAACGCCCGCCGGAAACCGGAGTTGATTGACCCCGCCAGCTTTCCCAATCAGGCCGAAGCAGAGAGCATGGTGGCCGAGTATCGCGACACCGTCGCCCGCGCGCAAGCAATTAACCAGCAGTTACCGCAGCAATATCGCGACGCCTATTTTCAACTCGTTCTGTACCCGGTGGAAGCCTCGGAGAATGTGATCGAGATGAATGTGCTCGCGGCGAAGAACCACCTCTACGCCGTGCAGGGCCGGGCTTCGACAAGCGATGTGGCCGACCAGGTCCGTAAACTCTTCGCGAAAGATGCCGAACTGACGCAGGAGTATCACACGATCCACGGCAGCAAGTGGAACCACATGATGGACCAGACTCACATTGGCTACACGTTTTGGAACGAGCCGGTCGCCAACAGTATGCCCGCGGTCTCGGAAGTCATTCCCGCCCGGGATGGCAGAATGGGAATCGCCGCAGGAACCGGCGGCCTTCGTGGCGGCATTAGCCTCGCTTTTGACGCATACACGCGCAAGCCGCAGATCGTAAGCATCTACAACACCGGCGCAACGCCATTTACCTACACCGCAACCGCCAGCACCCCGTGGATTCGTCTCAGTTCGAACGGCGAGCAGGTCGAGAAAGACACCGAACTGCAAGTCAGCATCGACTGGTCTTCCCTTCCCGCTGGAGACCAGACTGGCAGCGTAACGATCGCACAAAACGGCGGCGACAGCCGCACGCTGCGAGTGACCGTCTCCAATCCCACCACGCCCACTCGCGACTCGGTCAAAGGTTTTGTCGAAGCTGGTGGCATCGTGTCCATTGAAGCAGAGCACTTCACCAGCAAGACCACCGGCGGAGCCACGAATTGGGAAATCCTTCCAGACTATGGAGAGACTCTTTCCGCGATGACGATCTTTCCAACATTGGCGGCAAGCGCGACAACGCCGTCGACCTGTCTGAACTACGACATGACTCTCTTCGGATCGGGCAATGAAACACTCGAGGCGATTCTCGCTCCCACCATGTCCTTTGTTCCCGGCCGAGGGCTTCGCTACTCCATTGCGATCGATTCCCAGCCTCCGATCGTCGTCGATGCCTGGGCCCACAACACCCAGAGAGACTGGGAACAGGCAGTCAGCGATGGCGTCCACAAGGTCGACACGCCCGTCATGATCGACAAGCCGGGCCCTCACACGCTGCACTTCTGCATGGTCGATCCGGGGATTGTGGTGGAGAAACTCGTGCTCGGCCGGGGTCGTCAAGCGCCAACTTACCTGGGCCCCCCTGAGAGTTTTCACCGCTAGCTTTTCTAGGGACGGCCAACTTCGCCCGGAGGCCCGAGGATATGAATGGTATGCAGCCATTCCTCAGCAAGCACAGGCCAATGGGAGATGGGCAGGTCCGTCGGCCGAAGCCCGAAGCCATGTCCACCAAGAGTAAAGAGGTGCAATTCCGCCGGAATCCTGGCATCCTTCAACGCCTGAAAGTAGCCAAGTGCATTCTCGACGTGGGCCGTGTAGTCGTTCTCAGCCTGAACGAGAAACGTCGGCGGCGTCTGCGACGTGGGTTGCAGCGACGGGCTCACCCTATGATCGGATCCCGTCAGCCAACCCGGGTAAAGAATCATCTGAAAATTGGGACGGGCATCGATCGTCGAAGCAGGCACATTCTTGCCTTGAAAATCCGGGTGCGTGCCTAACACCGCCGCAAGGTGGGCTCCGGCCGAGAAGCCAATCGCACCGATGCGGTTGGCGTCGATGTGCCACTCAGCCGCGTGTGCCCGCGTAAGACGCATCGCTTGTTGCGCGTCTTCGAGGTCCTCAACATTTTCCGGATAGTGTCCCTCCTCGGGGACACGGTACTTCACCAGGATGCAGGTCATGCCAATCGAATTGAGCCAGTCGCACACCTCGGTTCCCTCGATGTTGTATGCGAGACGAATGTAGGATCCACCGGGAAATACCAGCGCGGCTGCGCCCGTATTCTTCGCCGCGGGCGCAGCGTAGACCGACAGCGACGGCTGGCTCACATTTGTAACCCGAATCGTATTCTTACCCGAAACGATGCGGTTGGCATCGGTAGTAGGGTCAACCTCCGGCCCGGCCACCTTCGATGGTTCGGGATTGCCGTTCGGCCAAAGCAGCAGAGTCGTCGGCTGGCCTTGCGCGGACAAAGCCGACAGCAACAGGAAGCAAAGCAACAGCGAAAGTGCGGATCGGCGAAAGATCATTCTTGAAAATCTCCTTCGTGCCCCCAAAACTGAATGGTCTACTTCGTGAACAGCGAAAACGGGAAGGCTTCTCCCATTACTTTATAGCCGGCCGGCGAAGGGTGAAGATGGTCCCCGGAGTCATAGGCGGCCAGCATGTGCGTAGGGTCCTGCGGATCTGCCATGACCTTGTCGAGATCGACGACCGCATCGAAGTGCCCCGTGGCCCGGATCCATTGATTCACCTGTTGCCGATCAGAGTCATCGGCGGTCCCCGGGCGGTCGGAGGTCCCGGGGTGATTGTACTGAGAGCCCCCATCGGGGAGTATCGTAGCGCCGATCACCTTGATATTCGCCGCATGGGCGCGCGCAATAATCTGCTCAAAGGAGCCGATCATGCGGTGCACCAGCAGCGCATGTCGAGGATCGCTTTCGTCCGCCACCCGCGCCAGCCCGCCCAGATCGTTGACGCCCTCCAGCACAATGACATAGCGCACGCCCGCCTGAGCAAGCACATCGCGGTCGAACCGCGCCAGCACGTTGGGTCCAAGTCCGTCCGTGAGCAGGTGGTTGCCCCCGATGCCGTGGTTCAAGACGGCAACGTTGCGAGTCGATGGGTTGGCCTGAAAGCGCCGCGCAAGCACATCCGTCCAGCGGTCGTTGCCATTTGTGGTCGTCGCATGGCCATCGGTAATCGAGTCGCCAAGCGCAACCACTGAGAACGCTCCCGCCGGCGCGGACACATCGATTCCCGCAATCACATACCAATGCTCCACCGTCTTCGCCCCAGTGAGTTCCGTCTGCGAAACCACATCGCCGGGCAGAATATAGGTGGTCGCGCGCGACCCTGGGTGCCCCGTCTCGGGCGAAGGGGGCACCGCTACATGAAACGTGATCGCAAGATCGGACAACGGCGCAACAGAATAGTCGATCGGATCGGAAACATACTGCGCTCCCGGCGGGATGATCACGTCGGGACTTCCCCCGAACAGCAGACCCTTATCCGAGGCCGCGTCGATCGCGCTTCCCGCTGGGCTGACAGGCCGGGCAATGTGCACAGACGTCAGGCGAAGTGCCGAGGTCCCGAATGCATTGGAAAGATGGACTCTAAGCGTCTTGCCACCAATCGAAAGATGTACGATCTGGCGTACGGTGGAGTCGGTCAGATCGCTGGGCGCGAGAGAATTCTGGGGCTCCGGAACCTGTTCTGAAGTTGCCCATGACCCTACCCAGTTGTCTTGCTGGGCCGCCACCAGCGACACCGGAAACGTCACCACGACAAGCGCGGTAAATAAGATTCCGTAAATTCTCTTGCGAGTTGGCTTGATCATTCTTGGGCTCCGGGTCTATAGTCTTTTTGTTCTGGACAACAACAAATAACACGTTTGGAGCAAACTATGAAGAGCCACGATGCCCCACGGCTACCGCATCGGATTCTGCGGGTAGTACAGGTCGGCCTTATCGCTTGTGTTCCATGGACATGCTTCGCGCCTCTCGCCGCGATCGCACAGCAAGCGCCTCCGCCCGTAAACTTCACCGCCGAACAAGATCACCAGAACATGATGGACCAGCTTGGCATCAAGGTGCTCCGCGAAGGACCGAGCGGGGATGAGAAAGCCCCAAATCACGCGAACTACGATGAGTCGCTCGCGAATCCCTATCCCAACTTGCCGGACGTACTCACCCTCAAGAACGGGCAGAAGGTGACCACGGCGGCAATGTGGTGGAACCAGCGCCGCCCAGAGATCGTCGAGGATATGGAGCGCGAGGTCTACGGCCGTCTCCCGAAGGACATCCCCAAGGTCACCTGGAAGGTGACGGTAACCGACAAGGAATTCGTCGGCCGCATTCCCGTAGTTGCCAAGCAGCTCGTCGGCCATGTCGATAACTCAGCGTATCCCGCGATCAACGTCGACATCGCCATGACCCTCATTGTCCCCGCAAATGCGAAAGGCCCGGTGCCCGTCCTGATGATGTTCGGGCGTGCGGCACTCCCTGCCCCGGCACAGCCGTCACCGGACGACCTGGAGAAGATCAACGCCGCGCTGCGCGAACTCCTGGCCAAAAGCGATCCGTCGCTTCAGGAAATCCTCGACCGCTATCCGGCCTACAGCCCCATCGCGTCGCAGGCAGTCAACCCCTTTGCACCGCGTCCTCCCGGCGCGCCGCTTGTAGCCGGTGGCGATCCTCCAACGACGCAGCAACTGCTCGCGGATGGCTGGGGCTATGCCGCGATCAATCCCGCAAGTATCCAGGCAGACAACGGTGCCGGAATAACCCGTGGCATCATCGGCCTCGTCAACAAGGGTCAACCGCGTAAACCCGATGACTGGGGCGCACTGCGGGCCTGGGCCTGGGGCGCTGCGCGAGGCCTCGACTATCTCGAAACAGATCCCGCCGTCGACGCCAAACACGTCGGTATCGAAGGCGTTTCGCGTTACGGTAAGGCCGCCCTGGTGACGCTGGCCTTCGAGCAGCGATTCGCCATGGGCCTGATCGGTTCATCCGGGGAAGGCGGCGCGAAACTGAACCGCCGCAACTGGGGTGAGTCAGTCGAGAGTCTCACCGGCGGCGAGTACTACTGGATGGCCGGCAACTTCATGAAGTACGGCGCAGCGCAGGCTACGTTCGGCAGCAAGAATGCCGGAGACATCCCCGTTGACTCGCACGAATTGATCGCACTCTGTGCACCCCGTCTCACTTTTGTCAGTTACGGAGTACCCGAGAAAGGCGACGCGAAGTGGCTCGATCACCAAGGCAGCTATATGGCAACCGTGGCGGCCGAACCAGTCTTTCGCCTGCTCGGAGCGAAAGACCTGGGTGTCACCGAGGACTACCACACCGCAAAGATGCCCGCCGTCAACGTTGGCCTGCTGGATGGCCAACTCGCGTGGCGGCAGCACGACGGTGGTCACACCGACGCGCCGAATGTGAAGTACTTCATCCAGTGGGCTGACAAGTGGGTCAAACCCTCCACCGCCCTTAGTGCTCAAGCGCACTAAACTTGAGGAGCCGAAAAGCCTTAAGACGACTGAGAGCTTTTGTTTGTAATTCGAATCATCTTCCTGCCGCCTGCTCTCCTCGAGCGGCTGCTGACACCAACGAACGCTCCGTAACAATCGCTGGCCCTCAAGCTGCGGGTGCGGCCAAGCCGCGCCGATGACCTCGGGCGCCCCCAACCGCGGCGGCAGGTTGAGTCCCTTCACCGCTGCGGTACACTACCCTTCTCCGTGGTACAAATTACCGAGCAGGCCACCTCGCCACAACTGTAGTCTTCGTCAGGAGAAGACCCATGATCCGGAAACTCGGATTAGTTGCCGTTGTTGTTGCCCTCGCAGGACTCACCCTTTCTTGGATGGTCACACCCCTGTGTGCCGCCCAGCAGCCGCGTCGCCCTCGCATTCTCATCGACCAGCGTGTCGATGACTCACGACGCATTCCGCTGGTCGGCAATACCCGCCGCGAAGCCACCGCCAACAACGATCGCGGCCGCGTGGCTGACGACTTTCCCATGCAGCATATGCTGCTCCTCCTGAATCGCCCGCCCGAACTGGAACAGGAATTCGAGCAATACATCGACTCCCTTACCGACAAGTCTTCGCCCAATTTCCACCACTGGCTGACGCCCGATGAACAGGGCCAGACGTACGGCTTGGCACAGGAAGACGTCGACACGGTAACTACCTGGCTGGTGTCCCACGGTTTCACCGTCGGCTATGTTTATCCAAACCGCCGGGTGATCGACTTCTCCGGAACCGCCGGCGCGATTCGCACGGCCTTCCACACAGAGATTCACCGCCTCAATGTCCGCGGCGAACAGCACTTCGCCAACATGACCGATCCCCAGATTCCCGAAGCGCTGGCGCCGTCTGTGCTCGGTGTCGTCTCCATGAACGACTTCAAGCCCCACGCATACCTCGAACCCCGAACCCAATACCAGGTTACGAACTCATCCGGTGGCACCAACAATGTGGTCGTGCCCGCCGACCTGCAGACCATCTACAACGTGGCTCCGGTCTACCGGCAGGGCATCTACGGTCAGGGTCAAACCATCGTGGTGGTCGAAAACGCCATGCCCTGGAGCACGGACCCGACAACCTACCAGACGACCTTTGGACTCTCCGCGTACGGCGGCACTTGGACGAACACCCACCCCAACGCAGGCAACAACTGCAGCACTCCGACGAGCCCGAACGGCGACGAGGGGGAGGCCAACATTGACGTCGATGCCGTCCTGGCAATCGCGCCGGGGGCAACAGTTCAAGTGGCCTCGTGCGCAGACGGCGGGTCAGTCAGCACCTTCGGCGGTCTGCTCGCCCTGGAGAACCTCGTCAGCGCCGGCAGCCCTCCCGCGATCATTAGCATGAGCTATGGCGAATGCGAGGCCGGCAGCACACAAGGAGGAAACGCCGCCTTCTACACGGCGTTCCAATCCGCTGCGGCGGCAGGCGTTTCAGTGTTCGTCTCCTCGGGCGATCAGCTCTCCACCAGTTGCAGTAACGGTTATTTGTATGGCTACTTCGGCATCGGAGTTACGGGCTGGGGCTCAACCCCTTACAACGTAGCCGTGGGCGGAACGGATTTCGAAGATACCTACAACTCAAGCAAAGCTGGCATCCCGGTCAGCACGTACTGGAATTCCAACAACGCCGCCACCGACGGCAATGCCAAGTCCTATATTCCCGAGATTCCCTGGAATGACTCCTGCGCCAGTTGGCTCTTCAGCGACTTCTACGGCTTTGCGAACACCTACGGCTCCAGCGGCTTCTGCAACAGTTCGACGGCCACGACCAAGAACGACTTCATTACCATCAGCGGCGCCAGCGGCGGCCCTAGCGGATGCGCCAACGGAGCCAGCACCAACGGATACGTCACTACCGGCTGCGCCGGTTACGCCAAGCCATCCTGGCAGTCGGGTATCTTCGGTAATCCCGCCGACGGCGTTCGCGACTTGCCCGATGTCTCGCTGTTCGCCAGCAACGGATCCTGGGGCCATTTCTTCGTGATCTGCTGGTCGGACACCGCCAGCTTCGGGTCGTCTGGCGCGGTCGCCTGCACCAACCCGCCCAATCCCGTGGCCGCCACGCCGACGTGGAGTGGTTTTGGCGGAACGTCCTTCTCAGCGCCGCTCATGGCCGCCATGCAGTCTCTGGTCAACCAGAAGTGGGGTACACGGGCGGGGAATCCCAACCCCACCTACTACCAGATCGCGAAGGCGGAGTTCGGCTCAAACGGTGACAGTGCCTGCTATTCCATCAACCAGCCACCGCGTCCGGGCTTAGCCGCCTCCTGCGTCTTCTACGACGTCACGCAGGGTGACATCAATGCGAACTGTGTTCAGAACGGGTCGAACCAGCCCTGTTACATCCCATCCGGCACCAACGGAGTGCTCAGTGCAGAGCCAGTCTCTACGGTCTCGGTCCTTCAGGGTGGATCCGGCTACACCAGCGCCCCCACCTGCACCCTTGGCGCGCCGGCCACAGTGACAGGTTACCTTTCCCCGACAGGCGGAACCATCTACGCGGGCGGCACGCAGGCAACCTGCACTGCCACCTTCAATCCTGGAAGCATTTCCGCAGCCGGCACGGTCACCATCTCGGGAACGGTGTCTTCGAGCTGGGCGGGCGCCACGCTAACCGTCGGCAGCAGGACGTACACATTCGTGAACGGCACGCCGACAGCCGCCAATCAAGTCGAACTACACACCACCAATTCCGCCGCAACCAACCGCACCGACACCGCCGGGAATCTTGAAGCCGTGCTCAATGCCAACTCCGGCCAGTGCGTCAACGCTGGGTGCGTCTTTGCCAGCCAGACCGCAAACGGCAGTGCCACAGCGACCATCGTGGTAGCCGGCACGGTGACGCTGACGGCAACCACCAGCGGAATATCTGGGAACTTCGTGCTGACGGCAAACGAGAATTCCGCCAGCGACATCGTTACCACCATCACCAGCGCCGGTGCCGGCCCCGGCTACGTCTCCTCCATCGCCTCGACTGCCGGAGCAGGGTACACGGGCGGCTCTGGATGCACACTCTCCGGTGGAGGTGGATCGGGCGCAACCTGCGCGGCCGAGGTCTCTATTACCACGGCCCCCGCCACCTACACGCCTGGCTTCTACGCAACTCCCGGATGGGACTTTGCCACCGGCATTGGCACCGTCAATGCCTACAACCTGGTCTTCAACACCGCGTGGTGACAGCAATCATTGGATGTTCACTTCAACAGCACTGGTTAGGAACTGGAACAGAGAAGAGCAGCAAGCCAAGCGCAAGACTGCCAGAGAAACCGGAAAAATAGGATGAAAACTTTGCGAGTCTCGTCTTACCGAAGAATGATCGCGCTGGTCGCATTGGCGATAGTGCCAGGAGCGGCGCTGACGATGTGCGGCCAGGAAGCCCAGACACCCGGCGTGGCCTCGGATTGGACTCACCATCACGTTGTCTTCTCTCATCCAGGCACGGGCGAAGAGGCCTTGCAGCGCGGCAATTACGACCGCTGGCTGAAGATCACGAATAACCCTCGCTACACGACCCAACAACAGAAGCGCAACGGTCTGGGAACGGACTCGTCTCGATCCGCCTCCGAGGATGTAAATCCCCTGCGTGACTTGGGCAGGACCGGAGAGACGGAAGCCCCCGCAGACGTGCCCATCCTCGGCGAGGCTTTCCCCGGCGGAAAGCTACCTCGCGGACTGGCCCGCGCTCTGAAACCGCTTCGACCGCAACCGTTCGAATTTTCATCTGAGTTCCACGAACGCGGAGCCGCTTCAAACGCGAAGAAGAAAGCGAATCAGCTCCAAAGGGACTGGAGCGAAACCGAAGGCAATGGCGGCAGTGTCGGCCTCGGCCATCTTCCCGCCACCTTCACCACCAATTCCGCGAGCTGCACCGCGGACTTCGCCGCCTTCAACACAGGTTTGGCTGGTTCCTCTTCGCAAGCCAACATCGTTGCCTTCAATCAGCTCTACAGTGGTTGCAGTCCACGGCCCTCGACCGATTGGGCCTTCGACACCGGCGGCACTATCGTTACCTCGGTTGCGCTCTCGCTCGACGGAACCCAACTGGCGTTCGTGCAGACGGACAACACAACCGCGCATGCGGACTTCGTGGTCTTGAAGTTGGCACCATCATCCGGCGGGACCCTCACCCTCCCCACGATGTTGACGTCCAACAGTTCGTATCCCAACTGCATCGCGCCGTGCATGATTTCGATTCCCTTTCATGGAAGCCCCGGCGACACCGACTCTTCGCCCTTCATCGACTATGGGTCCGGGACGGCTTACGTGGGCGATGACGCCGGCAGCGTGCACAAATTCACAAACATCTTCTCCGCCACTACTCCGTCAGAAGTGACCACCGCCCCCTGGCCCGTGACGGTGAATCCCTCTACCGACGCGGCGCTCTCCAGCCCAATCTACGATTCGACCAGCGGCAAAATTTTTGTCGGCGACTACCTCGCCAATACCGCCTCGAATTGCCAGCCTGGAATTAAATCGACGGAGGGTCAATGTGGTTACCTCTACTCCGTCAACGCAAGCTCTGGAGCGGTTGTGCGCTCCGCCCAGCTCGACTACAACTTGGGCATTTATGACGGCCCCATCGTGGACTCGAGTGCCGGCATGGTGTACGCCTTTGTCGGAGCCGACAACTCAACCAATTGTTCCAGCGGCCCCTGTGCCGCCGTCTTCCAGTTCCCCGTGAGTTTCGGCGCCGGGGCTGCCGGCATTGAGGCGACGGTCGGTGCAGGCTACGAGTACCTGATGTCAGGCAGCTTCGACAACCAGTACTTCACATCGGGCAACTCACCCAGCGGCCACCTCTACGTGGTCGGAGGCACCGGCCCGCAAAACAACACCTTGTACGCGATCACCATCAATAACAATGCGATGACTGCAGGCCCCGCAGCGGCTGGCCCTGTCGTAGCCACCAACTACAGCAACGGCTTCTATGCGGCCGGACTTCCGCTCACCGAGTTCTGTAACAACGGCAGCATCGACTGCACGGCAGCTCAGGGCACGGACTACCTCTTCCTCAGCGTGCTCGGCTTCGGCGCCCAATTCACAACCAATCCCTGCCCGAATCAGAGTGCCAGCGTAGGCTGCATCATGGGCTTCACCGTTCCTCTCACCGGCATAGTTTCGAGTAGCGCTGCACCGAATGGATCGCTGCAGGAGGCCGGCGGCACCAGCGGAATTGTCGTCGACAACGGCGCTTCGAAGGCGTCCAACATCTATTTCTCGACGCTCCTCAACCAGACCTGCACGACCTCAGGCGGTACCGGCGGCTGCGCCGTATCGGCAACCCAGCAAGCGCTGCAATGAGGTCCGCAGGCAGCGGAGATGCCATCGCCCAGCGCACCAATCTCTCCGGTCATGCCTCCAGCAGCCCGAATCAAGGGGGATAAGCGCCGCATCAGGAACCTGCGTAGAAAACATAGATCGCCGTGTAGTGCGATCGCGTCTCTTGCCCTTTATGCTGAGCGTCGCAACCGGCGACAGGGGCCTTGCCGCCTTTGGTCGCAACCCGCTGGATGCTCGTCACTCGTCCCATAACCCCATCGCCCTGGTGTCCCGTCGCTTCCAGCAACAGCCAGGCGATCGACTCTGCGTCCGGCGTCGCGTTGGCCACCGGCTTCCCCGTCACCCGGCTTCCGTCGGTAGCCTCCCACGTCGGCCCCGCGAAATGCCTTCCAATCTGCTTGCCGGAATCGTCGAACAGCTTGGCATCCGGTCGTGACAGCACCCAACCAGAGCCGTCGCAGACGTAGACCTGGTCTCCCACTCCCTGTGCCTGGCGGATCAGAGTCGCTCCGGCGGGCGGTTTAAGCGCATCCGGAATCGTTGGTAGAGTCTGCGCGAAACCGCAGGATACAAGGACAAACCACGACGCTACAACACGCATTCGCATGGAACCAGCTTGCCACGATTGGTCAAGCCGGGCAAAATTGGCCCCACGTCCACCACCCGGAATCTGTTCCGGCCACTCAAAGTGAGCCCGGGGCAAGACCGGGCGCAGTGCGGCACAAACTCTGACTTGCCTAAGTTTCCTTCTGAGTACAAGATAGTCCAAGTACTTGGGGAGCCGAGTGCACAACGGAGGGCTGGTGAGCGCCTGGAATCAACATTCGGCACCAATTAAGGAGATCGACGTCCTGTGGATCACGGCCGGGCTCGGTTGCGATGGAGACACCATCGCGATGACCGCCGCAACCCAGCCCAGCATTGAGGACGTCATCCGCGGCGGCATCCCTTGGATTCCCAAGATCAACTTCCATAATCCCTTCCTCTCCATGGAGAACGGTGACGAGTTCATGCGCCGCTTCCACCTCGCCGCAGACGGGAAGCTGGATCCCTTCATCCTTGTGATCGAAGGCTCTATCCCGGACGAGACCAATAAGGCCGAGGGATACTGGGCCTCACTCGGCACCGACGCGGCCACAGGCCAGCCCATTACCACCTGCGAGTGGATCGACCGCCTGGCCCCGCATGCCTGGGCCGTCATCGCGGTCGGAACCTGCGCCACCTACGGCGGAATCCACGCCATGCAGGGCAACCCGACCGGCTGCATGGGGCTTCCCGATTATCTCGGCTGGCAATGGAAGTCGAGGGTGGAGATCCCCATCGTGTGCGTGCCGGGGTGTCCTGTCCAGCCGGACAATTTTATGGAGACGCTGCTCTACCTCCTCTACATGGCCTCCGGCCGGGCCCCCATGATTCCCCTCGACGAGGTACTGCGTCCAACCTGGCTATTCGGCAGCACAGTGCACGAGGGCTGCGACCGCGGCGGCTACTACGAGCAGGCCCAATTCGCAGAAACCTACGGATCTCCCCTGTGCATCGTAAAGCTAGGCTGCTGGGGACCAGTGGTGCAATGCAATGTCGGCAAGCGTGGTTGGATGGGCGGCATTGGCGGCTGCCCCAATGTTGGAGGCATTTGTATCGGATGTACGATGCCCGGTTTTCCCGATAAATTTATGCCGTTTATGAACCAGCCGCCGGGTTCACTGTTGTCCTCGGCCGCGGTCCAGACGTATGGTCGGGCGATCCATGCGCTGCGCAAGTTTACCCAGGCGTCACTCAACAAGGTACCCAGCTGGCGACATCCGCAACCGGTCCAGCCGCCCGCACCAGAGTGATGCCGAGAACAGATTGCAAATGCTGAACCACGGAGTAACGCATGGCTTCATTGCCGCAAACTGATTCGGAAAACAGCAAGGCCAGCGCAGAGGAATCCGCGCTGATGTCCGAACTTGCCGGTGCGGAAGCCGTGCTGCTCGAACTGGCCGGACTGTTCAGCGGAGGGCCCCCTGCTTCGCCCTTCGAGACTGGCAATGGCGCACCGCGCCGCCCCACCGAATCCTCCAGCATCGAGGCCAAGTATCGCGCGCTTCTGGAGCAGATTCCTGCGGTCGTATTTATGGTCTACCTCGATCGCGGTATCAGCGAAGCATACGTCAGCCCGCAAATCGAAGCGTCCCTCGGATACTCCCGCGACGAATGGCTGGAGGACCCCATCCGTTGGTACGACCGCATTCATCCGGATGACAAACTGCGCTGGAGCCAGGAAGCCGCTGGAATGTTTCTCTCCGGCCAACCGCTCCGCTCGTCCTATCGCGTGGTCGCGCGCGACGGCCAGGTCATCTGGTTCCATTGCGACGCCACCATGGTCCGGCAACCCGATGGACAACCCTGGTTCATCCACGGCGTCGCGTTCGATATCACCGACCTCAAGCGCACTGAAGAGGCCCTGCAGCAGGAGCGCAACGTGGTCTCCGCCATCCTCGACACCGTCGGAGCACTGGTCGTCGTGTTGGATCCGGAGGGACGCATCACCCGCTTCAACCGCGCGTGTGAGTTGACCACCGGCTATGCGTTGGAAGAAGTGCGCGGCAAGCATCTCTGGGACATCTTCCTGCTGCCGGAAGAAGTAGAGCGGTTCAAGTCCATCTTTGAGCAGATGAGCGCGGACCTGCTGCCGGAGGACTACCAAAGCTATTGGCTCACCCGCCATGGAACCAGGCGCCTCATCGCCTGGTCGAGCACCATGTTGCCTGGCACAGACGGAATGCCCAACTACATCATCGCCACCGGAATCGACATCACCGAACGCGAGCAACTGGAGCAAGCTCTCCTCGACATCAGTTCCCGTGAGCAGCGTCGCATCGGCCAGGACCTGCACGACGGCCTTGGCCAGCATCTCACCGGAATCGCCTTCATGGCCAAGGTCCATGAAGCCAAGCTGACCGAGAAGCACCTCGAAGACGCCGGCGACGCAGCGAAGATCGTGCGGCTGGTCAACGAGGCAATTCACAAGACCCGCGAACTGGCGCGCGGGCTGCTCCCGGTCGTGTCTGACTCCGAGGGCCTGATGTCCGCGCTGCAACTGCGCGCTGCCGAAGTAGAAGATATTTTTGGGATATCTTGTCGCTTCGAGTGCGATACTGCAGTCCTGATCTACGACGACACCATGGCAACCCACCTCTACCACATCGCTCAGGAGGCGGTGAACAACGCTCTCAAACACGGTCACGCCCAAAACATTCTGATGCGGCTAACCGCGGAAAACAGCCGCGGAAAGCTCCTCATCCGGGATGATGGCAGCGGTATCGCGGAGAACCGAGGCAATAGCTCAGGTATGGGGTTGCACATTATGAACTACAGAGCGAATATGGTCGGCGGCACTCTTGAGGTCACGCGCGGCCCCGTAAACGGCACCATCGTAACCTGCAACTTCCCCATCAAACCCAGCGGGGAGCAGTCGGGGTGACCATGGCGAATATTCCTGAACAACGTCCCGCAGCCAAGAAAACGATCTTCATCGTCGACGACCATCCTCTGCTGCGCCAGGGCCTGGCCCTGCTCATCAACCAGCAACAGGACCTTGAGGTATGCGGTGAAGCGCAAGAGGCACAAGCCGCGATGCGCGCCCTCGCCAAGAAGCAGCCCGACATCCTCATCGTCGACATATCGCTGAACGGACCGGACGGATTGGAGTTGATGAAAAACATCCGCGCCGCCTATCCCGAGTTGCCCGTCCTGATCCTCTCCATGCACGATGAAGCGATCTACGCCGAACGCGCTCTCCGCGCCCATGCCAACGGCTACATCATGAAGCAGGAAGCCACTGAAAAAGTGTTGGTCGCCGTCCGCCGGATTCTCAACGGCGAGGTCTATTTGAGCGAACGGATGGCCAACAAGTTGCTCCAGCAATACATCGGTGGCACTCCAACTTCCATTCACTCGCGAATTTCCGCTCTCTCTGATCGCGAGCTCGAGGTCTTCTGCCTGATCGGCGAAGGCCGCGGCACGCGAGAGATCGCCGACGAGTTGCACCTGAGCGTGAAGACTGTAGAAACCTACCAGGCTCACATCAAAGAGAAGCTGTCCCTGCACAGCGGACGCGAGCTGATCCAGCACGCAATTCAATGGAAGATCGACGAACAAACCGGCTAGTGCAGTGCGTCGGAAATAAAGGTACCTATGGGCGGCCCGAGATTATGGTCTTCGGAGTAGCAGCGGGCTTTAGCCCGCGGTAAGTGGCATATAAATCGGCGGGCTTTAGCCTCGGGCCTCTTACTTCCCCCGCTCCGATTCAGACGTGGATACGTTCCGATCTGTGTGACGCACTACACGAGTCGGCAGGCGTGAATCTTGACTTGGGCCCTGCTTGAAAAACGCAACCCCGATAAGGGAACCCCCGATACACCCCAGAGTACTAAGTATGAGCGAAGAATAGGGGCAGTCCCTCTTGCCACTTCAACCTTGCAGCGCCTCTACTGCGCTCAGAAAGTTGTACGAGTCTACCTTCGGGCGGCCCGAGATCGGTGCCGCCTAAACTTTCGCCCACGTTCCGCACGGCCAGCCTGTATCCCAAGAGGAGAGCCCAGGTATGAGTCCCGAATCAGTTCCTTACGGTCGCAGCACCCAAAAGAAGCCCGCAGTCGCCGAACTGCATATCCTCTGGATCACCGCCGGCCTCGGTTGCGACGGCGACACCGTATCCATCACCGCCGCCACCCAGCCAAGCATTGAAGATGTCCTGCTCGGCGCCATCCCCGGCCTTCCCAAAGTTCACCTGCACAACCCCGTGCTCGCCTATGAAGTCGGCGACGACTTCATGAAGCACTTCTACCTCGCGGAAAAAGGCCAGTTGGAGCCCTTCGTTCTGGTCGTGGAAGGTTCCATTCCCAACGAGAAGATCAAGAAGGAAGGCTACTGGGCCGGCCTCGGCACGGATCCGCACACCGGGCAGCCGATCACCACCAATGAGTGGATCGATCGCCTTACTCCCAAGGCGCTCGCCGTCGTGGCCTGCGGCACCTGTGCCACCTACGGCGGCATCCACGCGATGGAAGGGAACCCGACTGGCGCCATGGGACTCGCCGACTACCTCGGCTGGGGCTGGAAGTCGAAGGCCGGCCTCCCCATCGTCAATGTCCCCGGCTGCCCGGTGCAACCCGACAATTTCATGGAGACCGTCCTCTACCTGCTCTACCAGGTCGCCGGACTCGCGCCCATGATCCCTCTCGACGACCAACTCCGCCCCACCTGGCTCTTCGGCAAAACCGTCCACGAAGGCTGCGACCGCGCCGGCTACTACGAGCAGGGCGACTTCGCCACCTCCTACAGCTCGTCGAAGTGCATCGTCAAGCTCGGCTGCTGGGGCCCCGTCGTCAATTGCAATGTGCCCAAGCGAGGCTGGATGGCAGGCATTGGCGGCTGCCCCAACGTCGGCGGCATCTGCATCGGCTGCACCATGCCCGGCTTCCCCGACAAGTTCATGCCCTTCATGGACGAGCCTCCCGGCGCCAAGTTGTCCAGCGGAGCCATCGGTGTCTATGGCCAAGCCATCCGCGCTCTGCGTAAGATAACCAACGACACTGTCAACAAAGAGCCCAAGTGGCGTCATCCACGCGCCGAACTCACCACCGGCTACAGCCGTTCCTACTAGTTCCGCTAACGACGCAAAAGGAGACACCACCATGGCTACGACTACAGCCGCACATCCAGAGGAAGCCACCCCCTCCAGCAAGTTAGTGGAGATGAATTGGGATCCGATCACCCGGATCGTCGGCAGCCTCGGCATCTTCACCAAGATCGACTTCGGCAAGCGCAAGGTCGCGGAGTGTCACAGCACCTCTTCCATCTTCCGCGGCTACAGCATCTTCATGAAAGGCAAAGACCCGCGCGACGCCCACTTCATCACCAGCCGCATCTGCGGCATTTGCGGAGACAACCACGCCACCTGCGCCACCTATGCGCAGAACATGGCCTTCGGCGTCCGCCCGCCCGCCATCGCCGAGTGGATCGTCAACCTCGGCGAAGCCGCCGAATACATGTTCGACCACAACATCTTTCAGGACAACCTGGTCGGCGTCGACTTCTGCGAAAACATGGTCAAGGAGACTAACCCCGGTGTCTGGGAGAAAGCCACCAAGACCGCCGCACCCCACGCCGAGCAGCACGGCTTCCAGAAGATCAGCGACATCATGACCGCGCTCAACCCCTTCACCGGCTCCTTCTACCTCGAAACCCTGCAAGTCAGTCGCTACACGCGCGAGATGTTCTGCCTCATGGAAGGCCGCCACGTACATCCCTCCACGCTCTACCCCGGCGGCGTCGGCACCGTGCCCACCGTGCAGCTCTTCACCGACTACATCGTCCGTCTGATGAAGTATGTCGAATTCATGAAGAAAGTCGTGCCCCTCCATGACGATCTCTTCGACTTTTTCTACGAGGCCCTCCCCGGCTACGAAGAAGTCGGCCGTCGCCGCATCCTCCTCGGCTGCTGGGGCTCGTTCAACAACCCCGACGTCTGCGACTATACCTACGAGAAGATGACCGACTGGGGCCGCGGCATGTTCGTAACCCCCGGCGTGGTCGTCGACGGCAAACTCGTCACCACCGACCTCGTCGATATCAACCTCAACATCCGTATCCTGCTCGGCAGTTCCTACTACGACGACTGGCAGAACTCCGAAACCTTCGTCAAAAAAGATCCCCTCGGCAATCCGGTCGATCAACGCCACCCCTGGAACCAGAGCACCTTCCCCAAGCCGCAAAAGCGCGACTTCAAGGAGAAATACACCTGGGTCATGTCCCCGCGCTGGTACGACCAGCGCACCAAGGACTACCTCGCGCTCGACACCGGCGGCGGACCCATCGCCCGTTTCTGGGCGACGGCGCTCGCCGGACTCGTGGACATCGGCTACGTCAAGGCAACCGGACATAGCGTCAAGATCTACCTCCCGAAGACCGCGACCAAGCCGGAAACCGAGTTCGAGTGGCACATCCCGAAGTGGAGCAACGCCATCGAGCGCGACCGCGCCCGCACCTACTTCCAGGCATACGCCGCCGCCTGCGCACTGCACTTCGCTGAGCAGGCGCTGACCGAACTGCACGCCGGAAGAACCAAAACGTGGAACGAGTTCAAAGTCCCCGAAGAAGCCATCGGCTGCGGTTTCCACGAAGCGGTGCGCGGAGTCCTGTCGCATCACGTCGTCATCCGCAACCACAAAATCGCCAACTATCACCCCTACCCACCCACTCCCTGGAACGCCAACCCCCGCGACATCTACGGCACGCCCGGTCCCTACGAAGACGCAGTGCAGAACACACCCATCTTCGAAGAGAACGGCCCCGACAAGTTCAAAGGCATCGACATCATGCGAGCAGTTCGCAGCTTTGACCCCTGCCTGCCCTGTGGTGTACACATGTACCTCGGGAACGGTAAGGTACTGGAGACAAGCCACTCACCCATGTTCGGTATTCCGCATAAGTAGTCCCTGAACAGAAAGAAGGAGACGTGTGGCGGAAGACAACCAATTCCAGGAACAGGTCCGGCAACTCGGCAAGTTAGTCGCACAGTTTGAGCAGTCGCCGGAAAGCAGCGCCAAGGTTGCGGGCAAAGAGCTCGTGCAGCTCCTCATGGAACTGCACGGGCGCGGCCTCGAACGCGCCATGGAGATTGTCTTCGAATCCAGCGACAAAGGTCAGGAGACCATCGACCGAATGGGCCGGGACCCCGTTGTCGGCAGCCTCCTCCTGCTCTACTCCCTGCATCCCGATATCCTCGAAGTCCGCGTCCAAAGCGCAATCGAACGCCTCCGCCCCCGCTTGCGCAAGCTCTCCTGCGCCATCGAGCTCGAAGGCATCGACGAAGCCGCAGTCCGCATCCGTCTCGCTATCGCCAGCCACAGTTGCGGCTCGTCGACCAAAGACATCCGCACCATCGTGGAGGATGCCGTCTACGAGCACGCCCCCGACATCACCACCCTCACCCTTCTCGGTCTCGACGAACCTGCACCCACCGGCTTCGTCTCGCTCGAAAGTTTGCTGGGCCAACACATCGCAGCGCCCGTCCCGGCAGCCCAGCCGCGTGAGACGGAGGAGGTCGCGTGAACTTTCCCTCAGCCATCACGAAATGGGGATACGATGCGTGACACTCCTCTCCCAGCCTTTGAGGAAGCCTTCAACGCCCTCCGTCAATTCACGCGCGTCCGCCGCCCCACCGCGGACGCAGTAGAGTTCTGCGAACTCTGCAGCGCCGGCCTCGCCCACGAGCACCCGCACCTCGTAGAACTCTCCTCCCGCCAGATTCTCTGCGCCTGCGACGCGTGCGCCGTCCTCTTCGACGGAAGAGAGGACGCCAAATTCAAACGCGTCTCCCGTCGCGCCCTCCACCTCACAGACTTCGAGATGTCCGACGGCCAATGGGAGAGCCTGCTCATCCCCATCAATATGGCCTTCTTCTTCCGCTCCAGCGTCGAGCGCAGAACCATCGCGCTCTACCCCAGCCCCGCAGGCGCGGTCGAGTCTCTCCTTTCGCTCGAATCCTGGAACGAAATCGAAGCCAGCCACCCCGCGCTCGCCCTTCTCCGCCCGGACATCGAAGCCTTCCTCGTCAACCGCGTCGGCCACTCCCGCGGCCTCACCGGCGCCGAGTACTACATCGCCCCCATCGATGAGTGCTACAAACTCGTCGGCCTCATCCGCACCAACTGGAGAGGCCTCTCCGGAGGCGCCGAAGTCTGGACCGAGATCGGCCGCTTCTTCTTAGACCTGCGCTCGCGAGCCGATGCCGTCGGCGGAGAAGCCAATGCCTGACCTCGGCTTCCAGATCGAAGCAGTCAGCGTGGTCCCCAACGCAGTGGCGCCAACGCTCGCTTTCCAACTCCGTGCCACGAACGCAGCGCCCAATGAAACAATTCACGCCATCACCCTGCGCTGCCAGATCCACCTTGAAGTCGCCCGCCGCCGTTACACTCCCGAAGAACAGGAGTCCCTCGTCGATCTCTTCAGCACCCCGGACCGTTGGAGCCAAACCCTCCGCACCATGCTTTGGACCAACGCCTACATGGTCATTCCCGCCTTCTCCGGCGCCACCACCACCGCCGAACTGCAAATCCCCTGCACCTTCGACTTCAACGTCGCCGCCACCAAATACTTCGCAGGCCTCTCCGACGGCGAAGTCCCCGTGCTCTTCCTCTTCAGCGGCTCCGTCTTCTACGCACCATCGGATGGCGCGCTGCAGGTCGCGCCCATCTCCTGGGAGCAGGAAGCAAAGTTCAAGCTGCCCGTGAACGTCTGGCGCGAAATGATGGACGCCTACTACCCCAATTGCGTTTGGCTCAACCTCCGCCGCGACGTCTTCGACCGCCTCCATCGTTACAAGATGGAACGCGGCATCCCCACCTGGGAGCAGGCCCTCGAAGAAATTCTCTCCAACGAGACGATGGTGAAATCATGAACCTCGAACCCGTGGAAAAAATCGCCGAGGCCGTCCTCTACGAGGGATACATGCTCTACCCCTACCGTCCCTCCTCGGTCAAAAACCAGCGCCGCTGGAACTTCGGCGTCCTTTGCCCTCAGTCCTACTGCGAGCGCCAGCCCGGCTCTGATAGCTGGACGATGCAGACCGAGTGCCTCGTCAGGACAACCGCATCCACGCAACTCACCATCAAGATTCGTTTCCTGCAAATTGTTCACCGCTATGTCGGCACCTTGCGCAATCCGGGCAAGCTGTACCCCGAAAACGCAGAGCCGGAACTCGATCCGGTTGATCGCCTCGAAGTCGGCGGCCGCATCTATCAGCCCTGGGATGAAGCAGCGGAGCGCGAGCATACCTTCACCCTCCTTGATGCCGGCTCGCCAGCGCCGCATTCTCCGCTGCGCATCAATTTCCTCCCTGGAAAATCCCTCGAATATCTGTGCGACGAACAGGGCCACGCGGTAGGCGCCATCCGCCGTGAGTGGCAACACCTCACCGCCTCCATCGAGTTCGAAGTCACACCCACTCGCGACGACGTCGTCAAGCTCACCATTCGCATCGCCAACCTCACGCCGATGCCCGCACACACACACGAAACTCGCGAAGACGCCCTCCCCTTCTCTCTCGCATCCGCACACACCATCCTCGCAGTCGAGCACGGCGAGTTCCTCTCGCTGCTCGATCCACCCGCCGAATTCAGCGATCTCGCCGCCGCCTGCAGCAACATCGGCACCTGGCCGGTGCTCGCTGGCAACGCAGCGGAGACCATGCTCTCGTCGCCCATCATCCTTTACGACCATCCCCAGATCGCACCCGAAAGCGCCGGCAATCTCTTCGACTCCACCGAAATCGACGAGATCCTCTCCCTCCGCATCCTCACCCTTACCGACGACGAGAAACGCGAAATGAGTCGCTCCGACGATCGCACCCGCGAAATCCTCGAGCGCACCGAGAACATGCCCGACGAACAATTCCTCAAACTCCACGGCGTGCTGCGCGGCCTCATTCCACACAAGGAGGTTGCGTGATGAACCAGTGGGAATGGAACCTCCTCGAAGACAAAGCCCCCATCGACCACGTTCTCGTCGATGGAGTCGAAGTCCGCACCGGCGATCGTGTCCGTCTGCGCCCCCGCGAAGGCGGCGACATCCTCGACCTCGCCCTGCGCAACCAGATCGCAACCATCGAAAGCATCGAACAGGACTACGAAGGCCGCCAGCATATCTGCGTGGTCCTCGACAATGATCCCGGCCGCGACCTCGGAATGATGCGCCAGCCCGGCCACCGTTTCTTTTTCAACGAGACCGAGATCGAACCGCTGCCCGAAGCTGAGCGCGCCGCGAACACAGCGCAGCGCAAACCGCGCATCCTCATCGCCGGCATCGGCAACATCTTTCTCGGCGACGACGGCTTTGGTGTCGAAGTCGTTCGCCGCCTCGCAGAGCGCGGCCTCCCCGACTCCGTCCGCGTGATCGACTTCGGCATCCGCGGCCTGGACCTCGCCTACGCCTTGCAGGACGGTTACGAAACCACCATCCTCATCGACGCCTACCCGCACGGACAACCGCCCGGCACCGTCTCCATCGTTGATCTCGACGCAAGCGATACCGCCGGCTCTCCAGGCAACTTCATCGAACCCCACAGCATGCACCCACTCAACGTCCTGCGCATGGCCAGCGCAATGCATGGTCCCATCGAAGGCGTGATGCTCGTCGGATGCGAGCCCGCATCCCTCGGCGGAGACGAAGGGCACATCGGACTCAGCGAGCCCGTCGAGACTGCTGTCGGCGCGGCAGTCCAGGCAACCGAATCGCTGGTACACAGAATTCTGGTCGGTGAGCCGATCGGGGGCAAACAAAATTAGGCAAAGGAGAATTGATATGTCTCTGGAATTAGCAGAATCGACCAACGGAACCGGTACCGACAAAGAGACGCTCTACATGCTCGGTGGCGTCGCGCTCGTTGTCTTCGGCACCGGCCTGATTCTCTCCAACCCCTTCATCCGTCGCCAGCTCTCCCAGCTCGGCGTCGGAAACCTGGCCCAGACCGTAATGCCGGACGTCGAGCGTTATCTCAAACTCCGCGCGATGTAAGTCCGGAGTCGAAACCAGAAACGCGGATCGCCTGCACACGATCGCATGCGGGCCGGGGGAGACATCGCGAATCCAATGGAAGCCGCAAACACAGCGCTCGCCCACTACATCCTGGACGTCAAAGCCAGCAGGTTCACCGTGCAGGCGTTTGCCACCGGCATGCTCTCCGCCATGGGACATAGTCCCACCATCGCCATCCGCGACTTCAGCGGCGAGGTAGACTTCAATCCCGAGACGCTCCAGGCCAGCGGATTCCGCATCAGCATCAAAACCGCCTCGCTCAGCGTGCAGGACGACATCAGCGACAAGGACCGCCGCGAGATCGAGCGGATGATGAACGACCAGGTCCTCGAGACCGCGAAGTATTCCGACATCCTCTACCAGGCGCCCTCCATCGCAATCACCCGCCTGGGCGACGCGCTCTTCTCCGCCGCCCTCGACGGTACGCTCACTCTTCACGGCGTCATCTCCAAACAGCCGGTGACCGCACGCATCGCAGCCTTCGGCACCACCTTGCGCGCTTCGGGCGAATTCATGCTCAGCCAGGCTGCCTACCAGATCAAACCCGTCTCCGTAGCCGGCGGCGCCCTCAAACTCAAAGACGAAGTGAAGTTCTCCTTCGAGATGGTCGCGCGCGAACAGGGATAGCCTCGCCATGCTTAGAACTCAGACGCTTTGAGCTGTTAGCTTACAGCTTTCAAGCTCACAGCTCAGGAATCAAGCCTCTTCCGCCCCAAGGATTATTCAAACGCGATTGCCCTGTGAGATGCGGCTCCAGCCGCTGGGGTCAATCATCTCTTCCGTTTAATCCCGAATGAATGCAATTTCATTGCAAGTTCAGAGCGGGCTCATCCCGCGGCGAGAGCCTAACTAGGCAAAGCGATCTTTGGGCGGGTTTCCAGAATCCCGAATTCGCGCCAGCGGATGAGGTCGGCACCATGAGAATCCTGATTGTCGAAGACGAACCCAAAGTCTCCAATTTCCTGCAGCGCGGCCTGGTGGCGGAACGATACGCCGTCGACGTCTGCGCCGATGGCCGCGAAGGCCTGGAGATGGCCCAGGCCTTCCCGTACGACCTCATCATCCTCGACATCATGTTGCCCAGCCTCAACGGATACGAAATCCTGCAGCGAATCCGCCGCGCTAACCAGCACGTCCCCGTCCTGATGCTGACCGCAAGAGACGCGGTCGAAGACAAAGTGAAGCTCTTCGAGGCCGGCGCCGACGACTACCTCACCAAACCGTTCGCGTTCGCAGAACTCCTGGTGCGTGCCAAGGCCCTGCTCCGCCGCGGCCCGGTCAACCGCTCCAGCACCTTGACCGTCGGCGACCTCGAACTCGACCGCCTTACCCAGCAAGTCAAGCGCGCCGGCAAGCGCATCGAAGTCACCGCCAAAGAATATTCTCTGCTCGAATACCTCATGCAGAACGTCGACCGCGTTCTCTCACGCAACATGATCATCGAGCACGTCTGGGATCAGAGCTTCGACGGCATCACCAACATCGTGGACGTCTACGTCAGGCACCTCAGGGCCAAGGTGGACAACGGCCAGGGCAGTTCCTACATCCGAACCGTGCGCGGCTCCGGCTACATGATCCGAGCCCGCAGCGAACCCTGAAAGACTGCCGTATTGAGTTTTGGTTTGTCATTCTGAGCGCAGCGAAGAACCCCCGCATTTCGTGCCGCCTCAGTCTCGACGCGGGCCCCCGGCCTCCTATCGCTCCTCAATTTTCACGCTACCCGACAAGTCCGTTTCCAGAATCCACCATTGCCCTTCCCGATGCGCCTTTACCGGAGCGCCGTCGACCGACACCCGGCTCGCCCCATCCATTGCCGGCAACTTCACCTTCGCCGTCATACCAACCGGCAAACTCAGGTTCAGCACAAAGTTCGCCGTTCGTGTCCAACCCACGGACAACTCGCCGAGTGGCGTCGGCACCCTGCCCTCTGCGCTGGATAGGTTTCCCGGATGAGGTTGGATGAGCGCTCGTTTCCAGCCCGGCGCCAAGGGCTGCGCCCCCAGCACAAACCGCGGAAGAAGGTTCGCCGGCGCTGCCCCCCAGGCATGATTCCAGTCCTGATTCGGCTTGTACTTCTGATCCCACGCCTCCCAGGTAATCGTCGCGTCGTTGTCGACCATGTGCCGCCAACTGCGGTCTCCAGGAGCAGTCATCAGGGACAACGCCGCCGAATCCTCGTTGTTCTCAAACAGGCTCTCCAGCAGGTATTGCGCTGCATACACCGATCCCACCATGCCGCGACCAACCAGCCATTCCGCGATCTGCGGTCTCCTCTCCGGAGGCACCAGCCCGAAGTCCAGCGCAAATAGATTTGCGTGCAAAGAAGCATGATCCGTCTCGATGCCATCGCGATAGAGTCCACGCGCAGGATCGAAGAGCTTCTCCTGAAAGGCCGCCCGCGCCTTCTTCTCCCGCTCAAGAAACTCCGCGGCCTCTCTGTCCTTGTGCAGGGCTCCGGCTAACTGCCCCATCTCTTCCAAAGCCCGCAAGTGGAACGCGTTGACCACCGTATTGACTCGGGTAAAGACGTAGTGGTCGCGTTCATGCTGCGGCCAATCGACGATATCTCCATGCTTGATCTCCTCCGGCGAGCTGGTCACCAGTCCGTCTGGTCCGATGCGCTCATCCAGCAGCTTCGTCTTCAATCCCGCGTAGTGCGCTGCCAGCCAGGCTGTGTCACCCGTCTGCATCCAGTCGGCGTAGGCCATGAAGACCATCTGCGGTGCCCACTCCGAGGGCCACGTCGGAAACTTCATCAGGCGATCGAACGTGACCCGTGTCATCCGCGGGTCCGCATCGCCGGCGTAGTAGCTCAACTGCGTCAGATAGGCATCCGCCTCATAGGCCAGTCGTTCGCGATCGCCATCAACGAAGACCCCCGCAAACGTCGTCGCCTTGATCGAGGAATGGCAGAGATCCCAGACCTTGTCGAGCATCGGGTCCGACGAGTGGAACGTCGCAGCATCGTCGATCCAGGTGCGGTCGAAAGCCGCACGCCGCCGGATCTGGTCCGCGTGCAGTTCAGTTGGCCAGCCCTCGACCTCCACCCAGCGAAATGGCAGCAAGACTCCCCATGAAGCTGGAGTCAAGACCGCCGGACTCATCGTGTTGCGCCCATTCGCCGGAGGAGCGACGATCATCGGGACGTTCGCATCCAGCGCAATCTTCACTTCGGCATAGCGCACTGAGCCCGGTGGATGCGTATCCACTCGGCCGTTCTTCAGCGATTCGCCGAAACGCACCGTAACCGCCGGCGCCGCCGGAGCCGAGGTCAACGAGAGATTCCCAAACGCGACTCGCCCAAAGTCCACCAGAAAAACGCCCGGCGCAACCTTGCGTATTCCCACTGGCGCCTGTTCAACCACGTGCGCCAACTCCGAGTGTTGACCCGTCGGCGATCCCATCGCCAACCCGGACAGCATGGGCACCTGCGCTCTCGCGAGCGCCGGAGACAGCACCATGAGAAGCGCAAGTATTGGTAGAAGAGGACGGTAAGACACCCGGGCACCTAAGAGAACACTGGCAGAATCGTCGAAGGCTCAGAGCCCCGGAGCGCCTGCCTCCGGGACCCTGCAAGAGCCGGATCTAGAAGTTGATCCGAGCCGTCAGCTGACCAATTCGCGGATCGTTGGCTTGGGTTAGTGTGACCAGTCCATACGTCGAACTGTTCAGGCCCGTACCTGGACCTCCAAAGTTCGGGCGGTTGCCCACGTTGAAGAACTCGCCGCGGATCTCCAGGCTGACCCCTTCCCGCACAATGAATTGTTTGAAGGCAGAGAGGTCCACCTCGGGGTAGATTCTCTGCCGTTCGTTGATGTATTGAGGATTGGACTGGAGCGTGTAACTATACCGCTGCTTGTAGGCGGGAGTAGACGACGTGGAGTCGCACGCAATCACGCCCGAGTGCGACAACACCAGCGCTCCCGTCGCATCCTCATAGCAGGTGTTGAACATCCGCTGGAAGTTGCGCGGAGCCCCTGCCAGCGGATTGCCAATCAGATCCACGCTGCCGGGGGCTGCGATCAGGTTTCCATTCTGAGCACGCATGACGGTGTTCAGTTTCCAGCCGCCGATCAGCATGCGCTCATAGGCCGGCCGCGCCAGGAATTGCGGCAGCTCGATCGTGCCGAACACGTTGGCAATCAGATTCGCGCCAGGATCCACGACGCCAGTAAGGGTCGAGCCCGGACCAAAGTTGTTGGCAAAGCTGTTGTGGCTGATCAGCTCGTTCCAGGTAAAGCTGCCCTGGAAGGAGACGTGATGCTTCATCGGCTTGCTCACCTGGATCTGTAAGGCGTCGTAGCGCTGGTAACCGATGGATTGATAGGTCTTCGTCACGCTGCCGAACTCCGGGAAAGGCAAGTACAGCAGTTGCTGTTGAATCGTAGCGGCATTCAAAGTCGAGTTCCCTGGAATCTTTCCTGCCATGGGGTTGGGAACCGAAGCATTGAGTGCATTCTGGTTGGCCAGGTTTGCAACCGGGTCGGTCCCCGCGGCGTAGTACTTCTGCGGCAGCACATTGATATTCTGCGAAACCTCGAGGTTGCTGGGGCGATTGTTGACATAACCAATCTGTACCTGAAGATTGCCCATAAACTGCTGCTGTATATTCACCGCGATCTGTTGTGCCTTCGGCTGCTGGTGGCCTTGATCGTTGAAGCTGACATTGCTGCCAAGTGCCGAAGCCAGCCCAAGCGAGCTGCCGGTAGGCAGGTTGATTCCAGTCGGGAACGGATTGCTCAGGCTGGTTACAGGCTGGAACGAGGCGCTTACGTTATATCCACCGGTGCCGGTCGAAGTGTTGCCGGTCGACTGCGAGAAGCCTGTCGCGATCGGGCCTTCGATGGTATTGAAGTAAATGATGCCGTACCCGGCGCGGAACACCGTGCCCGGAAATACCTGGTATGCCAGGCCCAGGCGCGGCTGGAAATTGTTCAGGTCTCTCGGATACGGGAAGCGATTGCTGGTGGTGGCATACTGCAGCCCGCCGTTGAGCGTCAGTCCGGTCACGCTGGCCTGCACGGGATTGGTGCACGTGGTGCAAAAGTTGGTGACAAATTTGTTGTAGCGCTCGGTGAAGGGTGACTCGTAGTCCCAACGGAAGCCGAGATTCAGCGTCAGCTTCTCATTCACGCGCCAGTCATCCTGGACGAACGGCGCCAGATAATTCTGATGAAGCGCATAGGAAGGATTGATCGTGTACTGAATCGCGTTGTGGTATCCCAGCAAAAGCGAAGCCAACGCGTTTCCTGAAGTCGAGTCGCCGGTCGCGGGCTTCAATTGCGTCAGCGTGCGATCGATGGTCAGCCCGGTGAAGCCACTCTGTCCCGGCTGAACGTTGTAGTTCATGAAATTAGCTTCGAGGCCGAACCGGACGGTATGCCGGCCAAACGTCTTGGTCAGAATCTCATCCAGAGAATCGTTCAGGCTGGTGCTCACCTGGCTCGTGTTGGTCGATCCGCCGCTCACACCCGCAGCCACCGTCGGGCCATCGGAATCGCTGGTGATGCCGGGGAAGCTGGTGTACGGAAGACCCGTGCTGGACATATTGATCGTGGAGAGATTGAAGTTCTGATTGAACGGATTCACCAGGCTGAAAGGGTGCCAGGTGACGCCTAACCGTGAATCGAGCACCATGCTGGAGCCGAACTGCTGGACATCATCGAAGCTGCCGCCCATCGTTCTGCGCGAGACAACGTAGCCGCCTTCGTTGGTGCCCGCCGGACCAATGCCTTTGGGAAAATTATCCAGCGGGGTGCTCTGCGTCAGAGCGGCATGGAAAAGAATGACGCTGAACTTGTTATTCTTCCCGATCGCCTGATCCAGGCGGCCAATAATCGATGGATAGGTGTTCGGGAACGAGGTTTGGGTCGCGATGAAGTTATAGGTGGCACTCGGATTGTAGGCCGAGCTGCAGCCCGCCGAAGGACACGGGAGGTAGCTGATCAGCGCTTGCCCCGCAGCGTTTAGCCCCTCGGTGACACCAACCGAGTTCGGCCCGGCAATATTGTTGAACGGGAAATAAACCGTGCGCGCGCCCCCGACCACCGGTGACAGGGGATCGTAAATCTGGCGGCCCGCGGTGCAGAATCCGGCACTGTTGAAGCTGCTGCAAAGCTCCGCAAAGTTGCCCGCGCGAAGATTGGCATTCGGCATCAACCCCGTGTACGGACTGGCGGTGTGGGAGGCGTAACGCTCAAACGACAGCATAAAGAAGGTTTTGTTTTGCCCGTTATACAGCTTCGGGATATACACCGGACCATCGACCACAAAACCTGTCTGGTTCAGTTGGTCGTTGCCGCGGCGCGTTGGAGTAATGGAGTTGGTGCAGCCCGCCGTGCCCGGATAGCAAAGGTTCTGGTTGGGAACATTCTGGTACTGATTCGCGTTGAGATACGTGTCCTGAAAGACCAGATACGCTGCACCGTGAATCCTGTTCGTCCCGTTCTTCACCACAACGTTGGTGACCGTACCGTTGCCATGGCCCACCTGGGCATCGAAAATCGAAGTCCCGACTTTGGTCTCCTGCACGGCCTCATTCGAAGGCGTAAAGCCCGCATAGGTCGAGCCGGAAAGCCGCTCCGGCGGATCGTTCGGAATGCCGTCCAGGGTCAACCGGTTGTGGCCGGCATTGCCGTCGGACGCAATCTGAATGGCCACGCCGCTGAACGGGTTTGTGAACTGACTGGAGTGGCCCTGGAAATAGCCGCCCGACCCATTGTTGGTGACACCCGCCGCCAGGGTTGCCAGTACATAGGGATCGCGCCCCTCATTGGGCAGGTCCGAAACCTCCTGGGCGCTCAAGGTTGTGGCGATGTTGGCCGACCCGGTATCCAGCAACGCGTTGCTGCTCGCGACAACCTCGACTGTTTCGTTTGCGCCGCCAAGCGCGAGCTTCGCATCGACGTGCTGCTCCTGTCCGGCCGTCAGTAACACCCCGGCGATTGACTCGGGTCGGAAGCCCTGCCCAGTCACCGTAATCGTATACGTGCCGGGGTTCAGAGCTGGAAAGGTATAGACGCCGGACTCATTGGTCTTCGCTTCGGTCTTGTAGTGAGTCGTCCCCTCTTCGGCGACTACTCCCGCTCCAACTACCTTGGCCCCGCTCGGGTCAGTCACTTCGCCTTGGATGCTCCCAAGATAACGCTGCGCCTGGGACGCAACGGAAAGGGCAAGAGTCGCCACCAGCAGGACGCAGAAGAAGCGTACGTTTTTGCGTAGATCAGGAAGATACACAGGCACCTCGATTTGACAGGAAGAATGCGCTCGCGATCCAACCCCGCCGATCCGGCTACGCCGGCGGTGAACCACAAAGAAGCCTCGGTTGCTGAGCCACCCCATACTCAGCATCGCGTTCCAGAGCGGCAAGTTAATTTACCGGAAGGCAATTGCTCGATTTACCGTAAGAACCGATCTAAGTAATTTGTTATCTTGTACCTGAGCCGACCTCTTACGGGAACTCTTAACGTCACTTGGCCGCCAGACCAGTCTGGCCCCCAGCGTGCTAAACTGCGCCTCAGCGATTAAGTGGTTCGTCTCGCTTGTGGATTTTCTATGGGTTCCACCACTCACGCCCCAATCGATACCGAACACGAGCTGCCCAGCGTCGACGAGCGGCGCGCCCTGATCGAACGGGTCGCCGCCAGTGAGCATTTCCGGCGGTCCGCCCGCCTGCGCGATTTCCTGCTCTACGTCGGCAACCAGTCGCTGAAAAACGGCCACGCCGAGATCAACGAACAGGACGTAGGCGCCCACGTCTTCGGCCGTTCGCCTTCCTACGACCGTAGTCAGGACAACATTGTCCGCGTCAACGCAACCGAATTGCGCAAACGCATCGACGCCTACTTCGCAACCGACGGCGCCCATGAAACCCTGGTGCTCGAAATTCCCCGCGGAGGCTACAAGCCCCTCTTCCACTGGCGCGTCCCTGCCGCCAACCCGCAGCCCGCCCTGCCCACCGACCATCTCGTGCCCGTCTTCGCCCCTCCGCACGAGGATGCGGCCGCCGCCCCCGTCGTCCCACGCAGCAAGACCCAACTCGTCCTGGCAACCTTCTGCCTCGTTCTCGCAGCCACCTCCATCTACTTGTTCCAGCAGAACCGCACCATGCGAACAGCGGCCTCTCCGCTGGAGGGCAAACCCGCCCTCACGTCCTTCTGGGGCGACTTCCTTCGTTACCATCGCCCGACCGACGTCATCCTTCCCGACGACTCGCTCAGTCTCATTGAAGACCTCATCGGCCATCCCATCTCTCTCGGGGACTACCTCAACCGCAACTTCATGCGCCAGATCCAGCAGTCCCAACTCAGCACCGAGCGAAAATACGACCTCGACCAGGTGTTCAGCCACAACCTCGTCGCCTTCGGCGGCGTCCGCGCGGCACAGGAAGCGATGGCCTTCATCCCCGCCACGTCTCCCACCGACCTCACCCTCTCCCGCTACTACGTCGCCGACGAAATCAAGAAAAACAACGTCATCATCATCGGCGGCAAGAAGGCCAACCCCTGGGTCCACCTCTTCGAAGACCGCATGAACTTTGTCACCGACTTCGACTACGTGCAATCCGGAGCGTTCGTCGCCAACCTGAAACCCCGGCCCGGCGAACAGGCCGCCTACAACGTCTCCTATGACGCCAACGCCCTCGTCGGCTACTCCGTCATCACCTACCTGCCCAATCCCAGCCACACCGGCAACGCCATCATCCTCGCCGGTACGGACTCAGACGCCACCGACGCCGCCGCCGAATTCCTCACCTCGGAAGAAAACATGGAGAAGTTCCAGAACACGCTCCACGTCAAAACCCTCCCCTACTTCGAAGTCCTGCTCAAAACCTCCCGTCTCAGCGGAACCTCCCTCAACGCCGAACTCATCGCCTACCGCACCTACCCCGACCTCCACTGATTGCTTCCGCCCCTCGCCTTGCTTCCACCCGTCGCCTTGCCTCCGCCCCTCTCCTTGCTTCCGCCCCTCGCCCCTTAAGATATGCCGGCACTTCAGTGCCGGCATAAGTGTCACGCCATCCACGAGTGTTGTCATTCTGAGCGCAGCGAAGAACCCCCGCATTGGTTTTTGCCTTTGCTGTTGCCTTTGCTGTTGCCTTTGCTGTTGCCTTTGCTGTTGCCTTTGCTGTTGCCTTTGCTGTTGCCTTTGCTGTTGCCTTTGCTGTTGCCTTTGCTGTTGCCTTTGCTGTTGCCTTTGCTGTTGCCTTTGCTGTTGCCTTTGCTGTTGCCTTTGTCTTTCGGAGTAGCAGCGGGCTTCAGCCCGCGGTAACTCGCCCCAAATCAATCGGGGTTTTAACCCCGGGCCTTCGCCCAAATGTCCGGTGTGATGCCTACTTCTGCGCTGTCAACACCGCAGCCGCCCCCGGACTCGCCTGCGCATACAGATAATCCCGCAGCGCATCGATCTCCTCCGGCGTCCCCGTCAGCGGCGGCATGAACTTCCGATACGACGTATCCGCCTTATACTCGTGCAACATCGTCAGCAGATTCCCAATCGACTCACGATCCCGCCCTGCCAGCAGCCGATTCAACGACCGATACCCCGTCAGCGTATGACATGCGCCGCACTGCCCGCGATACATCGCCTCGCCCTGGGCCCAATGCGCGCTCGTGTTCTGGTTCAGCCAAAGCGTGTGCCCCAGGTAGCCGTTCAAATTCCGATCCGCGACCTCACTCACTCGCGTCCCATTCGAGTACATGTGCCGTCCAATCACGTACGGCTTCCTCAGCATCTCGCGCGCCTGCTCGCCCGAACCCGTCGCCATCAGCGCCAGCAGCAGCACCGCGCACGCATGCGCCACCGTAAAATCCTCCGGATTCTTGTACGCCAGGTAGTACGTGATGATCACCATCGTCGCCGACGTAATCACCATGATCAACACCAGCCGCGTCACCTGCGAGAAAGTCCCCGGCCCAATCGTCGAAATCCCCAGCGACAGCAGCGCCCGCTGCGACTCCGGCACCATGTGCAGATACCACGCCAGCGACACCGGCATCAGCAGAAACGACGGCACCAGCCACCCGGTCGTCCACCGCAGATACCCCGCCTTCAGCGCCGCATCCTTGATCCGGCTCCCCGTGATCAGCGCCCACACGCCCGCCAGCGTAACGCACACCAGCGTCCGCATGATCAGGCTCGGCCAAAACGTCGGGTTGAAGAACGCATTCCAGAACTTGCTCGCCTCGTGCCCCGTCCCCGCCACCCCGAGCCACGTCTCGCCCGGCGTCAGCATGAACGTCAGAATTCCATTGATGATCACCAGCGTGCACACCGACGAAGCCGCGTACACCCAGCCCACCGTCAGGTGCAGCTTCTCCGGAATGCGGTCCCACGTGTAGTAATAGACCGCGATCGTGGTCAGCTCAATCAGGAAGAAAACCCACTCCAGCGCCCAGCCAAACACAAAGTTATGAATCAGCGTGCTCGTCGCCTCCGGCTGCGTCAGCCCAATCGCAAACCAGATCCCCACCCCGCTCACCGTGCCGAACACGCCCGTGATCAGCAGGAAGAACCGCGAATGGCGCTTCAGCTGTTCCATCCAGTCAGCGCGCCCTTCCCGCAGCGCCTTGCGCTCCGCCATCGGCAGCCACAACCCGCCGCCCACCGCAAACTGCGAAATCATCACATGGAACACCGCGATGATCGCAATCACCGAACTGCTGCCGAGGAAAGGTACTTCCCAAAACGGATAGTTCATCGATGCCTCTCTAGCGGATTCCCCAATACCCAAGCGCCGTCGTTACAATCAACGCCGTCACCGCGAACAGCCCGAAGTAGTGCGCATTCCGCCCCCGCGCGCCGGCCTTGTTCTCGCCGTCATAGAACGGGATCACCACCCACAGCGCCATGCCAACCGTGAACAGCAGGATGCCGACCACCTCGCCGCTCGCCCCCGGCAGAAAATTCCCCAGAATCTTCAGCATGTGAAACGGCGCCATAAAGTACCACTCCGGATGAATCCCCGGCGGCGCTGGCACCAGCGAGTCAGCCTGCTTGCCCAGGTCCCACGGAAACACCGACGCCAGAAGCGCCAGCACATTCAGCGAGATCAGCCACATCGCCAGATCCTTCTGCAAAAAGTTCGGCAGGAAGGGCACAGACTTCCGCACCGTCACCGGCTTCGCCGCTTCGCTCTCCGGCACAGCGTTGCCATGTTTCTGCACCAGCCACAGATGCACTCCCAGCAGCGGCAGAAACAGCAGTGGCAGAATCACCACATGCAGCGCAAAGAATCGCTGCACCGTAAAGTCGCTGACATCCGGACCGCCCCGCAGAATCGTCGTCGTGAACTGCCCCATAAACGGAATCGACGCCGGAATCTGCAACCCGACCTTGGTCGCAAAGTAGCTCAGCTCATCCATCGGCAGCAGGTAGCCGCTGAACCCGAACACCGCCGCCAGAAACAGCAGCGCAATCCCCGTCAACCATCCCACCTCACGCGGCGAGCGATACGCCTTCATGAAGTAGACCGAGAACATGTGCACCAGGATCGAAAAAATAAACAGATTCGCGCACCATGAATGCGCCGACCGGATCAGCCACCCGAAGTGCATCACGTACGTAATCTGCCGCACGCTCTCGAATGCCTCCGCGCCCGGCCGGTAGTACACCAGCAGCAGAATCCCCGTAACAATCTGGATCAGGAACAGGAACAGCGAAATCCCGCCCCAGTAGTACCAGAACGACTGCGAGTGCACCGGAATCCGCTTGTGCCGCGCCAGCGCCACCACGTCCCACAGCCCCAGGCGCTCATCCAGCCACGTGTAGATCGAGCCAGCCATGTCTTCCCTCTCCCAACTTCAAGCCCGCGAAACCGTCACGCTCGTCGTGCCAACATTCACCTTGTAGGCCTTCAACGGCTTCGGCGGAGGCCCGCTCACGTTCTTGCCCGTATGCGGGTCATACACGCCGCCGTGGCACGAGCAGTGAATCCGGTTCTGCTCCGGCTCAAACTTCACCGTGCATCCCAGGTGCGTACACACCGCGCTGAACGCCACCCACGTGTCGTCCGCCCCATGAATCAACATCGCCGGCGAGCTGCCGAACTTGAACATCAGCGCCGACGCAACCGGCAGGTCCTGCGCTTTGTCCAGCGTCACTTCCCGCACCGCGCTCTCGCTCGCCGCCATCTCCGCCGGCGACGCCAGGTAGCGATAAATCGGATAGCAGATCGCCCCCGCATAACAAAGCCCGGCAGCCGCCGCGGCCCCCACGAAAGCACGCCGCGTCGCCGTACTCTCCGTCTCAACGATCTTCGTTTCCGGAATGACCAGTGTAGGTTCGCTCATGGCTGGACAGCACTCTCCATCACGCGTGTGGCGCGAGCAACAACTGAAATCAGCCAGCCCACAACTCCCAGGCCGGCAACAAACACAACAAGAAAGATCCCGACCACGCTCCAGTTCGTCACCACCACGCGATCCCACACGTCGTAGCCTTTGCTCAGCAGCGTCAGGTCGCGTATCCCATCGCGATACACCGTCATCAACGCAATCGGCAGAACCCCCACCACCACCGCGGCCCAACTTGTCAGCGCGCTCACCGGTCGGGCAAACGCCGCGAACCCCGCAAACACCATCACCACCGCCGTCAGCGCCAGCCACCCCATCCCCACAGCCCGATAGACCGCATGATCCTGCAGTCCCGCCTGCACCACCGCCGGCTGCGCGCGATAGACCACCACCGCCATCCCCACCTGCACCACTGCAGCCACCGCCGCAATCCGTCCGCCCACCCCCGATAGAAACGTCCCATCCACGGCCGAGAACGATTTCCGCCCGCCCAGATAGATCATCCACATCCCCGCCGCAACCAGCCCGCCCACCAGCATGAACCCAAACCGCGCCAGCGTCGTCGGATCACCCACCGGCAGATGCGTCCCCAGCGACGAAGCCGAATACATCCCCGGCCACACTTCCGGCCGCAGCATCAGCGTCATGTTGGTCGAGTACACATGCGCAATCGCGCCGATCACGCACCACGCAATCCCTCCCACCCACCAGGCTTTCTTTCCTGCCTCCAGCCCAGCCGCGAACCGGTAGAGTAGCCAATAAGCCAGGATCAGCGCCGGGATCACCGCGATCCACCGCGCCCCAATCATCACGCTGCTGGTATAAATCGCGCGCCCATACAGCACCTGCGCAAACAGCAGCGGCGGCACGGCCAGGTTGATCACGTACGTCATCACCACCGTCAGCCGCCGCGCCAGCGCTGCCGCCGCGGTTCTCGCCGAGTCCGAACGTCCCAGCAGATTCAACAGCACCGCAATCAGCAACCCGCCCACCAGCATCTGCATTGCCACAAAGTGAAGCGCCAGCGTAACAATGTGCAGCACCTTAAACAGCCAGATCGGAGCCGGCAGAGGAATCGGGTCAACGTTCGGAAAACCATTCATTCGCAGCAGCCCTTCTACGCGGAAAAACGATTCGTCCACGCCTCAATCCTTCGAGGCGCAAACCTTCATCTCCCAGCGGCAACACGGAAGACAACACCCATCACTTCGTCCAGGTACAGCTTGATTCGCACTCAGATTAAGGATCGACAACGTCCGGAGTCTGTGACGACCGTCACCGTCGCTCCCATTTCCGCACCCAAGGCTTATCATTCCCCAGGGCTTGTCATTCTGAGCGCAGCGAAGAACCCCCGCATTAGTCTTTGCTCCGCCCCCAAGGCTTGTCATTCTGAGCGCAGCGAAGAACCCCCGCATTAGTCTTTGCTCCGCCCCCAAGGCTTGTCATTCTGAGCGCAGCGAAGAACCCCCGCATTAGTCTTTGCTCCGCACCCACGGCTTGTCATTTCTGAGCGCAGCGAAGAACCCCCGCATTGGTCCTTGCCCTTGTCCTTCGTCCCGATATCCCCTACAAAACTGTCATCCTGAGCGAAGGCTCTCGAACGCGAGAGCCGTAGTCGAAGGACCTGCGTTTGTCTGTCTGTCCATTGCCTCCACCCCGTCAAACATTCTTGTCAACTTAATAACTCTCATCTCCCACAAAACAAGCACCATTAAGTTGTCAGGTGAGTTATGCCTCATCCCATATAATTAAAAGTGTAGGTAAAAAGAAAAAGAAGGCTCGGCGAACTCCGCCGGGCCTTCGTGCTTAAGGCTCGAACCTCGAACCTTTTGTCATTCCGCAGCGAAGCGGAGGAATCTGCTTTTGCCGTTTGCTCGTACCTCGAACCTCATACCTCGAACCTCGAACCTCGAACCTAGAACCTAGAACCTAGAACCTAGAACCTAGAACCTAGAACCTAGAACCTAGAACCTAGAACCTAGAACCTAGAACCTAGAACCTAGAACCTAGAACCTAGAACCTTTAGAACACGTACTTTGCGTACTTTAGTACGGAGGAAAAAAATGCACGACCTGTCCACCGATCCAACCCGCCGCAATCAATGCCGTCACATCCACACCCGTGGCACCCGCTGCGGCTCGCCCGCCCTCCGCGGCCACGACTTCTGCTTCTACCACGACCGTTCCCGCCGCGAAGCCCCCGACGCTCACGGCTACCACGGCTCCTTCAAGATGCCTCGCATCGACGATCGCGACGCCGTCCAGCTCGCCCTCTTCGAAGTCCTCAGCCGCATCGCCGCCCGCGACATCGACTACCAACAGGCCCGACTCCTCCTCTCCGGCCTCCGCATCGCCGCCGCCAACCTCCCGCGTCCTACCGCCCGCGCCGCAGACGACCGGCCCGACGTCCACGAAGTCACCTTCGATCCCCTCCTCCAGGAAGATCTCGCCCCCGTAGCCGAGTTCTCCGAACAGTCCGCGGAAATCCCTCCCCTGAATCGCCCAGCCGAGCCGAGCGAAGAACCTGCATCGACCACTGTCCCTGACCCAACCGTCTCCATCCGAATTCCCACCGAAGACTGGGTCGATTCCCCCGCGATGCGTTACGTCACAACCACCGCCCCACAGCCCGTCACCCTCGCCGCAGTCCACGCCACCGTAACCCCACCCCGTACCCGAATTGACAACATCCACTTTAAAGGTTTACTGTTGCCGCGCATTTCCCGCCCAACGCCTCTCCGACGCACGGGATTGGAGGCACGACAATGGAAAAGATCCTGATTATCGGTGAGGACCCTGTCCTCCTCTTTCAGCGAGCTGCGCTCCTTCAACAATCCGGCGCCAGCGTCGCCTTCTGCGATCTCGCTCAACTCGACACCCATCCCTGGAACGAGATGATCGATCTGGTCATCCTGTGCCACTCGCTCAAGCCCGGCGTGCATCGGTCGATTGTCGTTACAGAGGTCTATCGCCGCTGGCCGAACGCGCGCATCCTCCAGGCCATCGCCGGCCCCGGCGAGCCCGTTTCAACGTCCGACCTGGTCGTCGGAGACATGGGAGAGCAAGGCAACCTGCTCGAACTCTCCATCGAACTGCTCAGAAAGCGGCCGCAGTCCGACTGGGTTCCCAACGTCGACCGTTTCGAAAATCAACGCGCAAGCTGAGCGCCGCAATCCACGCGTCACCGGCACACACGCGTGGTAGCCGATATCCGGACACCGCTTGGACGGTGGGCCGCTCTCGGCATAGAGTTCGTTTCACCAGTACGAGGAGCAATACCATGGCACGAGTAGCACTAGTAACCGGCGGCACACGCGGCATCGGAGCAGAAATCAGCCGCGCGTTGCACCACGCCGGACGCACCGTAGTTGCCACCTATTACGGCAACGACAAAGCCGCGGAAGAATTTTCCCGCGAAACCGGAATCATCACCTTCAAGTTCGACGTCAGCAACTTCGAGTCCTGCAAAGAAGCCCTCCTCAAAATCACGACGGAAGTCGGCCCCATCGAGATCCTCGTCAACAACGCCGGCATCACCCGCGACGGCACGCTCGCCAAGATGAACCGCGACATGTGGGACGCCGTCATCGACACCAACCTCGGCTCCTGCTACAACCTCTGCAAGCTGACCTTCGAATCCATGCGCGACAGAAAGTTCGGCCGCGTCGTCAACATCGGCAGCGTCAACGGCCAGGCCGGCCAGTACGGCCAGGTCAACTATGCCGCCGCCAAGTCCGGCATTCACGGCTTCACCAAGGCGCTCGCCCAGGAAGGCGCCCGCTTCGGAATCACCGTCAACGCCATCGCACCCGGCTACGTCGACACCGATATGGTCCGCGCCGTCCCACCCGACGTCTTGCAGAAGATCATCGCGCGCATCCCCGCCGGCCGTCTCGGCACGCCCTGCGACATCGCCCGCGGCGTCGCCTTCCTCACCGCCGACGAAAGCGACTTCGTCACCGGCTCCACGCTCTCCATCAACGGCGGCCAGCACATGTACTAAGCAACGCGCGCGATCGCGCCAATAGGGTCCCGTCACGTACATGTCAGTTATCGCCCTGGATAGGTACCGAGCGTCGGAGCGTGCCGAAAAGTGCCTTGGTCTTTTAGAGTAGCAGGGCTTAAGAGGGCGCTGAAAAATTAGGAATCGTCATTCTGACTCAAAGAGTCAGAATCTCCGTTTTTCCTTTTTCGGAGTAGCAGCGGGCTTCAGCCCGCGGTTGGCGGCCGACCAAACCAAGGGGCTTCAGCCCCGGGCCTTCTTCCGTAACCTGCACTTCGGCTAAGTCCCGATCACGACGCCGCCATCAATCGACAACACTGCCCCGTGCACGAAGCTCGCCTGGTCCGACGCCAGCCACACGTACGCGTTGGCGACATCCTCCGGCGTTCCCATGCGTCCAATCGGCGTCTGCGACACCATCCGGTCCAGCACGTGCGGCGGAATCGACTTGATCATGTCCGTCGCGATGAAACCCGGAGCAACCGCGTTGACGCGGATGTTGTATTTGCCCAGTTCGCGCGCCCAGGTCCGGGTCATTCCGATCACGCCCGCCTTGGACGCCACATAGTTCGTCTGTCCAAAGTTGCCCTGGAGTCCAACCACCGAGGCCGCGCTCACAATCACGCCTCCGCCGCGCTTAATCATGAACGGAACCACCGCCCGCGTCACCAGGAAGACGCCCTTGAGGTTCACATCGATGACCGAATCCCACGCCTCTTCCCGCATGCTCGCCACCGGGCCCGCGCCATTCGACTTCACCAGCAGAGCATCGCGCACAATCCCGGCATTGTTGATCAGGACGTCGACTCCGCCCCACTTCTCGACAACCGCCTTCACGGCTGCCTCGACATGCCCCGACTCGGTCACATTCACCGTCTGGTACAGCCCTTCCCCACCCGCCTCCCGAATTTCCGCCTCGAATGCCTCAGCCGCATTCTCCGACACGTCCCACCCTGCGACCCGGGCCCCTTCTTTCGCAAAAGCCAGCGCGGTAGCGCGACCGATACCTGCCGCGGCGCCCGTGACAATTACTACCTTGCCTGCAAACCGTCGTTCTGCCATATGGTCTCGACCTCATTCGAGAGATCCATCCAATTCGTGTTCGCAAGAGCGGCCGGAAAAATGCCCCGTACGGCCCCATAAAAGCGTAGACTAATTATTGCTGCAGTGCAATACCTTTTGCAGCAGGACAAGGTACACACGTGCGCAGCCACAGGACAGGTCTGCCCTGTGGCGTCAACACAATCGTGCGTCTGGACTAAGGGAGTGGGTCAGTTTCAACTCGGCTGGGAAGCGGAGCGACTTCACCCGCGCCGCCGGCGTTGTCAGTCCCCCGAGGGTCAACGTCCCGCGCAAAACCGCCGGCAATCTGCCGGCGACGGGACGGAGACCGTGATCATAATTTCGGCGGCCTGAACAAGCGCCGCCGAAGTCTTTCATCGTTGCATAGCCGGAATCAATCGCCCATCCCGGAAGTCGTCATCAACTCCGAGATCGGCGTGACCGGCCGATACTGCTCCTCAAACTGCTCTTCCTCGGTCGATCCAGGCAGCGCGCGAATCGACGTCCGCCCTGCCGCGATCGTGTTGGCAAGGTCGTCGAAGTAGCCCGTGCCCACGAACCGCTGATGCTTCACCGCGCAATAGCCGAACTTCTCGGCCATCTCAAACTCCCGCTGCTGCAGCTTCGAGTACGCCGTCATGCCCGACTCCGCATACTCGCGCGCCAGCTCAAACGCAGAAAGGTTCAGCGAATGGAAACCCGCCAGCGTCACGAACTGGAACCGATAGCCCATCTCTCCAAGCTGCCGCTGGAAGCTCGCAATCTCCCGCTCCGTCAGCTTCGCCTTCCAGTGGAACGACGGCGAGCAGTTGTACGCCAGCAGTTTGCCCGGGAACTGCCGATGAATCGCCTCTGCGAAGCGCCGCGCCTCCTTGATGTTCGGCTCCGACGTCTCGCACCAGATCATGTCCGCATACGGCGCATACGCCAGGCCCCGCGCGATGGCCGCGTCCATGCCGCCAACCATGCCGAAGAAGCCCTCGACAGTCCGCTCGCCCGTCAGGAATGGACGGTCCGCTGGATCGCAATCGCTGGTAATCAACTGCGCGCCGTTCGCATCGGTGCGCGCAATCAGAATCGTCGACACGCCCATCACGTCTGCCGCCAGCCGCGCCGACACCAGCTTCTCGACCGCATCCCGCGTCGGCACCAGCACCTTGCCGCCCATGTGCCCGCACTTCTTCGCCGACGAGAGCTGGTCCTCGAAATGTACTCCAGCCGCGCCCGCTTCGATCATGCCCTTCATCAGCTCAAACGCGTTCAGCACACCGCCGAAGCCCGCCTCCGCATCGGCCACAATCGGCAGCATCCAGTCGATCCAGTCCTGCCCCTCCGCATGCGCAATCTGGTCGGCGCGCAGCAGCGCATTGTTGATCGCCCGCACCACGCTCGGAACGCTGTTCGCCGGATAGAGACTCTGATCGGGATACATCTGCCCGCCCAGGTTCGCATCGGCAGCAACCTGCCAGCCGCTCAGATAGATCGCCTTCAACCCCGCCTGCGCCATCTCCACCGCCTGGTTGCCCGTCAATGCGCCCAGCGCTGCGACGTAGGGTTCCTGATGCAGCAGCCGCCACAACTTCTGCGCCCCGGTGCGGGCGATCGAGTGTTCCACGCGAACCGTTCCGCGAAGACGCTCCACGTCTTCCGCCGTGTACGTGCGGGTGATTCCCTCCCAGCGTTGGGCCTTCCAATCACTGGCAACTGCGGCAAACTGGCTCATGGTCTATCTCCTTGGTCTGGTCGAATCGTCCTGCGTCCGCGCATCCCTGCGGTGATCCGAGTAAACCCCCAGCCAGCCGGCGGCACAATCGAGCCCGTCCGATTCGGACGCGTAGACGTCGCGACCCCCAACGCCTCGCGAACTGTAGTACTACTAGTAGCGATTCATGAGGGGTCACTTCATGGGTTGCCAACCACAGCACGTCGCCTCGGGCCTGTCCTCCGCATCAACCGCCCCGGATCTGAGTTCCCCATGACGCTCAGCCAGGACTTTCTCGAAGCTCTCAACCGTGCCCACACTCATCGCCGCGTGGCCGAAGGAATGGCCCTGCTGGACAAGGCCCGGCGTTCTCTGGAGCGCCTCTCGCCCACGCAGCCCCACGCCGCCGAACTGGTGCTGCTCCTCGCGCAGTGGGTCGACGCGGGATACAACGACCGCAGCCTGCTCGAACGTCTGCTCGCGAAGTTCCCCCCCGAACTGCGCCGCACCCTGCCGCTCGAGGACTACCTGCGCATCCGCATGGCCGAGGCATTTCACGCCTTCTCGCTCGAGAACATCGACGCCGCCATCAACGCCCTCAACTTCGTCCTGCAGGCCGAACAGGAGGTCCCCGACCCAACCCTGCTGGTCCTCATCCATTTCTGGAAGGGCCGCGCCCACCGCAAGCAAGGCGAGTACGACCTCGCCCTCGAGCACATCGTTGCAGCTCGCACTCTGGCCGCGCAGTCCCCGGGCAGCCGCGTCTTCACCGCCGTCATCCAGATTCAGGAGAGCTGGCTGCTCTTCCAGAACGGCAAGCGCAAGGAAGCCTTGCGCCTGCTCGACGAAGCCGAAGCCGTGCTCAAGTCCACCGACTACTACGTTGCCCTCGGCAACATCGAGTCCGCCCGCGGCCGCATCGTGCGCCGCTCCGGCCAGTATGCCCAGGCCCTTGAGCACTTCGATCGCGCCATCGCCATCTACACCAGCGGCGACCCGACTCACCCCAACCTCGCCCGCGCACTCGTCAACGCAGCCTACGTCAAGCGCCTGCTCGCGCTCGAACTCCGCAAGCGGATCGACACGCGCAAGCCCCGGCCGAAACAGTGGGCCGACCCATCCGCCGCGAAAGAGCATCGCGGCAGTCTGCGCGGCCGCTATCTGCAGATATGCCACCAGGCAATCCTGCAACTGGAACAGGCCAAGCAGATCTACACGCTTCGCTCCCAGTCACGCGGAATCGGAGCCGTCATCCTCAACGTTGGTTACCTGCACCTCGACAAGGGCGATATCGACCGCGCCGCGCACGAGGGCGAGCAGGCCTACCGGCTCGGCCAGGACAAGAACGACCACATCCTGATGGCGCGCGCCAGAATCCTCGAAGCCTCCATCGAGAACGCCCGCGTGGAAGAGCAGATGGGCGAAGAGGAAGACGTCGCCATCCACGCCGAGACCGCCAGGAAGCACTGCGACGAAGCGCTCGCGCTCGCGCAACTGACGCAGAACCACCGCCTGCTCGCCAGCGCAACCATCGCCAGCGGCATGACCGCCGCCAACGACTTCTTCCAGGAGTGGGAGCTCGCCAAGCAGCGCGCAACTCAGGCCGCGAGCCTGCTCGAACCCGGCGACGTCGATTCGCTGGTCCACGATCTCGCAACCCTGAAGACCCGGATCATGCAGGCCTCCGGCATCAGCGACGTCCTGCGCAGCTGGTCCGACGGCATGATCGGCGACAAGACCTTTCAGCAGATCAGCGAGGAGTTCGCCGAGATCGTCATCCCCAAAGTCTGGCTGCGCGAAGGCAAAGCCGTCTCGCGCGTAGCGAAGCGCCTCTCCATCTCGCCCAAGAAGGTCCGCCGCATCCTGCGAAACACCGGCTATCTGCAATCGAGCTAGACAGCGCCTTGGACGCCGCCGAGCTTACTTCCGCTTCTTCTTCGCAGCCTTCTTCGGCGCGAGCCGCGAGACCAGCGACTCCAGTTCCGCGACTCTCTGCTTCAACTCGTCCACCTCGCCCGTCCCCGAGGCCTTCGCCCTGGGCGCGGCATCCGGCGGAGGCGCGGCGGCCGCGGCGAAATCCTGGCCGCCCGCGTCTTTCCGCTGCAGGAACTCAAAAGGATTCAGCGGCGGCGCCATCACTCGATACGTGTTCTGGTAGATATCGAGCATCGTCTTCATGTACTTCAGCGCGCTCTCCTGGCTCGCCCGGCCCGATGCAATCACCATCTGCCGCAGCACGTCGATGGGGAAGTTGGAGTCCGGGGCCTTGGCATCCTCCACGATGATCTGGGTCAGAATCAGGCGCGTAATGTCCTCGCCGGTCGCCGCGTCCACTACCCGGACTTCATCGCCGTTCTGCAGCATTTTCGCCACCTCGTCGAGGTTCACGTAGCGGCTGTTCGTCGCATCGTAGAGGCGGCGGTTCTCGTACTTCTTGATAAGAATGGTCTTCGGTTCCATAACGTTATTTTTGATACTAACCCCTTGACAAGCCCGCCGGACGGCGTAAGAATGATTCATGCTGCATTGCAGCACGTCTTGCAACATGGGTCCCATCCTCAGACAGAGGCAGGTTCCTTCAGGACGGTCCTTAAAGGAGGACGATATGCCAACCAGGAAAGCTACCAAGCCGGTAACTGCTGCAGCAGAAAAGACCGAGATCGTCGACACCATCACTTCCCTCTACACCACGGGCGTCGAACGCATCGCCGAAGTCCAGAAGAAGGGCATTGACCTCGCCGTAAAACAGAACGCCGAGCTGCTCGATGCATGGAAGAAGATCGCCCAGGCGGTTCCGGGCGCACCGGGCCTGTTTATGCTCGACCTCGCGTCGAACGCCTTCGAGCGCTACGCCGACACCCAGAAGGGCGCCATCGACTTGGTTCTTGAGCAGAGCCATGCCCTCGCCGAACTCGTCAAAGAGCGAGCCGCAGCCACCGCGGAGGCCTTTGCAGGCGCTCCCGCGATCGTGAAGCAGACGGTCGACCAGTCGGTCGCCGCGCAGAAGAAGGCACTCGACTACTCCGCCGCGCAGACCAAGGCAGCGTTCGTCAGCGCAAGGGAGCAGTTCGGCATCAAAGGCACACCGGCCGAAGCCGCCGCGGATACGTTCCAGCGCGGAGTGGACAGCCTGATTGAATCGCAGAAGGAACTGCTGGACATCGCCGCGAAACCGTTCGCGACCATCCACTAAGCAGATCGCCCGTCCAATCGACGGGCCTCCGCCCGAAGGCCGCCCGGTGCCTCCACGTCTCGTGCGCGTGGATTCAATGCGCCGGGCTGGCCGGCGGGTGTACCCTTTCCAGTGATCCGCAGGAAGGAAGCCGACCATGAGCGAAGCTCAACCCGGCAATTCGAAGCCGTACGATCCCCTCGAACCGTTTCGCGGTATGCGCGACGCCTACCTGGATGCCATGGCAAAAACCATGGTCGAGACCGTCAACTCCGAAGCCTACGCGCAGGCCTCGGGAGCGCTGCTCGACAGTTCCCTCACCTTGTCCGCTCCTTTCCGCGAAGCACTCGAGAAGACAATGCTCCAGGTCCTGCAGCAGCTTTCGCTGCCCTCCCGTCAGGACTTTACCGTCCTGGCCGAGCGCTTCACCAACGTCGAGATGCGCCTCGATGATGTCGACGCCTACCTCGACGCCTTCGAGAGCAAGCTGCAGAGTTCCCTGCTGCCGATCGTGCAGCAGTTGGTGGCCCTCACCGAGGCGATCACAGTTCTGAATCGACGCGTAGGCGCTGCGGAAACCAAACGAGCGCGGACCAAAGTCGCCGCGGTCAGCGCCAAGCCGAAGACAGCCAGGGCAGTCAAAGGCCGGACTGCCACGAAGCGCGCCCCGGCCGCCAAACCCGCGCCGCAAGCCAAACGGACAGCCCGTAAGAGAGCGTGATCGAAATGGTGGAAGCTCCGGTTATGACAGATCAGTTTTCCCTGATGGATGAGCGACTGCGTACCCTCACCAGGGTAATGACCACCAAGGCGCCCATCGCGCAGACTCCCAAAGAACTCGTTTGGACGCTCAACAAGGCCAAACTCTACCGCTACATTCCGGTAGTTCCAAAGGAGAAGCGCCACCCGGTTCCGCTCCTGCTCGTCTTCGCGTTGATGAACCGCCCGTACATTCTTGATCTGCGTCCGGGCCACAGCTTCGTCGAGTTCATGGTGAGTCAGGGCTACGACGTCTACCTTCTGGACTGGGGCATTCCCGGCCCTGAGGACAAGAACCTCAAGTTCGACGACTACACCATGGAGTACATGCCGCGCGCCATCCGCAAGATGAAGTCCGTCTCCGGCTCGCAGGAGTTCAGCCTGCTCGGCTGGTGCATCGGCGCCATCCTCACAACCATCTACGCTGCCCTGCGGCCCGACGACGGCCTGCGCAACCTCGTCCTCCTAACCGCGCCGCTCGACTTCTCCGACAAAAACATCACCTTCGCCAAGTGGACCGACGAGCGTTACTTCGACGTCGACAAGGTGCTCGCCGCCTACGGCAACATGCCCGGCGAGATGATCGACTACGGCGCCAAGGCGCTGAAGCCGGTCGAGAACTACATCGTCAACTACCTGAAGCTCTGGGACAACCTCGACAATCCGCAGGTCGTGGAAGCCTGGCACTCGATGAACACCTGGGTCACGGACAACATCCCACTGGCCGGTGGCGCGTTCCGCCAGCTCATCGTGGATCTCTACCGCAACAACCGCCTGATGAAGGGCGAACTGATGATCGCGGGCCAGCGCGTCGACCTCAGCCGCCTGCGCGCCAACCTCCTCACCGTCATCGCGAAGGGCGATCACATTACGCCGCCCTGCCAGTCGGAGCCTCTCCTCGCCAAGGTCAGCAGCCATGACAAGGAGGCCTACCATATCCCAGGCGGCCACATCGGCATCATGGCCGGCAGCGGCGCGCACAAGCACACCTGGCCGCACATCGACGGCTGGCTCGGCCCCCGCTCTGCCTAGGCCAGCCCTTTCGCTCGCGGGATAGAATGAGTCCCGGAGTTCGAGGCCACGCCAGGGGAGAGAATTGAGCGACACCGCAACGGCTGCCAGCCTCCTCGAACAGCGTGCCATTCGCCGCATCACCTGGCGCCTCATTCCGTTCCTCATGCTGCTCTACCTCGTCGCGTTCCTCGATCGCATCAACGTCGGGTTCGCCGCGCTCACCATGAACCGCGACATCGGCCTCACCTCGCAGATGTTCGGCTTCGGCGCGGGCATCTTCTTTGCGGGCTACTTCGCCTTCGAGGTTCCGTCCACCATCATCCTGCACAAGGTCGGCGCGCGCTTCTGGATCGGTCGCGTCCTGATCACCTGGGGCCTCGTCTCCATCGCCACGGCCTTCACCCGCGGCCCGCTCAGCTTCTACGCGCTGCGCTTCCTGCTCGGCCTCGCGGAAGCCGGCTTCTTCCCGGGCATCATCCTCTATATCAGCTACTGGTTCCCTTCGCGTCATCGCTCCGCCGCCACAGCGCTGTTCATGGCTGCTGCGCCCGTCGCCGGCGTCGTCGGCTCGCCCGTCTCGGGCGCGCTGATGCAGATGAATGGCCTGCTGGGTCTGCACGGCTGGCAATGGCTCTTCCTCGTGGAAGGCGTTCCTGCACTGCTGCTGGGCTTCGTCACCTTCTGGTTCCTCACCGACCGCCCTGCCGACGCGCAATGGCTCGCCCCCGACGAGCGTAACTGGCTCACGCAGACGATCCTCGACGAACAGTCAGCCCTCAAGGATCCCCGCAGCCACAGCACGTGGCGAGCGCTCGCCGACTGGAAGGTCCTCGCGCTCTCGCTCGCCTATTTCGGCACCTCCGCCGGCCTTTACACCATCGGCTTCTGGGCGCCGCTGATCGTCAAAGGCCTCGGCTTCTCCATCTTCAACACCGGCCTGTTGGTGGCGATCCCGAACCTCATCGCCGTCGTCGGCATGGTCCTCTGGTCGCGCAACTCCGACCGCACCGGGGAGCGCTATTGGCACGCCGCCATTGCCTGCCTCGTCGCCGCGATCGGCATGGCGATGGCCGCCCGCGCCGGCTCGTCCGCCATCCTTGCCATTGCCGGACTCTCGCTCACCGCGTTCGGCGTGAGTGCCGCCAAGCCGCCGCTCTGGAGCCTGCCCACCGCCTTCTTCGGAGGCACTGCCGCTGCCGCCTCCATCGGCCTGATCAACTCCCTCGGCACGCTGGGCGGCTTCGCCGGCCCCTACATGATCGGCGCCACCAACGGGTCCACCGGCAACTTCAGTCGCGGACTCTACCTGGTTGGCGGTACGCTAATAGTGTCTGCCGTAACCATCCTGCTCATGCGTCTAGTCCTCCATCGCAAGCCCGTTCCAGACCTTCCAACCCGAAAGGCGCTCTGACCATGCCCACTGCCAGCGAGAAGAACCGCACCTACAAAATAGCCGTCATCCCCGGCGACGGCATCGGCCGCGAAGTCGTCCCCGAAGGCGTGCGCGCGCTCAAAGCCGCTGCCGACCAATTCGGCTTCAAACTCCAACTCGACGAGTTCGACTTCGCCTCCTGTGACTACTACCTGAAGCACGGCACCATGCTCCCCGACGACTGGAGGCAGCAGATCGGCCACCACGACGCCATCTTCTTCGGCGCAGTCGGCTGGCCGGATAAGGTCCCCGATCACATCTCCCTCTGGGGCTCGCTGATCCTCTTCCGCCGGGAGTTCGACCAGTACGTCAACCTCCGCCCCGTCCGCCTGATGCCCGGCGTCCCGTGCCCGCTCGCCGGCCGCAAGCCCGGCGACGTCGACTTCTTCGTCGTCCGCGAGAACACCGAAGGCGAGTACTCCTCCATCGGCGGCCGCATCTTCCCCGGCACGGACCGCGAAGTCGTCATCCAGGAAACCATCATGACGCGCATCGGCGTCGACCGCATCCTCCGCTTTGCCTTCAACCTCGCCCAGCGCCGGCCGAAGAAGCACCTCACCTCCGCCACCAAGTCCAACGGCATCTCGATCACCATGCCCTTCTGGGACGAGCGCGTCCTCGATGTCGCCAAAGACTACCCCGCCGTCGCCTGGGACAAGTACCACATCGACATCCTGACCGCCCACTTCGTCCTCAACCCCGACCGCTTCGACGTCGTCGTCGCCTCCAACCTCTTCGGCGACATCCTCTCCGACCTCGGCCCCGCCTGCGCCGGTACCATCGGCATCGCGCCCTCCGGCAACATCAACCCCGAAGGCCGCTTCCCCTCGCTCTTCGAACCCGTCCACGGGTCCGCCCCGGACATCGCCGGCCAAAGCATCGCCAACCCCATCGGCCAGGTCTGGTCGGCTGCCATGATGCTCGACCACCTCGGCGAAGTCGAAGCCGGCGCGGCCATCCTCAAAGCCATCGAGACCACGCTGGTCGACAAGTCCCTCTGCACGCGCGACGTCGGCGGCACAGCCGACACGGCCACAGCCGGCAAGGCCATCGCCAAGGCGATCGCCTCGGTCCACGCGCTCGCCTGAGCGATCCGGAAGGAGCAAAGTGACCGGACCATCGGGCGGTAATTCTGCCATCCACGCTGCTGTGTGCTCAAATTCGCTCCAGTGGGAACGTTTGACACAAGCTGTCCTCTCGCCCTATATCCTTCAAACGATGCATGTTACCGAAATACTGTGAGCCAAACCGTGAGTCACTTGCCCAATGTGACGGCGAGCGCAGACCTTGGTGACGCTCAACAGTAGAGTTAGTTTGGCGGCTGAAAACCTTCCGACTCACTCCGCTCGCCGGCTTGCCAAGGCAATCCAGCGACTGACGGCCGAACCGAGGCAACGGGGATGGCCGGCGGGGTCGTGGTTTTCCAGCCACCTCCTGTGCATCTTTCCGGCTGCGACCGGGCCGGATTCGCAAAATTTACCCCGACCTTCGATTCCTTGCCACCGAAGGCAGAAGAACGACCAGAACCATGATCTTGTCCGAATTGAATGAGGTGGGTGTGATCTACCAATCGAGCGTCAGCACCGCAATCAGGCGGCCTATCGGGCTGCGCGTGGGTTTCGTTTTAGGCGTTGCATGTTTCCTGTTGATCGGCCTCGGTTCCGGGCTGCATGCCGCAGCTCAGGCGCGTGACACCGGCACCGTCGGCGGCAATATCACCGACGCGCAGGGAAACGCCGTGGTTACCGCAGTCGTCACCATGACGTCGTCGGCGCAGGGCAAGACCTACACCGTCAACGCCAATGAAAAGGGCGAATACCTCATCACCGATGTCGCGATCGGCACCTACACCCTCACCGTCACCGCTCCCACCTTCGAAGCCTACGTCGCCAACTCAGTCGCGGTCGACGCGGAACAGAACGTCCGGCTGGATGCGCATCTCTCCATCGGCGCCACCACTGAGTCCGTCGTGGTCGAAGCCGCCGGCACCACGCTGGACACGCGCTCCGCCACCATCGGCGCAGTCATCGAGAACAAGCTGGTCGAAGATCTCCCCATCGAAGGCCAAAACGTCGTGGCGCTCTCCGCGCTATTGCCGGGCGTCAGCAACGTAAACGCACCGACTACCTTCACCAGCGACACCGGCGGCCCCACCTTCAACGCGTCCGGCTCGCGGAACAACCAGAATCTCCTGCTGCTGGATGGCTTTCTCTGGAACAACGCCTTCTACAACACCGGCCTCAACTACCCTCCGTCGCACTCTCTCTCCGAAGTCAGCGTCCTGCTCAATAGCTACAAGGCCCAGTACGGGCGCAGCGCCGGCAGCGTCTTCAACGCGGTTACCCGGTCCGGCAGCAACCAGTTTCACGGAGTGGTCTGGGAGATCGCGCAGAACAGTGCGTTCGACGCCGCCGACTACATCACCAAGCTGAATCCGCACCTGGTCTCGAATCAGTTCGGCGCGACTCTCGGTGGCCCTATCCGCCGCGACAAGCTCTTCTTCTTCCTCACCTTCCAGGATCTTCGCTACGCGGGCCTTGCCGTCGCCGAGGATCAGACGCCGACCCTCGCAGAGAGGGGCTTCTCGGCTCCCGGAGTTCCCATGCCCTGCGTCTCTGCGGCATGGTCCGGCATGACCTGCGCCAACTTCACCAACGCCTTCCCGGCCGGCTCCAATGTCAACCAGAGCCTTCAGAACCCGGTCTACTCCAGCACTTACGGAGCCAGCGCCATCAGCCAGCTGAACTCCACCTGGCAACAGTTGGGCCACACCGGCAATTCGCCCTGCGTCACCGACATGACGAATTACATGAACTCCAACAATTCGGTGACCACCAAGCGCTACCTGCCCAACGCTGAAATGCCCAGCGAATGCTTCAATCCGGTTGCGGTCAACTTCCTCAACCGGTACGTTCCCGTGCCGAACCAGCCGAGCATCGGCGGCGCGCAGCCGGAGGCCGTCTCCACCGCCCTCCAGCCACGCAATGACTACAACGGAATGGCACGCATCGATGCGAACCTCGGCCGGCACACGATCGACGCGCGCTACTACGTCACCAGCGTCAACGACGTCACCTCCAACAGCGTCAGCCAGGGCGCGGGCATCGCCAACTACGAGCAGGACCTGAACACCGGCGGCATCGCCTTCGGCGGCATCGGAGACACCTGGGTCATCAATAGCACGAGCCTCAACGTTCTGCGTGCCGGCTACAAACGCTATCTCTATAACATTGCCCCCCTGGATCCAACCACCCTGCAGTCTCTCGGCTCCGCACTGGTGGTTCCCGGGACACCGTCGCTGCCCAGACTGGAAGCAAGCAACTTCTTCACCCTGGGCAGTTCCAACTCCGGGCACTCCTACACTCTGAACGCAAACTACGACTTCAGCGACAACGTGTCACTCACGCGGGGAAACCACAACTTCCAGTTCGGCGGACAGTATCTCGAACTACAGTACGTTCACCGGTTCGACCAGGTGCCGTTCCTGGAATCCCAGCAGCAGAATACGGAGAGTTCGCTGGGCGACTTTCTCCTCGGCATCGTGTATACCGAGACCTTCGGCAACTCCACCAACCTCTCCTCGCAGCAGCACGTCTTCTACTTCTACGGTCAGGATGACTGGCGCGCCAGTTCGAAGTTGACCGTGAACTATGGCCTGCGCTACGAGCTTCCCTACCAGTGGTATCAACCGGACAACCAGTCGCTCACCTTCAATCCCGGCTATCAATCGGAGATCTTCCCGAACGCGCCGCCCAGTTCCGCCTACGTGGGCGACCCCGGCGTCAACCGCTCGATCGTCGGCACTCACTTCAACAACTTTGCGCCGCGCATAGGCTTCGCCTACGACGTCCATGGCGATGGCCGAACCGCCATTCGGGCCGGCTTCGGCATCTTCTTCGACAACATCAACGCCAACATCGTCGGCGTCGGCGAGCCCTACCACTACAGCGCGACCTACGCGCAGCCCAGTGGCAGCTTCTCCAATCCACTGCTCGGCCAGCAAGCGATTCCCGCCAACTACGTCAAGGGAAATCCGCAATTCGCCACGCCGTACACCATCAACTTCGCCGACAAGAACCTGACCACGCCCTACACCGAAGCGTTCAACATCGGCGTCCAGCAGCGCGTCACCAGCTCCGCGACGCTGGAAGTGAACTACGTGGGCAAACTCGGCCGCCATCAGATCATCCAGTTCGATCTCAACCCCGCGATCTACGACTGCACCGGCGGCTTCTTCCAGGCCAACCCCACCACCTATTGCGCAGACGCCTCCACCGCCTCGGCGTCTTACATCGCGCGCGTCAAGTATCCCGGCTACAACTACGGCGGCCAGGGCATCGTGGACAACGCCAGCGTCGCCACCTCCAACTACAACGGCTTGCAAGTCATCTACACCCAGCGCTCGCGCAAGAGTCTCTCCGCCCTGGTGTCGTACACCTACTCGCGATCGCTCGACATGCAGAGCAACGGCCAGACGAACAGCTCCGCGGCCCCAATGCCGTTCAACCTGAGATCGCAGTACGGCCCTTCCGATTTTCAGGCCACGCACATCCTTAACCTGGGCTGGCTCTACTCCATCCCGCAGCTTCGCCGTGGCCCGAGCACCCTGCGCGAAGTGGTGAACGGCTGGAAAGTGGGTGGCATCTACAACGCGCGCACCGGCCAGCCCATCAACATCACGCTCTCGGGAGATACCAGCCTCACCGATGAGCGCCCGCAGCGGCCCAACCTGAACCCCGGCACCAGTCCCCTGCTCCCCAGCGGCCGCCATCGGATCGATAAGGTCCAGGAGTGGTTCAACATCGGAACCGTGGCAAATCCTGCCGGCCAGTGCCTGACGCCGAATACAGGTCCGGGTACGCCCAATGCCGCGGTTCTCGCGACCGGATTCACCCCAGGGTGCGTTTTGGAAGTGCCGACGCTCGGCACCTTCGGCAACGTAGGCCGCAACTCCATCTACGGTCCCGCCTTCATCAATCTCAACACATCCCTCACCCGCTCGTTCGCGCTTCCCGGCGAGAAGCAGTTGGAGTTCAAAGCCGACGCGTTCAATTTCTTCAACACTCCGAATCTAGGTAACCCGGGCAATCAGCTCGCGAGCGCGGCCGGGAACCAGGGGAACTTCGGCGTGATCAAGTCGACCGTTGGAACCAACGGAGTGGTTGGAACCAACGGCCGCAGATTGCAGCTTTCCCTATTGATTCGTTTCTAGTACGAGGTCCAGTCAGGCTCTCCGCAATAAGAGGAACAGGCATGAAATTCGCACGCACTTTCGCTAGCAAGATTCTGGTCGTATCCGCCGTGGCACTCTGCTGCGCCCGCATTGCCTCGGCGCAAACCGTCCAGATTCCGTTCGGCTCTGCCTTTGCCGGCCTTCCCACCGGCGGCTCCGGCGTACTCTGCGCCACCAGCATCCCGACCTTCAAAGGCGCTCTCGTCGGCGACGGCTGCCTGCCCGGCCAGGCGACCCTCAACGCGCCCAGCAGCACCGCCATCGATGCCTACGGCAATATCTACATCTCCGACTACGGCGACAAGCTGATCCGCGTCCTCTATCAGGGTGGCCCTGCGCTCACCGCCGCGCTCATCGCCGCCAGCCCCGCCATCCCCAACTTCACACCCATCCCCGGCCGCATCTATACCCTCGCCGGTGCGGCTCAGGCCACCATCAGCCAAACCCAGCAGACCGGAGGCGCCAAGGCGTACTACTGCAATCTTCTCGGCAGCGGAACTGTCGGCCTCGCCTCCAACGGCGACGGCTGTCCCGGCACCGAATCCTACATCCAGCCGCGCGGTATCTCGATCGACGCAAACGGCAACGTCTTCTTCGCCAACCTCGCCGGTGGCTCGGGCATGCGCGTTCTCTACGTCGGCGGCGCTGCGGTCGCGTCGCTGATCACCACGCTCAACTCAACCGTCACCTCTCCGCAGATCGGCTACGTGTACTCCATCACCGGCGCCTCTACCGCGGGCTTTTCCGGCGATGGAGCGAATGCACGCGCTGCCGCGTTTGAAAACGTTCGCGACGTCGTGGTCGACCCCAGCGGAAATCTCTACATCTCCGACGGCAACTCCTCTGGCAGCCTCACCAATAACGACGTCCGCGAGATCAATGCGACCACCGGCATCATCACCACCATCGCCGGCGGCGAACAAACCAAGGCGACAGCCTGCACCCAGGGCAGCGGCGCCGCGCTGTTCAGCGGCGACGGCGGTCCCGCCTCCGCAGCCGCGCTGAACTCTCCCTACAGCATGTTCATGGATGCCTCCAGCAATCTCTACATCGCCGATAGTTGCAACGGCAGGCTGCGCGTCATCTATGCCGGCGGCATCATCCCCGGCATCTCAAACCCGGTCGTCGGCAATATCTACACCGTCGCCGGTGGCGGCACTCTTACCGCTGCCACGAACGTCCCGGCCACGCAGCTCAGCATCACGCTCATGCAGAGCGCGGGCATCGACGCCGCCGGCAATCTATACGTTGCCGACAACACCAACCGCTACATCTGGCAGATCAACCCGAAGACCGGCATCGCCACGGTATTCGGCGGCCTCGGCGTGTCGACCGCCACGCCTCCGGTTGCCATTGCAGCCCCCGCGGCCGGCAAGTACTGCGGCGCCAGTGCAACCAGCGGACCCACCTCCACCGACTCCCTTGGCGACGGCTGCCCCGCAACCGAAGCTGCCGTCAGCCCGAGCCTGCGTCTGATCGGCGACAACTCCGGCAATATCTATGAAATCGAAAGCAGCGGCGGCATCCTGCGCCAGTTCTCGCTCAACAATCTCTTCCCGCCGACCAACGTGGGCTCCGGCACAACCCAGCCGCTGGCCTTCAACACCTCCGCAACCGACGCCTTCACGCTCGAAGGCGCCGCCACCTCCGAGTTCAGCGACGCCGGCGGAGGCACCTGCGCGCCGACCACCGCTCCAACCAGCAACGTCTGCGTCTACAACGTGCTCTTCAAGCCCACCGAAGCGGGAACGCGCGAAGGATCTCTGCGCCTCGGCGCCGGACTCGCCCTCGCCAGGCTGGGCGGCACGGGACTCGCCTCCTCGATTTCGGTCGATCCGGGAACGCAGACCACTGTAGCCTCCAGCCTCACTCCGCAAGGCATTGCTGTGGACCTCGCCGGCAACACCTACATCGCGGACGGCGCCGGCAAGCAGCTGGTCCTCCTCGCACCCGGTGCCACTGCCACCACCTCCGTGCTCACCGGACTCAACAATCCGCACCAGGTTGCGCTCGACGGCGACGGCAACGTCTATGTCGCCGACACCGGCAACAATCGCATCGCGGAAAAGCCGGCAAGCGGCAGCCCATCCGTCAGCTTCGGCACCGGACTGTCCGCCCCGCAAGGCCTCGCGATCGACCGCGCAGGCAATCTCTACATCGCCGACACGGGCAACAATCGCATCGTTGAAATTGCAGGCGGCGGCGCGCAGTCGGTACTGCCGATCAGCGGCCTCAGCCAGCCCACCCGCATGGCGATCGACGCCGCCGGAGACCTCTTCGTCGCCGACACCGGCAACAACCGCATCGTGGAACTCCCCGCCAACCAGGGGCAGACAACCCTCAACTTCGGCTCAACCACCTTCACTCCCGCGGGTGTAGCCGTCGACGCTGCCGGCAATGTCTACGTCGCGGACTCGTCCGCGCTCCAGGTCATCGAGCTACTCGCCGGCACCACCAATACCGATCCCTTGATTGCCGCCTTGAAGAAGCCCGCGGACCTGGCAATCGACGTCAACGGAAGCCTCTACGTCGCCGACTCACTCGCCCCCGGCGTGATCGTCGACAACCGCGCCCTCGGCGCCATCGGCTTCGCCCTCACCAACGTCGGCCAGACCAGTCCGGCGCCCATCTCCGTCGCAAACACCGGCAACCTGGCGCTCACCTTCCCCGGCCCGCAACTCACCACTGCCACCGGAGCCACCGCTGACTACTCGGTCGCCACGGCCAGTTCCAACGGCTGCTCCCTCACGTCCTCTACCAGCCCAGGCGCGAACTGCCTGCTGACCGCATCGTTCCTGCCCGCGGCGCGAGGCACGTTCAGCGAAACCCTCTCCTTCGTCACCAACGCGGCCAACAGCTCTGCAGCACAAGCGTTCCTCTCCGGCACCGGCGCGCAGCTCATCCCAACCACCACGGCGATCGCCATCACCTCGCCCGCGTCGTCGCCGTCGACAGTTCCCTTCGGGACGCCGGTCATCCTCGCTGCCACCGTCACGCTCTCGCAAAGCGGCGGCACACCTGCCGGCACCATCGTCCTCAGCGTGGACGGCAAGGCCCAGGCGCCGGTAGCCTTCGGCTCGGGGACGGCCAGCGCCACCCTCAACCTCCCCGTCGGCACCCACGTCATCTCCGCCCAGTTCAGTGGCGACACGGTGTACGCCAGCAGCAGCGCGTCACTTTCCTACACCGTCACCAAAGCAGTGTCGACAACCGTGCTCACGCTCACGCCCAGCGCGCCCGGCGGCAACCCAACCATCACCTTCGCCGCCAGCGTCACTTCCGCTACAGCCACCGGCGAGACTGGCACCATCAGCTTCTACGCCGGCACCACCCTGCTTGGCACCTCGGCCGTGGCCAGCAACAAGGCAAGCTACGTCTCAACCTCCGTAACTTTTGCCAGCAACAGCTTCACCGCGGTCTACAGCGGCGACGCCAACTTCGCGACCTCCACCTCCGCCGCAGTGCAACCGTCGCCTGACTTCGCCATCAGTTCGTCCGGCACCATTCTCGCGACCGCGCAGGGCGGAGTGGCAACCGCCGCCGTCACCATCACTCCCCTCTTCAACATGTCGAGCAGCATCACTCCTTCCTGCACCAACCTGCCCGCCTATGCGGTCTGCCGTTTCCTGCCCACCACGATTGCCGTCAGCGGCACATCCCCCATTGGCGTCTCCGTCGAGATCTACACCAACGTGCCGCCCAACATCGGTGAGGTCCGCACCGAACGTAACAACAGCATCGCCTTCGCGCTGCTCGCACCCTGGGGATTGGGCATACTCCTCTTCGCGCGGCGTCGCTCCGGCCTGCGGCTTCTGTCTCTGCTGTTGCTGCTCGCCTGCGGAGTTGGTGCCTCCATCGGCTTCACCGGCTGTGCCAATTCCAGCGCCACAACCCCGGCGACACCCACCGGCACTCAAAGCATCAGTGTCGGGTTCACCAGCACCGGCGCCACCGCGGTCACTCACGCGCTGAACTTCACCTTCACGGTAAGCACACCGTAGGGAGCCCGCGGCCAGCCCCGTAGCGGCGCGGGCCGCACTCGACTAAGGCGGAGGCAGCCCGCCCAGGTAGGCGTCCTTCAAGCTCTTCGCCTGTTGCAGAACCCGGCTGATCGCGG
>Ga0207416_1000557_pt1 | contig 62130 bp, 58 predicted proteins | sample PaiPotPPM11metaG_FD_184107 | JGI IMG/M metagenome (GOLD analysis project Ga0207416, IMG submission 184107) | Iron sulfur acid spring bacterial and archeal communities from Banff, Canada, to study Microbial Dark Matter (Phase II) - Paint Pots PPM... ... | reverse complement strand
CCGCTGCCCTGGCCGCCACCGCCACCCTGGCCGCCACCGCTGCCCTGGCCGCCACCGCCGCCCTGGCCGCCACCGCCGCCCTGGCTGCCACCAGCACCACCTTTGTCTTTGTCGCCTTTACCCTGACCTGTCGGGGACTGACTTGAAGATGCCTGGCCGCTCGTTCCGTTGGATGCCGCCTGCACGACCAGGTCCCTGACAGTAACACCAGATGGAAGCTCCCCGCCGGCCTTCATCGAGGCCGTGGTGCGCGCGACAGCGCCCACCCATTCGGCGCGCGAAGAGAACGACGTCTCGATCGTGCCTTTGGCAGCCCTGCCGGTGCTCGTGGACATCGAAGAGCCGGCCCTGGCTGCGGCGAATACTCCGGAAGCTCCGGTGATCGTGAGCCCACACCCGGCGCCGGCGCAGGCAAACGCCCCTCGCAGCTGTCCGAACTGCGCGCTGACCCCGGCCGGAATCCCGGCCACCGCGACGACGAATGTCCCGCAATCGCTGCCCGCCGCGCACGCTCCACGCACGCTCGTGAGGGAAAGCGCCGAGGACAATCCACCCACGGTGCCCGGGATCGTCGCCGTGGTCCCGGGCGCGGGGACTTGCACCCTGCCGAACTCATACGTGAGGGCGTATCCCCCGGCCGCGGCCGCCTGGGCCAGCGCCGGGGACAGCACGACGCAGACACCCACCGCGACGCCGGCGATCCAGCGCAGCGCGGGACGGGCCGCGGACATGACGAAGGCCACAGGTTCTGTCACCGCGCCACCGCGTCCTGGAGCCGCTGCCGATCAGCCGGTGGGAGGGTGGCGGCGATCTGACGCAGCCACTCCGCTTCCCCGTCCAGCGCGGCCGCCGCCCGCTGCATGCCGCGCATGTCTCCCGACACAACCATCTCGTCGATCTCGGCGACGCGCGCGTGTGCCGCCCGGACAAGCAGTTCCGCTTTGCCGAGCGCGCTCGGGACGAGTGCGACCCGGGCCGCGTCGAGTTCCAACCGGGCGCCGTACAGCGGGCTGCTCGGCGATCCCAGACCGTCCAAGAGACCCACGCCCAGGGCAAATGCCGCGATGATCACCGTGAGCACGCCCGCCGTTCCGAGCCACCGCCCCGTGCGGCGCCAGGCGGCGCGTGCCGGATCGATGCCAATTCGCCCGTGCTCGGCCGTCGCCAGCAGCGCCCGCCGGACCGCATTCCGCCCCTCGGGGAGCGGCACCCACTGACTCGCGGCGCGCAGCAGGCGCGCGGTATCCCGCAGCTCGGCGACCTCGGGAGAGGCCGCGAAGTCCACGCGCGGATCGGTCTCGGAGGCGCCCTCTTTCTCGAGCAGCTCTCCCAGCAGCCTCTCCAGCTGCGTTTCACTGGTCTGGGGTTTCTGGGAGCCCGTCATGTACGTCCGCCTCCTTCCAGACCCGCCGGAGCGCCGCAAGGGCCCGCAGTTGCATGCTCCGCACGGCCTCCTCTGTCCTGTTCATGATCTCACCGACATCTCGCGCGCTCAGACCCGCCACGATGCGCAGCAACAACACCTGCCGGTGCTCAGGGCTAAGCGCGTCCACGCAGGCCCACAACCTGCCGCTCTCCAGCCGCCCAATCGCCAGCTCTTCGGGATCCGTTTCCTCGGCCTGGCGCTCCGGCGCAGCGACCGCCGGTTCCTGGGCTTTCTTCTGACGCCAGTACCGCGACGCCAGATGATCCGCAATGCCAACCAGCCAGCTCGCCACCTGGCGTGGCTGCGTCCCCTTCTGAAGAGATGCCAGCGCGATCGCAAACACTTCCGCCGCAAGCTCTTCCGCCGTGTGCTCATTCCGGAGCCGTCCCAGCAGGTAGCGGAACACCCGTGGGTACTGGGCATCGTAGAGCGCGGCGAACGCCTCGGCCTTCACTCCGGGATCGCCCCCCGCGTTCCCGGCGGCCGGGTGAAATCCCATTCCAGGTGTGTGCGGCCGGATGAAATGCCGTTCATGCCTATATAGGTTCCACTGTATATGTGCCTTGAGAGCGGATTTCGTGACGCCCGGGAAATGGTGCCAAACGCGGCGAACCGTGGCCCGTTCATGCGGTTTGGCGGATATCGAACGTGTGCGCCCAGGGTACCTGCTATCGCGTCTTCAAGACCACGAGCTTGTCGAGCGCCGGCACAAGGAGCACACCGCAGAGGGCGAGCGCAGATCTCGGTGGCCGCATGATGACCTCCTCTGGGCCCGGCCCGGGCCGCAGAAGATGGCCGCGGACGGGCTAGCCGCTCACCACCTGTCGGAGGTAGGACACGATACGGGGCACGGCGGTGCGGCCCGATTCCTCCCCTTCGTATTCGATGGACACGCATCCTGCATAGCCGGCGGCCCGGAGGTGGCGGATCGCCGCGTCCTGATCCACCCGGGCGTCGCGGCCGTCCGGACCAACGCGCGTGAACTTCGCATGCACGTGCCACGCCCGCGCCGCGGTTCGGGCGATCGATGCGGTTCCGTCGAGGTAGTTCCCAGTATCGAGCAGCAGCCCCAGGGCCGGGCTTGCGACCGCCTCGAGGATCCCTTCGACGTCATCCGCGGTCTGCACGAATCCGCCGTGATTGTGGTTCTCCATCACGAGCCGGATCCCGTCCGCGGTCGCGCGGGCGCACACGGCGCGCAGCGCCTCCAGCATCGCCGGCCACCGGGCCGCGCGGTCCCCTTCCGGCCAGCCCGCGAAGGTCCGGAGGAAACGGGATCCGAGCCGGCGGGACACGTCCATCCACGCCACGGTGCGCGCCTCCTCGGCGCGGCGCCCGGCATCGTCGGCCAGACCGAAGTTGTTCATGAACGCGATGTTGACGATCTCGAGCCCGAACCGGGCGGCGGTGCCGCGCAGCTCATCCAGGCGGGCAGGCGCCGGCTCGCCGATGTGTTTGTCCTCCAGCTCCACCGCGGGCAGGCCCAGCTCTTCTCCGCAGATCCGAAACCAGTCGGCTAGCGTGACAGCGCCCGTTGCGAGGACGTCGGCGTACGATTCCGAACTGCACGCGAGGTACACCGCGTCACGCCTCCATAACCGTGACGGGCCGGCCGCCCTGCCGGATACTCGCGTATGCGGCATCCAGCACAGCCAGGCTGTGGAACGCATCGTCCACGCCCACCGGCGGGGGCGCCGCGCCCAGACACGCATCGACAAACGCGCGGTCCTCGTCCACATACCCCCACAGCGTCAGCGGGTCCGCCGTGGGAAAGTGCCGCCACTCCGCCTCGGGGGTCTCGCGCCGGCTCAGCCGGGCACGGTCCAGATCCTCGGAGACGAGCAGCGCGTGATCGCCGTACAACTCGATCCGCTCTTGAGGATGGGCCCACGACGCGTGCCCGCAGGTGGTAAACGCGACCGGGCGGTCATCCCGGCACCGGAGCAGCATCGCGATGTCGTCGTAGTCCGGATAGCAGCTCCGCCGCCCGAGCGCCGCGACCATCTCGACCGGCCCGATCAGCCACGCGACCATGTCCATCAGATGAACGGCGGTGTCGAACATGAACCCGCCCGAGATCGCGACATTAGTGTACCAGCTTGGCGTCAGCATGTCCCCATCGTTGATCTTCACGTTCGCGGAATAGGGCACGAACCCCGCGTCGATCTGCCCGCGCAGATACCGGTACGCGGGCGCCCACCGCCGGTTGAACCCCATCTGGTACGTCCGGCGCCCCCGCCGGACGCGATCCACGATCGCGCGCCCCTCCTCGAGCGTCGTCGCCATCGGCTTCTCCGAGAACACGTGGAGCCCCCGGTCGAGCGCTTCCAGCACGACCCGTCCATGGTGGACGTTGGGCAGCGTGACGAACACCGCCTCGGCGCCCAGCGCTACGAGCCCGCCGAGATCCCGGCACGCCGCGGTACCCGCCTCGTCCGCCGCGGCGCGCGCGGCCTCCTCGACGACGTCCGCCACGCCGACGACCGTCACCCGCTCGTCGCGCGCGAGCGTCGCCAGGTGACGCCGCCCCATCGCCCCCGCCCCGATCAGCCCGATCTTCACGCCCATGGCTCGATCACCACTTTCATCGAGTCGGGGGCCATCGACTTTCGGACGGCGGCATCCACGTCACGGAGCGGGTACCGGTGCGACACGAACGACTGGAGCGGATAGTGGCGCAGATACCGCGCCATCTGGCGCATGCTCGGACCGTAGCTCCCCGCTTCCTCCCCGCCCACACCCATGATCCGGACGTTCTTGGAGCAGAGATGGCGGTGGGGGTTGATGGAAACCTCACCGAGGTCTGAGAAGTTCCCCGCCTCGATCAGGAGCCCGCCGACGCGCAGCATCTCGAGCGCCTCGGGGATCACCTGCGGCACCCCGGCGCACTCGATCACCACGTCGGCCCCCCGGCCGTGCGTCAGCTCGCGGACGAACGCGAGCCGATCGGCCATGTCCACGCTGCCGGCGTCCACCGCGTGGTCCCCTCCGAGCGCTCGCGCCATCTCCAGCCGGAACGGTGAGAGGTCCACGGCAACGATCGTCCCAGCACCCAGCATGCGCGCCTTCATGAGGAAGCACATGCCGAGCGGCCCGACGCCCAGCACCACGACCGTGTCATCGAACAGGAACGGCTCGGAGGGCACGGCCGACATTTGCTTGGCCCGGTCCAGCCCCACCGTGACCGCCATGACCTCGGTCAGCACGGCCACCTCGGAGGGAAGCGCATCGGGAACCCGCACGAGAAAACTGCCCGGCACGACGTACAGGTATTCGGCCCAGCCGCCGAACAGGTGGGGCGGCTCCCCGGCGCTCATGTTGTTGCCGTAGTCGACCATGCGCTCGCAGAAGAAGTACGGAAAATCGTGGAGGCAGTAGTAGCAGCGGCCGCACACGACGTTGGCGCCGACGACGACGCGGTCGCCGACCACGAGCGGCGTGCCCTCGAGGTCCACGCAGCGGGCGTCTCCTCCGATTGCGGCGATCGTCCCGACGTTTTCGTGGCCCTGGATGATCGGAAACGGGATCTCCCGGGGCGCGCCGGTCCCGGCGTACTGCGTCGTGTAGCCCTGGTACGTATGCTTGTCGGTCCCGCAGATGCCGGACAGCTCCATCTTCACGAGCACGGCTCCCGGCCCGGGCTCGGGCCGCGGATACTCGCGGACCTCATACCGCCCCGGGGCGACCAGGGTGGCAGCGCGAACGCGCCCGGCCGTCACCGCTTGCCTCCGCTACTCAAAGATCCAGTCCTGGAGCTCAACCCCGAGGCCGGGCGCCTGCGGGACCTGAACCATCCCGTTGTCCACGACGAGCGGGGTCTTGAGCGTCTGCTGGTAGACGGCGCTCGGGAACGCCGGGGGATCGTGGGGAACCTCAAAGTACGAGGTATTGGGGATCGCCGCCGCGAGGTGCAGATTGGCCACCGTGCCGAGGGGGTCGCCCCAGGTGTGCGGATTGACGAGCACCGAGGAGGCGTGGGCCAGCGTCGCGAGGGCCCGGGTCCGGAGCAGCCCCTCACACAGCGTCACATCGGGCTGCAGGATATCGTAGCATCCGTCCAGGAGCAGCCGCTCGAGCTCCGCAAACCCCTGGTTCACCTCCCCGCCGGCTACCGGCACCGGGGACGCGGCGCGCAGGCGGCGCAGCCCCTCGTAATCATGGCGGGGCAGCGGCTCCTCGAGCCACTCCACACGGTAGTCGGCCAGCGCCCGCGCGGTCTCGAGCGCCCGGTGATACGACCAGTGCGGTCCGGGAAACGGGGCGTCGTGGACATCGGTCTGGTTCGCGTCCGCCATGATCGCCATCCCGTCCCCCACGGCCTTTCGTACGGCCGCCACCTGCGCGATGTCCTCGGCGAGCGTCTCGTTGTGGATCCGAAGCTTGATCGCCCGGAACCCCTCGTCCCGAAGGCGCCGGGCGTCGTCGGCGCGCTCCGCGGGGGTCCGGTTTTGGCCTGTCGAGGCGTAGGCCGGCACCGCATCCCGCACGTTGCCCAGCAGCCGGTAGAGCGGCAGCCCCGCGACTTTACCGAGGATGTCCCACAGGGCAATCTCGACGAACCACACGGCGGTGCCGAAGTACGGCCACAGGAAGCGCAGCGTGCCGGCGTGCTTCTCGATCCGGAGCGGATCTTCGCCGACCAGGTCGCGCGCCACCCGCGCCACGCACTGCTCCTCGGCGCCGTAGAACTCGTGGCCGGCGATCCCGTACACGCCGGCATCCGTGTCGATCCGCACGTACGCCACGCGGATCTGCGTCTCGACGCGGCTCGGAGCCCACGCCGGATAGAACGGTGCGGGGAGCGCAACGTCCACCTGGCGCGTTCGGATCTGCGTGATGCGCATTGCCTCACTCCTTGGTCAGGAATCCAGGAGATCCTGATAGACGCCCTCGAGGTGCCGCCGCATTCGATCGCGGGCGCCCGCCGCGTCGCGCGCCGCGATCGCCACAAGCATGTCCTGGTGCTCCGTCACATACCGCTCGACACGGGCGGGCAGGTTGCCGATCATTCCCTCGACGCGGCGGAAGAACTGCCCGTTCTGCAGGTCCCAGAGGTACGCGACCAGGTCGGTGAACACCGAGTTGCCGGCCGCCTGGGTGAGGCCCAGATGAAACGTGCGATCCGCTTCCCCCCGATACTGGCCGGCCCCGACCTCGGCCTGGAACGCGTCGACTGCGGTCCGGAGCATCGACAGTTCGTCCGCATCGCGCCGCCGCGCAACTTCCTCGATCACCGCACACTCAATGAGCAGCCGGGCCTGCAGGATGTCGGAGGGCGGCCGCCCCTGGACCGCCGTCACGTCCAGGGCGGCATCCGGCGGGCGTTTCACGAACCAGCCCTCACCGACCCTGCCCTGGACGATGTCGAGGAGCTCGAGCGCGACCAGCGCCTCCCGCACAGGGGCTCGGCTGACGCGGAGAAGCTGGGCAAGCTCACGCTCGGCCGGCAGGCGGTCGCCTGGATTGAACTCACCACGCAAGATCATCTGCTTCAGCTGATCAATAATCAGCAAGTAGAGCTTGGTCGTCTTGACCGGAGTAATGGGCACCGGACCACCGCCCGCCCGGCTGGAACGCGCCGGCTGTATGGGTGTCTTATGGCCTGACCAATTCTGCCCGCCTTTCTGCCCATCCTTCACCATCGCGTGCTCACCATTGCCTTTTTTGAGGGTTAGGAAATCGGAGATTGGGACGGCACGATCAGCCCCCCCGCACCTTCGCCAGCGCCGTTTCGATACCGGGCTTGTCCAGAACGAACTCCATTGGCCCGACTTCGCGTTCATATACGTCGGCGGGGATGGCTTTCTTCACGTCATCCTCGAGGATGTGGTAGACGGGGAGCCCCAACGGGACTCCGGCGAGTGGACCGGCGAAACTGGGGTCGCCCTGCGTAAGCGTCATGGCGATCATCAGCGTGCTGCTCGCATTGGGGGTTCCCAGAAGCACAACCATACGGTCGCGCTGCCCGGCCTCCACGAGCCGCTGAATCCGTCCCTGCTCCTCCAGATCCATCGCGCCTGCCGACGTTCAGACGAAACACTCGGTGGCCGCGTACACGACACGGCCGCCGACGCTCTCGATGCACGCGGCGAGCGCCGGGGCGGGAATCCCATCCCGCTCACCGAGCGCGAGCACGAGCCTGTCTCTCAGATCGATCATCTCGCCCTCCTCTCCGATTCGCCTGCGGGGTTGCGCTCCAGCAGGATGCTGACCCCGTCCGCCAGTTCCGTCATCCGCCCCAAAAACAGACTCCCTTTGGCGACCAGCTGCACCCGGCTGAACGACCCCTGCGTCAACCCCGCCACGGCGTGGTGCAGGTATGCGACGGCCGATGCGATGTGGCCTTGGGTCGGCGAGAACCCGGGCATCCCGTGCGCCTCGGCGAACGCCGGAACCTCCGACCGGGCGATCTCACCCGCCTGGGCCGCCAGGGCGGCGATCATCTGATAGTTGCGTGCCGGCACATCCCCCGAGCCGGCCGGCTCGGTGATGTCCGGGTTGTGCAGCTCGACGGCGTACCGGTCCACGTCGCCGAGCTTGAGGCCCGCCGCGCGCAGCGGCGCCGCCGTCAGCACCTGAGCCATCTGGTGGGGGGCCGTCCCGTCGGCAATCCGGTGGACGGCCGCCGTGTCGATCCGCAAGAGCGGGCTCCGGCCGTCGTCCGCCACGACGTCGATCGCCATCCCCACGATCACGTCCTCGAGCACCGGATAACCGGCGACCAGGTGCCCGCGGGACTTCATCCCGAGCTTCGCGAGGGAACCGCCCGCGACCACCACGACCCGCCGCCACACGCCGCTGGCGACGAGGGCCCCGGCCATGAGCAACCCGTGAAGCGGGCCCGCGCAGAACGCCTTGATGTCGGCCGCTCCCGCACTTCGCACCCCCGCCAGCTCGCCCATCGCCTTGGCCAGGTTGCCTCCACCGCGCTGGTAGCGGTCGCCCACCGCCTCCTCGCCACAACCGATCAAGTAGTCGACCGGTTCGTCCGCCGCGGCGCGGGGATCCTCCCCGGCCCCGTCCAAGAGGCACCGGAGCGCCAACGCCCCCGTGACCTTGGCGGCCAGGTTCTCGAGGAGGACCGGCGCGGCCAGTGACTCGTCCTCATCGTGCGCAGGGTTGACGACGCCGATCAGCCGGTGCCCGCCCAGGTACAGAGGCTCCGCCCGGCGCTCGATGGCGCGGCGGAGATCCGCCGCGCCCATCGTCGAGATCTGGAGATTGCCCGCGCGCGCCCGCACCTCCTCCGCGAACGTCTCGTCAAATTGCACCAGGCGTGCCGTATCGGCGCGGGCGAGCCAGGCGTGGAAGCCGAGCTCGTCGATCATCACCCCGCCCGGTCCTTCCGGCCGGGCGCCGGCCACCGGCTGAAGATGCCACGGCCGCGGGATCTCCCGGAGCGCCTCCGGGGCCAGCGTCCCCAGCACGACCTGGTGCGGTGGGTAGCCGACGGCGCCCTCGAACGAGCGCAGGGCGCCGCACAGCGCGGCGCGCACCTCCGCGCCCCCCGCCGCTTGAATGTCCCGCCGGGGCTTCGAGCCGGACAGCACCAGCCCGGGCACGTGGGCCACCGCGAACCGCGCCGTCCGCACGACGGGCCTCCGCTCAGTAATCAAAGTAACTCTGGGGGCCGAGCCCGTAGTTATCAAAGTGGCCGAAGATCGGGGAATACGCTCCCGAGAGCGCCTCGAGGTCAAGCGCCCCGCCGGCGGGGATCCGGACGTCCGGCCGCTCCTGATCAAACACCACCGTCGTGCCGCCCACCACCCGAGCCATCGGCGGCAGCGCCTCCGCGGGCGCGAGCGTGCCCGTGCTCACGATCCCGCTCGCCTCGGGCACACTGAACAACAGTGGCGGCTCCGACGATCCCGTCTCGGCGAGCTCGGGGGTCATCCGGACGACCTTGATGTCCGACTCGATCGTCAGAAACATCGTCGTGATCCCCGCGCGCTCGAGGCCCTGAATCGTCAGCATCACCTCGATCAGGTCGTTGCCCCCGTGGTTCCAGGTCACGAGCGCCCCCTGCGCCCCGAGCATCTGGGCGGTCTTGGCCGTCTGGTAGGCGCTCAGCTGCTTCTCCGCGAGCGATCCCCACCGGGTCCGGGACACGATCGAGCCGAGCCACGACAGATCCGTCCCGTCACGCGCGTAGAGGGCCTGGAGGACCGGATTGTTGACGTGGAGCCACGTGCACTTACCCGGGTACGTGACCACCGCGTCGCCGGCGATCGCGCCGTCCAGGATCTCGTTGGGGTGCAGCACGACCGGCAGCGCGTGCCGCGTGTACCCATAGATCCCGGTCCCGATCCCGGGAACCATCGAGGCGTTCAGCGTGTGCACGTGCACCACCCGAGGGAGATCCCCCGCCGGCCGGCCGAGCGCGAATCGCGCCTCTTCCGGCGGCGCCTGTCCCCGCACGAGGCCGGCGAGATCCGCGGCCACGCGGTGCCCCGCCCCCAAGAGCGCCTCGTTCCACTCCGTGAGCTCGAGATCGGGAGCGGTCTCGAGCGTGAGTGCGAGGTACCGGAGCGTGCTGTACACGGTCACCGCGCCCGGCCCCGACATATCGATCAGACTGTCCGTCGCCGCGCTGACCGTCCGCCGGATGTGCGGGAGTGCCTCGGACGCGACGAGCACCCCGAACCCGGCGTAGCGGAAGGTCACGCCATCCCCCACGGTCTCAACCGGATGGCCGCAGATACCCGGGTAGGTGTGGCCCGGGCCCTCGATCTTGATGCGCGGTTCGATCACGTCGCGGACGTGGATGATGCGCGCCGGCTCGCCGGGCGCCACGACGTCGACCGCGACGCCGCGGATCCGGGGATCCTCGAGAACAAGGGCCCGGACGCGGGCCGGATCGATCACCAGCCGTCCGGCCGTCCACCCCGCGGGGGATCCCAGGGCGACGTCCGCGACGGGGAACGTCCCCAGCACGAGATCCATGGCCGGCTACCCGCCTCCAAACAACGTCGGATTCTCGACGTCGACGGTGAGGGCCCGGAGCCCCAGCTCGACGAGCCTCCGCCGGAGCGCGCGGTCGGCGTCCGGCGACAGCGACGGGTCGCCGCAGACGTGCTCGATCTTGATGCCCTGGACCACGCGGTTCGCACCGGCCTGCATCGCCAGCGGCGGCAGGGCGCTGATCACGGCCACCGGGATCTTTCTGCGTTCAATCTCTTTGCTGATCGTTGCGCCGCAACGATTGCAGGACCCTCAGGTCGCCACGAGCAGGACACCGTCCACCCGCTCGCTCCACAACGTCTCCGCGATCTCCTCCCCGTTGCGCCGGCAGTCCGCCAGCCGCTGGTCGTTGCCGGTGGTGGTGCAGTAAAAGTCGACGAGCCGCCCGATCCCGCCCTCCCGCTCTAACGCGCGCAGGACGTCGAGCGGCAGCACGACGTTCGGATTCTCTGACGCGATCACGTTGAAGAAGCCGCCGTGGACGCACTCGAACTCTTCGGGCGACAGCGCCTGACGGTCCCCCAGGCCGTACTTGACCCAGCGGGTCTCGCTGCACCGCTTCAGGTGATCGGGGTTCCCCTTCGGGACGATCGCCCCGGTCGTCACGACGGCGATCGTCGCGTGGGCCAGGTCCGAAAGCGCGGGCGCCGGGGCCACGGCTTCGTAGGGCTCGACCGGCACCTCGGTGCGGAACGGCTCGCCCCGCAGCCGGGCGACGAGCATCGAGACCGCGCGCTCCGCGCCGGGGCGCGCGCGCCGGCCCGGCCGGCGGACGCCCCGCGGAAGGTACCCGTCCTCTTCCGCCGGCCCCAGCGGAACGTGCCCGGCGAGCTTGCGCGCGAGGACGGCCATCGCCGCGAGCGCGGGCGCCATGCCGGCCGCGGAGTCCCCGGTCGGCACCGCATACGCCTGCCGGTAGATCAACAGGCCGGGGTTCTCGGGGTGCATCCCCGTGACCGCGGGAATGCCCGCCTCGGCCGCGAGCCGGCAGACGTCGGCGCACGCCCGGCCGTAGCGTCCCGCGGCAAACGCCGGGCCGGCGACCACGAGATCCGGATGAACTGCCCGCAGCCATCCACGCACCGCGTCAGATGCGGCCTCGACCTGCTCGTTGAAGAAGTTGTCGCCGCAGACGAACGTCGAGGCGACGGCGCCCTCGCCCCCGAGCAGGGACTGGAGGAGCCGTCCCGGCCCGACCGCGCCCTCTCGGACCGAGGGCGGCGTGTTGGCATGCTCCTCGCCGCCCACGCCGGCGAAGAACTGGTTCAGGTAGTGTCCGACCCGCAGCATCGCGCCTCCCTCCGGCCGCCGCTCAACCGGGCGGCAGCCTCATCCTACTCAACGCCCGGAAGCCCGTCAAACACGCTAGACACGCCACAGCGACCGCAGGTGATCAGACACGTTGTTGAGCGCCAGGACCGTGAGCGCGATCGCGGCGCCGGGGAAAATCCCGTACCACGGCGCGGTGTACATGTACTCCCGGCTCTCGCTGATCATGAGGCCCCAGGACGGGTGCGGCGGCTGCGTGCCCAGACCGAGGAAGCTGAGGCTCGCTTCCAGCAGGATCGCGCGCGCGACGCCGATCGGGAGCTGGACCAGAACCGGCGACAGCACGTTCCGCATGATCACCCGGAAGATGATCCACGCGTCTCCCGCGCCCGCCGCGACCGCCGCCTCCACGTACTCCATCCGCCGCTGCGCGAGCGTGCCCGCGCGGGCGATCCGCGCAAACTGCGGCAGCCCGACGACCGCCACCGCGATCCCGGCGTTCACGGATCCCGGCCCCGTCACCGCGACGAGCGCCATCGCCAGGATCACGGGCGGGATGGCGAGCAGCGTGTCCACTCCCCGCATCGCCACCGCGTCGGCCGGCCCCCCGCGGAAGCCCGCCCACAAACCCAGGGGCACGCCGAAGACGGCGGACACCACGGTTGCCGCGATGCCGACCAGCAGGGCGACCCGCGCCCCGAACAGCAGCCGGCTGAGAATGTCGCGGCCGAACTGATCGGTGCCCATCAAATGCCGCCACGAGGGTACGGTGAGGACGGCGGTCTTGTCCATCGCGGTCGGGGCGTACCGGCTCACAGCGGCGGCGGCGAGGGCGGCCGCGATCAGCACGCCGATGAACACCGCGCTCGGGGTCCGGAGGACGGACGTGGACCAGCGCATCCCCTACTGATACCGGATCCGGGGATCGAGGATGCCGTACAGCACATCGGTGCACAGGCTGATCAGCACGAACCCCACGATCCCGACGAGAATCACCGACTGCGTCACCAGGTAGTCGCGCGTCAGGATGGACCGCCACAGCGTGCTGCCGAGTCCCGGAATCGCGAAGACCGCCTCGGTGATGACCGCGCCGCCGATGAAGAACCCAGCCTGGATCCCGAGCACCGTGATGATCGGGATCAGCGCGTTCCGCAGCGCGTGGCGCCAGATCACCGTCCGCGTGCGCAGCCCCTTGGCCCGGGCCGTCCGGATGTAGTCGTGCCACAGGATGTCCTCGAGCGACGCCTGCACAAACCGCGCCATCAGCGATCCGACGCCCACGCCCAGCGTGACCGCCGGCAGGATCAGGCTGCGGGCCCACCCCTCCGGGCTCTCGGTCAGGGTCACGAAACCGGAGGGCGGCAGCCACTTGACCACCACGCCGAAGTACCACGACAGGAGCACGCCGAGCCAGAAGACCGGCACGGCCAGCGCGGACGCGTGATACCAGCGGAGGGCGCCGGTCAGCGGGGACCGCGGGTGCGTGGCCGCAAAGATCCCCGCCGGGAGCGCGATCAGGAGGACGACCGCAAACGCCCACAGCGAGAGCTCGAGCGTCCGCGGCAGCGCGCGCGCGATGAAGCCGGCCACCGGGAGCCCGTTGATCAACGAGTGCCCCAGGTCGCCGTGCACCAGCCGTCCCACCCACCGGAGGTACTGGACGGCCACGGGCTGGTCGAGCCCGAGATACGCCCGCAGCGCGTGCAGCTGGTCGGGCGTCGCCCGGTCTCCAAGAATAACCAGCGCAGGATCTCCCGGCAGCGCGGCCACCATCGCAAACACCAGGATCGAGGCCAGAAACAGGGTGACGGCCGCCTCGGCGCCGCGATGGGCGAGATAGGTGGCGAAGCCGCCGCCGGCCATCCGCTCCGCTCAACCGATTCCTAGGGCCGCGAGCGCCGCGCGAACTTTCTGGGCGATCCGGTCGGATTCGTACGCCACATCCTCCCGCCCCCGCTCGGGCGTTGCGCGGCGGGGATCCTGCTCCCGGGACACGGCGAATCCCGGTGACGGCTCGCCCACCACCGAGGGCAGGTCGAGCACCCCGAACTCGGTGTAGCGAAGCGGGGCGGGCGGCGCCGGGAGGGCCGCGAGGTCCACGGCATCGGGGTGATAGGCGATCAGATATGACGTCTCCCCGAGCTCGGCGTGCCCCCGGTACCGCGTATCGTACAGGTAGCCCGTCAGGAACACGGCCACCCGCGTGGGCTCGCTCTCCTCGATCGCGATCCGCTCGAGCGTGGCGCGGTGATTGGGGGCGCCGTGCCCGTTGACGAGCACGACGACCCGAAACGCCTGCCGCTTGAGCCCCCGCACGACTTCCCGGACGATCACGCCGAACGCGCTTTCCTCGACGTACAGGCTGGGCAGGCTGAACCCCGGATAGTCCATCCCGTAGACGCGCTCGGTGCCGGTGAATCCCCGGTGCTTCAAGCGCTCCGGATCCGTGTATGTCTCGGTCCCGAGCGGCAATGGCGGCAAGACCACGCCGCCTGCCTTCGCCGCCGCCTCGAGCGCCATCGTCTGCGCGTGCAGCATGTCCATGCCCACGGCCATGTGCGGTCCATGCCACTCCATCGGGCCGATCGGGACGTAGGCGACAGGCGTGCGGGTGCGGGCGGCGACGATCTCCTGGGGCCGCATCAGTTCGTAGCGCAACGTCCTTGTGTCCGGGTGCATCGTGGCGTCCTCCCCTTAGCGGTTCAACCAGACGCTCCGCAGCTGGATCAGCATCTGCGGGTCAACGGTGAACCCCTCGACCCCCTTCGCGAGGCCGAAGGTGGGGAGGCGCAGCGCCACGGGTACCGCCCAGGCCTGCTCCAGGATGTACCGGACGACCGAGCGCAGGCGGATCCAGCGATCGCGGAGATTGGCGGTGGTGTTGAGGCTCTGCACCGCCTCGCCGTACTCCCTCGGCGGGCCCGTCTGCAGCCACGACGGGTTCGTGGCATTGGTCCGGAAGGCCGAGCTGATCGTGAAGTCGGTCGGATCGATCGTCGCCAGTGTCAGGAACGACAGGTTCAGGTCGAAGTTCCCGGCAAAGTAGGCGGGGAAGTACTGCGCCGGCTCCAGGATGCGGATGCTGCTCTCGATGCCCGCCTGCTTGAGATCCGCCTGGATGATCTGGGCGATCTGCGGCAGCTCGGGCGTGCTCGTCGAGGTCAGAAAGTTGAGCCGGATGCCGTTCGCTCCGCTCTGCGCCAGCAGCGCCTTCGCCTTGGCCGGATTAAACCCGTACTCGGCGACGAGCTTCGGGTCGTAGCCGAGCGAACCGGGGGTGACCATCTGCACGGTCGGGCCGCCGACGCCCCCGAGCACGGTCCGCACGATCGCCTCGCGGTCGACCAGCAGCTGGATCGCCTGCCGGACCTTGATGTTGTCCAGGGGCGGCTTCCGCGTGTTGATCGTGAGCACGTAGTACTCGTTGGGCACAGGCGAGGGCGTGATGCGAAACCCGCCCTGGCGGATGCGCTGCACGTCCTTGTTGGGGATGGTGTGCGCGATGTCGAGCGCGCCGGCCTGGAACGCGTTCTCGAGCGCCTGCGGATCGGTGAACACGCGGCCGACCACCCGGTCGGCGAGCGGCAGGCCCTGCTGCCAGTACCCGTCGAACCGGACAAACGTCACGTGGTCCCCCGGCACCCACTCCTGGACCTTGAACGGTCCCGTGCCCCCGCCTCGGCTCTTGACGGTCGCGAACGCCGCGGGATCAACCATGCCCCACCGCGCCACCTGGGCGAGATAGTCGGGGTGCGCCCGGGAGAACCGGAAGCGCACGGTCCTCGCGTCAAGCGCGTCCGCGGCCACCCAATCCTCCAGCCGGCTGAACAGACCCCCGCCTGTCGTTTGGGTCTTCGTACGGCGGAAGTTGGCGATCAGCGCCTCGGCGTTGAAGATGCCGCCGGAGTGGGTCCGGATGCCGTCGCGGAGGCGGAAGACCACGCTCATGGCGTCCTTGGCCAGATCCCACGCCTCCGCCAGGTCGGGGCGGGGCTGGAGCGAGACCGAAAATTTCACCAGGTAATTGTACACCTGGAAGAACATCGGCGCGTTCGCAAACACGATGTCGTTGGGATCGAGGGACACGAGATCGGTATTCAGGCCGACGGTCACGGTCCCGCCGCGCTTCTCGGCGGCGCCGAGCGCGCGCTCGATCCATGAGCCCCCGACGAGAGGGACGGTCATCCCCGCGGAAAGCGCCACGAACTGACGCCGTGTCAGACGCATCTGTGAACCTCCGGGCATGTCGTCACACCGCCTGGGGCCGGCCGGTGTGCGGTACGTCTCCTAGCCCTTGAGCGCTCCCGCGGTAAACCCCCGGACCAGCGACGCGCGGAACGCCAGAACGAACAGGATCACGGGAATCGTCATCACGACGCCGAGCGTGGCAAGCGGTCCCCACAGGAGCTTCTTGTACCCGGCCGTGAAGCTCATCATCGCCACGGAGCCCGTCTTCGCATTGAAGCTCGTCACGATCAGCGGGAAGAGAAACTCGTTCCAGTTGAAGATGAAGCTCAGGATGAACGCCGCGAGCAGGCCCGGGCCCGAGAGCGGCAGGATGATCCGTGTGATGATCGCCCAGAGCGACGCCCCATCGAGCGCCGCGCTCTCCGTCAGCTCACGAGGCACTTCGTCGAGAAACGTGCGCAGGACCCAGATCGCGAGGGGGATCTCAAACCCCGTGAACAGGATAATGAGCGCGAGCCGGGTATCGATGAGCCCCATGCCCTTGAGCATCAACTGGATCGGGATCAGGGTGGTGACGGGGGGAAACATCCGCGGCAGCAGGATCAGGAGGAACAGCAGCGCTTTCCCCTTGAACTCCAGAAAGCTGAACGTCAGCGCCGCCATTCCGCCGAGGACCAGCGTGCCGACCGACCCGAGTGTCGACGTGACGAGGCTGTTCCAGATCGGCAGCCCCAGGCCGCCGCTGACCAGGTCCCGGTACCGCTCGAACGTCGGCGAGAAGAAGATCGCGGACCTCTCGATCAAGATCCGCTCGGGCTTGACGGACAGCATGACCAGGTAGAGAAACGGCGGGAGCGTCCACGCGAGCACGAGCGCGATCCCCGCGAGATGCCCCCATCGACGCCGGCGCGGGCCCGTCATGCGTGCCTCCCGAGCTCGGAACTCCCCGGGGGACGGACGGCGCGCCGTGACGGCATCGCAGCCGCACCGCCGTCCCCCACACGCTTCGCGCGTGGCCGGGCGTCCGTCATGGGCCCGCGGGCCTGAGCGCCCGGCTGTAGCGCCGAAGGGAGAACCCGTAGACCACCGCGAGCAAACCGAGCAGCACGACAATGACCGCCGAGGCGTACCCTAACTCGTAGAACTGAAACGCCTGCTTGTAGATGAACATGCTGACGAACTGCGTCGACGTGCCCGGGCCGCCGCCCGTCATGATGAAGACCTTGTCGAGCTCCAGGAACGCGTCCATCGCCCGGAGCCCCGTGGCGACCACCGCCATGCCCGCGATCTGCGGCAGCGTGATCCGGCGGAACACCTGCCAGCCGGACGCTCCGTCCACCCGGGCGGCCTCGAACTGGTCGCGCGGGATCACCTGCAGCGCGGCGAACAGGAGCAGCGTCACGAGCGGCGCCCACTCCCACGCGTCCGCGATCAGGAGCGCGAACATCGCCGTGCCCGGCGTCGCGAGCCACTTGATCTCCGGGCCGTGCAGGAGCTGGAAGAGATACGGGACGGGGCCCACCGTCCGGTCGAACAGCGTGGACCAGGCGGTGCCGACCACGACCGGCGCCATGATCATGGGCAGCAAGAAGATCCCCAGGAGCAGGTTCCGCCCCGGGGGATCGGTGTCGAAGAAGAGCGCGACCGCCAACCCGATCAGCAGCTCGGCGGCGGTCGCGATGACGGCGAACTCGACTGAGAGGGTCAGGGACCCCCGAAGGCTGCCATCGTGCAGGATCCGCCCGAAGTTCTCAAAGTGGTTCCAGCGCGGCCCCGCATCATAGATCATGTTGTACTGGGTCAGGCTGAGCCAGAGCGTATAGAAGGCGGGCGCGAGCCGCCAGACGGCCACGTACAGGACCGCCGGAAGCGTCAGCAGCCAGAAATAGAGCCGGCCCCGCCCGAGCGTCGCCCAGCGCATACCCATGACCGCGGCCGCAGACCCGCTACTTGATCAGGCCCGACCGCTTGAAGAGATCGACCTCCTTGGCCTGCGCCCCGTTCATCGCGTCGTCGACGGACTGCTGGCCCGACATCGCAGCGGACAGCGCGCTCTCGTAGATCTCCTGCGCCTGGATCCACTGTTTGAGCGGCGGAATGAACACCGTGTACGGCTTGCCCTTGATCATCTCATTCATCGCGGCGAACACCAGCGGGTAGTTCCGCCGGATCTCCGGATCCTGCACCACCGACGTGCGCATGGGCACGAGCGCCGGGTACTCCTTCATGAGCGCTTTGGTGCCCTGGGTGTTGAGCGTCGCCGTCGCCAGCTTGAATGCCTCCGCCTTGTGCTGCGACAGGGCGTAAATCGCGAGCCCGTTCGCGTCTCCGACGTTCGCATGCGGCCGGGACGCCACCTGGGTGGGGAGGAGCGTGTAGGTGACCTTGCCCACCACCTTCGAGAGCTTCGCGACGGGCAGGACCGAGAGCATGTTGTCGAGCGCGTCCATCTCCATCGCCCCCCGGTTGGACGCCATCACGCGGTTGGCCCCGCCGCCGGTCACGGTCTCGGTTCCGGGCTGCATGTACTTGTGGAGTTCGACGTAGTACTTGACCGCGGCGATGCTCTCCGGCGAGTTCACGGTCGGCTGCATCGTCTTGGGGTTGTAGACCAGGTCGGCACCAAACGCGACCAGGATATGCTCAAAGCGGTGGAACAGGAATCCCCCGCTCTTGTTGGCCATGATGATGCCGTAGAAGTCCTGGTCCAGGGGCTTGCCCGCCAGCGTCTCCCCCTTCTTGCGCGTGAAGAACTGCGCCATATCCATCAGCTGCTTGTAAGTCTGCGGCACCGCGAGCGGATACCCGAATTTTTTCTGAAACGCCTGCTTTTCCGCGGCGTTGCTGAACAGGTCGGTGCGGTACCCGAGCATATACGGCGCGGCGAGCGCCGGCATGGCCCACAGTTTCCCGTTGAGCTCGAGCCCGGCGGTGCTCTCCTTGATGAAGTCGTCGGGCTTGACCGCGTTTCTCCCCGCGGGGGTCGTCATGAAGTCGTCGATCGGCTCAATCGCCTTGGCGGCGGAGAGCCCGGGCACCCACGTGTTGTAGATGTACACGTAGTCCCACGTCTTCACCCCGGACTTGGAGTCCACCAGGGCCTTCTGGAACACATCATCCCACGGAAGATAATTGGGCTTGACCTGGATGCCCATGCCCTTGCCGATCTCGTTTGCGACCTTGACAAACGCGACCCACTCATCAAAGTCCGGTCCAAGAAACGTCAGGGTCGTCGTCCCCGCGGCTCGTGACGCCTGGGGGGTGGATCCCACAGCCACGGGCAGCATGAGGAGCAGTGCGATGAACCCCGCGGCCACCCGTGACCTCGGCTGACACAGCATACACATGACCTCCCTTTGTCGTTGGCGCGCGCACGCGCGAATTGCGACTGGCGGGTGCATTCGTACACGGGGTCGTGAGCCCCTAGCCGAGCGTGGTCACCGTCTGCCTCCTTCCGGCGTCCGACGTCCAGCCGATTCGGCCGGGGACCGTTCCGGCGCGTCCCGGCCTGGCCCGTTCGGATAGAACAAGATGGCGCCCTGCTCGCCGAGCCGGCCCTGGACGGCGCCGACATCGATGCGGCGGGGCGGCAGCGCCGCCCGGGCGCTCAGGCCGGCGATCACCCCGGCGGCGTGCCCCGTCGCCATGCACACCGCCTGGCCGCGCACCGAGCCCGCGGCCTCGTGCGATGCGGAGATCGCGCGCCCCGCCACGACGAGGCCGTCGATCGCCTCCGGGATCAAGCACCGGAACGGGATCCCGTACGCCCGATCGATTCGCCTGAGGGTCACACCGTGGCCCCCGACCGTGTTGCCGAGGACCTCGGCTCCCGGACGGACATCGTGAAGGTCGAGCGGGTAGGCGCCGCGGGCCACGGTGTCGGGAAAGTCGCGGCCGGCGAGCACGTCGTCGAGCGAGAGCACGTACTCTCCGAGGATGTGCCGGGTCTCGCGAACCCCGACCTGGTAGGCGGCGTCGAGCAGCCGGGCCTCGCGGAATCCGGGCGCGCGGCGCCGGAGAAACCGGAGGACCTCGAACATCTGCCGCTGGGTTTCGACCTCCGCCCGGCTGAGCGCGTCGGGGTCGGTGCCGTCCACGTCGTGGACCCGGGTCGCATTAATCGTCACCACGCCCGGGACCGGACTCGTCTCGATGCCGATGCGGTCGCGCGGCACGGTCAGCTCTCCCGTGCGCCGGGCCTCGGCCACCATCGAAGGAAAGGCGTCCATGACGATCGAGGCCGCGGCGAGGTCATCGGCCGCGTAGCCCGCACCGCCGTGCCACCGCTCGGGGAGATCCATCTCCCCGGGATGGGCCCGGAGGTAGTCCAGCAGCTCCCCCACGTCCACGCCGGCGAGCCGGAAGATGCGCGTGACAGGCTGCATCAACCGGTCCTCTGCCCGGCCGGCGGCGAAGCGGGCGCCGGCGCGCGCGGCGACGTCGCCGTCACCCGTCGCGTCCACGACGACCCGCGCGACGGCAACCTCGAGGCCGGCTTTGTTCGCGACGAGGATCCCCTGCACGCGCTGCCCGTCGGTCAGCGCATCGACGCAGAAGGTGTGGAGCAGAAAGGCCACCTCCGCCTCGACCAGCATGGCCAGCAGCACTTGCTGGAGCGCCACCGGGTCCGCGACCGTGACGGAGCCGACCTGCTTGTCCGGGCGATCCTCGAACGCGGCGCCGAGCGCGACCAGCCGCTCGAACAACTCCGCCCCGATCCCCCCCAGCGCCCGCCGGCCGGCGCCATCGCTCACGCCGAGGAACGACATCCCGGTCGACGCCATGCCCCCCACGGTCCCATACTGGTCGACCAGAAGCGTGCGGGCGCCGGTTCGCGCCGCGGCGATCGCCGCGATCGCGCCCGAGGTGCCGCCGCCGCAGACGAGCACATCCACCTCAGGTCGCGTGCGCACGGCTATCTCACGCCCTCGAGGGTCGCCGGGCTCGGCCCCAGCCGGCGCAGGAGGTCGAGGTCCATCCCCAGGGCGCGCAGCGTGGCCTGGACCGCGCCGACGTCGACGGCCCTCGCGGCCCCCACCGCCCGCGCGGCGTGCGCGGCCGCGACCCCCGCGGCGATGCCGGTCGCCATCGCACAGCCCTGGTTCCGCGTGTACACGTCGGCGTGATGGTCGACGGAGATGCAGCGGCCGGCGACGAGCAGGCCGTCGATCTCCTGGGGAACGAGGGCCCGGTAGGGGATCTCGTACACAAACATCCGGGCGATCATCTCCCGCGCTTCCCGGTCCTCCGGGCCGCCCTCCTTGCCGTCGGGCGAATGCCCGCCCTGCTGCCGGGGGTTCTGCTGATTCGCGTCAACCGCCACCGCATCGTCGTAGTGGCGGCCGGCCAGGATATCGTCCTCGGTCACCAGGTAGCCGCCGCGGATCCGCCGCGTCTCACGCACGCCGATGGTGTTCGCAGAGTCGAGGATGAACGCGCGCTCGAACCCGGGGATGCGCGTGCGGGCAAACTGGGCAAGCTGGACCATCTGGTGCCGCGTCTCGATTTCGGCTCGCGACAGATCCTCCACCCGGGTCCCGTCGACGCCGTAGACGCGAGTGGCGTTGACGGTCAGGACGCCCCGCTCGGGCAGCACCGACTCCACCCGGAAGTAATAGCAGCCGTCCCACAACTCGCCCCGGGCCTTGGCCTGTTCGACCAGCTTGAAAAACCCGAACACCCGGATCATGCTGTGTTCGAGGTCGAGCATGCACTGCAGCGGATCCGGCGAGAAGTCGTCGGGATGATCTCTGACGTACTGCACCAGGCGGGGGACGTCGACGCCGCCCATGCGGAAGATGAGGGTCATCGGACGCATCTTGCCGTCCTGTTCGCGCCCCTTGACGTGGGGCGCCCCCGCGCGGGCGGCGACGTCCGCGTCGCCGCTCGCGTCGATCGTCACCCGGCTCAGGATCGCCTGCCGGCCCGACTTGCTCTCGACCACGACACCCCGCAGCGTGGGTCCATCCATGATGACGTCGCTGAGCAGCGTGTGCAGCAGGACGCGCGCGCCGGCCTCGGAGAGCATCTCCAGCGCCGTCACCTTGTACAATTCGGGGTCGTAGACGACGAACTCACCGGGGACGGCGCCGCCGCGGCGGATCAGGCGGTCGAACAACTCGCGGATGAGGCCGGTGGAGGCCTCGTACGGAACGTAAAACAGGTTCATCATCGCGGCCGTCCCCGTGCCTCCGAGCGACCCGAATCGCTCCACGAGCAGCGGGCGCGCCCCGCTGCGGCCGGCGGCGATCGCGGCCATGACCCCGGCGATCCCTCCGCCGACGACCAGGACGTCGGTCTCAAACGCGACCGGAACGTCGCGGGCGGGCTCGCGAACGCGCCCATCCCCCTCGATCAAGGCCGGCACGGATAAGCCTCCTTATGACGCGGCACCTCGGTGGCTGTGCCGAGGGTGCTCTGGCGAAGTATTCCGCTCAAGGCGCTGTACTACACTGGCAGGTGGTATTCTGCCAAATCGATTTGACAACCTCCTTCATTTCCGGTAATTCTTTGGTGAGATGACTCGACGCCCGAGCAACCTCCGTGACGTGGCCCGCCTTGCCGGGGTTTCCCTCCCCACCGCGTCGCAGGCGCTCAACGGACGCGCCCGGGTCAGCAGCGCCACGCGCACGCGGGTGCAGCAGGCCGCCCGCCAGTTGGACTACACGCCGAACGCCGCCGCCCGGCGACTCATCCTCGGCCGGTCCGACTCCGTGGCGATTGTGCCGGGCCTGAACATGACCGGCATCTTCTCCGACCTGTTCTACCGCGCGGTCCTCACCGGCGTCGGCAGCGTGTTTGAGGACGCCGGCTACCGGATGTTGATCGCGCCGCCCCTCCGGGCCGGCGGGGAGGCCCCGCAGTTTGTCAAGATGGCGCACGCCCGCGAGATCGACGGCATCCTCGTGGTGGGCGTGGCGGACCGCCGGTGGATCCTCGAGGCGATCGACTCCGGCGTGCCGGTCGCGCTCCTCGACAACGACGTCTTCGATCTGCCCGTGCCCGCGGTCGTGAACGACAACGCGGGTGGCGCGTACACCGCGACACAGCACCTGGCCGCGCTCGGACATACCCGGATCGGCTTTCTCGGGGCGGCCGTAGACTATCCGTTCGGCCGGGAGACGCACCAGGGGTACCTCCAGGCCCTCACCGAAGCCGGTGTCGCGCGTGACCCGGAACTGGAGAGCCTGGTGTCGATCGACACCGAAGAAGCCCGCCGCCGGGCGGCGGCGCTCTTTGCGCTCCCCGACCGCCCGACCGCCGTGTTCGCCGTCACGGACACCCTGGCCCTCGGCGTGATGAAGGCGGCGCGCGAGCAGGGCCTCCGGATCCCCAGTGATCTGTCGGTGGTCGGCATGGATGACATCGAGCTGGCTGCCGTGACGGATCCCGGACTGACCACCGTCCGCATCCATAAGGAAGAGATGGGACGCCGCGCCGCCCGGATCTTGCTGGATCTCCTCACCGGCCGCGCGACCGGCCAGAAGACGACCGTGTTTCCGAACGAGCTGATCATCAGAGGCACAACGGGGAGGCACCCATGAGAGACGCGCGAGACAGGCTGGCCGTGGACGGCGGGACGCCGGTGCGCACCGAGCCGCTCCTCCCCGGCTATCCCGGCGGCCTCTTGATCGGCGAAGAGGAGAAAGCCGCCGTCATCGAGGTGCTCGACAGCCAGAGCCTCTTCCGGCACTACGGCCCGAAGCCCCTCGGACGCGTCACCCGGTTCGAGCGCGCGTTTGCGCAGGCGATGGGGACCCGCCATACGGTCGCGGTCACGTCCGGGACGGCGGCCCTGATCACCGCGCTCTCGGCGCTGGGCGTGGGACCGGGAGACGAGGTCGTCGTCCCGACGTACACGTGGGTCGCGACGATCAATGCCGTCGTCTCCGTCGGCGCGGTCCCCGTGTTCGTCGACATCAACGAGAGCCTGACGATGGATCCGGCCGCGGTGGAGGCGGTCCTGACCCCGCACACGAAGGCCCTGCTGCCCGTGCACATGCGCGGCGCCGGGACCGACATGGGCCCCCTGCTCGAGATCGCCCGGCGGCGCGGCCTCCGGGTCGTGGAGGATGCGGCCCAGGCCATCGGGGGACGGTACCGGGGCCAGCGGCTCGGCACCCTCGGCGACGTGGGCGCGTTCAGCCTCCAGTACCACAAAGTGATCACGACCGGCGAAGGCGGGATGGTCGCCACGAACGATGCCGGCCTGTACGAACGCGCCGTCCGCTATCACGACCAGGGATCGGTCCGGATGGAGGAACTGGATGAGACGATCCCCGTCGGCAACCCGCTGATGATCGGCGTCAACTACCGGATGGGCGAGATCACCGGGGCGATCGGGCTGGTGCAGCTCGGCCGGCTGGACTGGATCATCGAGCGGATGCGCGCCCACAAGGCGGCGATGGTGGACGGCCTGACCGGCGCCGCGGGGATCACGATCCGGCCGCTGCCGGATCCCGAGGGGGACACCGGAGCGACGCTGATGTTCTTCCTGCCCGCGGCGGACCGCGCCCGCCCGTTCAGCACCGCGCTCAACGCCGAGGGCGTGCGGAACTCGATCGCGTGGGACAGCGGCCAGCACGTCTACTATCACTTCGACCAGATCATCGAGCGGCGGATGTTTGCCGAGCGCCACTGCGCGTGGGAGTGTCCGTATTACAAAGGGCACGCGCGCCTGGAGAAAGGGATGTTCCCCAGGACGGACGACCTGCTCCGGCGGGCGATCCACATCGACCTCCACCCGCTGTTGACCGAGCGCGATGAGGCCGACGTGGTGCGCGGCATCCGCAAGGTGGCGCACGCACTCCAGTAGGCCGGCCCGATGACCCCACGCACCCTCGGCGTCGCGGTCCTCGGGTACGCGGGTGTCGCCCGGGTCCACCTCGCCGCGGTCCGGCGGCACGCCGAGCTGTTTGCGGACGCCCCGGCCGCGGCGCATCTCGTCGCGATCGCCGGGCGGACGCCCGCGGCCGTGGCCGGCGCGGCCGCCCGGTACGGCGTCGCGCGCTGGACGACCGAGTGGCAGAGCCTGATCGACGATCAGGCGGTGGACATCCTCATCAACACCGCCCCCAACGACCTGCACGCGGCGCCCAGCATCGCGGCCCTGCGCGCCGGCAAGGCGGTGCTCTGTGAGAAGCCGCTGGCGCGGACCGGCCGTGAGGCCGCGGAGATGGTGCGGGCCGCCACGGAGACCGGGCGCACGGCGATGACCAGCTTCAACTACCGCTTCGTCCCGGCGGTGCTGCTCGCCCGCCGCCTCACCGCCGAGGGCGCGCTCGGCCGGCTCTACCACTTCCGCTGCCGGTACAGCGACGACTCCCTGCTCGACCCCCGCACGCCGTTCGGCTGGCGCCACGACCGGGCGCTCGCCGGCAGCGGCGTGATCGGCGATCTGGCGGCCCACGCGATTGACCTCGCCCACTTCATCGCCGGTCCCCTCACCGCGGTCACGGCCGCCACGCGGACCTACATCGGCAGCCGCCCGGCGGGCGCCACGATGCAGCCGGTCACCGTCGAGGACGCCGTGGTCGCCACGCTCGAGTTTCAGAACGGCGCGGTCGGCACGCTCGAGGCCAGCGGCATGTGCCCGGGCCGCAAAAATCTGCTGACGTTCGAGGTCAATGGGGAAACGGGCACCGCGATCTTCGACCTGGAGCGCATGAACGAGCTCCGCGTCTACCGGGGCGACGGGGATGCGCGGGGGCTCGCCGATGTCCTCATCACCGAGCGCACGCACCCGTACGGGGGCCGCTGGTGGCCGCCCGGCCACATCCTTGGTTGGGACAGCGCGTTCGTCCACCAGTTCGAGGAACTCGTCCGGCGCGTCACGGGCGCCGGCGGGGACGCCGTGGGCGCGACGTTTGGCGATGGGCTGGCGGCCGCGGTCATCTGTGACGCCCTCCTCACCGCCGCCGAGACCGGACGCCGCGTCTCGATCCCGCCGCAGGCCTATCGGAGCGACGCCCCCGCATAGCGCTCGGCCCGGCCGTCCCCTCGGCCGGAGGGAACCCCAGGACCCGGCGCCGTAGAGTGCACGGAGAGATCCCCGGGGAGCGGTCCCGGAGAGGAGGACGCGGTGCCTCAAGCGCTGTCCCGGAACCTCTACACGCCCGCGCTTGCCTCGTACGTGGAGGGCCTGATTCCGGCGCGACCGCCGGTGCTTCAGGAAATGGAGGCCTACGCCGAGCGAAACCGGTTCCCGATCGTCGGCCCGGTCGTCGGGCAGCTGTTCTACCTCCTCACGCGGCTCGGCGGCGGCCGCCGCGTCTTCGAGCTTGGATCCGGGTACGGCTACTCGACCGCGTGGTTCGCGATGGGCGTCCGCGACAACGGCGGCGGCGAAGTGTTCCACGTCGTCTGGGACGAGCCCCTCTCCCGGTCGGCGCGGGAGTATCTCGGCCGGCTGGATCTGGCGAACCTCGTCCGGTTCCACGTTGGGGAGGCCGTCGAGACGCTGCGGCACGCCACGGGTGAGTTCGATGTCATCTTCAGCGACATCGACAAGGACGGGTACCCGGCGTCGCTGCCGGTCATCAAGCAACGGCTCAAGCCCGGCGGACTGCTCCTCGTGGACAACATGCTCTGGTCGGGCCGGGTGCTGGACCCGAAGGCCACCGACGCGGACACGGCCGCCATCCGGGCCTTTACGCGGGCGGTGTTCGCCGACCCGGAGTTCGTGAGCACGATCGTGCCACTGCGGGACGGCGTGCTGGTCGCGCGCCGGCGTTAATATCTAAGGGGCAGGGGCCCGACGGCCCATCATGCGCAGCCGCCGATTCTGGAGTTACATTCACCGGTACCGCCGTGCGTACCTGATCGGCTACACCGCGTCCGTGATCTCGATCGCGATGGCCCAGTTCTCGCCGTGGGTCCTGAAGCTGGCGGTCGACGGCATCCGGGCCGCGGTGCCGGCCGGGCGGCTGGCCGTCTACGCCGGCGCGCTCGTCCTGCTGGGGCTCGGCGAGGCCGCCAGCAGCTACATCATGCGCGTCCAGATCCTGGGGGCGGCCCAGCGGATCGAGGCGGAATTCCGGCGGGACTACTTCGCGCACCTCCAGCGGCTCGACCTCGGCTTCTTCCAGCGGGTGACGACCGGCGACCTGATGGCCCGTGCGGTGAACGACATCCGCGCGGTCCAGCGGTTCGCGGGCGTGGGCCTGATGCGGTCCGTTTCCACCAGCGTCATGATCGTCGCCTCCGTCGCGTTCATGCTGTCGATCAGCGTCCCGCTGACGCTCTGGACGATGTCGATCCTGCCGATGGTCACGCTGCTGTTCATCGCCCTCGGGCGCGAGATCCACCGGCGGTTCGACGAGGTCCAGGCGCAGTTCAGCGCGCTCTCCACGCGCGCCCAGGAGAGCTTCAGCGGGATCCGCGTCATCAAAGCGTTCGCCCGCGAGGAGGCGGAGGGCGCTCGCTTCCGGGAGGAGAGCGAGCGCGTCGTCGCGACCAACCTCAGGCTCGCCCGGATCCAAGGCGCGCTGTGGCCGGCGATCGGCCTGATCCTCGGCCTCGCGTCGGTCGTCCTCCTCTGGCAAGGGGGAGACGCGGTGATCCGCGGGCGCCTCACCCTGGGCCAGATGGTGCAGTTCTCGTACTATCTGACCCGCCTGAGCTTCCCGATGATCGCGCTCGGGTGGGTCACGAACCTGTGGCAGCAGGGCCGCGCGTCGATGAACCGGCTCGACGAGATCTTCACGACGTCGCCCGAGGTCCGGGACGCGCCGGACGCGGTCGTCCTCCACGAGGTGCCGGGGGAGATCGAGTTGCGGAACGTCTCCGTGACGTTCGGCGGCGTGCCGGCGCTGTCTGACATCTCGCTGCGGATTCCCGCGGGGCAGACCCTGGCGATCGTCGGGCCGACCGGCGCCGGCAAGAGCACGCTCGTGGGCCTCATCCCGCGCCTGTACGACCCGACCGAGGGGACAGTGCTGGTGGACGGTATCGACATCCGCCGGATCGCGCTCGAGTCGCTGCGGCGCGCGATCGCGATCGTCCCGCAGGAAACGTTTCTGTTCTCCGCGACACTGCGCGAGAACATCGCGTTCGGCCTGTTCGATGACGCGCCGCCGGGCATCACCGGCCCGAACGGCGACGACGCGCGGGTCCTGGACGCGGCGGAGATCTCCCAGATCGCCGCGGACGTCGAGGACTTCCCGCTCAAGTACGGAACGGTCGTCGGTGAGCGCGGCGTCACCCTCTCCGGCGGCCAGAAACAGCGGACGGCGATCGCGCGGGCGGTCGTCCGGGATCCGCGGATCCTGATCCTCGACGACGCCTTGAGCAGCGTCGACACACACACCGAGCAGGCGATCCTCCAGCAGCTGCGCGGGATCGTCAAGTCGCGCACCAGCCTGCTGATCTCCCACCGGATCTCCACGATCCGAGACGCGGACCGCATCGTGGTCCTGGCCGGCGGCCGGCTCGTCGAGCAGGGGACGCACGAGGAGCTGCTCGCCCTCGGAGGCCTGTACGCGGACCTCTACGAGAAACAGCTGATCAGGGAGGCCCTCGAGGCGGAGGACGCGCCGGATGACGGCCTGCCGTCGCCTGGGCCGGAGCCGACGGCGTGAGCCCGGACGCGCGCGAGGGGGGTCCCGGATGAGCGTCCCGTTCGAGGAAGACGCGATCCTCGGGAAGGCGTACGACGCCCGGCTGATCCGCCGGTTGCTCGCGTACGTCCGCCCATACCGCAGGACGACCGTGTTCTCGATCCTCCTGCTCCTGGCCGCGTCGCTCGCGGATCTGGCCGGGCCCTCCTTCTACCGCGTGGCGATCGACCGCTACATCGCGCCGCGCGATCTGACGACGCTCAGTCGAACAGGCCGCCCGCCGGATCTGCAGCTCATGCACGGCCTCGCCGGGGTGGCCGCGCTCTACCTGCTGATCCTGGGGCTCGGCTTTGTCGCGCGCTGGTGGCAGACCTACCTCATGCAGTACGTCGGGCAGCGCGTCATGGCCGATCTCAGGACGCAGATGTTCAATCATCTCCAGCGCCTCTCGATTGGGTTTTTCTCGCGGACGCCGGTCGGCCGGCTGGTCACGCGGGTGACCAACGACGTCGACGCCCTCAACGAGCTGATCTCCTCCGGGGTCGTCGCGATCTTCGGCGACATCTTTACGCTGTTCGGCATCATGGGGATCATGCTGTGGATGGACTGGCGGCTCGCGCTCGTGACGTTCTCCGTCCTGCCGTTCGTATACGCGGTCACCGAGCGGTTCCGCAGCCGGTCCCGGGAGGCGTACCGGGCGGTCCGCACACGCCTCGCCCGCATCAACGCATTTCTCAGCGAGCAGATCATGGGCATGACGGTCACCCAGCTCTTCAACCAGGAGGCCCGCAGCCAGCGCAACTTCGACGCGCTCAACACAAGCCATCTCGAGGCGAACCTCGACGCGACGTGGAACTTCTCGCAGTTCTACCCGACGATCCAATTCCTCGGCTTCGTCGGAGTCGCCGTCCTGCTCTGGTACGGTGGGGGCCAGGTGATCCGGAGCGCGGCCACCCTCGGCGTCCTCATCGCGGCGATCCAATACGCCGAGCGATTTTTTGATCCGATCCGGGACCTCTCGGACAAGTTCAACATCCTGCAGGCGGCGATGGCCTCATCCGAACGGATCTTCCGGGTCTTGGACGAACCGGTGACCGTGCCGGACCGGCCCGACCCGATCCCCCTGCCCCGCGTCCGGGGCCGGATTGAGTTCCGGGACGTGTGGTTCGCCTACGAGGACGATGCGGTGTGGGCACTCCGGGGGGTGTCGTTCGCGATCGAGCCGGGCGAGCGGGTGGCGTTCGTCGGGCACACCGGCGCCGGCAAGACCTCGATCATCAACCTCCTGGCGAGGTTCTACGACCCGCAGCGAGGCGCCGTCCTCCTCGACGGCGTCGACGTCCGCCGGGTTCGCCAGCGGGAGCTCCGCCGGCACATCAGCGTGGTCCAGCAGGACGTCTTTCTCTTCGCGGGGACGATCGCGGACAACATCCGCCTCGGCACCCCCGAGATCACGGACGACCAGGTCCGCCGGGCCGCGGAGCGCGTGGGGGCCGACCGGTTTATCACGGCCCTCCCGAAGCAGTACGAGACCGAACTCCGGGAGCGGGGCGCGGGACTGTCGGTCGGCCAGAAGCAGCTCATCGCGTTCGCGCGCGCGCTCGCGTTCAACCCGGACATCCTCCTCATCTTGGACGAAGCGACCAGCAGCGTCGACACCGAGACCGAGGCGCTGATCCAGGAGGCGATGGAGACGGCGGTCCGCGGCCGCACGGCGATCATCATCGCGCACCGGCTCTCCACGGTCCAGCACGCCGACCGGATCCTCGTCCTCCACAAAGGGCGGATCGCCGAGCAGGGCACGCACGCGCACCTGCTCGGCCAGGGCGGGATCTACGCGAAGCTCTACCGGCTGCAGTACCGCGATCAGGAGCCCGGCCGGGTGGGCTGACTTCCCCCCACGCAGCCGCAAGCGGTCGGAATCAGAACCGGGCGGCTCCCCGGCATCACCCGGGAGCCGCCCGGATGCTGGGCGGATTGGAGCCGCGCCTACCTCAGCAGCCTGGATCGTCTGCGATCGGCATAGACCTTCCCGCCCGCCTGGCACGCCGGACAGTAGTACGTCTCCCGATCTTCATAGTAGATCACGGCGATGGGCGTCCCGCACCGGGGACACGGCTCCTTGCCGTGACGGTGCACACGCAGCAGGTCGAGCGGTTCCTTCATCGGCAGCGCACCCGCGAGCGCGGCGCGATGCTCCTCCACGGCTCGGGCGAGCGTCGAGACGATCGCGCCGTAGAGGCGCGCCGCCTCTTCCTCCGTGAGCGCCGCGGCCAGCCCCTGCGGTGAGAGCCGGGCTTCCCAGAGAATCTCATCCGCGTAGGCGTTGCCGATCCCGGCGAGGGATCGCTGCGAGAGCAGGAACGGCTTGAGCCGCGCCCGCGCGTCCCGCAGCAGCCCGGCGAGCGCCTCTTGCGTGAACGCGGAGGAGAGCGGGTCGACGCCGACACCGGCGATCGGGCCGGCGCTCTCCTCGCCGGAACGATACAGCCAGACCGAGGCCGCCTTCTTGGAGCCCATCTCGATCAGGTGGAGGTCGGTGCCGCCGGAGACGGCAAAGACCAAGGCGAGATCGCGCCCGGCCCTGCCTGAAAGCAGGCGGCCCCGCCGCGAGCCCTTCGAGCCTTCGGATCCCGGGACCAGCCGGAGGCGGCCGTTCCGCATCAGATGCATCACGAGCACGAGCGGCGGCGTGAGATCCATGAGCAAGAATTTCCCGCGCCGCCGGACGCCGGTGATCGTCGCCCCCCGGAGCGCCGTGATCGGTGGGTCAAATGTTTTCAGCACGGACGCGCTCCGCACGAGCACATCCTCGATCGTCCGCCCCTGCGTCTGCGCCGTCAGGTTTTCGGCAAGGACGGTCAGGAACGGCAGTTCAGGCACGGCACGCGACCGGGGCGGCGTCCACCACCGGCCGCCGTCTAGCGCCTTGCCGGAGCGGGCGCGCGAAGCCCACCCCTGGCGACCAGGTAATCCACGAGCCGCGCGTAGGGGTCGAATCCGACGATCGCCGGCGCGTCGGTGACGAAGTTCGACAGGGCGTTGACGTCATAGTAGTAGATCCGCCCGTCGCGATCGTTCACGAGGTACTCCACGCCTGCCAAGTCCAGGTGCGCCGCCCGCGCGATCTCGAGCACGTCCCCGACGACCGTCTGCGGTGGCGTGTACGCTTCGACCCGGAGCGCGACCTTCGGCAGGTCCGCGGGGCAGAGGTCACCCACAGGCGTCGTTCCCGGGACCTCGGCGCCAGGCTGGCAGATGTCGGCGGGGCAGAGATTGAAGCCGTCCGGCCTGGGATAGACCTTGATCGCGTAGAGAAACTGGCGGTTCATCACCTCGACACGGACGATGTGCCCATCCCTGGCCGGGAGAAACTCCTGGACGAGCGCGGTGCGGTCGATCCCCAGATCGAGGGTCCCCGCCGCGGCGGCCATCCGGAGCGCCTCCGGCGTGTCGAACCGCTGGATGCCGGCCCCGCTGCCGCCGATGTTGGGCTTTACGGCAACAGGGAACACCAGCCCGTCCGCGGCGGCCGGCGCCGCGCCCGGGTGATTGATGACCCGCGTCCGGGGCGCCGGCAGGCCCAGGCGGTCGAGGAGCAGGAGTTGCGTGACCTTCGAGGTCTCAAGCGCGAACGCGTCCGCACCGTTGATCACGTCCGCCCCGGCCGCCTCCAGGTAACGCAGGAACTCGCGCGCGTAGATGATCGCCTGCCCGTGCCCCCGGAGGTGCGCCGAGGGGCTCATCCGGTTGAGGACGATCGTCCAGGGAATCTTCCGGACGGCCGGGTCGAACGCATGGGCCGTCACGTCGATCCGGTCGTAGGGCACGCCGCGCCGGTCCAGTTCCGCGAAGAGCGGAGCGAACCATTCGGGATGCTCGTACACCACGCCAAGGCGAGGCACTGCTGTCCCCATCGGGACCACCTCTTTTTATCTCTTCTTATTATGGATGGTAGGAGTGAAACCGGGAGGCGGAGGCTCAGGACCTCCGCGAAGGACAGATGCACTCGCGTGGGCGCTGCGTGAGAACTCCTGACGTGGGCATGACAGCGATGATAGTAGCAGGTCGCGCGGGCCGGCGCAAGGCGGGGCGATCAGAGTCGCGCAGGGCCGGCAGCGGCGGCGCTACAAACGCAGCTCACGTGCCAGCCGCTCGAGGTGCGCGAGTGATTCGGACAGGCTCATCTCCCGGTAGTTGAGGTCCGCCACGAGGAGCCGGACGCCGAGGGCCCCGTACTGCGCACCCAGGTCGCGGGTCACGGGAGCGGCCCGGCCGGGCCGCACCGTGAGAAGAAACTCTGAGAACGATCGCCCCGCCGCCTCGGCGTACCCGCGCAGCCGGCCCAGCCGGTCGCTGACCTGATCCAGGGTGAGACCCAGCGGGTGCCAGCCGTCACACACCGCTGCGACCCGGCGGAGCGCCGCGTCGCTTTCTCCCCCGCCCAGCACGGGGAGACGCGGCCCCTGGGCGGGCTTGGGATCCATCGCAAACGGCGCGAACCGGTAGAACTCTCCCTCGAAGCTCACCGGGTCGGGTGACCAGCACGCCCGGAGCACGCGGATCGCCTCGATCGTCCGGCGCCCGCGCCGGTCGAACGGCTGCCCCAACAGGGCGAACTCCTCCTCGAGCCATCCGGCGCCGACCGCGAGGATCATCCGGCCGCCGGTCAGGTGATCCAGGGTGGCCACCGTCTTGGCCACGAGGAGCGGCGGCCGCATCGGTAGGACCAGGATCGAGGTCCCCAGGCGGACGCGGTGGGTGACGGCCGCGACCCAGGTCAGCGCGGTGAACGCGTCCAGGTAGGGGATCGCCGGGGTCCAGGGGTACCGGCCGTCGTCGTTGTACGGGTATCGGCTGCCTGAGGCCAGCGGGATCGCCACGTGGTCGGTGATCCACAGCGACGCGAACCCGAGCGCCTCCGCCCGGGTCGCGACCGCCGTCAGGGCCTCGGCCGTGGCGAGCGGGCCCGTGCCGGGCAGCGTCACACCGTACTCCATCATCCACTCCCCCTTCGCGTCAGAGCCGCTCGACCGCGCCCGGCGGACCGCCGAATGCGCGCGCCTCGGGGTGCAGGATGGCGGCGAGGATCTCCAGCCCATCCACGAGGCGGGGGCCGGGCCGGCTGAAATAGGATGAGGCATCCACGAGAAACACGCGTCCCCCCCGGACCGCGGGGAGATCGTCCCACCCCGGCCGTCCGGAGAGCAGGCCGATCTCGGCGCGCGTGCGTGCGACGTCGAACCCGCAGGCCATCACGACCAGGACCTCCGGCCGCGCGTCCGAGACCTCGCGCCACTCCACGCGCCGGGAGGGCTCGCGGGCGACCCCGAGGACGTCGCGGCCGCCCGCGGCGGCGACCATCTCCGGCACCCAGTGACCGCCGGCGTAGATCGGGTCGAGCCACTCGATGCAGGCGACGCCCGGCCGGTCGCCGTCGGTCTGGACCGCGACCGCATCGATCCGCCGCCGGAGACGGCCGGCCAGCTCGAGGCCCCGTCCGGGGACGCCGGCGACCTCGCCGACGAGCCGGATGTTGTCGAGGACGTCGAGCAGACCGCGGGGCTCGAGCGAGACGATCCGGGGCTCTCCGAAGAGGAGCCGGGCCGCCTCGGTCACGCGAGTGAACGACGGCGCGCACACCGCGCAGAGCTCCTGTGTGAGAATCAGGTCGGGCCGGAGCCGCGCGAGCGCGGCCTCGTCGAGGTGATAGACGCTCCGGCCCGTGTGGATCTGCCCGCGCACACGGTGGTCGATCGCCGGGCTGGGCAGATCCGGCGTCATGATCGCCTCGGTCAGCACCGGCTTCCCGCGGACCTCGGGGGGAAAGTCACAGTCGGCGGAGATTCCCACGATCGCATCCGCGAGGCCGAGGCCCGCCGCGATTTCGGTCGCGCTGGGGACGAGCGAAACGATCCGCATCACTGCGCCAGGTACCCGCCGTCCACCGGCAGCACGACCCCGGTGACCGCCGAGGCCGCGGGTGAGGCCAGATACAGGACGGCCCGCGCCACCTCCGCGACGTCCACCGCCCGCCCGATCGGGATCCTGCTCAGCGCCTTCGGCCCGGCCACGGGGTCGCGCAAGACCTCCGCCGTCATGTCCGTCTCCACGAACGTCGGCGCGACCGCGTTCACCCGGATGTGACGCGGCGCCCACTCCAGGGCGAGCTGTTTGGTCAGGAGCACGACACCGCCCTTGCTGGAGCAGTACGTCGCCCGGTTCTCAAGCGCGACGACGCCCATCGTGGACGCCAGGTTGACGATCGCCCCGCCGCCCGCGCGCAGCATGAGGCGACCGGCGGCCTGGGAGCAAAAGAACACCCCTTTCAGGTTCGTGTCGAGCACCGTGTCCCACTCGTCCTCTGTCACCTCGAGCGCCGACGTCCGGATGTTCATGCCGGCGTTGTTGACGAGGACGTCGAGGCGCCCGAACTCGGACGCGACCCGCTCGGCCATCGCGTCGATCGTGCGGAGATCTCGGACGTCCAGCTCGAGCGGGACGCACCGCCGCCCCGCCGCCTCGATCTCGCGGCGCACGCCGTCAAGCGCTGCGAGGCGCCGGCCGGTCACCACGAGATCCGCGCCGGCCGCTGCCAAGCACACGGCGATGCCGCGACCCAGGCCGCGGCCGGCCCCGGTGACGGCGGCGACCTTCCCGTCCAGTCGGAACGCATCCATGCAGTCCCTCCCCCAGGCGCCGTGCGCCCGGCCGTTTATGCGAGCAGCCGGACATCGTACGGAAAGCGCGTCAGACGCTCGCCCGCCGCCGGCGTTACGACAACCGTATCCTCCAGCTCAACCCCGCCCACCGCAGGGTCGTCGGGCGTGTACAGGGCCGGTTCGATGTTCACGACCATCCCGACCTCCAACAGGTCCGCCACGCCCGGGCCCAGCACCGGCGCGCCGTGGAGCCCGTACCCGAGCTGATGCCCGACCGCCCACGGCGCGAGCGCGGACTCCAGACCTTCCTCCTTGATCACGCGCCGCACCAGGCTGTCGATCGCGCCGCACGCGACGCCCGGCCTGACGGCGTCGATCGCCTCCTGGAGCGCCAGGTGGGCGGCCCGGTAAAGGCGCCGCTGGGCCGCGGTCGGATCGCCGGCGGCCACGGTGCGCGCCACATCCCCCGTGTAGCCCCGCACGACACACCCAAAGTCGAGGATCACCATCTCCCCGGAGCCGATCACGCGGTCGGTTGCGACGCGTTCCCACACCGCGGCGTTGACCCCCGACGCCACCACCGGAATGAACGGGTTCATCTCCGAGCCGCGCCGCCGCATCTCATATTCCGCGGCGGCGGACACTTCGATCTCAGTCACCCCGGGCCGCAGCGCCGCGACCGCGGCCCGCAGGCCCTCCTCGGCGATGCCCAGAGCGTCGCGGAGCAGCGCGATCTCCAGGGGATGCTTGACCGCGGTCGCCTGGGTCCAGATCGCGGACGCGTCCACGAGCCGCAGGCCCGGATGGACGGCCATGAGATCGGCGTGCATGAACTGCGGCAGGATGTCGAAGCCCACGCGGGCGCGCTCGAGCCGGTGATCGGCGAGCCACGCCCCGAGCGCCCGCCCCCAGTCCCGCACGCCGGGCAACCGGCGAACGTCGCCGGCGCGCGACCGGAGGCGGGCCCGCCGCTCCTCACCGGCCAGGGCGGTCCCCAGCACCGGCAGCCCGGCCGCCGGGACGAGCGCCGCGTACTCAAACTCGATGAACGGGCGGTAGCCTTTTGCGTAAAAGCCGGTCACGTAGCGCACCGCGTCGTGCTTGAGGAGCAGGAGCGCATCGAGCCCGCGGCCGGCGAACGCCGCCTGCAGCCGGGCCAGCTTGATCGCCTGCAGCTCGTCGCCGCAGTAGAAGAGCGGCGTCGTATCCGCGGGCATCATGGATATACGCCTCCTCGGTCACGGGCGGCGGCCGCGGCGAGTTCCACCCGGCGCAGCCCCCAGGCGGGGACGAATCCGGCCAGCACGACTACGAGGCCCACGCCCCACATCAGACGGAAGCTGCCCGTGGCGTCGAGGAGGAACCCAAAGAGGACCCCCGACACGGTGGACGCGACCTGCCCGACCGTCAGGTTGAGGGCTACGGCAACGCCCGCCCGCTCCACGCTGAACACCTCCGTCGTCATCGTCGTGATAATCGGCAGCGTAAGCGCCAGCCCCACCCCGGCGACGGCGGCGCTGATCCCGATGCCAAGCGGACTGTGCGCGGCGACGAGCAGCGCGAAGGCCAGACCGAGCGTGCCGAACCCGACCAGGATGACGGTCCCGCGCTGTCGCAGGCGATCCGAGAGCGTCCCGGCGACCGGGGAGGCTACGGTCAAGGCGATGTTGATCAGCGACGCAATCGCGCCGGCGGCGGCGGTGCCGTAGCCAAACCCGGACCGGAGATACGTCGGGATCCAGCCGACCAGGCCATAGGCGCCGAAGAGCGCGAGGAACGTACACCCCGACAGATATCTGAACTGACGCTGCCGCGCCACGCCGCCCACTTGCTGGCGGAGCGAGTCGCCGCCGGACCGGCGCGGCGCGCTCGGCGGCAGGCCGGCCGCCGCCACGCCGAGGGCCAGACAGGACGCCGCCGCCATCCCCAGGAACGCGGTCTGCACGCTGGTGAACTGGCCGGCGAGCGGCAGGACGAACAGGCCGACGATCATCCCGGCGCCTGCCCCCGACTGGAGGACGCCCATCGCCGTCCCGCGGCGCGATGTCGCGCCGAGCATCTGCTTGACCGTCGATGAGTACAGTGCCGCGCCGCTCACCCCCATCAGAAATCTCAATCCCATCGCGAGCCAGTAGGCCCGGGTGAACGCGAATGCGGCTGACGTCAGGGTGATCAGCAGAAGCCCGGCCAGCGTCACGCGCCGGGTGGGGAGGTTGTCCGCGGCGAGGCCCATCGGGATCTGCGCCAGCAGGTATCCGAGTAGATACGCGGACAGCAGCGCCCCCACGCCGGCGTACGCGACGTGATAGTACGGCCGGAGATCGTTGAAGAAGGGGACGACGTCGATCCGCTGGGCGTTCGCGACGACGAACACGGCCCAGCCGGCCGCCGCCGCGCCCACGGGGAGGCGAGGCGGCAGCGGGGCGGCGGCAGATCGGCGTTTCACTCCTCTCTACTTCGCCTTCGCCGGTCGGACTCCATCTGGGCGCCCGCGGGTTCGTCAGTCTTGCGTCGCGAGGAGATCCCACTGGACGGTGGGAACCAATCACGACGATACCGCCGGCGGGTGCGCCGGCAGCGCAGGAGGGGCGGCGATGAAGGACGGCCGGATGGGTTTCATGTTGCAGCCGGGGGAAGGCGAAACGCTGCGGCTGCGCGCGCGGCCGCCCGCCGGCCGTGCCGAGGTGGTCATCAAAGCGGACCCGCGCCAGACCAGGATCGCCCGGCTCTCCGTGGGGACGGAAGAGCTTGAGGTCGGGAGCGCGATCCCGGTCCACCTGCATGAGCGCCAGGAAGAGGTCCTCTTCATTCATCGGGGGTACGGGACCGCGACCGTCGGCGAGGCGGCCGCGCCGGTCTCACCGGGCACGACCATCGTCGTCCCTCCCGGCACGTGGCACAGCGTCCGAAACGACGGGGACAAACCCCTCCTGCTCGTCTGGATCATCTCACCGCCGGGCATCGAGGAGATGTTTCGCGAGATCGCGGCGCCGCCGGGCGCACAGACCGGACCGCTTGCCCCGGAGGAGTTTACCGCGATCGCCGAGCGCCACGGCATGCGGCTCAAACTCCGCTAACGCCTGCGTGATCTAAGAGATCTTGGAATCTACCGGATCCCCAGGCGCTTGGCGACCGCGGGGTTGAGCGTGTACAGGCCAACGGCCTCGCCTTTAGCCAGGACGTGCCCCTGGATCGCTTTCACGGCGTCGGGCCCGGTCACCTTGCCGGACAGCCCGAGGTGCGCCACGTTGAGCGCGTACACGACGAAGTGATAGTGGTGGACAATCTCGTCGTTCCACGGCGGACAGGGGCCGTCGTACCCGCCGTAATCACCGGCCATCGTGGGATCGCCGGCCATGCCCTTCGTGTAGTCGTTGATCCCGCGCAGGCCGTACCTGGTCGGTCCCGGTGTCTTACCGTGGGCGGTCACGCCGCCCGAGTCCGCGCCGGCCGGCAGCCGGGTCATGGCCGGCGGGATATCCACCAGGACCCAGTGATAGAAGTTGATGCGGGGGAGGCTCGCGGAAACCGTCCGGCCTTCTGTGTTGGCGGTGTCAAACACCGACGGGACGTCCGGGTCGACCATGATGATCGCGTACGAGGCGGTCCCGGCCGGCCCCTTCGACCACGAGATCGCCGGACTCTGATTGGGACCCGTCGTCACGTGCCCCTGCTTCGCCGGGACACAGAACGCGAACCGGGGGGGAATGACACCGCCCGGCGCGATCCCGCCCAGGGTCACGCGGAGGGCGGCCGCCCCGGCCGCGGGGCCGGCGACCGGCCCGGCCGAGAGGACGCAGGCGCCACACACCACCAATCCCCACGCCAGCCAGATCCGCATCGCGCGCCGATCCATCGCAATCCCTCCCTTCCCGCTGAGGCCCCGCGGATGTGCCTACACGTCCGCCCAGGCGGCCTGGAGCACCCGAAGCCAATTGCCGTGCATGATGGCCGCGACGTCCGCCGGCGGGTAGCCGCGGCCGCCGAGCAGACCCGCGATCTGCTGCAGGTCGGCGATCGTGTCCAGGTCGTGGGGAGACCCTTCCCGGCCGAACCCGCCGTCGAGATCACTGCCGATCGCCGCGTGCCGGCAGGTGCCGGTCAGTTGGCAGATGTAATCGATGTGCCGGACGACGCCGGCCAGGGTGACGCTCACATTGCTGTCCCCGTGCCGCCACCCGGGCGCGATCATCCAGCAGTCCAAGGCGACACCGATCACCCCGCCGCGCTCGACGAGCGCGCGGATCTGCGCATCGGAAAACTGGCGCTGATGGGGCACGAGCGCGCGGCAGTTGTTGTGGCTTGCGATGACGAGGCCTTCGAATCGCGCGAGCGCCTCCCAAAACGCCTGGTCGGAACAGTGGGTCACGTCGAGGACGATTCCGAGCCGGGCCATCTCGTCCAGCAGCGGGCGGGCCAGGTCCGTGAGCCCATCCTCGGTGCCGGTGCCGCCGGCGTAGCGTCCCGGCCCGTAGTGGGTGAGGCCGAGCAGGCGCAGGCCTCCCCGCCACCACTCCTCGACGTCTTCCGGTGCCGCGATCGGGTCGGCGCCTTCCATGCTGAGAACGAACCCGAGCGGGGGGGAGCCCGTGCCTGCGGCGTCCGCGGCGGCGGTCTGATGCCGGGTGTCCCAGGCCGTCCAGTCGGCCATGTGCGCCGCCAGTTGCGCCCGGCCCCGGATGAGGCGGACGTGGTCCTGCCGCTCCAGCATGTGATAGTAGGCGAGCTGGCCGCTGGCGATGCCATACGCCTGGGCCACCGTGGCGTAGTCGATGTGAGGAGCCGGCCGGCCCGTCGACCGCGCGATCAGGGTGGCAAAGCTGAGGGCGACGCGCCCCGCCCGCATCTCCGGGTACGCCACCGTGTTCTGGCCCCGCCCCTTCCCCGGCGTATAGTTTTCCTGGGCCCTGACCGTGTACACCGAGGCGAGCAGATCCCGGTTCCACTGCAGCGCGTTCATCGAGAGATCGAGGTGGCCGTCGACGATCAGCATCCCTACCACCCGAGGGCGTAGTTCCGCTCGCCGCGCGAGCTCGCGCCCCCTTCGATGAGGCCCCGCTCGGCGTCGTAGGTGATCGCGGTCGTGTAGTTGAGACTCCAGTCTCCGACCTTCCGGACGCGATGCCCCCGCGCCTCGAGCGCGTCGAGCACCGGCGCCGGAACGCGGCTTTCGACCACCAGATCGAGCGGCTCGGCCCGGCGCGGATAGAACGAGCTCGGCGCGTGCAGGGTGTGGAAGCTGGGCGCATCGATCGCGTCCTGCACGTCCATGCCGAAGTCTACGAAGTTCAGGAAGACCTCGAGGCTCCACTGGTCCTGCTGGTCACCGCCCGGCGTCCCGAACACCATGAACGGCCGGTCCTCGCGCATGACGAGCGACGGGGAGAGCGTGGTGCGCGGGCGCTTCCCGGGCCGCAGCGCGGCGGGATGATCGGGGTCGTCGAGCCAGAACATCTGGCCGCGCGTGCCCAGGCAGAACCCGAGTCCCGGAATGATTGGGGAGGTCCGGAACCACCCGCCGCTCGGCGTGGCGGAGAACATGTTCCCCTCCGCGTCGACTGCGCGAGTCCCGGTCGTGCCGCCGTCCCACGCGCGTCCCGGGAGCGGCGGCGCGTCGGAGCGGGCCTCGCCACCCTGGTGGGGGTACGGATCGCCCGGCCGCAGCTCGGCCGACGCCGCCTTCGGGTCGATCAGCGCGCGCCGCGCCGCCGCGTATGCGGTCGAGAGCAGGCCGGCCAGCGGGACCACCACGAACTCGGGGTCCCCGTAGTATCGCTCGCGGTCCGCGAACGCCAGCTTGGCCGCTTCCACCACGGTGTGGATGTACTCGGCGGAATTATGGCGCAGCGCGGGCAGGTCGATGCCTTCGAGAAGCCTCAGCTGCTGCAAGAAGACGGGCCCCTGGGACCACGGCCCGCACTTATAGACATCGTACCCGCGGTAGCGTACCGTCACCGGGGACTCGATCCGGACGTCGAAGGCCGCGAAATCCCGCTCGGCCAGCAGCCCGGACGACACCACGCCGTTGGCGTCCCGGACGGCCGTGTCCCGCTGAAACGCGACGATCTCGCGGGCGATCGGACCGCGGTAGAAACAGTCGAGCGCGGCCCGGAGCGCCGCGCTGCGGCCCCGACCGCGGGCATCCCGCTCGGCGGCGGCGAGGCGCTCGAACGTGCGCGCAAGGTCCGGGTTGCGCCACGTGGCCCCGATCGGGGGAATGGCGCCGCCCGGCAGCAGCAGGGCCGCGGAGGTTGGCCACTCCGACCGAAACCGGGCCTCGCTCTGCACGATGGAGCGGCGCATTCCCTCGTACATGGGAAACCCGCCGGCGGCGAGCTCGATCGCCGGGCCGAGCACCTGCTCCAGGCTCAATCGCCCGTAGCGGTCGAGCGCGGCGATCAGCGCGGCGGGCACCGCGCAGACGCCGGCCGGGAGGAATCCGTCGTCGGGGATCAGGGTGATGCCCCGCGTGCGGAACCACTCGATCGTTGCCGCCGCGGGCGCGCGCGTGTTGCCGTCGATCACCACGACCCGGCGGTCGCGCGCGGAATAGAGCAGGATCGGGACTTCCCCGCCAAAGCCAAAACTTTGGCACTCGAGCGCCGCCTGGGCGAAGACCATCGCCACGCCGGCGTCGAACGCGTTGCCGCCGAGGGCCAGCATGCGCATGCCGGCGAGCGCGGCCAGGTAGTGGCCGCACGACACGACGAGCCGGCGCGCCCGGATTACCGGCCGCGTCGCGCTCGACTCGAACTGCCAGTCGGGATAGGCGGCGGGCGGCTCCCCCGCCGGCCCGGCGCGCCGGCCGGTGCTCACCGCGTCAGGGCCGCGAACGCCGCCTCACACGCCTCGAGCGTCCGGTCGACATCGGCGTCGGTGTGCGCCAGCGAGAGGTAGAACTTTTCATTGGGATTGACGAGAATCCCGCGGCGGAGCAGTTCGATCGACCAGCGGAGGTTGAGGTCTTTATCGGCGGTCAGCAAGTCCGCCCAGGTCCGCAGCGGGGTCCGGTCGGTAAACCGTACGCCCCACACCGCGTCTTCCCCCGGCGTCTGCGCCGCATACCCGTACCGGGCCCCCAACTCGCTGATCCCGCGCCGCAGCCGCCCGCCGATCCGGTGGAAGTGGTCAAACGCGCCGGGCCGGCCGAGGACGTCCAACGCGACGAGGCCCGCGGTCGCGCTCACGGGGTTGCCGTTCAATGTTCCGCTCGCCCAGACGAGGCGCGACCGCTCCGTCCGGCGGGCGTCCAGGTAGGCCATCAGGTCGCTCCGGCCGGCGATCGCGGCCATCGGAAACCCGCCCGACATCGCTTTGCCGTAGGTGGCGAGATCGGGCACGACTCCGTAGCGCTCCTGCGCGCCGCCCCAGGCGATCCGAAATCCGGTCACCACCTCGTCGAAGACGAGCACGATGCCGTGCCGCCGGGTCGCCTCCCGCACCGCTTCCAAGAATCCGGGCACCGGGGTCAGGACGCGCTCGAGCGGCTCGACGATCACCGCGGCCAGATCGGCCGCGTGCCGGTCGATGATCTCGACCGCCCGCGCGGCATCGTTGAACGGCGCCACCAGCACCTGCCCCCGGAGCGCCTCCGGAATGCCGAGCGAATCCGGCTCGGCCTCAGGATACCGGCTCGGCCGCGCGGGCACAGTCCCCCAGAGCCCGTAGTCATTCATGCCATGCCAGCCGCCCTCGAACTTCAGTACTTTCTGACGCCCGGTCGCGGCGCGCGCCAGACGCAGCGCGAAGAACGTGGCCTCCGTGCCGGAGCCGGTGAACTGCACCTGGTCGGCACACGGGATCGCGTCCACCAGGCGCTCCGCCAGGCGGATCACCGGCTCGTTCAGGAAGTAGTAGGTCGAGCCTTTGGCGACCTGCCGCTGGACGGCCTCCACGATCTCCGGGTGGGCATGCCCGAGAAGGACGGGACCGGACCCCAGGTGGTAGTCGATGAAGTCACGGCCGGCCGCATCCGTGACGTGACTCCCGTGCCCCTCGGCGACGACGAGATTGACCTCGGGCGGCAGGACGAAGAGGCCGAGCCCGCCGCCGGCGAGGGAGCGGCCGGCGCGGGCCAGCAGGTCGGCTTGGCGGTTTGCCTGGGTGCTCTGGATCCCGGGTGTCATTGTCGCCTCCAACGGTCTCGCGTGTGCCTCACACTTCCATGACCGGCCCCAGGGTCTCCTCCATGGGCTCCATGCCTGCCCTGCCCCACGCGGCCGGCCTCACGCCAGGACCCGGCCGGCATCGATGACCAGCGTCTGCCCGGTAATGCTGTCGGTGCGGCAAAACTCCGTCACCAGCGCGGCCACGTCGTCCTTCTCCGTTGGACGGCGGAGCAGCGCGGTGCGCTGAGCCCGCGCGCGGTACTCCTCGGCCAGGTTCTCGGTCATGCGCGTGCCTTCCATGAACCCCGGGGCGACGCAGTTGACGAGCACCTCCGGGGCAAGCGCCACCGCCATGCATCGCGTCAAATGGTTCAGGCCCGCTTTGGAGACCGCGTAGGCGATGGACGATCCCGTCGGGGCGACGCCGGCGATCGAAGACACGTTGACGATCCGGCCGCGCCCCTGCCGCTTCATGATCGGGGCCACGGCCTTGATGCACGTGAACGGACCGGTCAAATTGGTGAGGAGAATCGTGTTCCAGTCATCCATCCGGAGGTCGTCCAGCTGCGCAAACGGGACCCATTTATTGTAGGCCGCATCGTTCACGAGGATATCGAGCCGGCCGAACTCCCGCGTCACGCACTCGACCAACCGCCCCACGGATTCGGGCTGCGTCACGTCGACCTCAGCCGGGACGGCGCGGGCGCCGAGCTCCCGCAGCTCGCCCACGACCGCATCGCACACCTCGCGCCGGCGCTGGTACCCGACGGCGATCTGCGCGCCGCTGAGGGCGAGGCTCCGGCAGATCCGGCGGCCCAATCCCCCCGTCCCGCCGGTCACGATCGCGACCGCTCCCCGCAGTTCCATCCCCTCCGGTCGAACAGCGTGGGCCCGACTGGCTCCGGGGCCTTCCGCCCGGAAACGGGCGGACCCTTCTCGCGGCAGGACAAAACCCCCCAGGCGCCAGAAAGAGTGACGCTGACGCTTCAGCCGGAGGGATTCCCGTGAGTGACGCGGCGAAGGCCGATACGGTCCGCACCCGGTCGATCGGTCAGCCCGGCCGTGCGCTCAGCAGCGCGCGCACGCAGCACTTCATCCTCGACTCGTCGTCCGGCCCCAGCGAGGCGCTCACGAACACCGAGGCGTTCCTGGCGGGGATCTCCTCGTGCGGGGTGACGCTGATCGAAAAGTACGCTCAAGATGCGGGGGTGCCGGTGACGGGGATGGAGGTCACGATCGCGGGCATCCGCGGGGCGGCCGGCCAGCCCCGCTTCGAGGCGATCGAGATCCGCTTCGACATTCACGGCGTGGACCAGGCGGAGGCGGCCCGGCTGGTCGGGATCTGGCAGGACCGCTGACCCCTGTACCGGACGGTCGCGGTCGCGACCGAAGTGCGAATCGAAGTCGTCGCGCGGCAGGCGGGCCGATGAAACCTGAGACGAGGCTGGCGCACGCCGGCCGGGATCCCGACAAGAACTTCGGGCTCGTCAATCCGCCGGTGTACCGGGGGTCCACGATCATCTATCCGACGATGGCGGAGTTCGAACGCCGCCAGGACCGCAAATACACGGGGTTCTACTACGGGATCCACGGCACCCCGACGACGTTCGCGCTGGCCGAAGCGCTTGCGGAACTGTCGGGCGGCTACCGCTCCCTCGTCACGTCCTCGGGATTGTCGGCGGTCACGCAGGCGCTCATGGCGTTTCTTCGCCGCGGCGATCACCTGCTGGTGGCCGACACGGTCTACGGGCCGACCCGGCTCTTCTGCACGGCCGCCCTCGCGCGCTTCGGCGTCGACGTGAGCTTCTACGACCCGCACGCCGGAGCGGAGATCGCGGCCCTCATGCGGCCCACCACGCGCATCGTCTACGCGGAATCGCCCGGGTCACACACGTTCGAAGTGCAGGACGTACCGGCGATCGCGCGCGCGGCGCACGCGCGCGACGCGGTCGTGCTGTTCGACAACACCTGGGCGACACCGCTCAACTTCCGGGCGTTCGAGCACGGGGTGGATGTGGAGGTCCAGGCCGGGACCAAGTACCTCGGAGGCCATTCGGACCTCCTCATCGGCGTGATCACGGCGCGCACGGACGAGCTCTTCCGGACCGTGAAGAACGGCATCGACGAATTCGGCGACTGCGTAGCGCCGGACGTCTGCTACGAGGCGCTCCGGGGACTCCGCACGCTGGGGGTCCGCCTCCGGCACCATGAGCAGGCGGCGCTCGAGGTGGCGCGGTGGCTCGCGGGCCGGCCCGAGGTCGCCCGCGTGCTGCATCCGGCGCTCCCCGGTGATCCGGGGCACGCGCTGTGGAAGCGGGATTTCCTCGGCTCGTCGAGCCTCTTCGGGGTGCTGCTGCGCACGCACTCGCGCGACGCCGTCGCCGCGATGCTCGACGGCCTCCGGCTCTTCAGGATCGGGGCGAGCTTCGGCGGGTTTGAGAGCCTCGTCATTCCCGCCTATCCGGCCGAGAACCGCACGGCGCGCCCCTGGCGGGAGCCGGGCTTTCTCATCCGGCTCCATGTCGGCCTGGAGGCTGTGGGAGATCTGCTCGCGGACCTCGAGGCGGGGTTCGGCCGCCTGAGCGCCGTTCTCGAGCGCCGGGCGTAACCGGGCGCAAAGCTCTCGAGAACACTCCCCGATGCTCCAGACAAGCGGACGCAATCGTTCACCTCACCGAACGCAACGCGGAAGCACCGAACGGCTGTCCACACAAAGAATATCGGACGCGGCTTGTTGGTCGTCATCACCGCATGCTTTGGGCACACAGAGGATGGCCGTCGTTGCCGAAATGCGACATCAAGGGGTGCCGGCACGGCGAGCACCGATCCGATTGAACCACCGGGGGGTCCATGAACAATATCCGCCAGGCCATCCGAGATGCCGCCGCTCTCCTCATCGCCGTGATGACGGTGAACATCGTCACCGCTGCGCATGCCGGAGCGGGTCCGTTTGAGCCAGTTCCCCTGTCGAAAGGCACCGCCGCGCAAGCCGAAGCAGGTCCGTTCGAACCGATTCCGTTTCAAGAAGGCATTGACGCCTACCGCACGGGAAAGGCGCTCCGTGCGCTGACCGTCTTTGCCGGGGCGGCGCAGGCCAGACCCCAGTCGGCGCAGACGGCCATCTGGGCGGGAATCGCGGCAACGGCGGCGGGGAAGGCGCGTGAAGCGGAGGCGTACTTCCGCGATGGGCTCCGGCGCCCGCACACCGACTTCCAGGAACGGGTCGCGCGGGGATGGCTCGATCGGCTGACCGTCTTCCGAAAGACGGCGCTATTCGCCGTGCCGAGGACGCCGACGCCGAGTTCGATGATTGCAACGCTGGCGCACGCGACGAACCCTCGGCTCACGCGGGCGCAGGCGGCGTGGATCGGCGAACACCTCGTCGCGGCGGCCCATAAAGAGGGACTGGACCCGTGGCTCCTCGCGGCGGTCGTCTACATCGAGAGCCGCTTCAATCACGCGTCGAGAAGTTGGGCGGGCGCGACAGGCCTGGGACAGCTCATGCCGCAAACCGCCCGGGCGGCCGGCGTGAATCCCAAAGATCCATGGGGGAACCTGCTGGGGGCCGCGATGACTCTCCGGGGATGCTATCTCCGCTTTGGAGACTGGAGCCTGGCCCTCGCGGCCTACAATGCCGGGGAAGGCGCGGTCCGCCGGTACGGCGGCATTCCGCCCTACGCGGAGACCCGATGGTACGTGAGTGCTGTGTGGGCGATCTATCATCAGATCCGGCCGGGTAGCTAGTGCTGCTCCAAGTTGGTGGTCCGGACGTCTCACCAGCCGGGGTGACCGGGGGCATGGTTCCCGAGGACGCGCCCGTTCGCACCCGTCCCGCGTTCGGAGCGCCCGCAGGGGACCCATGACACCGGGCTGCAACACCGATAGAGACGTGACGAAACAAGTTGGATGAGCACTAGGACCCAAACGGGTCAGATGACGTTCAGCTCGACCAGCGGCCTTCCGGCGAGCACGCGGTCAAAGGACAGTGGGCTGAGATCCAGCGTTCTGAACTCGCCGTCCACAATCAACTCCGCCACCCCGCGCCCCACCCCGGGGGACTGCTGCAGCCCGTGACCGCTGAATCCATTCGCGAAGTAGACGTTGCTCCATGACGGATGCCGGCCCACAATCCCGTTGTGGTCCAGTGTATTCAGCTCGTAATAGCCGGACCAGCCGCCCGTCACCTTGATCGCCTCGAACGCCGGAACGCGGCGCGCCAGGGCCGGCCAGATCACCTCGTCAAACGCCGGGTAATCGACCTCGAGCGGCAGATCGTCAGGATCATCCTCCCCCTCCTTCGGGGAGGTGCCACCGATGAACTGCCCGCCCTCGGGGCGGAAATACACGCCGGACGTGTCGATCACGAGCGGGCAGCCGGGCAGCGTCGCCCGGCAGGCGAACACGTAGATCGTACGGCGGCGGGCCCGGACGGGCAGATCGACGTCCAGCATCGCTGCGATCGACGCCGCCCATGGGCCCGCGGCGTTGACCGCGACATCGCACCGGACGCTCGAGCCGTCGGCCAGGACCACCGCCTCGACCCGCCGCCCTGCGCGCCGAAAGCCGGTGACCTCTTGCGTGACGTACGTCACACCCAGCGACAACGCCTTCCGGCGAAATGCGTGGAGCAACAGGTACCCGTCGTACCACCCTTCGCCGGAGAGGCCGAGCGATCCGGCGGCCACCCCCTCCGTGGAAAGCCAGGGGAACCGGGCCGATAACTCGTCCGGGCCGAGCAGCGCGACGTCGACCCCAAGGCGTCGCTGCACCTGATGCACCGCCTCAAGGGTCGATACCCCCGCGCGGTCGACGAGAAAGAGATAGCCCGGCTCGCGCAGGCCGATGTCCGGACGATCACCGGCCACCGCCAGGTGGGTACTGATGTGTCTGAAGAAGGCGATGCCAAAACGGGACAGTTCGATGTTGACCGGGGTCGAAAACTGCTGGCGGATCGCGCTCCCGGACAGGGCCGACGAGGCGGCCGTGTACGTGGGATCGCGTTCAATGACGATGACCTCACCGGCGAAGCGTGGATGGCTGGCGAGAAAAAATGCGATCGAGCTGCCGACCGCGCCTCCCCCCACGACGGCGACTTTGAGGGCCATGCGTGCCGCTCCTCAATCCAGAGTTGACTCAGCGGCGTTCGCCGGTTGGCGGCCGGAGCCCTTCCGCGCCTGAGCGTTGTTACTGAAACTTGCCCGGAAATTGCTTCGCGATCCCGTCGGCGAGCGCGTCGGAAAGTGTGTAAATGTGCTTGACCATCGGATCCCACACATCCGCCTCGTGGGCCCAGTCCTTCTTCGCCGTCGCATCGATAGCGGCCATGTGATGGCCGGCATGCGCCACCAGCAGGGCGTACACCGTGCCTTTAGGCAGGTTGGGATTGGCGCCGCCCACGAAGGTCGCGATGGCGTCGGCGCCTTTCGTCAGCCGGTCCACGGCGGCCTTCTTGAGCGCGGCGCTACCCGTAAAGTTGTTCGCAAAAGCGGCGCCCATGTAGGCCTTCACCGACGAATAATGCCCCACGAAGAGCGTGGCGAATTTCTCGCCGGCCGCCTTGCCATAGAAGGGAGCGATCGATCGTCCGATCGCCTCGGCATTTTTCTGCCCATACTCGTCGGCTTCGCTGATGGCCCCCTTCTCGCCGAACCGCGTCGCGATCACGAGCGATCTCACCCAGAAGACATGATTGACGTAGAGGTCGCGCAGGGCCATTTTCAGCTCGGCCACTTTCGCGGGATTGGGTGTGGCTGCCTGGCTCTGCGCCGCGGGCAGAGTCCCGGCGACCAAGAGACCGGTCATCACCATGACACTTAGGAGCAATCGCGCCAACCGCACTCGACGTTCCCCCTCTCCGATTGTCCAACCTGCGAGCCTACCGCGTAGACACTACTCTGCAATTGTCACGGTTCTGTCAAGCAGGTCTGTCAAATCGGGGAGAGTGATCACAGGGCCTGACCCGGTAAGTGACATCCGGGGCGGGGGTTTTGATGAAAAGCGAAGGGGGCAGGTTGTTGCTCCCGCCCCCACCAATAGGGTCGCCTTAAGCGGTTACAGTTTCATTTTCTCCATGCCGGCCCTGAGATCGTCGGCGTTCATGGCCGGGCGAAACACGACGGAGGCATTCAGCCCGCTGAAAAACGGCTCCGCGATCCGCACGATGTCGCTAGAGTCCTTCATATCGAAGAAGATCAAAGCCGTGCGCACACCATCAATTGGCACGAAGTAGGCCGCTTCAGGCTTGAGTTCCTGCATGGCCGATTGCATGATTCTGCCGAGGCTGCCGTCCTTGAATGCCTTGTTGCCGTGCTCGACCGGTATCGTGACACGCATCATCATCCGCACATCTGCACCTCCACGGGGTCTGTGTAGCCTCAGAACGATTAAAAAGAACGATTAAAACCGAGTGGAGGAGTGGGGAAGCACCACACCCCTCCACGAGCACTTTTCCCCGCTCGACGAGCGTTCCTGGGTGGCCTAGCGGGGGGCTGTAACCGGCACGTATGGAGCCAGCCTGTTCAAGATCTCCTCACGAGAGATCGCGTATCTATCGCGGACCTTGGTGACGAGAAGTTCCCCATCCCCATGAACAGCCTGGACATCCTGTTCGGTCACGTCCGGCCACAACTCACGGACCTTGGGCTTCAACGCGGTCCAGTGTTCCTTGATCAGTTCAGGTGTCAGCATGCTGGGTGCCTCCTATTCCTCGGACTCTCGTCCGCCATCTTACGGAGGCTTGAGGAGCGACCGCACTACTATAGTAACATCATCATATATGTATGTCAATACAAGTAAACTCCTCTCATTATGACCGGCGCCGCTCGCTGGCACGAAGGGCCATGCGGAAGGGGCGCGAAAATGTAGGAAGAGTGCGCGATGCCCCCCACCGTGGTGGCGATCCCCGAAACCGACTGGAGTTGGCAGAACGTGACCACGCCACGCGTACTGGTGACCGGTGCGACCGGAATGGTGGGCAGGGCAATCGTCCGTGCCCTCCACGCACGGCGGCGGCCCGTCCGGATCCTGGCGCGGGACCGTGAGCGGGCCCGCGCCCTCTTCGGGTCATCTGTGGAGATCACGGTGGGGGATCTCGGGAGCGCAGAAAGCCTGCGGCGCGCATGCGAGGGCGTCGGCGAGATCTACCATGCGGCGGCCGCTCTCGGTTTCCACGCCGGCGGGGACGCGGAGATCGTCGAAACGAACGTGGAGGGCACCAAACGGCTTCTCGCGGCCGCCCGGGCGAGTGGAGTGCCCCAGATGATCTACACGAGCTCTGTCGCGGTGTATGGCGACGACCTGTCCTCGGGCGTCACCGAGCAGACGCCGGTGAACCCATCTTCCGCGTACGGGCGATCCAAAGTCCTGGCGGAAACGCTGATGCGGGAGGCGGTCACAGCCGGGATGCGCTGCATGATCGTGCGCCCGTGCGTCATCTATGGGCCGGGCGACCGGTATTTTCTGCCCCAGTCGGCGTGGGCCGTGAGGCTCCCCGTGCTTCCCCTACCGGACGGCGGCCGTCATGTCGTCGATCTGGTTCACGCGGACGATGTCGCGGCCGCGCATCTCCTCGTCATGGAGGCCGGACAGCCTGGCGAGGCCTACAACGTGACGGATGGCGAGCGCTATCCACTGGGCGATCTGCTCCGCTGGATCGCCCAGGCGCTCGGTCGGTCCCCCCATTTCCTGCCCCTTTCGAGGCGGGCCGCGCGCGGTATCGCGCCCCTGGTCCGGGCCGCCGGTGTGGTCGGACGGATTCCCCAGCTCGCCCACATCCGGCAGCAGGACGTGGCGGTGTTCTTCGGCGACTACCACTATGACATTTCCAAGATCGCGTCGCTCGGATTCGCCCCACGCATCCACGCCCGCGCAGGATTACAATCGGTCCTCGCGGGAAGCCTGGCGTAGCGGGACGCGGGCAGCGGGGCCCCGGGAACAGGTATCCGTGCGGTCCCAGATGAATCTGTCCATCACCGATGGAGCACGCCCGGCGGATCGCGACCGCCGAATCTCCTCGGAGGAGCCTCGCATGGAGAAGATCAATCTCGCCCAGGCGTTCCGCCTCTTTGACGAGTTCTGGAGCCCGCGGATTGCAGGCGAGATGAATGATGCGTACGTCAAGGTCGTGAAACTCAAGGGAGAGTTTATCTGGCACTCCCATGAAGCGGAAGATGAACTGTTCCTCGTCGTTCAGGGCAAGCTGCTGATCAAGTTCCGTGACAGAGACCTGTGGGTCGACGAGGGGGAATTTGTGATCATTCCGAGGGGCGTTGAACACCTGCCGGTCGCGCCCGACGAAGTGCATGTGGTGCTGGTCGAGCCGAAGACGACTGTGAACACCGGGACGGAGCGCAGCGCGCGTACCGTCGGCGACCAGTGGCTCGCCGGCAGGTCGCCGAGAGCCAGACGTCCCGGCCGGTCCCTCGACGGGACGCTTCTCGGCGCGCTCCAAGCTCTGCCGGACGGTGCCCGGCAGCTCGTGCATTTGCTTGACACCGAAGAAGTCGAACTGGAAGTGGAGGAGCATCTGGCCCAGGTCGGCCAGTGGAGTCTCCGGCTCGCCCAAGCGGTCCACCTGGATGCGGCGCGCCAGCGCCAGCTGGCGCAGGCCGCGCTCGTCCACGACGTCGGGAAACTCGGGCTGTCCCGGTCCATGCTGCAGAAGCCCGGGTCCCTGTCTCCCGAGGAGCGCGCGCTCCTCGTTCAGCACGTGACCAAGGGGGTGGCCCTGCTCAGGGCGCTGGACGTGGACGAGACGGTGATCACCATTGTCGCCGCCCACCATGAGCGCTGGGACGGCACGGGCTATCCGGCCGGTCTGGCCGGGGATGCGATTCCTCTTGAGGGGCGGATCCTCGCTATCGCCGACAGTTATGACGCCATGACGACCCAGCGCGTGTACCGCAAGCCGCGGACGGCTGACGAAGCCAAAGCCGAGGTGCGGCGCGAAACCGGCCGCCAATTCGATCCGCACCTGGTGGACCTGTTCCTGTCGTTCCTGCCCCCAGCACCAAATGCCTAGGCAACCACCTTGGCCCTAATCCGGGCCAATTCGTAGCGAATCCGCTCGGTATCCAGGTTCAGAAACACCCCCCGGCTCAAGAGGACGCGCCCATCCACGACGACCGTATCCACATCCCCTCCCGAAACGGAATAGACCAGGTGCGAAGAGGGATCGGGCGCCGGCACCGCATTCGGCACATCCCCCTTCAGGACGATGATGTCCGCGCACGCGCCCGGCCGGAGGGAGCCAATGTGATCTCGCATGTCTACGCACGCGGCCGCTTCCCGCGTCACCCAACTGAGCGCGACGCGCGCAGGCAGCGCTGTAGGGTCGGCCGCGGCAGTCTTATGAAAGAGCGCGGCAAACTTGAGGTCAAACCACAGGTCCATGGCATTGTTGCAGGCCGCACAGTCTGTCCCGAGGCCCATCGCCACACCGGCCCGCCAGAGCTGCCAGCATCTCGCGACGACACCTTCGACCTTGGCATTGCTGACAGGGCAATGCGCGACTCGGGTCCCTGTCGCAGCGAGCAGATCCATCTCTTCCGGCTCGAGGTAGATACAGTGGGCCGCCACCACTTCCGGCCTCAGCAAGCCCAACCGGTGCAAGAGGTGAACACACCCCTTGTCGCCACGACGCAGCGCAGCCTGTACCTCCCCGCGAGATTGGGCGACGTGAATGAACGTGAGCGCCCCAAGTTGCTCCATGCGGTCGCGAACCCTCGCCAGAAGCTGGTCGCTGCACGTGTCGGTGGCGTGCGGGCCAAGACCGGCGAAGACTCTTCGTTCAGGGCGCGTTCCCCAGCGGGCCACCACCTCCTCTGACTCGCTCCAGCCGGCAGCGCCTCCTTCGTCGGTGAGGGTTTGCGCCACCACGGCGCGGATTCCGCTCTCCCACAGGGCCTGCGACGACTTACTCATGCCCGCGCCGCGGTCGGCGATGAAGGTGACCCCGCGCCGCAGCAGCTCACTGGCGCCGGCCAGGGCCGACCAGTATCGGTCGTCGGGGGAAAGACGAGATTCGAGTTTCACCGCCTGCGGGAGCCACGCGTCGGCTGGGAGATCATCGGCCAGACCGCGCAAGGCCGTCATACAGGTGTGCGTATGCAGATTCACGAGTCCGGGGAGGACATAGCTCCCCCGAGCGTCCACCACTTCCTCGTCACCAACATACGAATAGCCGGCGCGCGGTCCCGCGTACATGATACGATCGTCCTGCCAGGCAACAAGACCGTCGGCAAATACCTGGTCGTGGTCATCGCATGTTACGACCGTTCCGCCGGCAATCACTCCGCGCAACTGAGGCGCCTCAGGACCGGTCATCCTCATCCCCATTCCGCGAGTCCAAGAATAGCGCGTGTCCTGTCTCGATTCCCCGCCCTCTTCCTCCACTTTCGTCTGAACGCTCCACTCAGGCCGCCGTGAGGCCCCCGTCGACACAGAGCACTTGCCCCGTCATGTAGTCCGATGCCCCGGATGCGAGGAATACAGCGACGCCTTTGATTTCACCCGGTTGGCCGAGCCGGCCCAGTGGCGTGGCGGCGGCGACCTGCGCGCCCACCCGCGCGAGCACGCCTTCGCTCATGCGCGTCGGGAAGAAGGCCGGGGCGATCGCGTTCACGCGGATCCCGAACCGCGCGTACTTCACGGCCAAGTCGCGCGTGAGCGCAATCACCGCCCCTTTGCTCGCGGCATAGCCGGAGGCCTCCACAATCTCCGGGGCGATGCCGATGAGGCCCATCACCGATGCCATGTTGATAATCTTGCCGTATCCGCGAGCCTTCATCGCGGGGAGGCCCGCGCGGGTAAGCAGGAACGTCCCGGTGACATTGGTCTCGAGCACCTGCCGCCACCGCTCGAGCGGCATCTCCTCGAACGGCGCGCCCCAGCTCACGCCGGCATTGTTCACGAGGATATCGAGTCGGCCGAACTCCGTGACCACGGCCTGGACCAGGAGGTCCGCCTGCTCCGCCACCGTGACATCGCACGCACGCGCGCGCGTATCGATGCCGGCGGCCGTGAGTTCAGCCGCCGCGGCCTCGAGCCACTCCGGCCGGCGCGCAGCGATCATCACGCGCGCACCGGCCTCGCCCAGGCCGTGCGCGATCTCCAAGCCGAGACCCCGCGAGCCCCCCGTGACGATCGCCACGCGATCCTTGAGGGAGAACAGATCCCGGATGTGCGGCACGGGCTCAGCGTTCGGTCGCGACATTGGCCACACGGGCGGCGGCGCGCTTCAGGGGCTCGAGGTCGAAGTCCATCAGCACCGTCAGCTTCTGCGTTTCCAGCGACCCTTCCGCGTGGATGGCGAGCACCTCGAGGTACCCGCCCAAATCAGACGCCACCAGGTCGCGGATCAGGTTCATGACGCGCAGACGGTCCTCGCCGCTGACGCCCGCCCGTCCGCCGAGGTACGGTTCGATGATGGCGCGGATCTCGGGGGCCGTCCAGTCCTCTTCCGCAGGCCCGGTGACCAGGAGCCCGCCGGCGAGATCCTGCACATCCCGAACGGCGTCGTGGTACCCGCGGGCGAAATGATACTTGGCCGCGTTCGTCATGACCGGATTGGGGACCGCAAGCCCCTCGACCGTCCGGTTCTCGGCCGCTGCGGCAGTCAGCAGGCCGCGCCCGGTATGCAGATACATGATCAAGCGGGCGAGTTTGTCCCGCACATGCGCGGCGCCAAGCAACCCGTGATAATCCGCGATGAGGGCGGCCGCCCCGAGGAGCAGCTCGAGCAGCGGGGTTTTATACGACACCGCCGTGAACCGGTGAAACTCGACGAACGTCTTGGCCAGCAACCCCGCGTACCGCCACTCCCCGCACAGAAACACGCGGTCCCACGGAACGAAGACATCATCGAAGATCGTCAGCGACTCCGTCAAGCTGTACCGGCTGCTCAGCGGGTTGTCGAACACGCTCGTCGCGCTGAAGCCGCGGGGGCTCGCCACCATCGTGACCCCGGGCGTATTGGCGGGCACGGCGAAGGCCACCACGTAGTCCGCATCGGCCTCGCCCATCGCGCGCGTGGGGAGCACGATGATCTCGTTGCTGAACACGGCGTTGGTCGTGTGAGCCTTCGCGCCTCGGACGATGATGCCTTCCCCGGTCTCACGGACACGCCGCACGTACACGTCGGGGTGGGGCTGTGCCGACGGACGGCTGCTCCGGTCACCCTTGGCGTCCGTCTGGGCCACGGCCATCGCCAGATCCTCATCCCGGCACCGCGCATAGAAGGCCCCGACGCGCCCCGCATAGCTCGTGCCCGACGCGCGGTCCATCTGCGCCGTAACGATCATGAGCGCAAACAGGGCGTCCGTCCCAATTTCCTTGATGAGCGGCACGAATGACCGGGCTTCTCGGGTCACACCTTCAATGAGATCGCGACGCCGCAATAAATCATCGGCCGTGCGCGGAATCGTGAAGTACCGGCTGATCGGCCCAGTATCCCCGCCCCGGGTCACGAGTACGGGATCGTCCGGCCGGTCGTGCGCGAGGCGGAAATCGATGGCGACGTGGTGCGCGCCCCGCCCCAGATGCGGGTGTCCGGTCACATCCTCCACCGTCCGCCCTCGGTAAATCACCCGGCGTCCGTCGCGCAGGCTCTGCAAGAACTGATCGGGGGACCGCAGCGGCATGATCACCCTCCGTAAGCGATGTGTATCACCGGAACGTCCGCGTCACGGCCGGTCCGCCGGCGGTACGTCCAGCGAGGCCCGCCCGGCGGCACGGAGCACGTATTTCTGGATCTTGCCGGTCGCCGTCTTGGGAAGGGCGTCGACGAACTCCACGAGCTTCGGCGCCTTGAAGTGGGCCAGCCGCTCACGCGCGAACGTGATGAGCCCGTCCGGCGTGGCCTGCGCGCCGGCCTTGAGCACCACGAACGCCTTGGGCACCTCTCCCCAAAAGGCATGGGGCGCCGCGACAACGGCGGCTTCCAGCACGGCCGGGTGCTGGTACAGCACCCCCTCGATCTCGACGGAGGAGACGTTCTCCCCGCCGCTGATGATCAGATCCTTCTGCCGATCGACGATCTGCAGGTACCCATCGGGATGCACGACGGCCAGGTCTCCGGTATGCAACCACCCGGCGGCGAGCGCGGCCCGGGTCGCCTCCGGGTCCTTGTAGTATCCGGGCGTCACCGTGGGCCCCCGGACGACGATCTCGCCGACCTCGGCCGCGTCTCTCTTCACGTCGGTGAAATCGGGGCGAATGACGCGGATGCGCCCGGTGAGGATCTGCCCCACACCCTGACGCGCCTTGATCGCCGCCCGGTCCGCAAGCGGGAGGACGTTCCATTCCCGCCGCCACTCACACACGGTGAGCCACGGTCCGGTCTCGGTAAGGCCGTACACGTGGGTGATCTCGAACCCTAACTCTTCCTCCATCCGCCTGATCAGCGCGGAGGGCGGTGGGGCGCCGCCGACGTACCACCGTACCGGCTGCCGGGGACGCCACTGCGCGGTGCTCGAGTCGTTCCCGAGCATCACGAGCACCGTCGGGGCGGCGCAGGCGACCGTCACCCCGTGCGCCTCGACCAGATGGACGATGGTCGCCGGCTCGACCTTGGGGACGCACACGTGCGTCGCGCCGACAGCCGTGACCGCCCAGACTCCACCCCACCCGTTTACGTGGAACATCGGCAGGGTATGCAGGTAGACGTCGTCCATGGTGAGACGGGCGTGGATGATGACGTCAAGCGCGTTCAGGGCGGTAATGCGGTGCGTGAGGATCACGCCCTTCGGATGCGCCGTCGTCCCGCTCGTGTAGTTGATGGTGATGGGCGTGTCCTCCTCGATGCCATCGATGGCATCGAGGAAGCGATCGAGACCCGTAGCCGCCGCCGACTCGATCCATTGCTCGCACGTCGGCCACGGCGCGCCGTCGACCGGCCGGTGACCGAGGACGGCGATGTGGCCCTGAAATTCCGCGGCCAGCCCCCGGGCGATATCCGCCAGCGACGGGTCCACCAGCAGGACCCGCGGCTCGGAGTGAGCCAGGACATACCGGTAGTCGTCGAGCGTCAGACGGGTGTTGAGGGGCACCAGGATCCCGCCGGCGAGCGGCACGCCATAATAGCACTCCAACGCCCGATGCGTGTTCGGGGCCAGCACCGCGACCCGATCTCCCGAACGGAGCCCCATCGCTTGGAGTCCAGCGGCGAGCCGCACGCACCGGCCCGCGACGTCCTCATAGGTAAACCGCTCCTCGCCGTCCACAACCGCCAGCCGGGTTCGATAGACGTCGGCCGCCCTGCGGAAGTACTGCAGGGGCGACAGTGGAGGGTGCTCGACTGCGCCGCTCGCCACGCAGGGTTACCGTCGCATCGCAATCAGCGCGACGGCCTCAGTGAGGGGCGCGCGCCTTCCGCGGCATCGACCAGCACTCGGGTTCGGCGAGCCAGTCTATCCAATCCAGGTCACCCGAAGCCCCAGCCCGCCCGCCGCGTCGCGTTGGCGGGCGTCGGACGTGATGAACTGTGTCGTCCGGCGGCGGCCATTTCCCGCCTGAATCGTCAGGGCGGATGCGAGGTGGACGGCGTCCAACGTTCGCACTCCGGTACGCTGAATGACTTGCTCGGCCCGATCAAGTACGTCGGCCGTGAGATCGACGAACTCCCAATGGGGCCGATCCTCCGCCAGGCGCCCCAAGATCGCCTGAAGGTCAACGTCTGCCACATCTCCGGCGGCTCGCCGCCGCCAGAGTGCCGAGATTGCCTCTACCGGCGCAATCGCCGACGATACCACACGGTATCGCCGAAGGAGCCGGCGCGCCGCCGCTGTTCCCGCCTCCTCAAGGTAGCGTTTCAGGAGGACACTCGTATCCACATACGCCCAGGGGGCAGCCATCAGGAGATGTCCCGCTCCTCGCGCAGTGTCTGGACGATGGGCACGCCCCGAATCGGCCGCGGCCTCCATGACGGCATTGGCGTTCGCTTTGCGGCCCGCCGTAAGATTCCAGCCGCCTCGAGCCGGCGCAGCACCTCGTCGGGGCCAACAGAACGCGGGAGCGGCCGGATCACCGCGATGGGCGTGCCACGCTCCGTCAAGACCACTTCTCGCCCGGCCCGCACCGCCTTGATCGCCCGGGAGAACTGCTGATTAGCTTCGCGCAAACCCATCTTCATTGCCACACCTTCAGAGGTAGTAACGTTACTACTCGCGATCGTACTCCGAGAACGGTCATGCTGTCAACCGGGATGTTGCCGGGCGCCAGAAGAACAAACAAAGAGGACCTGCTCTGCCTCGGCAGGTCCTCTTTGTGCACTTGGTAGCGGGGGCAGGATTTTGATGCTATCGACACAGCGGGTGCTACCAGCGGAGCCAATCTAGCACGTGAGCCCTGCGTGCGCGCGCGCGTCTGACCAGATCCTGGCTCTTCACGGCGCTGGTCCCTCGGGAGCGACGGTATAGTGACGGAACCACTCAGTAACTTCGTCAACAGCGCAACTGCGTTCGATCGCATAGACAATATCCACTACTGCCTGTTGTGGGGCTTCGACTCGATAACCGAAGCGTTCATGCCCCCGAGGGCTCCTCAGGATACTCCTCCATCACCGCTCGATGAATCGCCTCCGCCTCCTCAACTGAGAGGGGCGGAAGTGCTTCCACGACTAGCGGTTGGCGACGCGACGCTTATCCTTAGCCAGCGCGTTCAACGCAGGACGGTATCGCCTGACAATATCCTTGACCAGTCGCGCGCCATCCGGCTCCAGTGCTGATACGACCTTGACCGGTCGAAGCAGCAGTCCTCGGTCAGTGGGCTCAATTTCAACCAGTGCCCCTTGGTCAATCCATACACCCGAGCCATGTCGCCCGGCAACGTCACCCCCGGTGCCTCAGTCGTCCTGCGCGGGGACCGCCGCAAGCGACCCAACGGGCCGGCCGGCTGCGAGGTAGATCGCGCCGGCCACGACGAAGCTGACGATGTAGCTGAAGTCCGCGCCGCCGAGCGCCTTGCCGAGCGGGCCCGTGTACCAGTCGGTCGCCATGAATGGCACCGAGACGGCGACACCGATCGCGAACGCGGCGAGGCCGACCCACCGGACCGATCCGAACACCCCGTCGGGCCGGTAGAACTCGCGCGCGTCGGGGTAGGCTAGACCCTGCCGGTGGAAGACGTAGAAGTCGATCGCGATGATCGCGATCCACGGCGTCACCCAGTAGACCAGCATGAACAGGAACCCCTGGAAAAACTTGATGAACCGCGGGCCGCCGAACAGGATCGACAGGACGACGCCGATCGCCCCGACGAGGAACGCCGCACCGGAGCGCCGCAGCGGGAGCCCCCAGGTGAGGCCGCCCATCCCGCCGCTGTACATGTTCAACGTGTTGGAGCTGATCGAGCCCAGCACGAGGACCGCGTAGATCACCACGGCGGCCGACCCGGTGACCATCCGCATCGCCGGGAGCACGCCGCCCGCGACCGCGAGCGACCCGAGCAGCGCGCCGAGCGCGTTCGTCCACGTCGTCGACAGGAACATCCCCCAGAACGAATACCAAAACGGCCGCTGAATCGGCGTGTCGCTCGGCAGGTAGCGCGCGTAGTCGGCGGCGTACGGGGCCCAGCTGACCGTGTAGGAGAACATGATCGTGAACTCGAGCAGGAACGCCATCCAGTACTGCCCGCCGACCTTCGTCGGCGCCGCGGCCGGCCCGGCGCCGTGGAGGAGCGCGAACACCGTCAACACGGCGAACACGACGAGGCTCGCCCGCGTCAGCCAGCGCTCCCAGGCGTGGACCAGATTGTACCCGTAGATCGTGATGGCGATCGTCGCCGCACCGAGTACGAGCGCCGTGGGGACGTACGGCGTGCCGAACAACTGCTGGCTCGTCTGGGAGCCGAGCGTGTTGTCCACGGTGACCCAGCCGATGTAGCCGAGCCACGCGAGAAACGCGGGAACGTAATTGCCGCGGTAGCCGAACGCGGACCGGCTCATCGGGAGCTGCGGCATCCCGAGCCTCGGACCCATCGCCGCGCACGCTGAGTTGCCGAGCGTTCCGAGAAGGTTGCCGAGGGCGCAACTCAGCGCGGCGCCCCAGAACCCGAGCCCGAGCGTGATCCCGAGCGCGCCCAAGACGATCGTCGTGAGGTGCATGTTCGCGGCGAACCACACGTTGAACTGCCCCGTGACCGTGCCGTGGCGTTCGGCTTCCTTGATATGCTCGATCCCGTGCGGCTCGACGACCAGCACGTCGTCGCGATAGAGAACGTCCTCGGACACCGGTGCACTCACCCCTTACCCCGATGAAAGTCTCGCAGACACCCCAGGGCACCACGCGCCTGATCGTCTACGGGCGTAGAGAAACCTGCGCTTCGGGACACACCGGTACGGGCTGCTCTCCTTCGAGGACCGCGCGCGGCCAGGACGAGACGCCATGGGGCACCCGTTCGACGCCTGGCCTGGCGGGGATGGCGCACGCTGTTCCCCGAGCCTTCGCCGGATGTTTCGCCCTCCGGGCGGCGCTTCCTCTCGCCGGGGCTGCCCCGGCCAGGGCCGTGCCCGCGACCTCGGCGACGTCGTTCCCCGCGCCATCCGAGAACCGGCGGATCGCGGGCGGGGGTGCCGCGGGCGATCTGCATCCGGGCGCACCCGAGCCGGTCCCCGCGCTGGCCGGCTCGGCGACGGACGCACAGCCGGGCGTGCCGATGATGTTGTCGTAGTGACGGTGCCGGTCCTGCGGGCGCAGGTTCGATTCTGGCCGGCGGCCGCCATCGGGTCTCCACCCGACGCCCACATGCCGGCCGGGGGCTAGAATGGGGTGGGCAGGCATTTTGCCGCCATACGGTGTGGAGTGAAAACCGGGTAAACTGGTAGGAGGTCATATGGTCGAAGTCCCGCCGTACACCTTGGACTCCCGCGTGGAGATCAATCCGCAGAAGACCGCGCTCGTCATCGTGGACATGCAGAACGACTTCGTCGATCCGCAAGGAAGCCTCTGCGTGCCCGCGGCGCGCGCCACGGTTCCTGCAACCGCGCGCTTGCTCGGCCTGGCCCGTTCCCACAGGACGCCGGTCGTCTACACACAGGATTGGCACGGCCCGGACGACCCCGAGTTTGCGCTCTGGGGCGCTCACGCCGTCGGCGGCACGTGGGGCGCCGAGATCGTGCCGGAGTTAGCCCCGACGGCCCAGGACCTCGTGATCCGCAAACTGCGGTATGATGGGTTTTACGGAACGCCGCTCGAGCACGAACTCCGCCGGCGCCGGATCGACACGCTGATCATCACCGGCACCGTCAGCAACATCTGCGTCCTGCACACCGCAGGCAGTGCTGCCCTGCGATGGTTTCGGATTATCGTGCCGGTGGACGCCGTGTCGGCGTTGACGGAGTTTGACCAGCATGTGGCCCTGCGGCAGATCGCGTTCCTCTACCGCGGCACCCTCACCAATAGCAGCGGCATCGTCCCTGCGTCTCGTCAGGGCGCAGACTCCGCGGGGTGATCCGGCGTCGCAACGGGAAGAAACCGAACGGCCGGACCACAAATGGTCGTTCTGGTTTCGGGCATCGCCCAGTCAGGGGGGTGCTCTGCACTACGATCACAGGCACGAACGGTCCGCGCAGGAGTGGCTCTCCGGGCGGAGCGTCGTGGAGGACTTTGTGGCGTACCTGCCCGAGACGCTACGGGGTGAGGCCCGGCTAGGTCGGGAGTTCCTCCGGGAGACCCTCAAACATGTCCGGGTATGGGCGGCGAGCAGGCCACGCAGGACGGTCTCGGCCTCCCCGGGCTTCAGGCGATCGAGAACCGATATCTTCTTCCTTGACCGCTTGGCATCACCGTGCGGGTTCTTCGCTCTGGCCATTACGCTCACCCCGGGTACACGTTCCAGACCTCGACGATCCGCCACCTCCTGACGACGCGGCCGACCACGCCGGAGATCGTCCAGCCCACCTTGCAGCGGCGGCTGATGTCCTCCGGGACATCGATGGGGCCCAGCTCCCGTCCGTCGAGCATCCC
>Ga0207416_1000556_pt1 | contig 62130 bp, 43 predicted proteins | sample PaiPotPPM11metaG_FD_184107 | JGI IMG/M metagenome (GOLD analysis project Ga0207416, IMG submission 184107) | Iron sulfur acid spring bacterial and archeal communities from Banff, Canada, to study Microbial Dark Matter (Phase II) - Paint Pots PPM... ... | reverse complement strand
TACTACCGGTTGCTGTTCCCTTGTTTTTATTGCCACTACGTACCAGGAAGATAACACCAACAACTATAATCACAACTACGATGACACTAACAAGAATAACTAATCCTGAAACAGGTAGTCCTAGAAAAGCAATAACTGCGAGCAATAACTTACTACTCATAACGGATCACCCCTCTAATCGTAGGGGTAGCATGGCAACCTGCGTATCTATGATTGTATAGGCTGTGGATGCAGGCTTGCAGCCACCCGAGATAGATCGGGCACCAGCATTGGTACCCCTACAACTGCGACGATGTGCATATCAAAACTACAGATAATTATCGCAATTCGAAACGTGCCTCAACACTTCCAAAACGGAGTACATCACCATCCTTAAGTATGCACTCCTCGTGCGGTGTCAAAGTTACACCATTTAAGCGTGTTTTATTGAGAGCATTGAGGTCCTCAACGGTATACTTCCCTTGCTGATGGCGCAGATATGCATGCCGACGTCCAACCGTTTTGTCTGTCAAGGGAATCTCTGGGTAGATACCCAGAGTGGGATCTTTACGGCCAACGACCACCATATCACCCTTCAGGGGAAAGGTTAACCCACTGGCAAGGATGATGATGCGTGCTTCCTTGAGGGGTGCAGACGGTTTTATGGGACCGACATACCCAAGTTTTTGGTCGTTGTCTGCTCCAGGCTGTTCGACGGGCATAGCCTGAATATGCTCTTGGACTTGTTCAAGCGCTATAATGAACTCCCTCGGAGTCGCGAAGCGATCGGCCGGGGACTTGGCGAGTGCCTTTTGCATGAAAGTGTCCATTTCCATTGGCAGACTAGGTCGCAGGCGACAGATCGATGGTATCTTATCATTCATGTGCCTAATGACAATATCCACGGCTGTATCACCTTCATAAGGAGGACGACCAGTAAGCATCTCAAACAAAACTGCGGCAACCGAGTACAGGTCAGAGCGAGTGTCCGCTGAACGCCCACTTTCCGCCTGTTCAGGCGAAATATAGTAGGCAGTGCCCATAAATACATTAGATTGTGTCAGTGTAACCGTTTCCCGGCTTCGTGCGAGACCAAAGTCGGTGATTTTGATCATGTCCTTACTATTAATGAGGATATTTTGCGGTTTAATATCTCTATGTACTACACCCTGCTTGTACGCTGTGTCTAATCCTTCAGCAATTTGGCGTGCATAGTTGAGTGCTCCTAGTGGCTCAAGTGGACCCTGGTTGACCATAAAGTATTTCAAGCTCTGTCCATCGATATAGTCCATCATAATATAGTGCATATTGCTATCGTTTCCATAGTCAAAGATCCGCACAATATGTGGATCGCTAAGGTTCAAGAGTATATGCGCTTCTCGCTGGAAACGAGCGAGCAGTTCACCGTCGCCGGAAAGTTCAAGGTGCATAACTTTCACTGCATAGATACGATTATCCTCAAGATCGCGTGCGATATAGACAGTGGCGAAACTGCCCCGCCCACGTTCGTCAATAAGCTTATAGCGGCCCCTGATGACGTGGCCAATCATATCACCGTTCATCAAAACCCCTTTCTAGAGGCCCACCCCATCAATAGGATGGGAGGAAAGAAAGGCTGCCGACAGGCTGGTTTTTTCTGTTGGCATGCTCCCCTTGCAGATCGAGTTCCTGACATCAAAAGCGACAAGAGGCCCCTCGCCAATGCGAGAGGAGAATGCCACTGCTAATAGTAGCTTACTATTAGCGGCTATATTATACACCATCTGTGCAGTTGTGTCACATCGTACTATATGCTATAGCCTAGCTACCTTAGACCTATCCTCTTGTTCTATGAACGGAGTAACTGGGAAATCCCCACGTGATGGCTATGGTGTACTACTTTTGTTATGTGAATGACCGCGAAGCCTTGTTGTCGCATAGTATGTAATGAACTCCTTACCTATATATCCTTAAACATCTCACTGATACTCTCGCGATTATGAATACGTTTGATAGCTTCACCGAAAATTGCCGCGACAGAGACTACTTCGATCTTGGCTGTGAATTGTACTGGTTGGTTCTCAACTGTGTCAGTAATCAGGAGGCGTTTGATAGGGCTCTTTTCAAGACGCTCGACAGCACCTTCCGTTAGAACTCCGTGAGTGACAGCTGCATAGACCTCGATTGCTCCTTCTTCAAGTAATTTGGTCGAGACGTTGGCTAGCGTTCCGCCGGAGGTTGCAAAATCATCGACGATGACTGCAGTTTTTCCCTCTACACTGCCAATGATTTGCATGATAGTTGCGTTTTCGTCATGGCTGGTGCGCTCTTTATAAGCAATAGCAATGGGCACACCGAGATTTGCAGCATAGCGTCGAGCCGGTTTTGCAAAGCCCACATCTGGGGAAACGAGAACGACATCCCGCAGGTTCATGGCTTTGATGCGTGCGCTAAGCATTGGTAAGGCATAGAGATTGTCAACTGGCCTATGAAAGAAACCCTGGATTTGTGGCGCATGCAAGTCCATCGTGACTATGCGATCCGCCCCTGCACCTTCTAATGCATCAGCGCAGACACGTCCACGAATGGAGACACGCGGTTCATCTTTTTTATCTCCTTTGCCATAACTGAAGTAAGGGATGACAACAGTAACGGAATCTGCTCCTGCACGCTTGAAAGCATCGATCCAGAAGAGGAGTTCCATGAAGTTGTCATTGGAGGGAAAGACAGTTGTTTGCACGATGTAAACACGACGACCACGCACGTTTTCTAGAACACGCACAAAGGTATTCCCATCTGAAAAACGTAGAGTCTCGTTCTTGCCCTGTCGAATGCCTAAGTACTTACAGATGCGTGCAGTCAGTCGCGGGCTACCACTGCCAGCAAATATCATCATGGGATCATTGTTCATGGCTCTATCCTATGCTTCGTAGCACCCGCCAAGGGATTGGGCGAGGAACTTCTCGGCGGCAACGTAAAACTTAAGGCAATTGTTGCTATCCCTACTGGTAGTATACCGCAAAGGACAGCATTCTGCTCATCAAACTGCGACCTATGGATACCTGGACACCCCTGCTTTTAAGCAGAAGAAACATAATGTTTTGGAGCAACAAAGATACCTCTGTGCCCCGGCTCCAAAAAAGGGAGGCCAGTTCATCCCTTGAATCAATTGCAGGGGATTTTCTGGCCGAGTTATGTAAGCAAACTCCAAAATCTGTTAAGGTTGCAGCATTACAAACAGCACAATACCTCCACCGATCAACATCAGCAGAACACAGAGCAGAATTACCAGGGCGAACATATAGCTACGCGAAGTCGCCAGTATATCTGGCACCATCCCAGTGGAGCGGCGGTCAGATCGTAAGGGTAATTCACGTTTTGCGGTTAGTGTCTTCAGTCCCCCAGTAGCGAGATCCCAGGAAGAGGTTGCAAAATCGATCGCATGCTCATGATCTACCCTGTGAGAAGATCCATTCCTGAATGTGGGAATAGAGGGCGTCGTAGGGAAAGCTGCCTGCAGAGGCAGAGAAGGGGTATCCGATATCGAGTGGGTGGGAGAGATCGCTCTTTGAGATCGATGGGGAATAGATCTGGCTGACTGAGCATCAGGAGTTGGCAACGTCACAGCTTTTCTCCGCTAGTAGGCACTTACAGACCAACCGCATCTTCAAGGGACTGCTTACAACGTACGCACTACAGAATTTAATTCTACACTTCTAATTGTAGTCAAACTCTAGAGTTTGGCAAGGGCACTATGACTATTGGGTTACGTCGCGATCTAGCGAATTACGTCGCGATCTAGCGAATTACGTCGCGATCTAGCGAATTACGTCGCGATCTAGCGAATTACGTCGCGATCTAGCCAGTTCCTAACATGCACGGTTGAAAGAGTCCCAGGTGAGGTTGACTGCTTCCCAACGGATGCAAACGTGGTACAATGTAGCGTGTTGGGGAGATTTGCGAAAAGATTGTGCATTGTCTTGCAATCGCAGACGACTTTTGGTATAATTAAAGCATCGAGTGGGGGTATGCTTACGTTCAAACGCTTATTGTTTTCGCAAGATGGCGTATCAGTCTGCGGGTATCGTTTCGTATCGTTGTTCTGTAGAGCCAACAACAGGTCGCAGGGATATTCTAGGAATAGCAAGATAGTTGCAGAAGACCGAAACGATGACCGCCTAAGCACTTCCTCCAATTTAAGCCCAAGTCCGATGGTACACTCCCCATGGTCCAGACAGGTAATACAGTCCATCTGAGGTGGAACTTTGCAGCTTGCGACAGCAGGCACGAACGGCGGTCCACAAGAGCGAGGATGAAGCGGGTGTAGTGCCGTAGACGAGGCAAAAACCGTGGATCGAAGGGGGTTTACTACCCATGCAAGTACAACAGCACGGCGACCTTTCGACAGAGCCAGCGGCAAATCAAATTAGCGGGCGGGTACAGATGATGACCGAAGCAAATGACTCACAAGGGCAACAGAATAATCACTCCGAGGAAATGGAAGAACTCAATCAAAACGAGATGGAAGCGTTGCTGGCAGCATCAACCGCTCCCACGAGTATCAAACGAGGTGATGTGGTCGAGGGCGTGATCGTGCGAATTGACCAGGACGAAATTCTGGTCGACATTGGCCTCAAGTCTGAGGGCGTCCTCTCTACGAAAGAACTACCAGCCAGCGGTTACGGTTCTTTCAACGAGTTGCATCTCAATGATAAGGTCTTGGTTTATATCATCCAGCCCGAGAGTTCGGAAGGACACGCAATCCTCTCTCTCAAGAGGGCAAATACTGAGCGCCAATGGCGCATTGCAGAAGACCAGTTTAAAAACAATGAACTGCTCAAAGCGAAGGTCATTGATTACAATAAAGGTGGCCTAATCGTTGATGTTGCTGGGATTAGAGGGTTTGTTCCTATTTCCCAAATCCTCAATCTCAAGCGCGAAGAAGTTGCAGCTGGCGGCGAGAATCAGGAGACAGCGGCAAAACTGCAAAGTATGAAAGACAAAGAGTTGCAGTTGAAGATTATCGAAATCAATCGTGCACGCAATCGTCTGATTCTTTCTGAGCGTTTAGCCGTTCAGGAATGGCGTCAGCGCCGCCGCGAAGAACTGCTCGATGAGTTGAAGCCTAACGAAGTACGCAAGGGGGTTGTGAGCAACCTTGCCAACTTCGGTGCATTTGTCGATCTGGGTGGTGCAGACGGGCTGGTGCATATCAGCCAGTTGGCATGGAGCCGTGTCAATCATCCCAGTGAAGTATTGCACGTGGGCCAAGAAGTCGAGGTACAGGTCTTGAGTGTTGATAAAGAGAAGAAGAAGATTGCACTCTCGATCAAACGTGCCGAGGTTGATCCCTGGACAACCGTTGCACAACGTTACAATGTGGGACAGGTTGTTACCGGTGTGGTAACAAAGATCGCTCCGTTTGGCGCCTTTGCCCGCATCGAGGACGGCATCGAAGGCCTGATCCATCTCTCTGAAGTAGGTGCGGGTATGGATCCTAAGGCTGTTCTGGTGGAAGGTGCACAACTCCAGTTGCGTATCTTGCGCATCGACGCCGAACGTCGACGCCTGGGTCTGAGTTTGCGTCAGGCCGATGAACTAGATAGCAAAGAAGCCGCACAAGAACAACCACAAGCTGAGGGCAACAGAGCGGAAGCGGAAGCTGCACAGAACAAGTCACAGACATCTGCCGCATCAGGGGAGGCAGCGTCGGCACCTTCTCTGGAATCGCTCACCACACATCAGGAGCATGGATCATCTAAAGGTAAAGGCGAACGCCGCGAACGTCAGGAACGAGGCAACGAGAATTCGATCCTGCGCGGTTTGCCTGCTGATGAAGCTGGGGAAATGACTGCCATGGCGGAAGCTTTCCGTGCGGCAGCTCGACAGCGCTCTTCTAAGGAAGAGAGCGAACCTGCCGAGCAATAGCTGGCTTCTAAATAGCAAACAAGATACAGGTACCTCCTCTTCCTCTTTTGTTTTTTAGAGGAAGAGGAGGTATTCGTTTCTGGGTATGATTTCCCCTTGCTCTCTTTGCCCAAGTATGCGAAAATAACTGTACCAATCAATGGATGGTTGTCGTATACACAAGTCACAGGGACTAGACTCCCATAGAAACATTAGAGATATCAGCCGGATGGCCGTTATTCGCTTATCATTGTATCAAAGCAGATTTGGAGGCATCTGAACAGTAATCGTTTCCATTCCAGTCACTTAGCCAGACAGCAGGCACGTTGCACATGAAACAGATAATTTCGCGACCTCTCGGCTGCGTACTCGTCCCTAGGTGAGAGCAGTGTGGGGGTCGATTGTTTCTCAAGAAGGTTGAGCGTCTATTAACAGAGGGGAGGCTGCAGTTGTTATCCTTGACGCTGTATGATGGGTGTTGTATGATAAATCACAGAGATTACCTGAGCGGCACAGAGGGCGTGGTTCCACCTTCTGCTAATGAAAGGGGGGTGATAAACAGATGAACGACAGAGATAGGTTTGATAAATTCACAGAGCGGGCCAGGAAGGTCTTAAGCCTTGCTCAAGAAGAAGCCCAGCGCTTCCAACATAATTATATTGGTACGGAACATCTCCTTCTAGGCTTGGTACGTGAAGGTGAAGGTGTGGCGGCCAAGGTTTTAGCAAATCTCGGCGTCGAATTAAACAAAGTTCGCAGCGCCGTTGAATTTATAATTGGCCGTGGAGACCGCATTGTCCTGGGAGAGATTGGTCTGACTCCACGTGCCAAGAAGGTTATCGAGCTTGCTGTCGATGAAGCTCGTCGCCTGAATCATCATTATATAGGAACAGAACACCTCTTGTTGGGATTAGTGCGTGAGGGCGAAGGGATTGCTGCCGGTGTCCTGGAAAGCCTGGGTGTCAACCTAGAGAAAGTGCGGACACAGACGATTCAGGTGCTCAGCCAGTCGGGCACGACACATGAACGTGACTCCAAGCACTCTAAGACCCCTACCATTGATCAGATGGGTATTGATCTCACTGCTGCCGCTCGTGCAGGTACTCTTGACCCCGTCATCGGTCGTCATCAGGAGATTGAGCGTGTTATCCAGATTCTCTCTCGGCGCAATAAGAATAACCCGGCACTCATCGGTGAACCCGGCGTGGGTAAAACTGCTATTGTGGAAGGGCTAGCACAACGTCTGGTCACAGGCGAGGTTCCAGAAACATTGGCTGGCAAGCGCTTGCTGACACTCGATGTCGGCTCCCTGGTGGCTGGAACCAAGTACCGAGGTGAGTTCGAGGAACGTTTGAAGAAAATCATCGAGGAAATCCGCAATAGCCGCGACTGTATTATCTTTATTGATGAGGTTCATACCTTGGTCGGTGCTGGTGCAGCTGAAGGAGCTGTGGATGCAGCCAATATTCTCAAGCCAGCCCTCGCCCGTGGCGAGTTGCAGTGTATTGGAGCCACTACTCTTGATGAATACCGCAAGTACATCGAGCGCGATGCGGCCTTGCAGCGACGCTTCCAAGAAGTGATCGTGCGCGAACCATCCGTTGAGGAGACAATTGAGATCCTCAAAGGTATACGCGAGCGCTATGAGCAGCACCATCGCCTGATTATCGCTGATGAGGCCCTTAAGGCAGCGACCGATATGGCTAGCCGCTATATCACTGACCGCTTCATGCCAGATAAGGCCATCGACCTGATCGATGAAGCCGCCAGCCGCGTGCGTATGCAGAATTCACTCGCGCCTCTCAATCTCAAGGAAGCTATGAAGGGGCTCGAATCGGTACTCCGTGAAAAGGAAGCAGCCATTCAGCAACAGGAGTATGAGCTAGCTGCAGAACTGCGCGATCGCGAGGTGAAGTTGCGCGATCGCATTGCCAAGCTCGAGTCCGGTTGGCACCGCGAACGTGGGAATGAGAAGCCTACGGTTGGTGAAGAGGAAATTGCTCAAATCGTTTCAATGTGGACCGGTATCCCGGTGATGCGCATTGCCCAGGAAGAGTCCCAGCGGCTCCTACAAATGGAAGATGCTCTTCACTCTCGTGTTATCGGCCAGAATGAGGCAATTGAGAAAATTGCACGCGCTGTTCGCCGCGCTCGTGCAGGTTTGAAAGATCCGAAACGACCAATTGGCTCCTTTATCTTTATGGGTCCAACTGGTGTCGGTAAGACCGAGCTGGCCAAGGCACTCGCCGAGTTTATGTTCGGAAGCGAAGAGTCCCTGATCAAGATCGATATGTCCGAGTTCATGGAGCGTCATGCCGCAGCTCGTCTGGTCGGTGCACCTCCCGGATATGTTGGTTACGAGGAGGGCGGTCAGTTGACCGAGGCAGTACGCCGTAAATCCTACAGTGTGATCCTGCTCGATGAAATCGAAAAGGCTCACCCCGATGTCTTCAACATGCTTCTCCAGATCCTTGAAGATGGCAAGTTGACTGATGCCAAGGGACGTACGGTGGACTTCCGCAATACGATCATTATCATGACTTCAAACGTCGGTGCAGCCCTGCTCAATAAAGAAGCTTCTATGGGCTTCAAGCAGTCGAAGGACAAGGCTAAGGCCAATCAAGCTGACTATGAGAGCATGAAGAGTAAGGTGCTCGGCGAACTGAAGAACACTTTCAAGCCGGAGTTCTTGAACCGTATTGATGAGGTCATTGTCTTCCATTCATTGCGCATGGAGGAAATGTACTCGATCGTTGATCTGCTGCTCAACCGTGTCCGTGTCCAGTTGACGGAGCAGCAAGTTGAGTTGGTCGTGCCACAGCCTGCTAAGGACTTCCTGATCGATAAGGGCTTCGATCCTCAGTATGGTGCACGTCCATTACGCCGCACTATCCAACGGATGGTCGAAGACCCTCTGGCGGAGGGCTTGCTGCAAGGCAAGTTCCATCCAGGTGATCTGATTGAGGCCAGCGTGGTTGATGACGATCTTGTCTTACAAGTGCGTAATCGTATTGAGCAGTTGCCGCCACCTGCCACCCCTGAAGCAGCCCTTTCGGCTGGTGGTGAAAGTAGCGGAAGTACCGAAATATAATTACAATCAGAGGGGACGCGAACGTTCACGTCCCCTTTTTAGTTACACAATGTAAGGGATCATCGATGAGCATGCGGATTTGAAAGAAACGAGGTAGAATTGTGGCAACCAATCAACTTAAAGCAGCATACGAGGCTGCGGAAAAGCTTCCTCTCAAATATCAAGACATGATAGCTGAGAAAATTTTGGAGGAAATTGAAGAGGCGCAATGGGATGAGTGGCTTGCACGGCCTGAAACAGATGCATATCTAGATACACTTGAAGAGGAATTAAAAGCTGATATTAAAGCTGGGAGAATAATCAAACACATTCCAGGGAAAAGTCTTGCAGAACTTTTTCAGCGATAAATTTGAGGGCTTGTTTCGTCAGCTCTCTCCCTCTGTACAGAAACAAGCAAGCAAAGCTTTTGACCGTCTTGCAATCGATAAGCTGTACCCAAGCTTAAAATTTAAATGTGTTCACCAGCAAAAATCAAGATATGCAATACGTATCAACAAAAGATGCCGTGCTTTGGGTCACATGATAGCTGAGGATGTCTATTGGTACTGGATAGGAATTGATCATGATGAATATGAGCGTAGGATAAATGAACCATGAGTGTAGTAAAATGAGAGCATTTTGGGCATGACAAGGTTCAAAATAAGGAACAACTGAGAAATAACTCGTCAAATTCCCGAAGATTCTGGCCTCGTTAATTACATAGGAACACTAAAAATTCAATGGCTAAACCACGCGTAAAATATATCTGCCAACAATGTGGTAGCGAGCATAGCAAGTGGATGGGCAAGTGTCCAGATTGTGGCACCTGGAATACGCTGGAAGAAGTGCCAGATCTGCCCCAGAGTCCTGCTCAACAACGCCGCCCAAGCATAGTCAATAATTCAGAGCATGCTCAGGGCACACTACTCCCTATTGTTCTCCCTGACATCAAACCCCTAATGCAGCCCCGTATCTCTGTCGGCTATGCAGAGATGGATCGTGTGCTGGGAGGTGGATTAGTTGCAGGCTCATTGATCTTGGTCGGTGGTGAACCCGGTATCGGCAAATCAACACTGCTCCTCCAGGTTTCCGGTATTATCGCACGTGATGTAGGACCTGTGCTCTACATATCAGGAGAAGAGTCGATTGAACAGGTCAAGATGCGTGCCGAACGCCTGGGTATTACTGGTGAGCGTCTCTATCTGCTTGCCACCACTGAACTAGATGCCATTGGCGAGGCGGTCCAGAGGCTCAAACCTTCCCTGGTCATCGTTGATTCGATTCAAACACTCAGTGCCAGTTATCTGACAGCTGCACCAGGGAGTATCAGCCAGGTACGCGAATGCACGGTCCAGTTGATGCATCTGGCAAAAGGCTTGCATATTCCCCTTTTCATCATCGGACATGTGACAAAAGAGGGTACGGTCGCCGGACCGAAAGCCTTAGAACATATTGTCGATGCCGTGCTTTATCTTGAAGGTGAGCGCTACCACTCATACCGCCTCTTACGCGGCGTGAAGAACCGATTTGGTGCAACTCATGAGGTCGGCGTATTTGAAATGCATGGCGAAGGTTTAGGAGAGGTCTTGAATCCATCAGCGGTCTTTCTCTCGGATCGGGCAACCGGTGCTACTGGCTCTGCCGTAGTCGTTAGTATGGAAGGAACACGCCCCCTGCTGGTAGAGGTTCAGGCCCTGGCGACGCCGAGCAACTTTGGCAATCCCCGCTGTACCACCAATGGTATTGATCATAACCGCCTCTTGATGCTGCTGGCAGTGCTAACCAAACGCGTAGGCCTAGCCGTGGGCAATCACGACGTCTACGCCAATGTCGTGGGAGGCTTTAGCCTGGAGGAACCTTCTGTTGACCTCGGTGTGGCTGCTGCAATTGCTTCCAGCTACCGGGAACGGCTTATTGCACCCGATATGGCCTTGATCGGAGAAATTGGTCTCTCCGGCGAACTGCGTGCAGTCAATCGTCTGGCCCTGCGTGTGCGAGAAGCCGCAAAACTTGGTTTTAAACGTTGCATTGTACCCAGCACGGGAGGGAGTGCAAAGGTCCGCAGCGAGTTAGCAGAGGCTGGCCTGCCAGACGATTTCAAGGTAATTACCGCTAGTACCCTGGGAGTAGCCCTGGAAATCGCTTTACAGCACTAAGACCTCCCTGGAAAAATGAATAAACTGTAATTGGACAGATACAAGATTGAAATGGTAAAATAGCAATAGGAGAATATGTTGATGGGGAAAACAAAAATTGACAAATCTAAGGAGCAAGAAGCGGAAATCAGGGCAACAGAAGGCAAAGAAACAGCAGTCGAAACGATCGAAAGTGGCGCATCCGTGGGACTTTTGGATGAAGGAGTTGGCTAGGCAGGAGCCACAAGCATTGGTCTCGTTGTTATTGCCAGGAGCCATGTTCCTGGGTACAATAGACAAGGAGCTACGGGGACGAACGGTTACAGCCGACCTGTTGTTTAAGGTGGTCTGGCGTGGAGTCGAGATCATCTTGCACGTGGAGTTTCAACGCAAGGCAGACAAGAATATGGCTCACCGTACGTGGGAATACAACGTGATGACGCGCTGTGTGGAACCGTATCCGGTGTATTCGGTAGTCATCTATTTAGTCCAAGAAGACGGTATTGTCGAATCGCCATATATCCTGGAGGATGTGCCTGGCGAAACTGCTCATATCTTCTTCTTTCGCAATCTCAAACTGTGGGAAGTATCGCCCGAAGAGTTCAAGCGAGAGGGGTCGGAGGGCCTGCTGGCTTTGCTGCCATTAACAGAAGGAGGCAACAACCGGGAGGTTGTTGAAGAAATGATCGCCGAACTTAAAGCGAGAAATCGTACGGATTTATTGGCGTTAGGTTGGGTTTTTGCAGGGCTCGTTTTGGTGGGAAGCGATGACAAAGAGTGGCTCAAAGAAAGGTTTACTGCGATGAAAGATTTATTCCAAGAGTCCCCGGTCTATCAGCTGATAGTCGAAGAGGGGGTTGAAAAAGGTGTGCAACAAGGCTTGCAGCAAGGCAGTCTGCAACAGTCGCGTAAGATACTTGTGCATTATGTGCAAAAGCGGTTTCCTGTTCTTGCTCCATTGGCCCAAGAACAAGTTGCACTAATTGAGAATATAGAAATCCTCCAAAATATGCTTGATGCCATCTATGATGCACAGACGGTTGAGGAGGTCAGGCATATCCTTGAGGAGGCTCATCAGGGCTAATTAAAAGTAGGTTGAGCGCGAGAAGTCTTATTTCATTGCAGGATAGGACTTCTTGCGCTCTTTTGTTAAATGCGATTAAAGATTTAATAAGAGCATAAGTATCATAAAAGTGATCACAACTATTGATTCCTACATAGGAACGGTGTTATACTGCATGTGCGACACACGAAATAGTCTCGCTGCGGCGAAGAAAGAGGTTACAAGTTGCCAGTATTGAGAGGACCACACGTTCTCTGCTGGATGTTGTAAAGTAGAGAGTTAGCATTTCGCCCGGTATTCACAAAGTCAACAATACTGGCAGCGAGGGTTTTTAGTTTTATAGTTTAGTAGGCGCGTTCCTTGTTTAGCTTAGTAGGGCAAGCGACATCATTTTGCAATCATCTTTTCTATTCCTAATATTCATCACCGACTGGCCCGCTTGCTAGCATATTTCGCGCCTCTTGAGTGTTTTTTGCGCTTTCTGCGCATAACTGCTTTGGAGGATGCAGGGATGTCTATTAATACGATTTTTCGTATAGGTGGGGCTCTTGCTGCTATTGGCACATTTGTGATTATAGCCCTGTTCAAGAGCTTTCCACACCTACCGATTGAGTATGATGTAGCTATCGCGGCTGCCAGTGCAACTCTCGCCTTCATCATAACTCCGTACATCACTGTGATCCCTTTCATATGGGTACGCGATAAAATTCGAGTTGCTGCTGCCAGTGACCTAATCGCTGCTGTTATAGGGCTGTTGATTGGGCTTATTCTCTCCGCTCTTTTCGCTATTCCCTTACAGTACTTGCCACCTCCCTTTGGCCAGCTGGCTCCTTTCGTAGCTGCTGTTGTATTTGGCTATCTGGGATTAACCGCAGCTGTCCAGCGTAAAGCTGACATTGTACATCTCTTCCAGAGTTCTCTACTACGCAGGGGGCGTGACCGCGATGAAGAACGGGAACGTGACCGCGAACGCAGTAAGAAGCGTGAGCCGGAGAAAGAAGTGACGACATCACCAGCCGAACCTAAGATGCAAATACTCCTCGATACCAGTACGATTATCGATGGACGTATTGCCGATATCAGCCAGACTGGTTTTATCATGGGCACACTCGTTGTTCCCCGTTTTATCCTCAATGAGCTCCAGCGTATTGCTGACTCCGCCGATACTATGCGTCGCAACCGTGGACGCCGTGGGCTTGAAATCCTCAACCGCTTGCAGAAAGATGCCACTGTCCCCATCGATATTATCGATACTGACGTCGAGGGTATTGCCGATGTTGATGGCAAGCTCGTGAAATTAGCACGCGATCTGCATTGCCCAATCATTACCAACGATTTTAATCTCAACCGGGTAGCAGAACTCCAGGGGGTCAAAGTCTTGAATATCAATGAACTGGCGAACGCGATAAAGCCAGTCCTCCTGCCGGGAGAAGATATTCACATTAAAATCATGCAGGACGGTAAAGAACTTGGCCAGGGGGTTGGATACTTGGATGATGGCACGATGATTGTTGTGGAAAATGGCCGCCAGTTTATGAACACCACGATTGAGGTCACGGTCACACGTGTCCTGCAAACGATTGCCGGGCGCATGATTTTTGCCCATCCTAAACAAGTTGCTACTACCACACAACTTCAGCAAACACCAAGCAAACAGAAGTGATTGAGTATATCTGAGTTATCCTCAATCACTTCTGTTGATCGTACTATCGTTGAAATCGCATCCTAGCGTCAGGGGTAGTCTTGATGGATCTCACTAAATAGCTTTAGGTTCGAGTGTCAGGATTGACATCGTTTTGAGAAGTAACATTGCTAGATACTTTTGGAGAAACAGCATTATCAGGTAGATTTGGGAGCATATCATTGTTGAGTGTGACTGGTACTGTTGCTAGTGTTTGGATGTTGGGATAAAGTGTTTTCACAAGATCAGCCAGTGTAACCATGATAAGAAAAAGCACAAAAAAGGCGACATAGCTAAAACTCAGTATCCGTATATGAAACAGGTAGAATGTATAGCCCATTAGTGAGCATAGTTGCTCTATCAATGCCACATAAAAATAGCGCGGGAAGTAAAATGCATAGATGATAGAGATAACATCTGCTAGATAGAAGTAGCGCTCATGCATCTCTGGTAGCAAAAATGGTATCACCAATGAGAAAACAAGTGTGAGCTTGAGGATGATGTCTGGTGTGATCAGTTTTCTGCTCGTTAATGCCAGAAAACTGATGAGGGCTACCATCATGGTGGCGAGCATAATACCCATCCATTTCCAGTCCTGAAGTGCACCTGTTGGTAGCCATTGATAGAAAGTAGGTGCATCCAGTGCTAAGTGCGGATAACGATCGTTTGCTTCTCTTAAGTAGATGGTCAGCAAACTCCATGCATCTCGACCCTCAAAAAATGCTGGTGTCAGTAGTGCCAAGTAGATCACAGGTATGAGGATGAGAGATTTGATCGGAAGCTTTCTTGTGACAAGCAGTAGGATCAGTACTGGCAAGAAGAAAATTGCTTGTAGTTTGAAGGAAATGGCTATGCCGAAGAAAATGCAGGCCCATACAGGCCGTTTGCACAGAAGAAAATACAGGCTTCCTAGACAACATGCTATATAGATAGCGTCAAATTGCCCCCATGCAGCACTATTCATGAAAATAGTGGGAGCGAATAATGTAACTAATGCTCCTATGACTGGAGCATACGAATGTTTGTATTTCAGGCGAAGCATGAGATAAGTGAATAGAGCTATCACCATATCAAAGCAAACCGATATTGTTTTGATTGCAAAAATCTTCTGAATGGGGAGGTATGTGGCTAAGATCAGTAAATAGAGGTATGGGGGATGATAGTTAGAAATGATGTAGTTAGAAATTTGGTATTTGAATGCAGCAAAGTGACCATGAGTTTGAACAAAGTCATACCATGGGCCGAAGAAAACAACATAATCATTGGTTTGCACCTTGTAGAGTGAGATGCGCAACCCGATCGATAGTAGAAGTATAAACCACAGTATAGAGCGTTCGAGTATTTGTGTGCTACCCTTCGAAAGATTCTTTTGCATATATCTCTCCATGTATATTCTCGCCGTTGAATATAGGGTAGCAGGAGGTTGCACACTCCTCTAGGGGGAAAGGGGGACAATTCTAGCTTTTATAGCTTTGGAGGGCCTTTCCTAGGAACTTATAAATGAAAAGCAGCTCAGATAAGATTTTTAGGCCTACGACATCTCAGAAGCCACAACTTCCCGCCAGTAGTCGAGCGTCTGCTGGAGAGCGACTTCAAAAGGGATGGCTGGCTGCCAATTTGTATCTGCTCGCAAGCGAGATATATCAGCTTCTAGGAGTGGAACGTCAACAGGACGCAAGAGTGCCGGATTTTCATAAATACGAATCGAGCTCGTAGTCAGAGTCAAAAGCAGATCTAGGATGGACCTGATTGAACGTGCGTGTCCCGAGCCGATATTATATGCCTTACCTGGCTGCCCTTGTTCGGCGAGCGTCAGGTAGGCTGCTACAACATCCTCTACAGGGAGAAAATCTCTGCGAGCCTCCAGATTGCCGACAGGGAAATCGAGAGGAGCTTTGCCAGCTTCAATCAGGGCAATTTGGCGTGCGAATTTCGCGATGACAGCCGAGGATTGTCTTGGTCCGAAGTGATTAAAGGGGCGTGCACGTACAATGGGCAGACCATAGGCGACAAAGTATTGGTAGCCATAGAGGTCCTGGGCGGCTTTTGAAACTGCGTACGGGTTGACTGGTCGAAATAGACAGTCCTCGTGGATAGGAATCTCTTCTGGGCGAACAAGGCCATATTGTTCACCGGAACCAACCAGCACAACACAAGGAGTCAGTCGTTCATCGTGTAATGCTTCCAGAAGGTGAATAGTTCCCTCGGCATTCACTCTGAGTGTATACTGTGGGTTCTTCCAAGAATCTGCTACCGAGGATTGGGCCGCCAGATGAATGATCAGGTCGGGCTGTACCTGGGCAACCATCTGGTGGATCTGATCCCGTTGAGTGATATCTGCTACCAGAAGCTTGACAGCACTCTGAGCAGGCGGCGTCATGGATGGGACTGCATGTCCTGTCAATCCAAACAACTTTGCTTGTGGATAGCGCATACAGCATTGTTCCACGACATAACTACCCACAAAGCCAGTACATCCTGTGATGAGGATACGCGATGGAATTAAAGATGTCATCTGCTCTACCTTTTCTTTGCCACTCGGCTTGCAACGTAGTCTAGATCGCTTTCTACCATCACACTCACCAGTTCCTCAAATTTAACGCGTGGTTCCCATCCAAGCTGTTGACGCGCCTTACTGGCATCTCCAATTAACATATCAACTTCGGCAGGTCGTAAAAATTGAGGATCGGTCTCGACATAGCGTTCCCAGTCGTGGATGCCTACGTGCGCAAAGGCAGTATGGACAAAGTTCCGAACGCTGTGGGTCTCGCCAGTGGCGATGACATAATCATCAGGTTGATCCTGTTGGAGCATGAGCCACATAGCCTCGACGTAGTCACCTGCGAAACCCCAGTCTCGTTTGGCATCGAGATTACCCAGCACCAGTTTGTCTTGTAAGCCCAGTTTAATGCGTGCAACACCCAGACTGATCTTGCGGGTCACAAATTCAGGGCCACGACGAGGCGACTCATGGTTGAAGAGGATGCCGGAGCAGGCAAACAACTGGTAGCTCTCGCGGAAATTCACCGTGGTCCAGTGCCCATAGAGCTTGGCTACACCATAGGGGCTGCGCGGATAGAATGGTGTCTGCTCATTTTGTGGAACAGTTTGCACTTTCCCAAACATCTCGGAGGTACTGGCCTGATAGAAACGGATTGGCCGATCTGCCAGTCGTATAGCCTCTAGCATGCGTGCAACACTGAGCCCTGTGTATTCACCCGTAGCAACTGTCTGCTGAAATGAGGTTGCCACAAACGACATCGCTGCCAGATTGTAGACTTCGTCCGCTTGTGATATGCGTACCGCCTGAATCAGTGAGATCTGATCGAGCAGATCTGCATCGATGAACTCGATATCACCGAGTAAATGGCGGATGCGCTCATCGTTAAATGTGCTGGTACGGCGCACAAGTCCGTAGACGCGATAGCCCTTCTTCAATAAAAATTCGGCAAGATAACTTCCATCTTGACCTGTAATACCTGTGATTAATGCATTTGTCATAGTTATTTATCTTTCACGTATACTGGGGTTTCAACATCGTCAGAAAAGGTTGCCACGCCTTGATAGAGCTGCTGGTAAACAGAAAGCATCTTGCTAGCCGCCTGAGACCAGGTATAACGTTGTGCCCATGCATAGCCTTTCTGACGGAGATCTTCCCGCAATGCTTCATTTTCCATAACCTCGGTAATAGCCTGGGCGATAGCATGGATATCGTGTGGGTCCACTAAGAGTGCTGCATCACCAGCAACCTCTGGCAGAGATGAAGTGTTGGAAGTGATCACTGGAGCCCCGCACGCCATTGCCTCTAACGGTGGGATGCCAAAGCCCTCAAAGAAAGAAGGGAAGGCAAAGATATCGGCCAAGCTATACAGTGTAATCAGCTCACGTTCACTTACACGACCTAGGAATCGTACCTTATTCCCAAGTTTGAGTTCTGCCACCAGATGTTGTGTCTCCTCATACATCCAACCCTTACCACCAGCAATGGCCAACATCGCTGGACTTTTGTTACTCTTTTGCGCCTCATAAAAAGCTCTGATGAGACCGAGATGATTCTTGCGCGGCTCCAGGGTTCCGACGCTGAAGATAAACGGATGTTGTAACTCAAATTTACGTCGCGTATTCTCTAGGAGCACCTGATCGGTGATGCGCTGAAACTGTGGTCCAACACCGCATGGAATGACGATGATCTTTTCGGGAGGAGCCTTATAGTGAGTGATAAGTGCTTCTTTTGTCGCGTAAGATATGGCAGCGACAACGTCGGCAGCGGCTACTGCTTCTGGAACCACTTTGTTCAGATAGGCAGTCAGAGAGGGGACTGCTGTCTCTGGATGCTCCAGGAATGCCAGATCATAGACGGTGACTACTTTGCGCACCTTCCCTTTTAGTGGTGGGAGACCAAAGTCAAGTCCATGGTAAATATCCGTCGGTCCAGTAAAGTAGTTGGCATAGAGCGGAACACGCCAGCGATACCAAAGAATATTCAAGTAGCGGTCGGGAATACCTACACTACGTCCTTGAACATTGTTAGCAACTGGGAACGAGTGTTCCTGTGTTGGGCGTCCACTGGTAATCAATGTGTACTGATTGCTGATGTCTTGAGCAAGCATTGCATCGACCAGACAGCGTACATACTGTCCGATACCAGCTCCCTGCCTGATGCCAGCTGTATAGTCGAGTGCAATACGCATGAACGTGTCCTTAATAGGTACGGCGAACCCGATTTATCAGACTCCTACCATTGGCGAATTATTGATAGCAAACTCTGGGCGTTGATCAGATCAATTAGTGCCTGAGTGGTTACTCGGCTGTTGACCTCGTCAAGTATAGCTGGTTGTAGAGTGTCTGTCTAGAGGAGATGGGCGATTTTGACCAGCCAGGTGCACATAGTGTTTTTGCAAACAGATCCCTCCTGGCCCCGAGGTTGCCAGAAGCAGGTCTGGATCAAGGAGTGAGAAAGAACCCCACTTTATTGTGCAAACTCCGAGAGGATCTTACGAGCCTGCTCAGCACTCTGGGCCCCACCGAGTTTGATGCTGAGGCGTCCTAGCTGGGGCAGATTATCCATGGTTGCCACCACTTCCTCTGCCAGTTGTGCTAGCTCTGGAAAGCATTCTCGGACAAAATCCACGATGGTTTGTCGCATTTGGGCTACACTCTGAGCTACACCCTGAGTTACACCTTTAGCCTCACCTTCCTCTAAAATCCATTGGTAGAAGGGAGATTCACGTATAATGTCATTCATATAGCAAAACCTTTCTTGTAACCATTCTAGGTCACTATCACGCTTCAACATTTGCAACCTGATGGTCGCGAATGCAAATCCGATCGCAGCAAAATCGCGATTTTGTTCGCCATGCAAGCGATCGAACATGGTCACGATGATCTCGCGTGTAGCCCCACCTTCCGTGAGTGGAAGCAGTGGATAGAGTACCAGATGTCCCAGATCCAGAAGAATTTCACAGCGTATCTTCCACAGCTCGATGACTTCATAGGAAAAGCGTACTCTTTCAACTTTTTGTCCAGGTGGCTCTCCCGGCTGAGTCCATAGCAGTGGGGAAGGAGGGATCTTCGCCCTCTCAAACAGTGCCAGGACACAGGCCCTGATAGCCAAATCCATCTCCTTGTACTCGTCCTTACGTTGGAACTGGTCCCATATTAACATATGATACAACAGTAAGCGCTCTGCCATCTTCCTGTCCTGAGAACTCTGAAATTCGGGATTGAAGATGAATATTTCATCGTACCTTTCGACTTCGAGTACCGCATCGGGTTGCCGTTGGGTCCCGCTCAGCTTGGTTCGATGCTGCTGAAGACATCTGGCCCCTGGAAGTAGCAAGTCGAGAAAGGCTTGTGGATGGCTATTGATCAAAGTACTCAGACTATTATCCCAGGTCTTTTCCACGTCACATTCCCCCTAAATACGTATTCTTTTTCACCTCAGTGCACATTCAGTGCCCTGTCTCAGATCACGGGTAGCTTTCAGTGAGTCGTCTCTGTTGTACAGCGCAGGTTTCAGTATATCGGAGAGATTATTGCATGTCTATACTCAAATATAACTATCAACCAAGGAGCAGACTTGACACACAGGCACGGTAAATTGGGCTCCTACCCAATAGCGATTACCCCAAGGTGACATTATGCAGTCGCTGTCTATGTAGATGGGTTAAGTAAAACAAAGCGGCGTGAATATAGTGCAGAGTTGCGTAAATTTGGTGTTTCTATGCATAAAGTGCAAGTGGTAACAAAAGATGAAAATAATTCGTTAGTTCGCTTTGCTGACGCTGTGGCGGGCTTTGTGCGCGATGTTCTGGACGGCGACAGGGGGGAAGCTAAGAAGCTCTTTGAACAGGCGGTAAGGGCTGGGGCGTTGATTGAATGTGAGTCATAAAAAAAGACCACCCACAAAGGGGTGGAAGAGCCTAGATAGATTTCTCTAACAGCTTGCCGATACGGTCAGTCTTCGGCTCGATTTTACAATGATAGTATACCCCTCCTAGTTGCTATTGTCAAGTCCTGATCTTTTGATGTCTTTTGATATTCACTTTTTTTCTTACTGCGCGTATACTTATCACATTATGGTTGTAGTAAATCATGCCAATAGAATAAAGGTCGTGATCACTGCTTATGTGAAAGGGAAAAAGGAATGAAATGTATTATCTACGATATTGGGGAAACCGAGCCAGGGATGACAACAGTTACTCTCCAGAAAGATAGAACGATCATCGTTTTCAAGAATGTTCCTGCCGACGTCTGCCAAGTATGCGGTGAGGCATATACCGATCAGGATGTTACTCGTCGTTTGCTTCAAGTTGCCAACGAAGAAGCGCAAAAAGGTCCCAGGGAAGAATTTATTCAGTATGTTGCATGAACTTGTGTTTGGCCTTTCCCCCTGCCCTCAGACATGTTCTGGGTGTTTCCTTACCCCATGCAACCTTTATCATGCCTCCATAGGATACATGTTCAAGCCCAGCAGCGTTCTCTGGTAGAGATGGGCTTCATGCCTGCCTCTTCCTCGCAAGACTTCTCCCAAGTAGACCTCCTAATGCTCCAATACCAGTACCTAGGATGACATATTCGATAATACTAATGCTAAGGCTAAGAACGTCGTAGTGTGTTAACATGAGGTTGCTAATGACTACAAAAACAGAGAGCAGGGCATTGGCTAATAAGCATGCAAGTAAGCTTTTGCTTATCCTACCAGTTCTCCTGGCAGTGAACAGACCAGCCAAGAAGTAGCATGCGATATTTACTAGAAAAGCGAAGGAGCTTAACAACCAGCCAATAATGGGCACGAACTGGCCAGTTGTTACCCCTGATATGATCGCGCCAAAAATTAATCCTTGTTCGAGAACAATTTTGCCTGCCGATTGTCCTGATCGGGATAGAAGTGGGCTCTGTCCTTGTTGTGAATATGAATCAGGAACTCGGCTTGGCGATATGGCGAGCGTGTTGGCTCGCGCATTCACCTTTATGTCAGGAGTAGCAGTTCGGTTCAATACTTTATTGACCTCTAAATGCTGAGCAGCGCTAGGTTTGAGAGTAGTGGCAAAGGCGGAGGCAAATTCCTTGACAGAGACAAAGCGATCTTGTGGCTTTTTTGCAAGTGCTCGTAAGACAACGGTATCAAGTGCTGCCGGAAGAGAGGGATTAACCACGCTAGGCGCCTTTGGATCGACATTGGCATGCATATGGGGAATCGCTTGTGGGAGTGTGCCCTGAAATGGCGTGCGGCCAGTCAGCAGTTCATAGACCATGATGCCCAAAGCGTATTGATCACTAGCGGCAATAGGATTCCCAGCGAGCTGTTCAGGGGCCATATATTCAAGTGTGCCACGCACCGTACCACTCAATTTGGATGTCGCAGCCATCTTAGCGACGCCGAAATCAGCAAGCAGTAGGTTGGGCAACTGAGATGGGTCATGCTGACGGCGCACTAGAAAGTTGGATGGTTTGACATCCAGATGCAGGATTTTTTTGTCGTGTGCGTATTGTAGGGCGTCTGCGGCTTGCTGGAGGATTTGTCCAACTTCTTCGGGTGAGAGGGGTTGTGTGCTGTGGTAATGGTGAATCCAGTCAGAAAGTGATCCTTCTGGGCAGTAGGGCATGACCATGTAGGTGATGTTGTCCTGACCAATGCGTTGCTCTCCTGCTTCATGCAGGGCCAGGATATGAGCATGATCGAGCATGGAGATGGCTTGCATTTCGCGTTGGAAGAGGCGTGCTGCATCCTTTGAGGCTTGAGCATCGGGATAGCGGACAGGTTCAGTTTTCATCACTTTGATGGCAACTTGGCGCGAAAGGGTGAGGTCTTCAGCCAAATAGACTTCGCCCATCCCTCCACTTTGAATGAAGCGAGTCAGTCGATAGTGACCCAGTTGTTCTCCTTCTAAGCGCATATGTCCTCCTCTGTAGTGAGACTACTCAACAAATTGTGATTATTTCAGAACTTTTGCCAGAGCTTTCAGCATATCGCCAGCCGTTTGGTAGCGATCTTTGGGATCTTGGGCTAGCGAATGATCGATGACAGCGGCCACATCCTTGGGAATTTGCGGGTAACGCTGACGAAGAGGGACAATAACGCCGTTCAAAATAACGTCCACTGGGTCCTGTCCCGGCTTGATAGGGCGTGGAAAATCGCCTGTGAGCATGTTGTAGAAACTCGCTCCCATCGACCAAACGTCACTCACCGGTTTGACATATTTGAAATCTACAACTTGTTCACGTGGCATAAATAAGAGTGATCCAGAAAATCCTCCACCCGTCATGGTCATTCCGCTCAGGCCAGCGTTGATAAAACTTTTGGCTAGACCCAGGTCAGCTATTTTCGCTGCCCACCGTGGCTCGGTACCGCTCAGGAGAATATTTTGAGGTTTGAGGTCGCGGTGAACAAATCCTTGCTTGTGGGCAAATGCTAGTCCTTCCAGAGCCTGAAGCAGGACAGGTCCTGCTTCTGCCAGCGTGAGACGTCCCCCACGGTGTTCCATGAGATGGTCTACACTCCCGCCCTGGCAGTATTCCACCAGAAAATAAAAGGTACTCTTTTCCACGCCGCTGCCTAGAAATTCAATAATATTGGTGTGCTTTAGAGAGCGTGTATTGTCAATTTCACGCAGAAATTCTTGTCTAGCATTGGCATTGACTGCCACTTTCGATAACATTACCTTTAGTGCTGCCAGACGACCATGCTGCTTGTGCTTGACCAGATATACGGCACCCATTCCTCCCTCACCCAGCTTCTTTTGAATGTGGTAGTCTGAGAGGCGTATGTTTGCATCGGCAGGCTGCTGCTTTGCCTGCTGGAATAGTGCCAATAGTAAGGCCACTGGATCATCTTTGATCTGCTGCTGACATTGTGCACACAGGAAGTCGCCATCTTGCCCCAAGCCAGCTTCAGCTGTTACCTCTTTGCCGCAGCGTTGACAGCAGACTGCCTTTGGTGCGTTTTTTGGCACTGTTACCTGCACGCGGAGTTTTGTCTTGCCGACTTGAAGCTCATCTCCATCATGAAGGTCCACTTGTGGATACTGTCGACGCGCCCCTTCTTCAGGCGTTTCATGCTTTTGACGTCCTCCATATTTTACTCCGTTAATAATGGTTCCGTGAGGGCTGCCCAGGTCACGGACACAGGCATGGGGCGGATTGACTTCCATTACGAAATGATGGCGAGAGACTAGTTGATCATCAGGGAGACAGGCATGACAGTCGTCCTTGCGACCAAAGAGGAAGATATCATGGGTATCAAATACGAAGGTTTTGCCTTGTGACGCTCCGGCTGTCACAGCAATTACAACTTTTCCCGACATACAACAGGCATCCTTGTTCTCTCTATTGTAGGGCTCTGGTTCTTCCAGTGCTCTCTTCTTTCGCTGAAGCTAGCTCAGGTCTTCTACTGTGTTCGTACTTCTAGTTTACCCTTTTTTCATTCCTCTTACAAGTCTTGCTCTCTCTCCAAATTTCGGAAAGCAGCCAGATAGCTATGCAAACAGCTCCTCGAGTTCCCATGAGCTCCTCTCTATCCAAGTTCGCCAATTTTAGAATATAATCAATATAGTTGAGAGAGAATATTCTCTCATAGGTAGTTCTTTTTTTATCTGTACGCGTCTCAATCGTACTGCTGTCAAGGTTGTAAGGAGAATTCACATGGTAGTTAAGGCAAAAACACCTGCAACAAATGTTATTCCACACGTCCGTGAAGCCCCATTCATTGGCAGCTTGCATGCTCACAGAAAAAACCGCTTGAGCTTCTATAGACATATAGTGGAGGAATATGGGGATGTTTGCAGCTTTCACCTGGGTTCACTTCCCATTATCATATTCAATATCCCCGAGCATGCCCATAGCATCCTCGCCGAGCACGCCGAGGATTTTTGCAAAGGTCAGATAACTCGGAAAGCCGATAGCCTTTTTATTGGCACTACTGGTATTTTTCTGAGCGAAGGAGACCGCCATCGACGGAAACGCAAACTGCTAGCTCCAAGTTTTCAGCCTCGGCACATTAGCAGCTATGCTGACACTATCGTACGCTATAGCGAGCAGCTCGTCGAGAGGTGGGATGATGGAGTAGAGGTTGAAATTTACGAGCAGATGAGGTCATTAACCCTGAGCATAATCGGCAAAGCACTCTTTGATAGCGATACCTTTAAGGACGATGATACTCTTAGGCAGAATATGATAATCTGTCTTGAATATACGGCCTATATGCGGTCTACCTTTTTTTCGATTCCTCTCAATTGGCCAACTCCACGCAATCGTCGCGTGTGCAGAGCAATCCAAGCGGTAATGAGTAAGCTTCAAGGGATGGTTAATGAACGACGCGCCTCCACACAGGAGGGCGATGACCTGTTATCCGTTCTCGTACATGCTAGGGATGAGGATGGAAACCCAATGAGTAATCTGGAGGTGATGCATGAGTACCAGAACTTGTTCGGAGCTAGCTTCGAAACAACGGCAGCGGCACTGACTTGGACCTGGTATCTGCTCACCACGCATCCAGCCATCTATCAGAAAGTACAAGCAGAGGCTGATAGCCTGGGGCATACACCTACCTACGCGGATCTTCTCCATCTGCCATACTGTTTACAGGTCTTTAAGGAAGCTATGCGCCTCTATCCACCATCCTATAGCCTTCTCAGGCAAGCATTACGCGACGTTGAGATTAGTAACTATCTGGTTCCCAAAGGCTACTATGCACTGATCCCGGTCTACATGCTGCATCGCAATCCTCATGCTTTCCCTAATCCAGAGCAGTTCAACCCCAATCGCTTCACACCAGAACGCGAAAAAGACCTTCCACGTGGTGTATACATGCCCTTTGGAGGTGGCCCACGTGTCTGTATGGGGAATCACTTGGTACTGATGGAGGGACCCCTCCTGCTAGCGACACTTGCACAACAGGTAACCTTTGAGTTGCTACCAGGACAAACAATTGAGCCTGGTGTAAAAAAGAGCATAGCACTTCGTCCAAACTGTGATGTAATGGTAAAGGTGAGGAAGCGGTAAAAAGACGGCAAGCCTGTCATCGCGTAAGGGCCCAATTAAGAGCTTATAGGGTGCTGTATGTCATAGTAGTCACATTTGCAATTTGAATCATCAATTGAGTAGCGGCTGGGCCAGAGTGCGCTGTTTTGTCTGCTTCGATTGACGTTTACGCACCTTACTTTGCTGGGGAAAGGCTGCAAGCACGGTGTCCAGATAGGGGGTTGGTCCTCGTTCCCATCGTCGTTCCCGTAGTCGAGAGAGTAGCGCTGCCATCGGGGCCCCTTCATCCACAAAGCAGCGGATGTAGCCCTCCGGCTCAGCCAAGCGTACTGCCTCTGAGAGGGCGGAGAGGGCCTGTATCTCCTCATCACACATCTGGTAGGCCAAGGCTTGCAAGAGACGTATCTCAATCACGTGGTGCCAGCGCTGTCCCGTGGTTACTCTCTCCAATACAGGCTCCAATCGCTGCAGAGCAACAGTAGGCTCAGACGTAGCCAAGAGAAGGCGCACACGGGCAACCTCTTCCCGTTCGTGGGCAAACGGAGTGCCCGGTTGCACTAGCAGATCCAGTTCTTTGACCCATTGTGTGGCATGGTCCAAATCTTTGCTGACCAGCCAGAGCCTGATCTGATCGACTGTGGTGTAAATGGAACGGAAGTAGAGGTAGATAGGCTGGCTCATCTGTCGGCCAAGGTTTTCAACCTCCTGGAGAGCAGAGTGTGCTGTATCCAGCTCTCCGCTCGACAGACAGATATGTGCGATTGTTGCGTATCCACAGACTAAATACATGGATGACACGAACGATCCGGCCTGTTGGCAGAGCGAGATGGCTTCTTCTACTAGAGCACGCGCGGCATCCAATTGGTTCCACTCACGTAGAATCTCCGCTTGCCAGATCATGAGCCAGCCTACATCAGCTAGTATAAGTTCTCCTGGCTGTGTTCCTAATTGAATTGCCTGCTGGGCTAGTCGGTGTGCCTCACCTAATCGCCCTGCTGTTGTCATACAATATACATTTGTGCCTGTAGCAGCAATAGCCAGAGCAGTGTACCCTGCCTCCTGGGCAAGCCTGCTGCCGTGGAGCATAATTTCGATAGCAGCCACAATATCGTTGGCAGAAGCATAGTAGGCTACCATTTGGGGAAGAGCAAGGTGGGCACGAGCCAGAACATTTCTGTCTGAGAGCAGTGAAGATGCTCGCTGGCAGAGTTCAAGTACGGTTGCTCCATCCTCCTGAAAGCCTTGTAAGTAGGCACGAAAGGCGATCACCTCCCCAAGCAGATTCTCTTGTTCCTGCCGCTCCTGAGGAGCGAGTGTCTGCTGTGAGGTATCATGTGAATGCTCTGTAAGTAAAGCAGTCAGTGTTGTTTCAGCCATATTGAGCCAAGTTTGCAGCATGGTTGGAGGGGCAGATGTCCACAACATCCGGGCACAGGCGAGACAGAGGCGGGGTTGAGACCGTACGATATCCGCAGGCAATTGTTCGAGCCACTGTCGAAGCAGGACCAGTTCATGTTCACCTGCTCCCCAAGTTAGAGACATTACCGGCAGATGTTCAATGAGATCAGCAGCCCACTGCCACTGGTGAGCACTGAAGGCATGCAAAATAGCTTGCGTAGTCTGGTTATGCTCAGCATACCAGAGGCTGGCACGATAATGTAAGGTGGGCACAAAATCAGCATGCGTGTGTTCTAGTCGGTAGCGTAAAGCTTCAGCAAACAGGGCATGATAGCGATACCATTGTCGTTTGCTATCGAGAGACACCACAAATAAATTGGCTCGCTCGAGCTGTTCCAACATCCGCTGACTGCCCGCTTGCTCCATAACAGCGTCACAAAGTGACGCTGTAAAGCGCTCGAGAATGCAGGTTGACAGCAGAAAGGTTTGCACTTCCTGTGGCTGCCGTTGGAGTACCTCCTCGGTCAAAAAGTCCAAGATGTAGCGCTGGTCACCGCTTAATTCCTCTAAGAGAGTGGCAGGATCAGGGCATCCTGGCAGTGAAAGGCCGAGTAATTGTAAGCCTACTAACCAGCCCTCTGTACGAGCCGTTACCTCCTGGATCGTCTTATCAGGAAGTTGGATCCCCATCACCTCTTGGAGGAAGGCTTTAGTTTCCTCTGCTGTACAGCACAGTTGGTTAGTACGGATTTGCAGCACCTGCTCACGTGTCTGCAATAGCGAGAGCGACAAAGGTGGATCAGTGCGTGTTGCCAGAATAATATGTAATTGGGGAGGAAGATGCTCCACCAAATACGCTAGCGTGGTGTGTACCTGCGACTCTGTGATGAGGTGATAGTCATCCAGGACCAACACAAAGCGCTCAGTCCTATCTATCAAAAGATTGATGAGTGCCGTCAGGACGTGCTTGAGGGGTGGAGTCTGCGGTGATTGTAAGTATCTCAACAATGGGGTAAAGAGTTCGGATTGGTGCGTACTCAATGCTGTGAGGGCATTGATCCAGAACAGCACTGGTTCATTGTCCTCCTCGTCGAGAGACACCCAGCCTAACAGGGCATCGCTTTGTGGCAGCGATTGTCCCCAGGATGCCAGTAACATGGTCTTGCCAAAACCAGCGGGAGTGGAGACAACCGTAAGGGGGCGTTTCAGGCTCTCTTGGAGCAAAGCGCTCAGTCGAGGACGAGAAATTAGTGGATGCGAAGCTACGGGCACAAAGAATTTAGTGGCTAGAAGCTGATTTTGTATAACCATTAACCTACCCATAGTAACCTCTCCTGCAACATCACAAGTATTATTCTTCTCTACCTAAGCAACTGATCTATTTTCTATGCAAATGCCTGCTTCTTAATTACTGATTCTAACATAACAAAGAGCCATTAGTAAAGAGGATTGCCCACAGGTAAAATGGCAAATACCGTACGATATAATCGAAATTCCTAAATTTTCCTGAAAAAATGTTGATAATGCATCTTGCGCTAAAAGTTCATTTGGCTACTTTGCTTGGTATTGCTCAATCGCTTTTGCCATCGCAGCAATAGTTAGATTTTCAAATATAACCCGAAGTGGCAACTTGATATTGAAAGTTGCTTGGATACGAGCGAGTAGCTTAGTTGCTAGCAGGGAGTCGCCTCCTAACTCGTAGAAATTCTCTTCTATACTAACATTGCTCAGCTTCAGCAGCTCACCCCACAATTGAACGAGGGTTTGCTCGGCAGATGTTTGGGCTGCTACTGAACTACCTGTGTGCCTACGTGACTGAATCATCGGATTAGGAAGCACATTGCGATCCACTTTCCCATTGGCTGTTAACGGTAGTGCCTCAAGCGGGACGATTCTCGATGGGATCATATACTCTGGCAATTTGTCTCTCAGGTGTTCATACAACTCCGTCAATCGGAGCTGTTTTGCAAAGGCAGGGCCTTGAGCTAGTATCACATCAAAGCCAAAGAAATCTGTCAGCGTGCCTGATTTGTTGAAGATTGTCGATGACACAAACCCTTGTTGCCTGAGCACTTCATGCCATATGTTTCGGGAGAGAAGGGGATGAGACTGCCGTAGCTCTGTATCCTCAAAGCGATCGAAACCTTGTTGTAATCCCATTGCCAGATCGAATAGAGGATAGAAGTGCGTCTCTTCTAAAAGGAGAAGGAGGCCATGTGGCTTCAGAAGAGTGCGTATATGCATCAAAGTTTCTTTAATATTTTTTGTAGCGTGCAAGACACTAACAGCAATGACTATATCAAAATCGTGCAACTCGTATCCCTGAGCATGAGGATTTTCCTCAATATCGAGCCGTTTGTACTTGACGAATGGATACTGTGCAAACTTCTCTTGTGCTTCCTGGAGGAAGTAAGCAGAGATATCTGTATAGACATACTCTACTTGCTCTGCAGGCAACGTAGGCAAGATATAGGCCGTTGCACTACCAAAGCCTGCTCCTATTTCTAATAGCCGGATCTTCTTACGCTGAGGAGTAAGTCGTACAATCTCTTTCACAAGCATTTGTATAAGGGTATTGCTATAATGGAAAAGATGGTACGCCTCTCTCATCTCTGTAGAGACATAGATTGCTGCTGAGTGGAGTTCTTCAGTGAGAACAGCCTTCAGATTTTTCATGCTTTGAGCAAGCAGCAGAGGAATATTTTCATCCCATCCTAGTGCAAGCAGAGTCGAGTCTGTCAGTCTGGTGGCAGCTTTTTGGTACGTTTTCCATAACTCATCAAAAGCTATTGTCTGCTGTGGCTTCTCACACTTGAAAATTTCATTCTGCTGTTGCAGATATCCATTCTCGACTAACAAACGAATATTTCTATGCATCCATTTTTTATAGCGAGGATGAATAGCACATTGCTGCATTAACTCATCCAATGAATATTGCTCATGCGATGAGCAAAAGACTCCAAAATCGTTCAGAACATTATAAATTACTTGGATATATATATGCTCTAAAATCTGCCATATATCTATGAATGCATCGCTTACGTCTGGCTCAGATAACGCTTGCCTGTATGCTTGGCTGTTACTTAACAGCATCTCCCAATCGATAATATCTTCGGTGTCATCCACCTGATTAGGACCATTTTGAGTGGGGACAACATAGGCAATGAGATGCTTGCTCTCAAACCGTTTTCCTATCGCTGTGACAACAGCTTTGCTCACCTGAGGATGGTCAAGCAGCGTGGCCTCGATTTCTCCCAGTTCGATACGGTGTCCTCTCACTTTCACCTGAAGATCTTCGCGTCCAAGGAATTCGATATTGCCGTCTGGTAAATATCGTCCCACATCACCTGTTCTGTATAACCGTTCTCCCGTATAAGGATGGAGAATAAAGCTTGCTTGTGTCTTCTCCTCATCACGCCAATAGCCTTTGGCCAAGCCAATGCCACCAATATATAGGTGACCAGGAACCCATACAGGGCAAGGCTCGAGCATCTCATTCAACACGAAGAAGCGCTGGTTACACATCGGCTTGCCATAAGGAATGCTTTTCTGGGATGGGTCAACCGCATGAATTGGATAGAGAATGGACCAGATTGACGCCTCTGTTGCGCCTCCCAGGCTCATGATTTCCACTGTAGGAATGAGCTTCCTCAGCCGATCAGGCAACGAAACGGGAATCCAGTCGCCACTTAGGAGTGCCAAACGTAACCAAGAACGGCTCAAGGCTTGTGGGCGAGCTTCTATATACTCTATCAGCATTTCAAGAAGTGCAGGAACAGTATTCCACAAGGTCACTCGCTCCTGTACCAACAGATCCAACCAGATAGCTGGGTCACGCAAAGCGTCCTCTGCTGGCATCACAATCGTCCCACCAGCTGCTAATAGGCCGAAGATATCATAGACAGACAAATCAAAGTTTAAGGCAGAGAGAGCTAGCACGCAATCCTCGCTGGTCACACCAAAACGGTGATTAATATCCAGGATGGTATTCACTGCTCCCCGATGATCGATCATCACGCCTTTTGGCAGCCCGGTAGAGCCCGACGTATAGATAACATAGGCCAGATCATCTGGTCTCTGCCTGACATCCAAGGGCTCTATATCCATCCTTGCCACATCCAAGGCCTCTACACAGATTGACTTGAGCCATCCAGGCCATTGCACGGTCTTTTCAATCCAAGGCTGAGTAATGACAAGCTCAACCTCCCCATGCTCCAACAAGAAGGTCAGGCGCTCCTGAGGCAGATTGGGATCAATCGGCAGATAGGCCGCTCCAGACAACAACACTCCTAGCACTCCCACGACCTGTTCCCATCCTTTCTCCATCACTACCGCAACCAAGTGGTTCGGACAGACCCCCAGTTGTCTCAACTGCTGACCCAGTAGGGTTGCCTCCTTCAAGACCTCCTGGTAGGTCAAGGTTCGTCTGGGAGAAATCACTGCTAGGTGATCAGGTCTCTTGGTTGCTTGCTCCACAAAAAAGCTTTGGAGTAATCGCTCTGGGATGGGAGCCTCCGTGGCATTGATCTGGGCATGCTGAGCCAGCTGTGACGAGGGAACCAGCTCACACGAACTGCTTTGCCAGATCTGCTCGTCTGTAGCGAGTCTCTTCAGAAGGTAGATATAGGCCTCAAACATGGCATCTAAAAGGCCCGGAGGGAAGAGCGCCTCCACAGCCTGCCAGTACAGCACCAGGTTCCCGGCCTCTTCCAGCACCAGATGATCAAGCCAGACTTGAGGGCTTTGCGTGGCAAAATAGATAGGTTCTTGCCAGGGAGCAGGATAGGTCGTAGTTGTCTTTCGGCCTAATATACTTGTGAAGACCACTGGCATCATCGCCTGTACAGTACTCCCTTGAACACGAGCCAGATCTCGCAGGACACGAACACCACTATAATAACGGTGCTCGAAATCACACCATAATTGTTCTTGCAAGCATTTGGCACGCTGCTCAAAGGTGGCAGGAAGGGAATGATCGACGGCTAGCAGGAGCAACGAGGTAAAATCTCCCAGAATCTCATTCACCTGTTCATGCAAGGGCAAACGATGAGAAACGGAGACATTGATGCAAAAGCTCGAGGTTTTGCTCCATGCTGTGAGTACTTCTGCAAAGGTAGCCAATAAGACCCCCGAAGGTGTGAGCCCAGCTTGTGCTCCACGAGCTTTCAATTGCTGCCACGCTGAGGCCTCTAATTGGGCCTTACGAGACACAAAACGAGGGTGTTCCAGCGATACTGGATCGATTGCCAATGGCAGATCTGGTGCTGGTGGCAGGTCTCGGAGACGTTGAGTCCAATAGTCTTGTGAACGTCGATACAGTTCCGAAGCCTGCAGTTGCGCCTCGGTCAGAACATAATCGCGGAAGGAGAACTCCAGTGGAGGCAAACACGCCTCTGGTTTATGATATAGCTCAAGGAATTCCTGTATCAGGAAATCTAGACACCAACCATCAATAAAAAGAGCTTCTATACTAGCATGTATCCTGATACGCCGCTTCTGCAAACGTGAGACGCGGATTTCGAACGCTGGCCACTGCTCGACTTGCAATACTTGGTGATCCATCTCATGACGTATCCGCGCCAGTTGCTGAGCAACCTTCTGCTCATTGAGCCCCTCCAGATCGATAAAATCGACTTGGAAAGGGGGAACATGCTCAAGAATCTTCTGCTGTCCATCTGGCAGCATAATTGCACGCAGCATTGGATGCCGTTCGATTAACCGCCTCAAGATGAGTAGTGAACGCGCCAAGTCCAGATCAACAGCTTCCACCTCGATATAGATGTGGTTGCCCACATTACCCAATTCAAATGAGGCACTACGACCGATCCAGTAGGCCTGTTGCACATCCGTTGCGGGAAAAGGAAGGTAGAGTTGGTCAGGAGCAGGAATGACTCGGGGCAGGGACCCAGTAAAGCCACTATCCAGCTGTTGAGACAAGAGAACGAGGAGTTCTGGTTTATATTCCACCAGTTTCGAGCGAAGAGAAGCTGTTATAATGCCCTTAGGGGCTCGATAGCGGAGCTGAGTGCCATCGACCCATATCTTCACACCCTCTCTGGAAAGCTCGGCCAGAAATTCCACGGCACTCATAGTGTTCCCTCCTCCCAATCATCTTCTTCTCCTACTACAGGAGAAAGCTTTCTTTCTTGAAAATTGACATATATTGCGCTATCTACAATTGATGATCGTATTTCATCATTTAAAAGATGCTCTTCTTGCTCTAAAAGCACTACTTGCTGTTTTACTTGGTATTGCTCAATCACTTCTGCCATCGCAGCAAGAGTTAGATTTTTAAACAGAACCTGAAACGGCAACTCGATATTGAAGTTCGCTCGTATACGAGTAACCAACTTGGTCGCTAGCAGGGAGTCTCCTCCCAATGCTAAGAAATTATCTTCAATACCAACATTACTCAGTTCCAGTATTTCACGCCACAATTGGACGAGAGTTTTCTCAGTAGGTGTTCGAGCCTCTCTTGAGCTTCTTACATGCTCACGCGACTGGATCATCAGATGAAGAAGAGCATTACGATCGACTTTCCCATTAGCTATTAATGGCAGTTTCTCGAGCGGGACGATCCTCGATGGGATCATATACTCTGGCAACCTGCTTCTCAGGTGTTCATACACCTGCGTCAATTGCAACGGCCTAACAGAGGCAGGACCTTGAGCTAGCACTACATCAATACCTAAGAAATCTGTCAGAGTCCCAACTTTATTAGGGATTGCCGACGATACAAATCCTTGTTCCCTGAGCACTTCATGCCACATCTCTCGAGAGAGAAGAGGGTGAGACTGCCGAAGATCTATATCCTCAAACCGATCGATACCTTGTTGTAATCCCATCATCAGATCGAATAGAGGATAGAAGCGCGTCGGTTCTAAAAGAAGAAGGAAGCCATATGGCTTGAGAAGGCTACGGACATGCATTAGAGTTTCAGCCATATTTTCTGTTGCATGCAATCCACTAGAAGCAATCACGATGTCAAAATTGTGCAATGCAAATCCCTGAGCATGAGGATCTTTCTCAATATCGAGCAACCCATACTCAATAAAGGGATACTGTGCAAATTCCTCTCGTGCTTCTTGTAGAAAGTAAGCAGAGATATCTGTATAGACATACTCTACTTGTTCGGGAGGCAGTATAGGCAAGAGATAGACCGTAGTAATCCCAAAGTGTGCACCTATTTCTAAGATGCGGATCTTCTTCCCTGGAGGGGAAAGTCGTACCACATCTTCCACAAAGGATCGAATCAGAACATTACTGTAATGGAGTAGACGATAGACCTCACGCATCTCAGAGGAGACATAGATTTCTGCTGAGTGGAGTTCTTCAGTGAGAATAGCCTTCAGATCTTCTATACGTCGAGATGGCAGCAGAGGAATGTTGCCGTCCCAACCTAGATCAAGTAGGGCTGGGTCTGTCAGTCCGGTAGCAGCTTTTTGGTACATATTCCATAAATCATCAACAGCAATGGCAGGCAGCGGTTTCTCGCATAGAAACACGCCATTCTGCTCTTGTAAATATCCGTTTTGGACTAACACACCAAGATTTCTCTGAACCCATTTGGTATAGCGAGGATGAATAACACAGTGCTGTACTAGCTCATCCACGGAATAGTGTTCATAGGGGGTACCAAAGACGCCAAAATCATTCAGAGCTTTACATACTATCTGCAGCGAAATCTGCTCTAACATTCGCCATACCTGCAGGAATGCATCATCTACCATCGGCTCAGACAACATTTGTCTATATGTCTGACAGTTGCTTATCAGTGTCTCCCAATGGACAAACTCTTCGTTATTCTCTCCCTGATGAGCACTGCTTTGAGCAGGGACGACATAAGCAATGAGTTGCTTAGTCTCAAACCGTTTTCCCATTGCAGTGACAACAGCCTTGCTCACCTGAGGATGCTCAAGCAGCGTAGCTTCGATTTCTCCCAGTTCAATCCGGTGTCCTCCAACCTTCACCTGAAAATCTTCGCGTCCCAGGAATTCGATATTGCCGTCTGGTAAATATCGTCCCACATCACCTGTTCTGTACATCCGTTCTCCCGTCTGGGGATGGAGAATAAAGCTTGCTTGTGTCTTCTCTTTATCGCGCCAATAGCCTTTGGCTAAGCCAATGCCACCAATATAGAGGCGACCAAGAACCCACACTGGACACGGTTCAAGCATCTCATTCAGCACCAAGAAGTACTGGTTGCGCATCGGCTTGCCATAAGGAATGCTTTTCCAGAATGGATCGACCGCATGAATTGGATAGAGAATGGACCAGATCGATGCCTCTGTTGCACCTCCTAAACTTAACACCTGAATACCAGGAACAAGCACTTTTAATTGATCTGGCAATGGTAATGGTATCCAATCTCCACTCAAAAGCGCCAGCCGCAAGCCTGTTTGTTTCAACGCTCCTGGAGAAACGTTAGTATAGTCTACAAGCATCTGCAGTAGCGCTGGAACTGTATTCCAAATAGTTACCCGTTCTTTGACCAAGAGCTCAAGCCAGATCGCCGGATCACGCAAGCTTCCTTCAGGAGGCAGAACGATGGTCCCTCCTGCTGCTAGAGTGCCAAAGATATCATAGACTGAGAGGTCAAAGTTGAGTGCGGAGAGGGCAAATACTCTATCACTACTGTTTATGCTGAAGCGTTCGTTCATATCCAGAATGGTATTAATTGCTCCCCGGTGATCGATCATGACTCCCTTTGGTAGGCCAGTTGAGCCGGAAGTATAGATCACATAGGCCAGATCATCAGGACTCTGTACAGATTCTAGATCGGAGATATCCTTCTCATCTAGATCAGGGCTATCGACATATATCCGCTTTAGGTCTTCTGGCCATTCAATCATTCTATCAATCCACGACTGGGTCAACACAAATTCAACTTCTCCGTGGCCCAGAATATACCTTAAGCGCTCTTTGGGCAGACTGGCATCGATCGGTAGATACGCCGCTCCCGACTGTAAGACTCCAAGGACGGCAACCACTTGCTCCCAGCCTTTTTCCATCACTACCCCAACAAGCTGATTGGGACGAACGCCCTCCTCTCGTAGTTGATAGGCCAGTTGGAGTGCTCTATTATATACCTCTTTGTAGGTTAAGAGACGGTCTGCAGAGATAACAGCCAGCTGGTCAGGACGCTGCACAACCTGATCGAGAAAGAGCGTGTGCAGCAGCTTGTCCGAAACAGGTGCCTCTGTTGCATTCACCTCTGCCAACAAGGTACGTTGCTGCTCTGGTAGCAAATGCCGGACTGGCTCAGACCAGCTTTCCTCCATACTGGCAAGGCGTTGGAGCAACTCACAGTAAGCTCCAAACATAGCATCAATGAGGCCAGCAGGGAAGATAGCATCAACAGACTGCCAGTGGAAAACAAGTTCTCCTTCCGTCTCAAGTACTTGATGATCCAACCACACCTGAGGCGTCTGACTTACACAGTAGAGCGTTTTTCCCCAAGGCGGCGGAGAGGGACTGGCTGTATCCTGAATAAGCAGACTGGTGAAAACAATCGGCATGACCGCCTTGATACCTTCTCCCTGCATCTTGGCCAATTCTCTTAACACTTGTATCCCACTGTAATAAGAATGATCCAGATCATTCCACAACTGCTCTTGGACACGTTTGGCACGGTTTTCAAAAGTATCAGGAGTTGTATTATCAATAGCAAGCACCAGCAGGGAAGTAAAATCACCGACAATCTCATTTACTTGAGGATGCAATGGTAAACGATTAAATGTACTCAAATTCAGGCCAAAGCGAGCTGTTTTACTCCATGTAGCAATGATCTCCGCGAATGCGGTCAACAATACACCAGAAGGCGTCAGTCCGATCTTTCCCGCATGAGCTTTCAGCCGTTGCCAGTGCTCTTTATCCAGCCTTGCCTCTCGATGAACAAAGCGTGGTTGTTCTAAGGGCGCAATCACCGAAGGTGACACGGTGAATTGGGCTTCTACCAATTGACCATAAATGGCGAGCGATTTATCGCCATGGGTAGGGACCTGCAGGCTACCATCAAGCTTCGCGTCCGCCAGAGGAAGGTCAGGAGCAGGAGGTAAAGAAGAGAGACGCCCAAGCCAATATTCCCGAGAGTGTTGGTACAATGCGGAGTTCTGAAGAGATGCTTCAGCTAGCACATAATCGCGGAATGAGAGGTCTGGTGCGGACAGGGAGAGATCCGGTTCATGGTACAAACGGATGAATTCCTGGATTAGCGTATTCATGCTCCATGCATCAACAAATATCGATTCTATACTCAGATGCAGGCGAACATGTCGCTCATCTAACCGTGAGACCCACAGCTCAAATGCGGGCCACTGTTCGACAGGTAAAAGCTGATGGTCCAGAGTTCGTCGGATCTGTCCCAACCGGCTTGCTTGCTCTTGAGAATTTTGTCCACGCAAATCAACGATCTTCATTTCGAAAGGGGGAACCTGTTCCAGGATCTGTTGCTGTCCATCAGGTAAGAGAATGGCTCGCAACATATCATGCCGCTCGATCAAACGTTGCAAGGCTTGATTGAAACGATCTAAGTCCAAGTCAGTCGCTTCCACTTCTATGTACCCATGATTGCCAACATTACCAATTTCAAAAGCAGCATGCCGCCCTACCCAGTAGGCCTGCTGAACATCAGTGATAGGAAAGGGCTCATAGCGCCGCTCGGGATCAGGCTCAATGCGTGGTAGTTCAGGATCATCGTATACCCTTTGGGTGTCGCGTCCTTTGGATCCTCCTCCAGCAACGTTTTCCTGAGAACCTTTCTTTTGAGTGATGAACTCTGCACAAGCAGATGGTGTGGGTGTCTCTAAAAGATCTTTGAGGGCCATTTCTACGTGGAATATAGCTCGTATGTGTACCAGAAGTTGCATAGCGAGCAGGGAATGTCCACCTAATTCAAAGAAACTATTGGAGGCACTCACATGTTCCAATCCCAGGACCTCTGCCCAGAGTTCTGTCAATACCTTTTCTATAGAGCGCCCGGCAATCTCAATCTTGCTCGTATGTCTCACTTTGGATGGATCGGCGGAGCGTTCTTCAGGAGGCGTACTGATTTCCTCAACATCCAACCAATCGGGCCAGAGCCGTTCGCGCTGCCAGGAATATGGAGGCAAGCTGACACAATGACATTCCTCTTCTCGATAAAGCCTAGACCAGCCAATCTCATGCCCCGAAGTATAAAGTATCTTAAAGGTTTCTAAATGGGCAGGAATACTCTCAGTGGGCGCGAGGTATTGATAGTCAACTGGGCCCCCTACCGATGGCGATAAATCGCCGGGTGATCCACCACCCAAATGGTGCACGGCGGGCAATTTATTGCCTGTGATGTAGAAATCTGATTTATCGTGCCCTTGTTCCTCGAGATACAGGCGGAGTGCCTCTGCGGCCTCTTGTGGTGAGCGGCCTGCAACAACCAAGCGATGGCGATGATGCGTTCGACGCACACTAGCAGAGTAGCAAATGTCTCGCCAGGAAGCGGCAGTATCGGTGGCATGGGCCAGCAGGAAGTCTCGATAGGCCTCTGCCAACCCATAAAGAGCCTGCTCGCTCCGGGCAGACAAAGGGAGAAGGCGATAGACCTCTTTATCGTCCTCATCGTCCTCAGAATGCATTTCATCACTCATGGAGGAAGGATAGGCAGAGAGGACAGCATGCGCATTCGCACCAGTGAATGCCAGTGTCGTTACTCCAGCAATCCCTAAAGGGGACACGGTTGGTGTTCCTGCTTTCTCAGGCCAGGGCATGCTGGTCTGAGGGACAGCTAAATGCAGATCGTCAAGTGGAATATCCGGGTTGGGTGTCTGGAGATTCAATGTCGGAGGGATTTCTCGGTGATAGAGTGAGAGCGCAACTTTGATCATGCTAGCAATGCCCGATGCGGCTTCCAGATGGCCAATATTTGTTTTGACTGATCCTATGAAGCAGGGATGAGTACGTTCTGGAGGTATTCCAAGTATAGCGCCCACAGCCTTTGCTTCAACGGCATCGCCACGCTGAAATCCTGTCCCATTTAGTTCAACATAATCGACCTCAAACGGATTGACACCCGCTTTATGATAGGCTTCTCGTAACAATGCCTCCTGTGCCATCTGACTAGAAGCAATGATCCATTCGTTGTGTCCGTTGTGATTGACCGCTACTCCACGAAGAAGTGCATATACTCGATCAGATTTTCTTACTTGAGAGAGAGGCTTGAGTATAATAACGCCTGCGCCTTCACCTCGCACATAGCCATCAGCTTGAGCATCAAGAGTCTTGCTGCGCCCTTGAGGAGAGAGGAGCCTTGACTTGGACTCCATAATCATGCTTTCGGGCGATAAAGTAAGACTTACACCACCTGCAAGTGCAAGGCTTGCCTCTCCTGTCCACAAACTCTGGCACGCGAGATACACAGCGGCCAGTGATGAGGTACACATGCTATCAACTGAAACACTCGGACCTTTGAGATCAAATACATAAGAAAGACGATTTGCAGCAAAGCCACTTGCGTTGCCCATCGCTGTATATTCATCTATCTGTGACCAGTTGCGAGTTTGTAAACGCAGATAGTCACTCCAGCCGATTCCAATCGAAACACTAGTTCGACTGCCAGCTATCTCCTCTAGAGGGAGTCCTGCATCCTCCAATGCTTCCCATGCCACTTCCAGTAACAGACGGTGTTGGGGGTCCATAGAGGCCACCTCGCGAGGCAGCATACGAAAGGCTTGCCAATCAAACCGATCGACCTGATCAAGAAAGCCTCCCCAGCGGCTTACCATTTTTCCGGGTAACGTCGAGTCTGGATCATAGAACTTTCTGACATCCCAGCGATCGGCAGGAACTTCGCGGATCGCATCTTTTCCCTCACACAGGAGGGCCCAGAACTCCTGTGGATTGTGCGCTTGTGGGAAACGACATCCCATGCCGATAATGGCTATCGGCTCCCGTTGAACATCTTGCATGGTATTTCTTCCTAATTAAACTCACATCCATGCGTTACAACTCTATTTTATTTTTTCCTGTAACGTCTCAAAGAAGCTATCTAGCCCTAGGCGGACTGAGCAGGCATATATACCAGTACAAGTTCGGCGATAGAAGATATACTGGTAAAAGAGTCAGCAACGATTTCACTTGTAGGAATATCAACACTAAACTGCTTGCGAATAAAGCTCAATAGTCTTACTATTTCCAGAGAGTTGATAACTCCCCATTCGAGCAGTTGTGTCGTTTCATCCAAACCAATATCTTTGCCCCCCAGGACATCTTGAGCAATATATCTCTTGAGTTGTTCAATAACGGCGAGTTGTTGCATATCATACTCCTCTTTTTCATATTTATATATGATGCAGTAACGCAAAACGATCAGTTTTGCCATTTCTCATGCGTGGAAGTGCTGACAGAGTGTGCACCTCATCCACGATCATGTAACGGGGTAAACGCTCAGCACAATGTCGCTTCATCTCTAAGAGCGAAGGAACCACTCCATTGGCTGGGACGACGAATGCTACTAAACGGGCTTCTAGGCCTGTGCCTGTGACGGTTACAGCCGCCTCGTGGATAGCCGGATGGTCCTCAAGTGCTGCTTCAATATCGCCAAGCTCAATGCGGTGACCACGGACTTTGACCATCTGATCGCGACGACCAACGTACACATAGTTCCCATCTTCCTGCAATTGCACCAAATCGCCAGTCGCATACGGTTTATCTCCATAAGCTGATTGCCCCCAGTAGCCAACCATGACCGTCGGGCCAACCACCATCAGTTCCCCTTCTTCTCCTGCCTGAGCAATAGTGCCGTCCTCTTTTTGTGCCCAAACACGATCACCGGAGCAGGCTTTCCCAATGGGGACCGGTTTATTCCAGCTCTCTGGGAGATGCGTCACTTCATAGTAGGTGCAAACATTGGTCTCCGTCGGGCCATAGAGATTGAAAAAGTGCACTGCATGACCATAATGTTGATAGAGTCGACGCAAATGCTTGATAGGAAATGATTCACCCGCAAAAAGAATAGCTCGCAGAGAGAGAGAAGGAACATCTAATAATCTCCCTTGCTCTATCATCAGGATGAGCACCGATGGGACAGAATACCACATCGTGATGGCCTCTTGTATGAGAAAGCTAACAAGGTGCTCAGGGATGTAAGAGGCTTCATCGGGAATGAGATAGGTCGCAGCTCCAGCATGAAAAGCCACATACAGATCAAGCACAGACAGATCGAAGTGGAACGGAGCATGATTGGCAAAGCGATCAGCAGTTGTCGCATCCAATGTTTGGGACGCCCACTCCACAAATGCGAGCGCATTGCGGTTACTAATGCAAACCCCCTTTGGTTTCCCAGTTGAACCAGAGGTATATAAAATGTAGGCGATATCATCAGCAAGCGCGGGTTCTTGTACCCTTGTGCTGGGAAGTGTCAGAAGATCATCCCAATGAATTCCAGGCCCTTCGCCATCTAAACAGAGACACGCGACATGTTGAAGATCACCTGTTAGCGCAGCCTGTCCTCGTCGCTGCGTCGTCACCAGAGCACGCATGTCACAATCCTGTACGATCGTACGAATACGCGCGGTAGGGCTCAGCGGATCAAGAGGCACATAGATGGCACACAGGCGCAGCACTCCCTGCATGGCAGCGACTGCATATGCAGATTTTCCGAGCCAGATCCCCACACGATCGCCACGACGAACTCCAAGTTTAGCGAGCGCGTGTGCGAAACGGTTCGCTAAATCATCGAGTTCACCATAAGTCAAACTCGTATCAGGATCTTTCACAGCTAATGCATCTGACATCTTCTGTGCACTCTGTACTACAAGATCTCGTAAAATCATAATCCCAACTCACTTGCAATAATATCGCGCTGCATTTCAGATGTTCCTGAAAAAATGGTCGACGGAATGGCATCGCGCAGCATTTGCTCTATCCCATGCCCACAGTTAATCCCAGTGGAACCGTGAATATGAATGGCATCAAGCCCTCCCATCACGGCCGCTTGGCTCACTGCTAGTTTGGCTAAGGAAATATCTAACAGAGCGTCCTGCCCTTGATCAAAGCGCCAGCACGCACGATAGAGCAAGAGGCGAGCCGCTTCAAGTCGCACCTTCATATCGGCAAGGCGGTGGGCAATAGCCTGATGCTTTCCTAATGGTTTGCCAAACTGGCGTCGCTCCTTGGCATAGGTGATAGTCCGCTCCAGCTGACGCTCCATTTGTCCTAGATACCCAGCAAACAGACAAGATCGTTCCCATTGCATCGACTGTTTGAATATCTGTGAGCCTTGTCCTTCTTTGCCAATTCTATTGGCAACAGGCACACGACAAGCATCAAAGGTAATGCAACACGCTGGCGTACTCGTTAATCCCATCTTCCGAAATGGTTCGCCAATGCTCAAACCTAGAGTATCCTTCTCAACAACGAATGCCGTAATCCCCAGATACCCATGAGCAGGATTTGTTATGGCATAGACCACAAAAAGATCAGCGACAGGACCATTGCTGACATAGCTTTTCTGGCCTTCTAATACATAGGAATCACCATCAAGCACAGCACGAGTTTTCAAAGCAAAAACATCAGATCCAGCTTTTTCTTCAGTAATAGCATTAGCTCCTATTCTTTTTCCAGAGCATAAATCATACAATATTCTATTCCTCATTAATTCATCCCCATATTCCACAATTGGCATAACACAGGCAAAAAGATGAGCAGACACCGAGAAAACCAGTCCCATATCCTCACAACCACGCCCAAAGGCCTCAATAGCCCGCGCCGTTGTGAGCGCATCATACCCACATCCGCCGTAGCGGGTTGGGACACTCAATCCCAGCAGCTTCAAATCTCCACACAGGAGCCATTGGGCACATGTCCAGGGTTGATGTGGATCAGTATCTCCAGCATTCAGTTTGTTTTGCACTAGAGACAGAATGCGGTCGTAGAGTTCATTCTGCTCCTGCGTCCAAGAAAAATCCATTTGGGAGTCCTTTAAATTACAAATGCAAGTCCGAGGGCGGTTGTATCGACAATTATCTATTCATGACATGATTGGCTCCAAAAGCACAACACCCAAAGGGTGCACGGTGAATTAGTCCCCTACCTTCACTCGCAATGAATTGTGAGCGATTTATCGCCATCGGTAGGGACCTCAGTATTACTATCAATATTCGCATCCTCCTGATTTATTGCGTCTGAGCGGTATCCCAGAAGGGGTAAGACAAGCCTGGCGCCTAATGAGAACATATACAGGATCAAGCCAATATCACCGAGCGTTTGCAGTGTTGGAAGTGTATTCACTGGAAACAACTCTGACTCAAGATTGGGCCAGAGAGCACCTAGAAGTGATGGTCCCATGCCAATCCTATCAGGATTTCTCCAATCACCCACTGCTGACCGATTCGCCCGCTCAGGTGACCAAAAAGCTGAACGACTAGCGAGATCACTATCAATTGGAGCAAGATTTGCCCTGTAAGCATTGCACCTCCCAGAGATATTTCCATCGGGATCACGTTCCATGTCTGCCAGTCAACCCCTAAAGGGGCACGGCAGACCAGGCAGCTCGTTAAAAGACTGGCTTAAAAGCATCAGCAGTCAATTCACCTAGATAGTGATGCCAGATATGATTTTCATTCTGCTCCACCTGACTTACAATGTCCTTCATCAGCCTAAGCACTTCCGGCTCATCCTCATCGTAGACATCTCCCTGGAGCAACTTGAGCATATCCTGACGATAGCGCTTGTCATGCACAAAGGCGGTAAAGAGCACATTTAGCCGATAGTACACGGAGATAAATTCATACCAGTTTTTGGTTCCTCGGCGTAACGTCGTCTCGAAGGTCCTGAAGCTCTCCTTATTGAAGTGTCCTGTCTCAGCAGCTCGGAGAATATCTACACTAGCAAAGCGAGCACTGTTGAGAGCAATACTGACTCCCGTTGAAAAGATGGGATCGACAAAACGAGCAGCATCCCCAACTAACACAAAGTTATCTCCGCAGATCTGCTTCATCGCATAGCTATAATCCCCCTCACTCGCCAAAGGGCGAATTTGTTTGGCTGCTCTCAACCCCGAAGCTAGTTCTGGACGGCTCTCTAGACAATTCCAGAAGAATTCCTGGCGCTCTTGTTTAGACCGAGCAAAATGCTTTTTTTGTGTGACAACACCAATGCTGGTGATGGTTTCATTAATTGGAATTTGCCAGACCCAAGAGTTTGTAAGCGGGAGAAAATGGACAAAGATATATTCAATCTGGGAAGGATCACGCGCTAGAAGGCTACGATCATAGCCTTCAAACCAGGTATGCAAAGCATACTGATCAAAGACCCGATCCTGAACGCGGAGTTTGAGCTGGTTTCCCAATAGTGTACGTCGTCCGCTTGCATCAACAACAAGACGCACCGCAGTATTAACATCTTTCTTGCCTATCGCAAAGTGAATCTGTAGCGGCCCTTGCTCTGAAAAATCAACGCTCTGGACCTGCACGCCCTCATAGACTGTTGCCCCCAATTGGTGAGCATGCAGCAAGAGCATCTGGTCAAATTTACCCCGATCCACATGAAAGGTATAGTTGCGATCCACCCCTGGTTGCTCCCGCTCCTCAAACCTTACACCAGCATAGCAATCGGCTTCTAGGCCTTCAAAACTATGAGTATACACAGGGCTTTTCTCACTCGATGTCCAGGCAGCTCCATACTTCCTGGGAAATCCTGCTTGGTCCATCTGCTCAAGAAAACCAATCTCTTTAAAGACCCGCGTTGACGAGGGGACTAATGATTCTCCTACATGTGGTCGCGGGAACAGCTCACGTTCAAATACCACACAGGAGAGACCTGCTTTGGCTAGGTAGGCCGCTGTAGCAGCTCCTGCAGGGCCACCACCGATAATACCGACATCAAAGTCAAATTGGAACATCTCTGTCTCCTTCAAGCAAGTGTTATAAGTAGCAGAAACTAATGGAGTGTAATACCAGCAAACATTCCCTCTCTATATTGATCTGTGAGATCGAAAAATAATGATCGAGATGTATCTTGTTCTCATGTTCAGGGTAATGCATTTTATATGGGTTGAGCCTGACTTCTACAAGGCATTAAAGAGATCCTGAGAGATAGCCTGTGACAGAGCAGCCTGCTCCTTATGGATAAAGAAATGGTCACCCTCGAAGAAGCGCAAGCGAAAGAGTCCAGATGTCTGCACACGCCAAGCGTTAATCTCATCATGGGGAACCTCAGGATCTTGCAACCCACCAAAGGCTGATATAGGAATTGGTAGGGGTTTGTCATTAATATATTCATATGTATCACATAAGGCAAAATCAGCTCTCAAAAGAGGTAACAATAACTGCAAAAATTCCTCATTTTGCAATAGCTGCTCCGACATTCCCTTGAGCTGACGTAATTTCTCAATAAATTCTGGCTCTGGCAAATGGTAGGTTGGAGGATCTGGATCTGGAATCTGGGGAGCAGAATGCCCTGACACAAACAGGTACACTGGCATGTTGCGATATTCCACTTGACGTAAGTAACGAGCAAGTTCGAAGCTAATGAGTGATCCCATACTATGACCAAAGAAAGCATATGGCATATCCAGGTATGGCAACAGTGCTGGACCCAGAACATCAAGAAGTGAAGGCAGATTGGCAAAGGGACTTTCCAATAACCGATCCTCTCGACCAGGTAACTGCACAGAACAAACTTCTATATCCTGAGGCAGATGCTCTGACCACGTGCGAAAAATAGATGCTCCGCCTCCAGCATAAGGGAAACAGAATAAACGTACGCGAGCCTGTGGCTTGCGCTGCCAATATTGAAGCCAAGAGCTAGCCTTTGTAGCCATTATCATCTATATACTTTCTAGCAGTAGTAAAGGACTTTCCTTTTCTTCTTCATGTCCGTAAACATATCACAGATCTTTCGGTATCCCGAATTTTAACGTTGTCTTACAAAAATCTTGTCTCAATCTGGTAAGCAACACTTTGCTATTACTGAAGGAGCATGGCTTCTCGTTGGTACAATCTCTCAACGAGCTACATTGGTATGAGGGGTAAACTATATCCCAAATGGATGGTGCTATATTCCCAACTACAATGAGAATATTAAATTCCCCGCAACATTTTATACAAATATCTAAAGCTCTATCTGCTTGTATTTGATATCTTGATCTGGTACTTAAGTTTCTTGAGGTGTTACTGTTTAGGCAAGAAAGAGGTGCTGTGATGAAGCTTGATAGGCTTGATTATTCTAAATGTTCATGATATAGGGACTTTGTACAATACCTTTCTTCAGCTACTCAGAAGACATGCACATTCCCAAACACTTCTTTAAGTATACTCACAGTAGAGCTTTTATGCAATACTCCATTGGGGTATTTTTTACTAGAACTATGGGGTATAGAATGGCTAACCTTTGTAGTATCTGATATACTCTACAGTAGAAGGGAAATAATTACTATTCTAGAGAAAGATATTGGTAATGAATGGCAACAACGAAGCAAAAGCAGTAGTCACCCAAAAATGTTGCCAAGTGAGGTATGTTTATGGAGCTAAAAGTTTTAATAGCTGCGTCCTCTGATATTCTTCGTGCAGGGTTACGCACAGTACTTACTGAGGACAAGCATGTAGTCCAAGTGTATGAAGCTGCAACTAAGGAGGAGTTCCTAACTCAACTTCATTCTAAATCTCCAGACTTCATCGTGATAGACCAAGCGCTTATCACAGATATGGCATTTCTTCCACGTGGACATTTCGTTATCTTAGCAGCAAAACTCGATATAGACATCTTACAAGCAGCTTACAAATACGGTGCATGCGGCTATCTCCTGGAAAATACTTCAGCGGAACTACTACGCGCCACACTTTACTTGCAAAACGGGTCTTTCCTGATAGAGCCTACTATAGCCTCTTACACCATGGATTATTTCTTGCATGGCCTACGCTTCACGATAAATGATGAGTTACTCTCCCCAAGAGAACGAGAAGTTGTCAGGCTATTACGCAATGGCATTGATAGACGCACAATTGCCAAGCAGCTCTGCATCAGCGAAACTACGCTTAAAAAACATATACAGCATATTAAGAATAAAAGCAATAGCCATTCAAGAAAAATACTTGAAATAGCGAAGTAAAGCTGTCAGAAACAAATAGAAGTTCTCTGACAAGAGGTGAGATAAATAGACTTAAGGGGAAAAGGCCACGGTGCTGGCTGGACCTATAATTAATTGGTGATAGATTACTCCCATCTGTTCAGGTGAATAGGGCATCTGATGATCCAACCACCACTGGATGAGCGAGATGGATTAGGAGCATAGGGCCTCGCCTTGACTTTTCGTAAGTTATGATATACAGTATATCATAAGATCTTTGGCCTATCAAAATATCACTGGTATATCATATCAGTGGTAAAAAGAAGTGCAGGTGTTCTATGTCCATCACACCGCAAGCCAATTCAACACAAGCATCGACAGAAACGCCCACACAATGCCCGGTTGAGCACAGTTCGTTGTCATACCAGAAAACCTCGCGTTGCACAAAGACGAGCCTAACCTCCCTCGAGCGTGATGCTCAAGGTATCTGGCAGGTGTATGGCTTTGAAGAGGCCAGAGCAATTTTACGTAGCAATGCTACGAAGCAGGCTGGGTTTAGTGCAGAACGGCTGACAAAGCTCCCCGGAATAACCAATGAACCCGTTCTTTTTATGGAGGGCAAGGCCCATCAAGAACAGCGCAAACACACGGCGCGTTTCTTTACTCCCAAAACTGTCAGTTCCAACTATCGGCAATTCATGGAAACTCTGGCCGCTCAGCTCGTCAACGATTTCAAACGTAAGAAACGGGGTGATTTGAGCCAGTTGAGTCTGATACTGGCTGTGCAGGTCGCTGCCCAGGTGATAGGAATAACAAATAGTCGCCTTGCAGGTATGGACAGAAGACTGGATGCATTTTTTCACCAGAAGATACCATCTCATGAGAGCACACCGCATTTGGGATGGAACCTTCTCGACAGGCTACGCCAACTGCCCCAGTATTGGCACCTCCTTGCCTTCTACTGGTTGGATGTCCAACCAGCCATTCAAGCTCGCAAGCGTCAGGCTCAGGAAGATGTCATCTCACACCTGCTCTCACAAAACTATACCAACGCTGAGATACTGATCGAATGCGTCACCTACGCTGCGGCAGGCATGGTCACGACCCGCGAGTTTATCTGCATTGCGGCCTGGCATTTTCTGGAACACCCTGAATTGCATGTACGCTACTTAAGCGCTCCTGAAGAGGAAAGATTGGAGATGCTTCACGAGGTACTGCGCTTAGAGCCAATAGTTGGAAATCTCTATCGCCGTGCCACTGCAGATATCCCCCTCGAAAGCCAAGGCATGCAGGTCATCATTCCTGAAGGTGATTTGATTAATATTCATATCTATGCAGCCAATACAGATGAAACGGTGGTCGGAGAGGAGCCTCTCGCGCTCTGCCCTGGTCGAACAATACACGGAGAGCGCATTCCTTCGATGATCATGGGATTTGGTGATGGCCATCACCACTGTCCAGGCTCATATCTCGCCATCCAGGAAGCCGATATCTTCTTACACCGCCTCCTGGCTCTTGACACTCTGCACATAGAGCATTCCCCTACGCTCAACTGGAATCAGCTTACCACGGGCTACGAAGTTCGCAATTTTCTTATTGCACTCGGATAAGAACGAGTAGCCCTCTTCCTTATAGAAAAAGGCCTTTCCTACTCATTAATCTGCTGTTAGAAGTGATCCAAGCAAGTGCACCAGCACGTATTATCGATGTCAGTTCTGATTCACAGGAAGGGGTAAGGAGTTCTTGCCCTGAAACATCGCACAAAATAAAGGAGAAAAATAAGATGGCATCGCTTGCATCGGCTTTTCCTATTCTATCAGGTAAGATAGAGCAATGGAAACATTTCTGCCAGGAGATGGTAGGACCTCGCCACAGTGCGTACGAAGCATCCCGGAGACGTCTGGGGATTACCAGGGAGGTTGCCTATCTGCAACAGACTCCACAAGGAGATCTAGCCGTAGTTTACGTCGAGGCGCAAAATATCCCACGGGTCTTTGAGGGATTCGGCAGTTCGCAGGATCCGTTTGATGCCTGGTTCCGCGAACAGGTGAAGCAAATTCACGGCGTTGACTTCTCGGAGCCCCTACCAGGCCCACTCCCCGAAGCCATCGTCGATTGGCGCGTGAGTTAATATACCTCTGGTAAACCTTGGAGCTTGTTCAAGAGGAAGAGGGCTAGTATCCACTCTAGCCTTCTTCACTACCCCCCTTTTCAAATGTACAACTTCCCCACCCTTCTGCCTTTACCGTCGCACCAGGTTCTGTGCGAAGAGCGAGATCATCGCGGGATTGAAAGCCTCAAGATCCTTGGGGCTGCGACTCGTCACCCAATTGCGATCGTGTACCACCTGCTGGTCAACCCAGGTTCCCCCAGCGTTGCGAATATCATCCTGCAGGCTCGGCCAGCTCGTCAACGTTCGGCCCTTCACAAGACCTGCCGAGACCAGCAACCACGGCCCATGACAGATGACCGCGATCGGCTTACTACTGCTATCGAATTGCCTAGCAAAGTTCTGTGCCTTCGGGTTCATGCGCAGATGGTCAGCATTAACGGTGCCACCGGGAATCATCAACGCGCCAAAATCGTTGGGATTGGCCTGATCAAGGCTCATATCCGCTTGAAAGGTATCGCCCTTGTCCACATCATGGTTCATGCCCGTCAGTGGCCCAGAAACCGGCGAAATGAGCTTGACCTGCGCCCCCGCCTGTTCAAGCGCCTGTCTTGGCGAGGTCATCTCAACCTGCTCAAAGTAATTGAAGACGATGATGGCGACATGTAGGCCATCCAATCTGTTCCTTTGCATGAAAACACCCCTTTCTTGAACTTTTTTCACTCATTGATGAACCGTAGTTCCATGGTAGATACGTAGACAACCTGGCAAATGGTGACACAGCATATTACGGATTGCCTGTGATTGATCCACTCTGGCAAAGTATAGATATAGCGCTTTTAGACGTTGCAAAGGGCATCTTCAAAGTGGTCAAACAGATAAATATGAAAAAGTACTCTCCAGCGTCCCATACCTTGTCAAATCTATCAAAATAGGAATGTCTTCTGGAAGGTCTGCAAATGGCTCAGGGGGAGAGGGTAGCCAATGCAGGAGCAATTGGGTCTCGCCAAAGAACGCTTGAGGCACCGCAAAAAGGTTCTTACCCAGTGTTTTGCCCAAGCTGGCTACTCTCTTTAGATCTTTCTACGAAGGTCTATAGCATTTTTCCAGTGATCTGTAGTACACTTCATGAAAGCCTCAGGACAGTAAGAAAAGCTGGTTTAAGTATCATATTTTAAGGGAGATACACATATGGCAACGTTTTCCGAACTCTTAACACGCGGGATCTTTTTACGCTGTCCCGTCTGCGGCAAAGGCAAATTATTTCGTAGCGCCTTTGGTATGCATAAACAATGCCCGGTGTGCCACTTTACATATGAGCGGGAAGAGGGCTACTTCACCAGTGCAATCGCCATTGATCTGGTAGTGAGTGAACTGATTGTGACAGCCATCGCTCTTCCTCTGGCGGCAAATCCCCATATACCTATCGTTCTGGCTCTCGTGTGGTGCGTTCCTCTAGCCGTGCTGCTCCCCATCATTTTCTACCGACATAGCAGAGGCCTCTGGATGAGCATGGATCACTTTCTGCATCCTGCTCTAGGCAGCGGATTCTCCCATCAACCTCCCTCTGCAGAACCTCAGAGACCATTTGACAGGCCGCAAAAATAGCATATCGAAGCGTATGGCTTGCATTAGCCCACCATTTTGTGATTAAATGCAGGAAGCATGACAGATCAATACGCAAAAGACACTGCACAACAACGTACCTACCGAGCGTTTGCAGCCCTGCTCGCCGGAGATGATGAGGCTATCGACCTAGTACAGGCCGCACTGCTTATCGCCAGCACGCAATATCCAGACCTCGATATGGCCTACTATACCGCACAACTTGATAACCTTGCACGGCGTGTGAGGACAGAACTCGCGTTACCGACTCCTGATCTTCAGCCTGCCTTACCAGAAGAGACCGAGATCCTACACGTCATCGACGCCATGAACAAGGTACTCTTCGAAGAAGAGCATTTTCATGGCAACCGGGACGATTACCACAATCCTAACAACAGTTTTCTGAATAAGGTCTTGGAAGAGCACGCTGGCATTCCCATTACCCTCTCCCTCATCTACGCAGAAGTTGGCAGGCGTGTCGGCGTTCAGATTGATGGCATTGGCATGCCCTATCACTTTCTCGTACGCTGTCACTTGTCTTATGGCTTTATTTACATTGATCCCTATGAGGGGGGGCTGCAGATGAGTGAACATAGCTGTCGGGAGCGCATTCGTCAGATAGCACAGCACCGCATCAAATTTCACTCCCAGTGGCTCGAACCCTCCACTCGCCGACACTGGCTGATGCGCATTCTCAACAACCTGAAAAGAATCTATATCAATCAGGATGATTTCGACCGCGCACTTACCACATGCGACCTTCTGATCATGCTTAACCCCCGGGCTGCTGAGGAGTGGCGAGATCGTGGTCTCATCCACCTCCAACTCAAACGCTACTCGCGTGCTACCAAAGATCTGAAAGTGTACACAGAACTTGCGCCTGAGGCTAGTGATCGTCACGAAATCCTCAACTACATCAAAACAGCACGCCAGATGCTAGCAATGCTCAATTAGTGTACTATCCTATCCTTGGAAATCTGGCGACTCTTCAACTGGTAACCCTTCCATTTGCATTATTTTCAGTGCATTTGTCGTAGGGCAGGGACCAGGGCGCAGAATATAGTCAAACTCCAGACGACCATCGATCACCTCTTCCCTAAAGTGATAGTTCTTGACGTGTGGCAGTACATCGGCCAGCTTGACTAATTCCAAATCATGCGTCGAAATCGCTCCCACACAGTTGCGACCAACTATCGCTCGCACATAAGAACGCCCGCCAATTAACCGTTCGCGATTGTTGGTCCCTTTGAAGATTTCATCCACTAGGAAGAAGACAGGCAATTGATCCGGCTCCGCAAGTGCGTCCAGTAGAGCACGTAGACGCTTCACCTCAGCATAGAAATAGGAATAGCCGTCAGTTACCGAATCAGTCACGCGAATACAGGTGAAGAGCCGGAAGAGCGAAGTCTGGAGCATACTCGCGTTCACTGGTCCACCAGCATAGGCCAAACAAAGATTGACGCCGAGCGTACGCAAAAAGGTGCTCTTGCCAGCCATGTTTGAGCCAGTGATAATGATCGCTTCTCCTAGTTCGTTGATAGTGAAATCATTGGTCACTTTCTTCTCATCCGAGATCAGCGGATGTCCCAGGTCCTTGCCACAAAAAAGTGTATCATTCTTTGATTCAGATTGAGCTACGGGCTCGACATCTGGCAGTTGATATTCAGGATTGAGATAGGCAAATGACGCCAGCGAGCAAAGTGCCTCCAGTTCAAACCAGGTATCAAGCCAGATAGGCAGGTGCTCGGCAAGCTGTTTTTTACACTCGATCAGGCGATAGGCGCAATAGTAATCCCATGGCAGCAGTACATTGACAGGTAGCCAGAGAAATGGATTCTTGCGCAACATTGCAGCAGCAGCAACGCGTGCAGTTCTCTTCAAAAGCTGTGAAGGACCACGCTGACGGTCTCGGAAGAATGGCTCACAGAAGGCCTTGAGTTGCTGGTGTTTGCCATAGGGATATGTCTCCAGGTAGGAGAAAATGCTGCTGAGTGTGGCAAAGCCATAATGTACATAGTTGGCATCTTCCAGGACCTCGCGCTTACCCCCTGTTGTCATCAACAGAACTAGCGAGGCTAGCAGGCAGTAGAGCCAGATGGGCTGCATCCGCCAATACGAAAGTAGATCCAGTACGAAGAACAACACCGCCAGAATGTTCAGCGCAGATGCTCCCCATAACAACAGACGCACCTGGCGTGCTGAGGATACCGGAGACTGCGCATTGAGCCATCCCAGCAGCCGTTTGCCTTCTAACTCTTTCGTTACCCGCGATGATGCAAGCAGTGATTTGAGGATCAACTTATCGCGAAAGAGAGTCAAAGGGGTCAACTCGCGTACCAGATCTTGCCGTTTACGGATCGTCGCTAGATCAGGTGTCATGTTCAGCAGCCAGTCACGTAAAAGCTGACTCCCTTCACAAGAGATGGCAGTATTGAGTAATTGGTGAATTGAGCGTTTTCCAGTAATATCCAGATCATATTCAAAGGGATGTCCCTCGGGTGAAGCACCAGAGTACGCTTCAGGAATATGCTCCCAGTCCAGTTTTATACGTGCTACATGCGCAGCTTTAATGTGTCGCCAGATTGTATGCATGGCAATACTGTGATCGAGTCGACCATGATAGTACGCGACGATGCCAAAAGCGGCCATGGTAATCACCGCCAGTGGCAAGGCTAGCCACCAAGCAACGGCAATGAGCATAACTAGACTGAGGCCAAGGCCAGCGAAAAAGATAAAGACTCGTATCCAGGAATAGCGGTTACTACGCGGCTCTAGAGCCCCGATACGCGTCTCTAAACACCTAATCTCTCTCTCCAGCAGAAGTAGGCGCTTCTGTTTTTTATTCACAACAACACTATATCCTTTGTAGCTCATATATATTTCATTCACAACTATCAGTCTAACACCCGGAGACAAATTGTAACAAGAAGGAAAGAAGGCGGTACAAGCTGGGATTAGGTGAGTATTGGCCTGACCATCGTTTTTCCATGGTGAAAAACATGGCTAGGCTTCTTGTAGCATACACATTACATCTACACAAATTGCTTCCCGTTCTCACAGTATATTGTTAGTCGTCTTCTCTCCGTGAACTTGCCACTCCAATACTCTTTTTCATGCAGAACCATTGGGTGTAGGAGAAATGGGAGCAGCATTAAAAGCTTGCAGCCATATGGTACCATATGCTAGAGATTAGTAATTAGAAAGGGTACACATGACCGCCTACGATATTTCTGAAATTAGCAATCTTTATCAAACTGCTCAAGAGTCATATATCCAAGGGAAATTTGAAGAAGCTTTGCAATATTGTAACAAGGCACTCCTCCAGTTTGAAGCAGTGAAGAATCCTAGTAGTGACGTGCAGTTTAGACTTCTACGGCTGATACTTGCCATCGCCAATAATGGGTGGAGAGGATTAAATATTCTCCCAGGCGGTTTAATGGTTCGTGATTTGTTTGAACGTGCGGAGGCTGTTGCTCAGCAATCTCAGGCTAAAGCGCGAATAGCACAGATTCTACAGATGAAGGGAATATGGCTCCTAGCAACGATAGGAGCTTCCAATGCAATTGAAACCTTGCAGGATGCATGGCGCCTTGCCAGAGCGTCAGACGATCGACTAACAGAATTCATCACCACTTATTCGCTTGGCCATCAGGTGTCCAAAGATAATCTGGATAATGGAATAGCGTTGCTTTACCGGGCACACGAGATCTATTCTATTTACGAGCAGGAGATTATTACCTCTGATCCTTCTCCAGAGATGATTGAATCTCGTCTCTATGCAGTAGCTGCACTCGGTATTAATGAATTTGACCGGGGCAATTACAGTAAAGCCTTCGCACTTCTAAGAGATAGCTTACACGAATATAACATTCGAGGATTAAAATTTGATTTACCTGTAATCTTGAATTTTTTGGCACAGGTTGAAATCGCTTCTGGTCATTTTGAGGAAGCGGAATCACACCTGAATCAAGCCATAGCTCAATTTGAAAATAGCAATATTCCTAACTCATGGAACGGCAACAATCTTGCCCTGCTAGGAAAGCTTTATATAGAATGGGGGCGCCTGGAAAATGCCACAAACCCCATAAGGCGCGGGTTACAAGAAAGTTGCACTACTCATAACGTCGATCTCATTTCGCTCGTGCGAAATTACTATGCCGAATACCTGATGCATCCTGGCAATAAACAACGGAATCTTGAGCAAGCAGCTACATTGCTTAACGAAAACTTGGCTGAGTGTCGTGCCTCAGCCATGCACCGTAGCGCGATTCTTGCTCTTTCCATGCTAGGACAGATTAGGCTGCAAGAGGAAAATTGTGACTCCGCGTTTGCTTTCAGTCAGGAGGCCGTCGAGTACTTGGAACAAATGGGGAGAATGCCTGCACTACGTTCTGAGGAAATTTATTACAACCACTACAAAGTGCTCAATGCGTTGGGTAACGAGAAAGAGGCACAAAAATGTCTCAAAAAGGCTTATGATCTCATCCATTACGTGCTCATTGATGACGAAAAGCTGTTTTTTGAACGTGTTCCACTGAACCGCTCTATCATTCAAGCTTATCAGAATCATTTGGGGAGATAGGATATATGGCAGGACATAACTTTCTTTCGTATGCACGCAGCGATGCAGCGGACATTGTTAAAAAACTCCACGATGATCTTGAAAAGCACGGATTTACCACATGGTTAGACATTATTGATATTACCTCTGGTGATTGGGATTATGCTATTGATGAAGGATTACGCAGCGCTCGTGCAGTGCTTGTGATCATGACACCTGGGGCTGTTGCATCGCTACAGGTAAAGTCTGAATGGAACGATGCGTTGAGTCGATACTTGCCGGTTATCCCACTGCTATTCCAGCTATGTCAAATACCACGTATTTTGCGCCTTTTCAACTACGTAGATTTCACCGAAAATTATGATGATGCATTCCAGCAATTAGTCACAGTTCTTGAAACGTTAGGAGGACATCATCTTCAATATTTGAAACAGACTCTTAGAGCACTCGAACTCGCTCAACAGGAATCAACAGATCCCCGACGCTTTCGCACCAAAATCGAAGATCTGCGCGACCGTATCAAGCATTGGGAAGTGCAGTACTCTGACCAAGACGAACGCATCAGCGCGGATTTGAAACTATATCGACAAGAAGTCAGCAAGGGTTTACCTGTTATTCAACAAGAGCGGGTTTTGCGTGTTGTTGGGCTGCGTCCTCTTGATGTGATCGAGTTTTTTAAGGATCGTGTCAAGGAGCGGCATATGGTTAGCCAACTGCTCGTCGACCCTCATAGTCGGTTGGTGAGTATTATCGGGCGCGGTGGGATGGGAAAAACTGCTATCGCTCGCATCACTCTCCATAACATTGAGCAGAGCCAATGGCAGCATACCGAGACCAGTCTTCCAGTAAATGGCATTGCATACCTGAGTACGATTACGACCGGTATTAGTTGGGAAAAAATATTTACATACTGTTCACGTATGTTTGATCCTGAAATTGCGACGAAATTGCAGCGCATCTGGGAAAACAGGCAGCTAGCCCTTGATGAGAAGATATCCCAATTGGTCACGGCATGCAGCAATGGGCTATATATTCTCCTTCTGGATAATTTCGAGGAAATGCTTAATGATCAGGGCGAAATTGTTGACGAAGATCTGAGCCTCTTTCTTGAGAAGGCTTTGCTCAGCCAAACATCACTGCGGCTGCTGATTACATCTCGTATTCCTTTATTGCTCAAACGTTCATTGGCGGCCTTCGACAAGCAAATCCACTTGAGAGAAGGGCTGCCTCTTGCAGATGCTGTTCAATTACTGCGGGATCTTGATCCAAATAGCAACTACGGCTTATATGACGCGTTGGAAACACAGCTGACTGCTTTGGCGAAGATGACACATGGCGTGCCAAGAGCCTTGGAGTCAGTCGTCGGTATACTTGCTAATGACCCTTTTCTGGATACTAACGAACTGTTAAAAGATTTTTTTCAGCGCGAAGATGTAGTACGCGACTTAATCGAAGAAAATTATCGCCGCCTTGACCTGCCAGCACGGCGTGTTCTACAGGCGTTATCCGTATTCCGTCGTCCCGTCATGCAGCTTGCAATTGAGTATCTACTCTCAGGATTCGACAAGTCCATTAATGTGCCAACGACTGTGCGCCGCTTGATCAATATACATATTATCAGTGTAGATCGCACTAGCAAAACCATTTATCTCCATCCTATTGATCAAGACTATGCCTACAGTCAAATTCCTGACGGCCCCGTTCAAGCTCTGTTATATTCAAAACGCTCACTAGAGAGTCGCGCCGCCGATTATTATGCACAGGTAAAAATTAGTCGAAAAGCTTGGCACTCAATAAATGAAATTCAGTATCACATGCTAGAGATTGAGCACCGCATTCGAGCTGATGAATACAATAAAGCTGCGGAAGTTCTACTCGAAATATCTACGGAAGCGGCTGATCGTGGTTATGCTCATACTCTACGGGGAATTTACACTGCTATCCTTGAAAAAGTCTCAGACAAGCGTTTGCGTATGTTAATAGAACAGGAAAATACATTGTTCGGTCTCCGGCTTGGCCTTCTGGAAGAAGCAGCACGTTCTGCCCGCAGCGCGATTGAGCTAGCGCAGGAATTAGGTGACCGAGAAACACAAATGAAGACTCTTGGCCGTTTGGCGTCGACAATGCGATTCCTTGGCTACCTTGACGACTCTGCTCGTTACATAGAGGAAGCAGAAAGTATTTTGAATACATCAGGAGATCTGGCTCAATACTCCGAACTTCTCTTTGAAGCTGGTTTGACAGCCGTTTATCGAAAAAAATACCAGCAATCTATTCAATATGCTCAAAATCTGTTGCAACCTATCTTTGCTTCAAGGTCTCTAACTACCTCTTTATATAGCACGAACTTACTGAGCGTAAATTACCTTGTTCTGAACAAGTTGAGCCAGGCACTTGAACATACCAACCAATGGATAAAACGTTGTCGCGAACTTAACCAAAGAGATTCACTTGTCTATGCTTACAATACATTGGGATTGGTTCAAGCAAGCTCTGGGAACTCACAAGAAGCATTAGATGCTTTCACCCAAGCGCTTGAAATTGCGACTGAAGACTTAAATCTGCGACCAGAAGGGATGATTTTACACAACTTAGCTCGTTTTTACCGCATGCAGAGCAATTTGGATTCGGCACTAGATTATGCAAATCGCTCAGTTATACAGCTAAAACAAGCTGGCGCAAATTACCTCATCGCATCGGAGGCACTGGTTACAGCAATTGAAGCGGCTAAACGGCAGGAGTTCCGGACTGAGATAAAAACATTAATCCAGTGTGCGGAAATCGCAAGAGAAAATCCTGATCTCATGGATGCGCTTGAAGTATTACACTATGTTGAACAACTAGCAAATCGGGAAGGTTACGCGGAACTCTCTAAACAAGTATATGAGCTTATAACCTCAATAGAAGCGACCCGGCAAATGTAACTATGCATTGCTTCACAGAAAATCGTGTTTTGCATTGTTAACCCCGAGATCATTGCTCTTCTTCTCGAACACTTTTTGAGGCTCAGTTGTAAATCCCAAAATTAAGATGCACGGTCATTTGGAAATGAAGCAGCCTAGGACGCAGCAGACCATATCCAAAGAGTACACGGTATATCCATACAGGTTGCTTCCTGAGCCAGGAAATTGTCTTTTGCAATACAAATAATCAGCTACTCCTAATTAACTATCGAATTCTCACTTCTTGTGGAAACAGTACACTAGAATGTATCATAGAAGGGAATATACTTAGAAAAGAGGGACAAGCAATGCAGCTACAGAACAAAACTATTTTAGTAACTGGTGGTGCCTCCGGCCTGGGCGCAGCATGTGTTCGACTCATGTCGCAGTCTGGTGCCAAAGTAGTCATCGTCGATCTAAACAATGAGGCCGGAGCTGCCCTTGCTACAGAACTGGGACCAACAGCTACGTTCGTCAAAGCGAATGTTGTAGAAGAGACAGATGTCCAGACGGCTGTAAAAACAGCTGTAGAGAGATTTGGAGGCTTACACGGCGTAATTAACTGCGCTGGAATCGCAGTAGCAGAAAAAGTCCTGAGCAAACAGGGACCGAGTAGTCTGGCATCATTCAGCAAAGTTATCAGCATCAACCTGATCGGCACGTTTAATGTCATCCGTCTGGCAGGGGCTGCCATGACCGAGAATCAGCCGGAGGAGAGTGGTGAGCGTGGCGTCATCATCAATACAGCCTCGGTCGCGGCTTTTGATGGACAGATTGGACAGGCAGCCTATTCGGCCTCCAAGGGCGGCATCGTGGGCATGACACTGCCGATAGCACGCGAATTTGCCCGCTATGGTATTCGTGTGATGGCCATTGCGCCAGGCATCTTCGATACACCGCTGATGGCATCATTGCCGAAAGCCGCACAAATCTCGCTTGCCCAGCAGGTTCCTTTCCCACCACGTCTGGGTCGCCCAGAAGAGTACGCCGCATTGACAAAGCATATCATGGAGAACGTCATGCTCAATGGCGAGGTGATTCGTCTTGATGGTGCAATTCGTATGGGAATCCGCTGAGATTAAACAAATCGACATTGTTGACCTCTGAGTCACCGTCAAGGATGACCCTTCCCAATCTCAAGGATCTGATGGGACCCAGAAACTGGAGACCACCTATCGATACGTGCATCTGGCAAGAACCAACCTCAGACAGCAGCAGGAGCAGACGGCGCTGTAACTCATTTGTTTCATGCAGGTTGTTACGAATTCATCCTGAGCACGTAGAATATAGTAGAGTTTATATCAAGGTGATACTTACTTGTGAAGGAGGGATCTTCTATGGCTAATGAATATTATTCCCCGCAGGGAAGTCCTCAAGGAGGATGGTTTCCTCCGCAGTATCCACAACCCTTCTCTGCTCCAGTTGCGAAAAAGAAATGGTGGAAGCGCTGGTGGGTTTGGCTTCTTATTGGTCTTGTGGGTTGTTTATTGGCTTGTAGTCTCATTGGTGGGGGGATCTTTCTCTTCATAAAGACTCTCTCTGATAGTCCTAGCGTGAAAATAGCAAACAGCTATTACACCACAATTGAAAAGCAAGACTATACTACAGCGTACTCCTATTTAGATGCTGATAGGATAACCCTCTATACCCATTCTCTCACGCAGGATGCTTACATCCAGAAAGCGAACATGCTTGACGTACAAGAAGGAAGGGTTACCTTGCATACGGTATCTGGTGTTCATGTGGAGTGGTCAAATGGGGCAAGTACTGCAAGTATCACTGTGGATGTAACTCGAAAGGGCATCACGTATCCCGTGGAAGTTCAATTCCTGCAAGAGCCGAGCGGTTGGAAAATTGTCAGTATTGATGGCATATAACCTTTAAATAGGAGCTTTTTCCCAAGTTCTTCTTGAATACTCGCACTGACGTAGCTTCGAGGGGCTATTTTTAAGGCTGGCGCTGGGATGAATGGGCGGAAATAAAGAAGTTTTTACGCACGCTTAGGACAACTTTTGTCACACTCTGTCAAGAACCTGTCCTTGTTGACTCCGGCAGGTGGGAAGACATTTATGACAAACCGGGCGCGTATGCTGATGTGCAGAATGAAATAGCAACTAGACTTGCAAACCAGAGAAAGTCGAGCTTAGAAGATTGTCTGGCCCGTATCAGAATCGAAGAGATGAATCTGATCGCTATTAACGGACAGGTGAACCTTATCGCCAAGTGTCAAGCGAGAACGAGTATTGAGCGTGGCAATAAGGCTCTTGTCGCCAGAGGTCAGATAGACCTGCAGCTCGTTACCCAGGTTCTCGACCATATCTACAGTTGCATCAATGGTCGACTGTACTTCGCGATCAGGGCCAATAAGCCCTGCATCTTCTAGGTGCGCAGGGCGAATACCAAAAGTTAGATTACGCCCTGCACTAGCTCGGGCGCGTTCTGCATAGAGCGGAGATACAATCACACAACCAATGTCTTTGAGGACAATGAAGGTTAAGTTCTCTTGCACAACAACCTGTGCATCAGGTATGAAGTTCATAGCTGGTGAACCAATGAAGCCTGCGACAAACATATTTGCCGGATGGTCATACACTTCCTGCGGTGTCCCGAGTTGCTGGATACTACCACCACTCAAGACGGCAATACGATCACCCATGGTCATAGCTTCAACCTGATCGTGCGTAACATAAATAATTGTCATCTGGATACGCCGATGCAACTTGATAATTTCTGCACGGGTCGCAACGCGCAGCTTCGCATCGAGATTTGAGAGTGGCTCGTCCATCAGGAAGACTTGCGCATCCCGTACAATGGCACGACCGAGTGCCACACGCTGGTGCTGCCCCCCAGACAGTTCTTTTGGCTTACGGTTGAGCAATTGCTCTAGCCCAAGAAGTGTGGCGGCTTCTTCTATACGTCTCTTTATCTCTAGCTTAGGAACGTGACGCAATTTGAGACCGAAGGCCATATTGTCGAAGACGGTCATATGGGGATAGAGGGCATAGCTTTGGAAGACCATCGCGATATCGCGATCCTGAGGATCGATGCCATTGGCAAGGCGGCCTCCGATAAAAATCTTCCCCTCGCTCGGCTCTTCCAAACCTGCTACCATGCGTAAACAAGTACTTTTCCCACAGCCAGAGGGGCCAACCAGAACTAGGAACTCCTTGTCCTGGATATCAAGGCTGATATCCTGCACAACCTCGACTTTACCAAACCTCTTGTAGACATGCTCGAATTGAACGCGTGCCATTGAGTACTACTCCTTTCGCTTCAGCAACAGGACCATTCTCCAGTTGCTCCTCACAGGTATATGAATTCCATATTGACAGGTATGCTATACTCTAGCTCATAGTACATTGACAATGGAATAGTGTTTCGCTGGGTTCCAAGGTAAACCGTTCCCTTGGGTAAAAGCACTAGCGTACGAATGGTCAACGTACCGACTGTTGATCCGAGTTGCTTGAAGAGAGCCAACTCTCGCACTCGCTCGGGGAGGTTGCAACAACCACTAGGCTCGGACGGAGCCTACGTGAAACTGCCGCAAGCGGGTACATTCCGTTCGGCTTTTGCGTGAAGCCCCTGGAGAAATCCTGGGGGAGTCGTCACAAACATGCTCAAATTGGACGCGTGCCATTGAGTTCCCACTCCTCTCACTTCAGCAACAGGACCATTCTCCAGTCACTCCTCACGGGTATTATTGTGAAGGGCTACGCCGATGCATTGGAAAATCTCGTAATGAGGTAAGAGAAGCATGACAGCTCGTCCACGAGCCTTTCTGCACATGCTTACCAAGGACGAGCTTGCTCCCATAACATGGACTATTTTACATGATTTGATATAAGGAGTACATCCGTGCAGATTATTCGCTATACAACTGCAACAGGCATGATCGCAGTCGGCTTGCTATCCGACGGTCAGATCATTGCCAACCTTCCCCCACTGCCCGGGACATCCAGCGCACCACTGCCAGACCTCCTACATCTCTCGCCCAATGCTCTACGTGCACATATCGAACAAGCCATACGGCTGAGCACCTATATGCAAAAAAAGCTGGAACCAACAATAAAGCACATACTCGCTCCTATCGATAGAGATACCGAAGTCTGGCTGCTGGTATTACTTATAAACGATCAGAGAAGGCACACCGAGAGGAGAGTATAACCCCAGATATTTATTCC